>Ga0307516_10000395_pt1 | contig 56947 bp, 59 predicted proteins | sample 19_EM_MG_FD_203310 | JGI IMG/M metagenome (GOLD analysis project Ga0307516, IMG submission 203310) | Populus trichocarpa ectomycorrhiza microbial communities from riparian zone in the Pacific Northwest, United States - 19_EM | ecosystem: Host-associated > Plants > Roots > Unclassified | place...
TCGAGTGCAGCACCTGCTCCTTGGCCTTGCGGTACAGCCGCGAGCGCTGTCCGCGGTAGCCGCTGGCGGTCTCCAGCAGCGTACGGCGCTTCTTCTGGGCGTTCACTGCCCGCTTGACGCGTGCCATTTCAGTACTCCTAACAGAGGAACGTGTGTGGCGCGCGCGTCAGCGGCCCAGCATCTTCTTGACTCGCTTGGTGTCGGCCTTGGCCACCGTGACCGTACCGGTCATCCGGCGGGTGACGTGCGAGGACTTGCCCTCGAGCAGGTGGCGCTTGCCGGCCAGCTCACGCACGATCTTGCCCTTACCGGTGACCTTCACCCGCTTGCCCATGCCGGTGTGGCTCTTCATCTTCGGCACTCGGAACGCCTCTTTCTGATAACTACTCTGCGGTTACGGCGCTGGTGTCGGCAGCAGCCTCGGCCGGTGGTGCCTCGGCCTCATCGCCTTCACGCGGCTCCCGGGGCGGGCGCGCGTTGGCCGCGATGACGGCCGCCGCGGCGGCCTTGGTGGCCCGGTGCGGAGCCAGCACCATGATCATGTTTCGGCCGTCCTGCTTCGGACTGGCCTCGACGAAACCCAGCTCCGAGATCTCCTCGCTGAGCCTGCGCAGGAGCCGGAAACCCAGCTCGGGGCGGCTCTGCTCACGACCACGGAACATGATCGTGACCTTGACCTTGTCACCCGCCTTGAGGAACCGGACGACGTGACCCTTCTTGGTCTCGTAGTCGTGCGGGTCGATCTTCGGGCGGAGCTTCATTTCCTTGATGACAGTCTGCTGCTGGTTACGCCGGGCTTCGCGCGCCTTGAGTGCACTCTCGTACTTGAACTTGCCGAAGTCCATGAGCTTGCACACCGGCGGGCGCGCCATCGGTGCCACCTCGACCAGATCCAGATCAACGTCCGCGGCCAGCTGCAGGGCGCGCTCCAGCGGGACGATGCCCACCTGCTCACCCTCGGGGCCGACGAGTCGGACTTCCCTCGACCGGATCTGCTCGTTAATGCGTGGTTCGACGCTGATGGGGCCTCCTCAGAACGATCTAGTGGATGTCCTCCCCCGCGGTCTTGCGCCGCGGGGAAAGCGCACTGCCAATGTCGGTCGGCCCTCGCGCCCACTGGTGCAGGGCGCCGAGGAAAGCAGAAGGCCCCGGCACGAATGCCAGGGCCCGCTCGACCGGTCATCGGCGTCCATGAGGACGCACACCGACTCCGGGATATTCCCGGAGCGGTTGACCGGACCCAGCCACTTCTCCAGTGACTGGGTGGGAACCAGCGGGCTCCTCTTTCGCGCCCCTCAGGACACAGGGGCGTGGTCGACTACCGGAAAAGTCTACCAGCTCAGGAACCGGCTGCCGCATGGAGGGCGCGAAGTGCGCGAACACCCTCCACGGCGTACTCCTTGTCGGCCGCCTGCAGCGCGTGCACCGACACCGTCTCGTCGTCGTGCAGCTCCAGGGTCGCCCACGGCGAGTTGCGGTCGAAGCGCACCGCCCGCACCGCCGTCCAGGGCAGGTCGTAGCCGCCGATCACGTTGCGGACCCGGACGCCGTCGGCGTCGGCCGTCGCGCGCGGGCGGGTGAACGCCAGGATGCCCAGCCCGATCAGGATGCCGAGGCCGATCATCGCGGTCTGGTCGCCGCGCTGATATTCGCCCATGTTGTCGCCGGTCGAGCCGTGCAGGCCGAAGCTGAGCGCGGTGAAGAGGATCACCACGGCGGCGGCCGAGAAGCCGGCCACCCAGCGGATGCGCCGAGGCCGGAACACTACCGTCGTGCCCGTCATAGCCGGCAGTTGGAGATGTCGGTGACCAGGATGGCGCGCGCGCCGAGCTCGTACAGCTCGTCCATGATCCGGTGCACGTCGGTGCGCCGGACCATCGCCTGCACGGCGACCCAGCCCTCGCGGTGCAGCGGGGACACGGTCGGCGACTCGATGCCCGGTGTCAGGGCGGTCGCGTTCTCCAGCAGGTCGGCGCGGACGTCGTAGGCCAGCATCACGAAGCTCCGGGCCACCAGCACGCCCTGCAGGCGCCGAACGAGCTGGGCCGCCGGACCTGACTCCCCGGCCGGCTCGCGGCCGATCAGAATCGCGGAGCTGCGCAGGATCGGCTCCCCGAGGGTGACCAGGCCGGCCTGGCGCAGTGTCGTGCCGGTCTCGACCACGTCGGCGATCAGGTCGGCGACGCCGAGGCGGACCGCGTTCTCGACCGCGCCGTCCAGGCGGACCACCTCGGCCTTGAGCTCGTGCTCGTCCAGATACCGCTGGACGACCCCCGGGTACGCCGTGGCGATGCGCCGGCCGCCGATCTCGTCGACGGAGACCAGCGCGCCGGCCGGGGCGGCCCAGCGGAACGTGGCCCCGCCGAAGCTCAGATCCAGCACCTCGGTGGCGGGCACGCCGGAGTCGACGAGCAGGTCCCGGCCGGTGATACCGAGATCCAGGTCACCCGAGCCCACGTACGTGGCGATGTCGCGGGGACGCAGGTAGAAGAACTCGACACTGTTGGCCTCGTCACGGCAGACGAGGTCCTTGAGGTCGGTGCGCTGGCGGTAGCCGGCGTCGCGCAGCATCTGGGCGGCCGGGGCGGACAGGGTCCCTTTGTTCGGAATGGCGATGCGCAGCATCGACGTGCTCCTTCGATCGGCTTCGATTGAGGCGGAGGGCACGTCAGAGATGTCGGTACACGTCCTTGAGCTCGAGCCCGGTGGCGATCATCAGGACTTGCGCCTGGTAGAGCAGCTGGGAGATCTCCTCGGCGGCGCGCTCCGGCCCCTCGTGCTCGGCGGCCATCCAGGACTCGGCCGCCTCTTCGACGACCTTCTTCCCGATGAAGTGCACGCCCCGGTCCAGCGCCGCGACGGTGGAGGAACCCGGGGTCCGCTCCGCCGCCTTCGCCTGCAACTCGGCGAACAACTCTTCGAACGTCTTCACGGGAGACGATTGTGGCAGCTCATCACGGGATGGCGACGGACGGCCCCACCCGTTGGGACGTGGCCTAGGCTCGCGGGCATGGTCAGCAGAAACACCCTCGCCGCGCTGGGCAGCGCGGCCGTGCTCCTCGCCGGCATCGCCGGCTGCGCCCCCGCCGATGAGAACAGCCCCTCGGCCGGCGGGTCGGCCTCCGCCTCCGGGCTCGCCTGCGCGCCCGGCGGGCTCGACACCCAGACCGCCGGCAAGCTCACGATCGGCACCGACAACCCGGCGTACGAGCCGTGGTTCAGCGACAACAAGCCCGCCAACGGCAAGGGCTTCGAGTCGGCGGTCGCGTACCAGGTCGCCGAGCGCCTCGGCTACCCGGCGGCGAACGTGGTCTGGACGAACGTGACGTTCAACAACGCCATCGCGCCCGGCCCGAAGACGTTCGACTTCGACATCAACCAGTTCTCGATCACGCCCGAGCGGCGCAAGGCCGTCGACTTCTCCTCGCCGTACTACCTGGTCCGGCAGACGGTCATCACCACCAAGGGCTCGAAGATCGCCGGCGCCAAGACGATCGCCGACTTCAAGACCGCCAAGCTCGGGGCGCAGGTCGGCACGACCAGCTACCAGGCGATCACCGAGCTCATCAAGCCGGACGCCAAGGCCCTGGTCTTCAACAACAACGACGACGCCAAGGCCGCCCTGGAGAACGGGCAGGTCGACGGCATCGTGGTGGACCTGCCGACCGCCTTCTACATGACCGCGGCCGAGCTGGAGAACGGCGTGATCGTGGGCCAGTTGCCGCAGGTCGGCGTGCCGGAGCAGTTCGGCCTGGTGCTCGACCTCGACTCCCCGCTGACCACCTGCGTCTCCCAGGCCGTCGACCAACTGCGCCAGGACGGCACCCTCGCGGTGCTGGCGAAGCAGTGGCTGGCCAGCACGGGCGGGGCCCCCGAGCTCTCGTGAGCACCGAGTTCCACCAGACCTCCGAGATCCAGCGCGGGCGGATCGCCTACCGGCGGCGGCAGACGATCCGGTCCGTGCTGCTCGCGGCGCTGTCGACCGCGGTCGTCGGTGCGCTGCTCGCGTTCGCGGTCACCGGCGCGCCCGGCTGGGACAGGGTCAAGCAGTCGTTCTTCAGCCCCGAGGTGGCCTGGCGCTACCTGCCGGAGATCCTCGACGGCCTCTGGCTCAATGTCCGGCTGCTGGTCGTCTGCGCGACGCTGGCGCTCGCGCTCGGGCTGCTGATCGCCACCCTGCGCACGCTGCGCGGGCCGGTCTTCTTCCCGGTCCGGGCGATGGCGACCGGGTACACGTACACGTTCCGCGGCCTGCCGCTGATCATCGTCATCTACCTGATGGCCTTCGGCATCCCGGGCCTGCGTCTGCAGGGCACCCCGGGGGTGCTGGTGCTGGGCGGGGCCGCGCTGGTCGTGACGTACGGGGCGTACCTGGCCGAGGTGTTCCGGGCCGGCATCGAGTCCGTGCATCCCAGCCAGCTCGCCGCGGCCCGCTCGCTCGGGCTGACGTACCGGCAGACGATGCGGCACGTGGTGCTGCCGCAGGCGATCCGCCGGGTGGCACCGCCGCTGCTCAACGACACGGTGGCGCTGCAGAAGGACGTGGGGCTGGTCTCGCTGGCCGGCCCGATCGACGCCGTACGCGCCGCCCAGATCGGCGTCGCGCAGGATGCCAACTACACGCCCTACATCGTGGCGGGTGTGCTGTTCGTGCTGCTCGCGCTGCCGCTGATCGGCGTCACCGACTGGGTCACGCTGCGCGCGGCCCGCCGCCAGTCTGCGGGGTCCTGACCGTGCTGTTGTCCTGCGAGAACGTCCGCAAGACGTTCGGCGCCACCGTGGTGCTCGACGACCTGTCGCTGGAGGTGGACGAGCATCAGGTGGTGGCGCTGATCGGCGCCTCCGGCTCGGGCAAGTCCACCCTGCTGCGCTGCGTCAACCTGCTCACCGGCATCGACGACGGCACCATCCGGCTCGACGGCGAGGACATCACCGACCCGCGGGTGAACCCGGACGTGGTGCGGCAGCGGATCGGCATGGTGTTCCAGTCGTACAACCTGTTCCCGCACATGACGGTGCTGCGCAACATCACGCTGGCCCCCGAACGGGTGCACCGGCGGGCCGCAGCCGAGATCAAGGAACAGGCGCTGGAGTGGCTGGGCCGGGTCGGGCTGGCCGACAAGGCGGACAGCTACCCGGACCGGCTCTCCGGCGGCCAGCAGCAGCGCGTCGCCATCGTCCGGGCCCTGGTCAACAGCCCCCGGCTGCTGCTGCTCGACGAGGTCACCTCGGCGCTGGACCCGGAACTGGTCGGCGAGGTGCTGACCATGATCCGCGGCCTGAAGGACGAGGGCATGACCATGGTGCTGGCCACCCACGAGATGGGCTTCGCCCGGCAGGTGGCCGACCGGGTGGTCTTCCTGGACGGCGGCCGGGTGCTGGAGGCCGGGCCGCCCGAGCAGGTGCTCGGCGCTCCCACCGAGGCCCGCACCAGGCAGTTCCTGGCCCGCATCATCGAGGCCGGCCGACTCTAACCGACCGCGACGGCCCGGGCCGGTCGCAGTGCGCCGGCGGCCAGGGCGACCAGCAGGGCCAGCAGCACCGGGATGACCAGCGCCACCGGCAGACCGACCGCCTCGGCCGCGCCGCCGATCAGCACCGGCCCGGCGAAGAAGCCGAGCCAGCCGATGCTCGCGACCCGCGCGATGGCCTGGGCGGGGCGCCCCGGGTTGCGGTGACCTGCGGCCGAGAACACCTGCGGGGCGACGCAGGACAGCCCGGCGCCGAGGCAGCCGAAGCCGATCACGCCCGCCACGGGATGCGACACCAGCAGCGCCGAGCCGAGCCCGGCGGCGGCGAGCAGGCCGCACCCGCGAACCAGCCGCACGGCGCCGAAGCGGGCGGCCAGCCGGTCGCCGGTCAGCCGGCCGGCCGTCATCGCGATGAAGAACGCCGCGAACGCCGCGGCCGCGAAGCCCTCCGTGCTGAGCAGGCTGTCCCGCAGATAAACGGTGCTCCAGTCGGCCGCCGCCCCCTCGCCGACGAGGGCGCACAGGGCGAGCGCGCCGAGCATGAGCACCCCGGACAGCCTGGCCTGACCCGTACCGGTCTCGGCGGCGCCCGTGGCCGCGGACCCGGCCGGCGCCGGCACCGCGCCGGACCAGCGGCGCGACCACCAGGCGAGCACGGCGCCCAGCAGCGCCACGATGGCGAAGGTGCCCAGCGGGCCCGCCCCCGCCGCCGCGGCCAGGCCGCCGAGGACCGCGCCGAGGAACCCGCCGATGCTGTAGACGGCGTGGAACGACGACATGATCGGCCGCTCGGCGGCCCGTTCGATCTCCACGCCGCGGGCGTTCATCGCGATGTTCAGGACTCCGTGGACCACCCCGAAGGCGAACAGGGCCATCGTGAGCGTCGGCAGCGACGGGGCCAGGGCGACCGGCAGCAGGAAACAGCCGTCGACCAGCGCGGCGGGGAGCATGACGCGCCGGCTGCCGTACCGGTCGACCAGCCGCCCGGAGAGCTGCATGCCGGTCAGCGCGCCGAGCGCGAGCCCGACCAGGGCGATGCTGAGCCGCCCGTCGCTGAGGCCCAGCTGCGCTTTGACCGCGGGGATGCGCGCTGTCCAGGTGCCGATGAGCGTGCCGTAGAGGAGAAAGAGCAGCGCGGCCGCGATCCGGTTGTCGCGGAGGGTGATGGGCACGGTGTCCAAGCTAGTCAATCCGCTATCTACCGCAAATGTCGCCGCGCTCCGGGCCGTCAAAGCGGCGGAGGCGTAACCCTAGGCGTCCTTGCCCAGATCGCGGATCGCCAGCACCGCGTCCAGCACCGCGACCGTGGCCTGCCAGCCCTTGTCCTCGATCGAGTCCTCCAGGCCGGCCCGGTCCTTGGCCTGGCCGAGGCTCTCCACGGTCAGCACGCCGTGCGCGACCGGGGTCTGCTCGTCCAGCGACACCCGGGTCAGCCCGGACGTCACCGCGTCGTTGACGTAGTTGAAGTGCGCGGTCTCGCCGCGGATCACCACGCCCAGCGCGACCACCGCGTCGCACCGCTTGGCCAGCGCCTGCGCGACGACGGGCAGCTCCACCGAGCCGGCCACCCGGGCCACGATCACGTCGTCCACGCCGCACGCTTTGGCCGCCGCCTGCGCCCGCTCGACCATGTGGTCGACCAGGTCGGCGTGCCAGCGTGAGCCGACGATGCCGAGCTTGAGCCCGGCGGCGTCGACGGTGCCCAGGTGCGGATCCCCGAAACCGGCCATGTTTTCCCCCTCTTTGTCTCAGTTAACTACCGGTCACCGTGCCGGCGCCGGGATTCAGCCGAGCGCCTCGAAGAGGTGGCCCATCCTGTCCCGCTTGGTCCGCAGATACCGCACGTTTTCCGGGTGCGTCCGGACGGGCAACTCCTCGCGCCCGCTGATGGTCAGGCCGTAGCCCTCCAGCCCGGCGCGCTTGGCGGGGTTGTTGGTCAGCAGCCGCATCGAGCGCACGCCCAGGTCGTAGAGGATCTGCGCGCCGGTGCCGTAGTCGCGGGCGTCGGCGGGCAGGCCCAGCTCCAGATTCGCGTCCACGGTGTCGAGGCCGCGGTCCTGCAACTGGTATGCCTGCAGCTTGTGCAGCAGGCCGATGCCGCGCCCCTCGTGCCCGCGCATGTAGAGCACGACCCCGCGCCCGGCCTTTGCGACCCGGTCGAGGGCGGCGTCCAGCTGCGGACCGCAGTCGCAGCGCACCGAGCCGAAGACGTCCCCGGTCAGGCACTCGGAATGCACCCGGACCAGCACGTCCTGGCCGTCGCCGAGCTCGCCGAAGACCAGCGCGACGTGCTCGGCCCCGGCCACGTCGGTGCGGTAGCCCACGGCGGTGAAGTCGCCGTGCTCGGTCGGCAGCCGGGTCTCGACGACCCGCTCGATCTGGCTCTCGTGCCGGCGCCGGTAGGCGATGAGGTCGGCGATGCTGATCAGCGCCAGGTCGTGCTCGGCCGCGAACTTCTCCAGGTCAGGCATCCGCATCATGGTGCCGTCATCGTTGATCATCTCGCAGAGCACGCCGGCGGGGCGCAGGCCGGCGAGCACGGCCAGGTCGATCGCGGCCTCGGTGTGGCCCGGCCGGCGCAGCACGCCACCGGCCTTGGCCCGCAGCGGCACCACGTGGCCGGGCCGGGACAGGTCGGTGGGCTGGGTCTCGGCGGAGCCCAGCAGCCGGATGGTGTGCGCGCGGTCGGCGGCCGAGATGCCGGTGCCGATGCCCTCCCGGGCGTCGACGGTCACCGCGTACGCCGTCCCGCGCCGGTCCTGGTTGGTGTGGAACATCGGCGGCAGGTCGAGCCGGTCGGCCTCGGCCTCGGTCAGCGGGACGCAGATGTAGCCGGAGGTGTAGCGGACCATGAACGCGAGCAGCTCCGGCGTGGCGAGCTCGGCCGCGAAGATCAGGTCGCCCTCGTTCTCCCTGTCCTCGTCGTCCACCACGATCACCGCGCGCCCGGCCGCGATGTCCTTGATCGCCCGCTCGATGTCGGTAGTCATGACCGCTCCCCCAGCATCTTCTCGACGTACTTGGCGATGATGTCGACCTCGAGGTTGACCGGGTCGCCGACGGACTTGGCGCCCAGGACCGTGAGCTTGAGCGTCGTCGGGATCAGGCCGACGTCGAAGGTGTCGGCGGTGACGGCCATGACGGTGAGCGAGACCCCGTCCACGGTGATCGAGCCCTTCTCGACCACGTAGCGGGACAACTCCGGCGGGAGCGAGAAGCGCAGCACCTCCCACTCGTCGGCGGGCTCGCGGGCGACGACCCGGCCGACGCCGTCGACGTGGCCCTGCACGAGGTGCCCGCCGAGCCGGGAGCCGACCGTCGCGGCCCGTTCCAGGTTGACCTGGCTGCCCGGCTCCAGCACGCCGAGCGACGAGCGCCGCAGGCTCTCGCCCATCACGTCGGCGGTGAAGACGCCGTCGACGTTGTCGATGACGGTCAGGCAGACGCCGTTGACCGAGATCGAGTCGCCGTGCCGCGCGTCGGTGGTGACGACGGGCCCGCGCACGGCGATGACCGCCGAGTCGCCCCCCGCGTCGGTGAGATACACGACCTCACCCAGTTCCTCGACGATTCCCGTGAACATCAGGCCTCCTTGGCTCGGAGCGATGCGGTGAAGCGCAGGTCGGGTCCGACCCGCGCGATGTCGGTGAGATCCAGCTCGATGGCCTCGGTGATGGTGGTGACGCCCGCGCCGACCAGGGACGGCTGGCCGGCGCCGAGCATCTTCGGCGCGATGTAGCCGACGACCTTGTCGATCAGGCCCGCCGCGAGGAAGCCGCCGGCCAGGGTGGGCCCGCCCTCCAGGAGCACGGCCCGCACGCCGCGGGCGTACAACTCGCCGAGCAGGGCGGTCAGGTCGACGTGGCCGTCGGGGCCGGCCCCGACCTCGGCCGCCGTCGCGATCCAGGTGGGTGCGGCCTGGTCGCGGATGCGGGCGGTGGCGGGGGTACGCCCGGAGGAGTCCACCACCACCCGCCAGGGCTGCTTGATCGCGAGGCTGCCGTCGCGCAGGTCACGGACGGTGAGCTGGGGGTCGTCGGCGATGATCGTGCCGACCCCGGCGACGATCGCGTCGACCGTGCTGCGCAGCTTGTGCACGTCGCTGCGGGAGGGCGCGGAGGTGATCCACTGGCTGGTGCCGTCCGCGGCGGCGGAACGCCCGTCCAGGGTGGCCGCGTACTTCCAGGTCACGTACGGCCGGCTGCGGCGCACGGCGGTCAGCCAGGCGACATTGCCGTCCTCGGCCTCCGCCCGGCCCACCCCGGTCTCGATCCGCACCCCGGCGTCACGCAGCGTCGCCGCTCCCCCGGCAGCGACCGGCGTCGGGTCGTCGACGGCGATGACCACCCGGACGATGCCGGCGTTGATCAGCGCCTGGGCGCAGGGGCCGGTGCGGCCGGTGTGGTTGCAGGGCTCCAGGGTGACCACGGCGGTGCCGCCGCGGGCGCGCTCACCGGCCTGGGCCAGGGCGACGATCTCGGCATGCGGCCCGCCCGCGTACGCGTGGAAGCCCTCGCCGACGACCTCGCCCGCCGCGCTGAGCAGCACGCAGCCGACCACCGGGTTGGGGCTGGTCGTGCCGAGGCCCCGGGCGGCGAGCGCGATCGCGCGGCCCATCGCCTCGTCGTCGGTGACCATCTGCGTTCCTTCTTTCGGCGCGGTGCGGTCACGCGCTGAAAGAAGGGGAGAAAAGGGTGCGCAACAGGACATGAGGGGACGCTTCGCGCCGCCCCGGAAAGAGCACGCCGCAACGAGCCCTCATCCTGCTCCGCGCGCTGTCTCCCATCCGGACTGTCTGAACGATCGGCACGAAGGCCGTCCGCTCAACCGTCGGCTCTGGAGTCTCACCAGATCCACCGTCCGCCTTGGTAAGGCGTCCGGGTCGCGGGCTCAGCCCTGCCGGAGCAGGGCATTACCGCCGGTTCGGAATTTCACCGAATCCCGCCAGCGCGTGGTGGGTCACCCATGAGTCTTGCACGCGAATCGCGGGTTGCCACCTGCCAGGCGATCCACATCACAGACCCACGCCGGACGAGGGATCCTCCGGGTCCTCCGAGTCCGCGCGGCGGCGGTCGATCGCCACGAACGAGCCCGGCTGGCTCTTGGCGACCTTCTTCATCTCCGAGGCCACGGCGACCACCACCCGGGCGTCCTCGAAGCGGCGACCCTCGGCGGTGGCCTGCGCGACCCCGATCGAGAGGGTCACCAGGGCGGCGCGCTGCTTGTTCCCGCGCCGGTCGGGCACCTCGATGTAGCCGCGCTGGGCGTCCTCGGGGTCGTAGAGCTGGTCGGCGACGGTCTCGAAGTCGGTCACCGTGCGCTTGGTCAGCGGCAGGACCTGCTCGGGCATGCAGATGAAGACGAAGTCGTCGCCGCCGATGTGCCCCAGGAAGACCGGTGGGCGCCCGGTGGAGGCGACCGCGCGGTGCAGGCTGCCGGCCAGGGCGGTGATGAACTCGTCGCCGCGGTCGAAGCCGTACACGTCGTTGACGCTCTTGAACCGGTCGATGTCGATGTAGCCGACCGCGAAGTCCTTGCCGGTCTTCATCCGGTCCACGATCTCGCGGCGCACCCGGGCGTTGCCGGGCAGGCCGGTCAGCGGGGAGACCTCGCGGAACTCCTTGTTGCGCCGCAGCGTCGAGGAGACCCGGGCGATCAGCTCCGCGGTGTCGAACGGCTTGACCAGGTAGTCGTCGACGCCGGCGGTGAGGCCGACCACCTTGTCGACGGTCATCCCCTTGGCGGTGAGCATGATCACCGGCAGCGCCGAGGTGAGCGGCTCGGCGCGCAGCCGGCGGGTCAGCTCGACGCCGTTCATGTTCGGCATCATCCAGTCGACCACGGCCAGGTCGGGGCGGCGGCTCTCCATCACCTCGAGGGCGTGCTGGCCGTCGCGGGCCCGCATCACCTCGAAGCCGTGCACCTTGAGGTTGAACGCCACGAAGCTGGCGATGTCCTCGTCGTCGTCGACCACCAGGATGAGGTCGGGCCGGTCCTCCGGCTCGGCGGCGGTGGCTTCCACCTTGCCCCGCACCACTCCGGTGCTCATGCGTGCACCGTCGAGCGTTGCGCCAGGGCGCGCAGCCTGCGGCAGGCCTCGGCGGGGTCCTCGGCGCCGTACACCGCGGTGCCCGCGACGAACGCGTCGGCACCCGCGGCGGCGGCCTGCTCGATGGTGTCCTCCGCGATGCCGCCGTCGACTTCCAGGCGTACCTCAAGATTTTTGGCCTTGATCCGGCGGCGCACGTCGCGCACCTTCTCCAGCATCTCGGGCATGAACTTCTGCCCGCCGAAACCGGCCTTGATCGTCATGATCAGCACCGTGTCCATATAGGGCAGGAGCTCCAGGTACGGCTCGACCGGCGTGTCCCGGTCGATGGCGAGGCCCGCCTTGGCACCCGCCGCCCGCAGCGTCTTGGCCAGGGCCACCGGGTTCTCGCAGGCCTCCGCGTGGAACGTCACGTTGTACGCACCCGCCTCGGCATAACCGGGCGCCCAGCGCTCCGGATCCGTGATCATCAGATGCACGTCGAACGGGATAGCGGTCGCCTTGCGCAGGCTCTGCACGACCGGCAGGCCGATGGTCAGATTCGGGACGAAATGGTTGTCCATGACGTCCACGTGCACCCAGTCCGCGGCTCCCTCGATGTCATGCACAGCGGCGGCGAGGTGCGCGAAGTCCGCGGCCAGGATGCTGGGGGCGATGATCGGCGATGACTCCACCGCTGAAGTGTATGGCCTGTTTGCCGCCGCCCGGGATACTCATAGGCAGTGCCTTTCAGGGGGTGGCGGTGGGGTGGTCGGAGCGGGGGAGGCGGCATGCGAGGCACGGCGGTCCTGCTGGCGGTGCTGCTCACCGCCGGCTGCTCCGGTGCGCCGCCGTCCGGCACCGACGGCGACCTGACCGACGACTGGGCGCTGCCCTCGTCACTCGCGCCGTTCCGCCCGGTCGCCGGCCAGTGCCACGAGGCGCTGACGGCGGTCGCGCCGCTGGCCGACTACCGGCCCGTCGACTGCGCTGAGCTGCACGTCTCCGAGACGTACCACGTCGGCACCGCGGCGGACGCCGACGTGGTGCCGGCCGCCGGCACCGCCGGGGCCAGGTCCGCCTTCCGGGAATGCTCGGAGCGGGCGGCCGACTACCTGGGCGGGTCGTGGCGCACCGCCCGGGTCGCGGTGCAGGTGGTGTGGCCCACCAAGGAGGGCTGGTCGGGCGGCGCGCGCTGGTTCCGCTGCGACGTCACGACCGCCGACCTCGACGGGCAGAGCCGGACCAGCCGGACGGGCAGCCTGGCCGGGGAGTTGGCCGGTGCGTCGCCGCTGAAGCTGGGCTGCTTCAGCCCCACGATCGACGGCGAGACGGTGACCACGATGCGGCCGGTGGCCTGCGACCAGGCACACCGGGCCGAGTTCGCCGGCCTGTGGCGGGCCCCGGAGATCACCTACGCGGCGCTGGAGTCCGGCACCGAGCGCAGCGCGGCCGGCTGCCGCACCGTGATCGCGAAGTTCGCGAAGCTGCCGGACGACTCGGACATGCAGTACCGCACGGGCTGGATCTCCTACAACCCGACGCGCACCGAGTGGCTGTCCGGCGAGCGCCAGGTGCGCTGCTTCGTGTATTTCGCCAAGCGGTCGTTCACCCGGTCGCTGAAGAACGCGGGCACCTCCGTGCTGCCGGTGGACTGAGCGCTACAACTGGCCGGCCGCGTGCCGCTCCTGGACGCGGGCCTGGAACGACGCGCTGTCGTTGGTCCGCGGGAACGGCGCCTCCGGCACCGGGACACCCAGGAAGTCGCAGAGCGGCTGCCAGCCCTGCGCCACCTCGAACACGAGCAGCCGGTCCGTCGGGATCTCCCGGCGAACCGCCTCGTTGTGCTCGGTGAAGACCCGCACGGCGTGCTCACGGTCGGCGAACCGGCCGCCGAAGGTGCCGTCCCAGACGATCGACCGGAGCGCGGCCATCCCGGCCAGCACGGAGTCGTCCCGGCTGTCGGGCGCGTTCAAGGCGGCCTGGAAGATCGTGCCGCTGGCGCTGTCGTACCACCGCTGGGGATCCCGGACGGTCAGCACCACCTTGGCCGCCGGGTGGCGCGCGGTCAGCTCGCGCCAGAAGTACGTGCCCGGCCAGTCCGTCGTGGAGCGGTAGCCCTCGAACGCCTTGTCCAGGCTCGCGAGGTCACCCTCGGCGGCCCGGTGGAACAGGGTCGCCCGTTCCGGGTCGTCCAGCAGCGGCACCATATGCAGGCACGGCCCCAGGCCGAGCATCTCGAGTGCGATCTTCAGGCTGAGTGTGCCCGTCCGTCCGAATCCTGCCCCGATGACATCCATATCCTTCTTTATACCGGACCAAGTTGACCGAGAAGGTGCACAAGGATACGGATCAGGAGGCCGGCGCCCACCCCAATGCCGTTGCCAGCGCCTCGGCGTTCTTCTTGTCCACTCGCGGGAAGGTGAGCGCCACCCCGTCGCCCGGCGTGCCGAACGCGACGCGCACCAGGCTGACGACGCCCATCTTGGCCTCGGCCAGCGAAACCTGCTCCCGAGGCACCTCGCCGAGCACCTTCTTGCCCGGACCACCCATGAAGGTCTGCGACAGGAAGATCAGCCGGTGGCTGGTGAGCACGACGAACTGCTTACGGGTCGACGCCAGCGCCGCACCGATCATTCCGGCGCCATCGAGGATCAGTCCCTGGCTGACGACCGCGGTGAACCGACCGGACTCGAACTTCGCGGCCAGCGCCCGCGTCGCCACGATCGGCTGCTCGCCGTCCCGCAGGATCGGCGCCACCTGCTCGAACGCCCGAGTCTGAAGCTTCTGCTGCATTGTGTCTCCCCGTTCACGGCGGCGGACGGCACGATGCACGCCCGCTCGCGCCTGCATCATGCCGTCCGGGGAATCGACCGCGCGCAGTGGCCTGCCGGGCTAGCTGGTCCGGCGCAGCACCGCCAGGAACATCGCGTCGGTGCCGTGCCGGTGCGGCCACAGCTGCACCGTCGGCCCGGGGCCCAGCTTCGGCATGCCCGCGGGCAGCAACGGCCGCGCGTCCACGAAGTCGACCTCCACACCGCTGCGGCGGGCGCCCTCGCTGACGGTCACCTGGGTCTCCACCATGTGCGGTGAGCAGGTCACATAGGCCACGACCCCGCCGGGACGCACGGCCCGCAGCGCGGCCACGAGCAGTTCACGCTGCAGCCGGGTCAACGGCGGCAGATCGGCCGGGGTACGCCGCCAGCGCGACTCCGGGCGCCGGCGCAGCGAGCCCAGCCCGGTGCACGGCGCATCCACCAGCACCCGGTCGAAGCCCTCCTCCGGCAGGTCGGGGTCGCGCCCGACGGTACGGCCGTCGGTCGGCAGCACCGTGACCGGCAACCCGCCCGTGGCCTGCTCGACCAGCCGGGCCCGGTGGTCGGCGACCTCGACGGCGGTGACCTCGGCACCGCGCAGCGCGGCGATCGAGCCGAGCAGCCCGGCCTTGCCGCCCGGGCCCGCGCACAGGTCGAGCCAGCGGTCGTCCCGGCCCTCGATCGGCGCGGCCAGCAGCGCGGCGGCCACGAGTTGCGAGCCCTCGTCCTGCACGTGGGCGCGGCCGTCCCGGATGGCGGCGAGGTCGCCGGGCGAACCGCCGTTGAGATAGACCGCGTACGGCGAGAACGCGCCGGGCACGCCCCCGACCTCGTCGGCCAGCTCGACCGCGTCGGCCCGGCCGGGCCGCGCGCACAGGTGCACGGTCGGCGGCTGGTTGTCCTCGATCAACAGCCGGGCGGTGTCCTCCAGGTCGCCACCGAGCGCCTCGGCGAACGACCGGATGATCCACTCGGGATGGTTGTGCACGACCGACAGGTTGCCGACCGGGTTCTCGGCGTAGTCGGGCGCGAGCTTGGTCAGCCAGTCGTCCAGGCTGGTCTCCGAGATGCCGCGCATGACCGCGTTGGCGAAACCGTGCGCGGCGGGCGCGACGGCGCGGACCAGGTCGACGGTCTGATTCACCGCGGCGTGCGCGGGCACCCGGGTGAACAGAAGCTGGTAGGCACCCAGGCGCAGCGCGTCCCGGGCCGGCGGATCGATCCGGGACACCTCCCGGCCGGACGCGTCCGCGATGATCAGATCCAGGGTGCCGAGGGCGCGCAGGGTGCCGTAGGTCAGCTCGGTCGCGAACGCGGCGTCGCGGCCGGACAGGCGCATCTCCCGCAGGATCTGCCCCAGCACCAGATTCGCGTACGCGTCGTCGCGGTGCACGGCGGCGATGGCCTCGTACGCTGCCTGCCGGGCCGGGTCCGACGGCGGGCGACCGGCTCGCGGAGCCCGCCCGGAACGGCTGTCGCGGCTGGAGTCCCGCCCCTGCCCGGGGCCGCCGGGGCGGCGCGGGCCGGCGTTGTGCGGCCGATCGGCGCTGTGCCTGCGCTGCTCGCCACGCGGCTGATCGGCGGTGTTCTCGTCGGTCATGCTGTGCCCGTCTTCCGCATGCTCTCCTGGCCCTCGCCGTCACGGTCACGGACCGCCACAGGTAGGCGTGGCTCGGTGCAGTCGATCATGCTGTGCCCATCTTCCGCATGCTCTCCTGGCCCTCGCCGTCACGGTCAGAGACCGCCACAGGTAGGCGTGGCTCGGTGCAGTCGATCATGCGAGGGTCTCCCCCGGGTTGAGGCGCAGGCCACGCGCCCAGTCGGAGGCCGACATCGGCTTTTTTCCGGCGGCGCGGACCTCGCCCAGGATCACCGGGGTGGTCGCCGTGCCCACCAGCACCTGGGTGCGCTCGACGAGCAGCTCCCCGGGGGCCAGGGCGGCGCCGTTGACGATCGGCCGGACCCGCCCGAGCTTGAGCCGCTCGTCGCGCAGGGTCGTCCAGGCGCCGGGCGCCGGGGTGCAGGCGCGGATGCGCCGGTCGACGGCGAACGCCGGATCGCCCCAGCGGATCCGCGCGTCGTCGACGGTGATCTTGGGAGCCATCGACACGCCGTCGGCGGGCTGCGGATGCGCCCGGGCGGTGCCCGCCTCGATCGCGTCCAGGACCGCCACCAGCAGGCCGGCGCCCTCGGTGGCGAGCCGGGTGAGCAGGTCGCCCGAGGTGTCGACGGACCGGATCCGCTCGGTCAGCGTGCCGTAGACCGGCCCGGTGTCCATCCCGGCCTCCAACTCGAAGACGCTGGCGCCGGTGACCTCGTCGCCGTGCAGCACGGCGTGCTGCACCGGCGCCGCGCCACGCCACGCCGGCAGCAGCGAGAAGTGCAGGTTGACCCAGCCGTGCTTGGGGATCTCCAGGGCGCTCGGCGGCACCAGCGCGCCGTAGGCGACCACCGGCACGCACTCCGGGGCGAGCTCCCGCAGCCGCTGGAGGAACTCCGGCTCGCGGGGGCGCTGCGGGGTGAGCACCTCGATGCCACGCTCGTCGGCCCAGGTGCCGGCCGGGGACCGGACCAGGCGGCGCCCGCGCCCGGCGGGGGCGTCGGGGCGGGTGACGACGGCGACGATCTCGTGCGAGGACGCGGCCAGGGCGTCGAGCGAGGGCAGGGTCACCTCGGGAGTGCCGGCGAAGATCAGGCGCATCGGGTCACCGCCCCAGGCCGAAGATGCCGCGCTCGTGCGGGCTCGCCTTGACCGTCGGCGGCGCGCCGGCGTCGTACCAGTCGGCGGCACGGATCTGCTTCATCGCGTCCTTACGTGCGGCGGCGTCCAGCCGATCCAGGAAGAGCACCCCGTCGAGGTGGTCGGTCTCGTGCTGCACACAGCGCGCCATCAGGCCGGTGCCGACCAGTTGCAGCGGGTCGCCGTGCTCATTGAAGCCCTGGGCGACGACGTGCTGGCGGCGCTTGGTGTCGACGTACACGCCGGGGATCGACAGGCAGCCCTCCGGGCCCTCCTGCTCCTCCTCGTCGGGGAACGACAGCACCGGATTGACGATGTGGCCGACCACCTCGTCGACGCGGAAGGTGAACACCCGCAGGCCCACCCCCAGCTGGGGCGCCGCCAGCCCGACGCCACCCTCGTCCTGCATCGTCTCGGTGAGGTCCCGGACGAGCCGGCGCAGTTCCTTGTCGAAGTCGACCACGGCGTCGGCCGGCGTACGCAACACCGGGTCGCCGAACAGACGGATGGGCTGGACGGTCACGCGGGTGCCACTCCTGACTGCTCACAGAAATTGCCGTGCACCCCCTAGTCTACGGAGCCCGGCCGGACGCCCGGCGCCGCCCATCCGCGCAGCGTGAGCCGGTCACGACGGGACACCCGGCACCCCTGCCTTCACGTCCGCGTCGATCACGGTTCATGCGGGTTCACTACCGTCCGCCCTCATGCGACGAAATGCATCCCGTACGGCCGGCGTCGGCCTGCTCGTTCTGACGCTCGGCCTGGTGGCCGCGCCTTCCGCGGCGCACTCGGCCGAGGCTCCCACGCTGACCGGCTTCGCCTCCCTGCCGGCCCTGACGTTCGTGCCGGGCAGCGAGCCCTCCGGGGCGGCGCTGGGTACGGCCCCGGTGAACGGCATCGCGGCGCCCTGGGCCGACCAGCCGGTCCAGGGCTTCTCCGGGGTGCTGCCGAACGGCGACGGCACCTACGACGTGCTCTCCGACAACGGCTTCGGCACCAAGGCGAACAGCGCCGACTTCCTGCTGCGCATCCAGAAGATCGGCCCGGTACCGGCGACCGGCCAGGTCGACGTGCTCGGCGGCATCAACCTGACCGACCCCGCCGCCAAGGTCCCGTTCCCGCTGGTCCGGGCGGACCGGGTGCTGACCGGGGCCGACTTCGACGTCGAGTCGATCGTGCGCGACCGCGACGGCTCGCTGTGGATCGGCGACGAGTTCGGCCCGTGGCTGCTGCACTTCGACCGCGGCGGCCGGCTGCTGACCGCGCCGATCCCCCTGCCGGACGTACGCGCGCCGGAGAACGCGGCCGGCAACCCGAACCTGGGCAGCAGCAAGGGCTTCGAGGGCATGGCACACTCCCCCGATGGCCGCTACCTGTACCCGCTGCTGGAGGGCACGGTCGCTGGCGACCAGCCGGGTGACCTGCGCTTCAACGAATTCGACGTCAAGCGCGGCGGCTACACCGGCAAGCGCTGGACGTACCGCCTGGAGTCGCCGTCGCATGCGATCGGCGACGCGATCCCGGTCGACGCGAACCGCTTCCTGGTGATCGAACGCGACGGCGCCCAGGGCGACGCGGCCGCCGTGAAGCGGATCTACCTGGCCGACCGCCGCGACCACGACCACGACGGCGCGATGGACAAGACCCTGGTGGTGGACCTGCTGAAGATCGCCAACCCGCGCGGCGTGGGCGGCTTCGGCAAGGTCTTCCGCTTCCCGTTCCAGACGATCGAGGACGTGGCCCTGCTGGACGGCCGGACGCTGGCGGTACTCAACGACAACAACTTCCCGGGCTCGGCGGGCCGCACGCCCGGCGTGGCGGACAACAACGAGTTCATCACGGTGAAGCTGCCGTCGTCGCTGCACCCGGATCCGCGGGTGCTGCCCTGACGAACCGTCGACCGGGCTGGCAGCCCGGTCGCCTGACGATCGAGATCCGGGCGCACACCGAAGCGGACATCGCCGCGGGCGTGGGCGCCCGTTTTCGCCTGCCACTGGTGACCGATCCGGCGTTACGGTCGGGAGATGACGTGGTCGACATACGGCTCGTTCCTGGTCTTCGCGGTCGTGCTCGTGCTGGTGCCCGGCCCGGACTTCGCGGTGATCACCAAGAACACGCTGGCCGGAGGCCGCCGGCGAGGGTCGTGGAGCGCGGCCGGAGTGGCGAGCTCGAACGCGGTGCAGGGCCTGGCTGCGGCGGCCGGCCTCGGCGCCCTGGTCACCCGCGCCCAGCCGGTGTTCCAGGCGATCAAGTGGGCGGGCATCGCCTACCTGGCGTACCTCGGGGTGCAGGCCCTGCGGTCGGCGCTGGCCGGCCGCTACGCCGAGAGTGGCGACTCGGCCGCCGGGCCGGGGGCGGGGTGGCGGCAGGGCTTCCTGTCCAACATCACCAATCCCAAGGTGCTGGTCTTCTACCTGGCGGTGCTGCCGCAGTTCCTCGGCCCGGACGCGCCGCTGAGCGCGTTGCTGATGCTGGCGCTGAGCCACGCGGCGCTGTCGCTGCTGTACCTGCTGGTGGTGGTCGCGGGCCTGACCCGGGCCCGGCGGGTGCTGGCCCGGCGCAACGTGCGACGCACGCTCGACGCGGCCACCGGGACGGCGCTGCTCGGCTTCAGCGCGAGGCTGGCCACGGAATGATCTACCCGGCCGCCGAACGCCGCAGATCGATGCTTGCTCGGCGGGTCAGACGGGCGGCATCTCCACCACAAGCGCGGTGAGCGCGGCGGCTGCCCTGGTCACGTGCTCCTCACCGGCTCCCCACACGACAGCCTGACCAGCCGCAAGATCGACCCAGTCCCCGGCGCCAGCCTGCACCCGGGCCCGCCCGGCGACCACGACGAGAAGCTGATCAACCGGCGCAGGATGACGACCGACTTCGCCGCCGGCCTCAACATGCAGCACGGTGACAGCGCCGCCGGCACCCCTGACCACGGACCGCGCCACGACCCCCACGCTGCCGTGTGCCTGCACCGGCCGCCCCGCCACCTGCCGAAAGTCAAGAATCTCCACAGCGCGACGATACGGAACCACAAAGGACGGCCGCAGCTTCGCGCCGAAGGACCATGGCGATCTTGAAGGATCGCGGCGCGGAGGGCGGTCGGCGGCCTCGATGGTGACAGGGCGCCGGCTCGCCGGGGTGGTCATGAGATCGCCGTGCTGCACTCCCGGCCGCTCTTGAAAAAAGGCGGACGGGCCGCGGCCCCGATGGTGGCAGGGCAGGCGCCAGGGCGCCGGCCCGCCGGGATGGTCACAAGATCACCATCCTGCGCTCCCGGCCGCTCCTGAAACGCAGCCCGGAAAGCGGACAGGCCGCGGCCCCGATGGTGACAGGGCAGACGCCAGAGCGCCGGCCCGCCGGAGCGGTCATGAGATCGCCGTGCTGCACTCCCGGCGTTCCTGAAAACGCAGCCCGGAAAGCGAGCGGGCCGCGGCCCGATGGTGGCAGGGCAGGCGCCAGAGCGCCGGCCCGCCGGGCGGTCATGAGATCGCCGTGCTGCGGTCCCGGCCACCCGCGCGCTGTCGGTCGGCGCCGCGGCTCAGAGCAGCTCGGCCGGGTCCACCTGGATGCGGATCGGGTGGGGTGACTTCTTCGCGCTGCGTACCGCAGCCGCCTCGTGCAGGGCTCGGGCCAGCGCCGCCGCGCGGCCGCGCGGCACCCGCAGCAGCATGCGTTCCTGGTCGTCCGCGGCCGGGACCGGGCCGAGGAGATCCACGTCCGCGGGCAGGCGGGCCGCGGCGAGGAACTCGGCCACCGCCTCGGCCTTGCCGGTCACGCTCGCCATCCGGGCCGCGGGTGGGAAGCCCAGCTCGCGGCGTTCGGCGAGCTCGCGGGCCGCGAACCAGCCCGGGTCCCACCGCAGCAAGGCCTGCACCGGCGCCAGCGAGCCGTCGGCGACGACGACCACCCGGCCGCCGGCCGGGCCGGGCCGGGCGAGGGCGGCGGCCGACAGCCAGCGGCGCATCGTCTCCTCGGCGGCCCGCAGATCCGCGCGGGACAGCAGCGCCCACGTGTCGAGCAGCAGCACCGCGCCGTAGCCGCCATCCGCGACGGGCTCAGCGCCCGGCGTGGCGACGACGACCGCGGCCTCGGCCGGCACGGTGTTGAGGATCTCGTCCCGGCCCGAGGTGCGCACCGGGTATCCCGGGAACGCCCGGCCGAGCTCCTCGGCGGTGCGCCGGGCACCGGTCACCGAGGCCCGCAGCCGACGTCCACCGCAGGCCGGGCACGCATAGTCGGCCGCGGCCCGCCCGCACCAGTGACAGGCCGGCACATCCCGCGAACCGGCGAGCCCGAGCGGGCCGGAGCAGTGCGGGCACCGGGCGGGAGTGCGGCACTCGGCGCAGGCGGTGGACGGCAGATAGCCCCGGCGCGGCACCTGGACCAGCACCGGCGTCCCGGCCTGCAACGCGCCCCGGGCCGCCTGCCAGGCCAGGCTGGGCAGGCGCGCGGTGACCGCGCCGGGGTCGCGGGCGAGCTGCGGGTCGTCTCCGGTCGGTGCGATGGCCGGGCTCCGGGCCCGCAGGGTGTCCCGGCTCGCCACGATCTCCTTGGCCCACCCGGTTTCCAGCAGGAGCTGGGCCTCGCCCGTACGCGCGAAGCCGGCGACCAGGGCGGCGCAGCCGGCGAGCTGAGCGCGGGTCAGCAGCACATCCCGGGCGTGCGGATAGGGCGCCCTCGGCTCGGCGTGCAGGTCATCCCCGTCGTCCCAGATGACCACCAGGCCGAGGTCCGCGACGGGCGCGAACATCGCCGCGCGCGTCCCCACGACGACCGGCACCCGATGTCGGCTGGCGGCGAGAAACCGGCGGTATCGCTCGGCCGGCCCGGCGGCGGCGTTGAGCGCCACGTGCCGCCCGGCCCCGAGCGCTCTGGTCAGGGCGGTGTCGAGTCGTTCCAGGTCCCGCGCGTCCGCGACGACGATGACAACACCACGGCCGCCCCGCACGGTGGCCGCGGCGGCCTCGGCGATCCGCGCCGGCCAGTCCTCCCCGGGCAGGGCGGACCAGACGGCTCGGGCGGGCTTGCCCAGCTCAAGGGCGTGCAGGTAGGCGCCGCCCGCCGGATAAACCCCCCACCCGTGGACAACTGCCCCTGCGGAGGCGTCGGACCTGGCAGCGGGAACACCGCCCTCGTCGGGCTCGGCGAGGGTAGTGGTCTGCGCCGGGACAGCCGAAGCGCGCGCCGGCGGCGACACCCCAGCGCCGGCCGACTGCGCACCAGACGCTTCGCCGTCCAGCACAGGGACACCGGACCCGTCGGCCGACGCCGGCCCAGCGGCGGCCGACTGCGCACCAGGCTCAACCGACGATCCGGCACGCAGGTCGGGGACAGCCGAACCACCCGCCAGCGGCGACAACCCGGCGCCTATCGAGCGCAGGTCAGATTCAACCGACAAATCGGCATGCGGCGCAGCCAGAGCCGAATCACCCGCCGACGACCCAGCGCCGGCCGACCGCGCACCTGGCTCAGCCGACGAATCGGCACCCACCGCAGGGACACCCGACCCGCCCGCCAACGGCGGCACACCAGCGCCCACCGGCCGCACACCAGACCCAACCGACAAATCGGCATGCGACACAAGCAGAGCCGAACCACCCGCCGACGACCCAGCGTCGGCCGACTGCGCACCGGGCACGACCGACAAATCGGCATGCGACGCAGGCAGAGCCGTACCACCCGCCGGCCCAGCGCCGGCCGACTGCACACCAGACTCAGCCGAATCGGCACCCACCGCAGGCACAACCGGACCGCCCACCGGCGCCGGCTGCACATCGGACTCAACTGACGAATCGGCACTTACCGCTTGTGGCCCCACCTGGCCTGGTGCGCCGGGTCGGGCGGCAGCCGCAGCCTCGGCGGCCTCGGGCGCCGGGGTGGCCTGCGCTTCGACGCGGGCGTGGCGGGGTGGCACGGCCAGGCGCAGGACGTCGGAGAGATTGCCGGCGTAGCGGTCGGCGACCGCTCGGGCCAGCCGCGCCACCTCCGGGTCCAGGATTCGTTCCGGAGAGACGACTTTTTCCAGATAGGCCAGCTTGCCGCCGTGCGGGCTGGACTCCGCGCGCTCCAGCAGGAAGCCGTTGACCAGCTGGCCGGCGAAGCGGACCTTGACCCGGACGCCCGGCTGCGCGGCCTCGTCGTCGGTGGCCGAGACCAGGTAGTCGAACGGGCGGTCCAGGTGCGGCAGCGGCACCTCGACGCTCACCCGGGCGACCGGGAGCCGGGCTGCCGGCTCGCGGTCGGGTTTCGATTTTGCCGCCCTCACCCGCACATTCTGGCGCGCGGGTACGACATCTTCGGCGGGAAAGAGCACGGGTGCCCCGACCGACGTCGAGGCACCCGTTCCCGGCGAAACCAAGCTCAGGCCGCGGCGGACTTCAGGTCCTGGGCGCGGTCCGTGTTCTCCCACAGCAGTTCCGGCAGCTCGCGGCCGAAGTGGCCGTACGCGGCGGTCTGCTGGTAGATCGGGCGCAGCAGGTCCAGGTCGCGGATGATCGCGGCCGGGCGCAGGTCGAAGACGGCGTTGATGGCCTTCTCGATCCGCTCCACCGGCACGTTCTCGGTGCCGAAGGTCTCCACGTACAGGCTCACCGGGTGCGCCTTGCCGATCGCGTACGCCACCTGCGTCTCGCAGCGCTCCGCCAGGCCGGCGGCGACGACGTTCTTCGCCACCCAGCGCATCGCGTACGCCGCCGAGCGGTCCACCTTCGACGGGTCCTTGCCCGAGAACGCGCCGCCGCCGTGCCGGGCGTAGCCGCCGTACGTGTCGACGATGATCTTGCGGCCGGTCAGGCCGGCGTCGCCCATCGGGCCGCCGATCTCGAAGCGGCCGGTCGGGTTGACCAGCAGGCGGTAGTTCTCGACGTCCAGGTCGAGGCCCTCGAGCTCCGGGCCGATGACGTGCTCGCGGACGTCCGGGGTCAGCAGCGACTCCAGCGAGATGTCCGCCGCGTGCTGCGACGAGACCACGACGGTGTTCAGCCGCACCGGGCGCAGGCCGTCGTATTCGATGGTGACCTGGGTCTTGCCGTCCGGGCGCAGGTACGGAATCGTGCCGTCCTTGCGGGCCGTGGACAGCCGCCGGGCCAGGCGGTGCGCCAGCGCGATCGGCAGCGGCATGAGCTCCGGGGTCTCGGAGCAGGCGAAGCCGAACATCATGCCCTGGTCGCCGGCGCCCTGGGCGTCGAGCACGTGCTCGGAGTTGCCCTCGCGCAGCTCAACCGCGCTGTCCACACCCTGGGCGATGTCGGGCGACTGCGCGCCGATCGAGACGCTGACGCCGCAGGACGCGCCGTCGAAGCCCTTCTTGGACGAGTCGTAGCCGATGCCCAGGATGGTCTCGCGGACGATGGCCGGGATATCCGCGTACGCCTGGGTGGTCACCTCGCCGGCCACGTGCACCTGGCCGGTCGTGATCAGCGTTTCCACCGCGACGCGGCTGCGGGGATCCTGCGTGAGCAGGGCGTCGAGAATACCGTCGCTGATCTGGTCAGCGATCTTGTCCGGGTGGCCTTCCGTGACCGACTCGGAGGTGAACAGGCGGCGTGCCACGGTGCTCCTCAGATTTGTCGAAGTTTCGTTCCGCGGCAGTGTAGTCACCGCCGCTAGGCGGACCCTGGCCCGGCCTCAGACCGTCCCAGCGCCACCCACCTGCGGATCGAGGCGGGCGACCGCCTGATCCCATATCGCATCGGCCACATCGTCTTTGGGAAGTTCGCCGAGGGCGACAGTACTGCCGTCGGCGCCGAGAATGGTGACCGTGTTGCTGTCGGCACCGAAGACCAGGTCGACGCCCACCTCGTTAACGACGATCAGGTCCGCGCGTTTCCGCACCAGTTTGCCGCGGGCGTTCTCCAGCGCGTCGTGGGTCTCGGCGGCGAAGGCGATGAGCAGCTGACCAGGGCGTTTGGCGGCGCCCAGCTCGGCGGCGATGTCCGGGTTGGTGACCAGTTCGAGCGTGGGCGCCGTACCACCGTCGCTTTTCTTGATCTTCTGGCCGGCGACCGTGGCCGGCCGGAAGTCGGCCGGGGCGGCCGCCATCACGACCACGTCGGCGTCCGCCGCGGCCTCGACCGTGGCCTTGCGCAGTTCCTCGGTGGTGCCGACCCGGAGCACGTCGGCGCCCGCCGGATCGCTCAGAGTGACGTTCGCCGCAATGAGGGTGACGCGCGCGCCACGGGCGACCGCCGCGCGGGCCAGGGCGTAGCCCTGCTTGCCGGAGGAACGGTTGCCGAGGAAGCGCACCGGGTCCAGCGGCTCCCGCGTGCCACCTGCGGTGACGACCACCCGGCGGCCGGTCAGGTCGGTCTCCGCGGTCGCGCCGCGGCGCAGGACGCGCAGCGCGGCGGCGAAGATCTGCGCCGGATCGGGCAGCCGGCCCTTGCCGGTGTCGGCGCCTGTGAGCCTGCCCACAGCCGGCTCGATGACGACCGCGCCGCGGGCCCGCAGCGTCGCGACGTTCGCCTGGGTGGCGGCGTTCTCCCACATCTCGGTGTGCATCGCCGGCGCGTAGACGACCGGGCACGTCGCGGTGAGCAGCGTGTTGGTCAGCAGGTCGTCGGCGATGCCGTGGGCGGCCTTGGCGAGCATGTCGGCGGTCGCGGGCGCGACCACGACGAGCTCCGCCTGCCGGCCGATGCGCACGTGCGGCACCTCGTGAACGTCGTCCCACACCTCGGTGGTCACCGGCCGGCCGGACAATGCCGCCCAGGTCGGCGCGCCGACGAACCTCAGCGCCGACGCGGTGGGCACGACGCGGACGCCGTGACCCGACTCGGTGAACAGCCGCAGCAGCTCACAGGCCTTGTACGCGGCGATCCCGCCGCACACGCCGAGCACTATCTCGGGCATGGGCGCCTCCCCCCGGTCAACGAAAAACCCGCGCCCGCAGTCAGCGGGCGCGGGTGCACGGCGAAACAGTGATCAGGGGTTGTCGGTCGCCTCGGCGGTCAGCAGACCGGCGTTGATCTCACGCATCGCGATCGAGAGCGGCTTCTCCTGCGGAGTGGTCTCGACCAGCGGGCCGACGTACTCGAGCAGACCCTCACCGAGCTGGCTGTAGTAGGCGTTGACCTGGCGGGCGCGCTTGGCCGCGAAGATCACCAGCGAGTACTTCGACGAGGTCTTGTCGAGCAGCTCGTCGATCGGCGGGTTGGTGATGCCTTCGGGGTTGGCGATGGTTCCCACAGTGATGTACTTCCTTAATTCCTGCTAGACACCGGGTGGCTGAGCGGGAGTCAGAAACGACGAACCGAGCAATCCTACCAGCTCATCGGCGGCCCGCTCCACGAAGTCGTTGACCACGGTGCGGTCGAACTCCTTCTCGGCGGCCAGCTCCTCGTCGGCGTGTGCCAGCCGGCGCTTGATGGTGTCCTCGTCGTCGGTGCCGCGCCCGATCAGCCGGCGCTTGAGCTCCTCGACGCTGGGCGGGGCCAGGAAGACGAGCTGCGCGTCGGACATCGTGGCCCGCACCTGACGGGCGCCCTGTAAGTCGATCTTCAGCAGCACCGGGCGGCCCTGCGCGAGCCAGCCCTCGACCTGAGCCCGGGGCGTGCCGTAGAGGTTGCCCGCGAACTCCGCCCACTCGAGCAGCTGATCGCCGTCGACGAGGCGTTGGAACTCCGAACGGGTGACGAAGTGGTAATGCTCACCGTCGGTCTCGTAGTCGCGCTTCTTCCGGGTCGTCACCGACACCGACAGCTTGATCCATGGCGAGCGCGCCCGGATCAGCTCGATCACGCTGTCTTTGCCCACCCCCGAGGGGCCGGACAGGACGGTGAGTCGGGCTGCCGGGCGCGCGTCGTCATCCATGCTCACAGGCTCATTCAACACGAGCCGGTGAGTCAGTTCGCAGCGAACTCCCCCAGGAGGGCCTTACGCTGCTGCTCGCCGAGGCCACGAAGACGGCGACTGTCGGCGATCTTGAGCTTTTCCATGATCTGGGTAGCCCGGATCTTGCCAATGCCCGGCAGCGCCTGGAGCACGGCCGAAACCTTCAGCTTGCCGACGACGTCGTCGCCTTCCGCCCGGTCGAGCACGGCGGCGAGGGTGGTCTTGCCAGACTTGAGCTGATCCTTCAGCTCGGCCCGGGCCTTGCGAATCTCCGCGGCCTTCTCCAGCGCGGCTTTACGCTGCTCGGGGCTTAGTTGCGGGAGCGGCACCAGTTCTCCTCAGGTCCCTATCGCACCGGTAGTCCAATACCGGCACTCTGTGAAACGTGGTGTGCCAGGGAACCAAAGGGGCATGTGGTTCCTGGCGCCGGGAAAACTAGCGGTCAGCGGCGGTTTCGGCAACGTGGGGGTACCCCCCACCCGGACCGGAGCAGGCCTGGTAAGCAGGCCGTTTCACCCGATCACGGCACGACAGGCGGCCGCCGCGCGGTCCGCCGCGGCCCGCAGCGAAGCCACATCGGGGCCCGTTCCGAGGACCTCGCGTGAGTACGACGGCAGCACGTTCCGCAGACTCTCGCCGAAGATCTTGCGTAGATCTGAGGGGCTTCCACCCTGTGCTCCGAGGCCCGGAGCGAGCAGCGGACCGTTCACCTTCGACAGGTCGTGACCGGTGTCGCCGATGGTCGCGCCGACCACCAGCCCGACGCTGCCGAGCGGGTCCGCACCCACGTTGACCTGGGAAATCTCGTCGATCACGGTTTGCGCGACGGTCCGGCCGCCGGCGCCGACGGCGTGCTGGACGCTCGCTCCCTCGGGGTTCGAGGTCAGCGCGAGAACGAAAACGCCGCCGCCGTGCTCGGCCGCCGCGTCGAATGCGGGGCGCAAAGAGCCGACGCCGAGATAGGGACTCACAGTAATCGCGTCAGCACAGAGCGCACTGTCCGGATTCAGGTAAGCGCTTGCGTAGGCCGCCATCGTCGAGCCGATGTCGCCGCGCTTCACGTCGAGTAAGACCAGCGCACCGGCCTCGCGTGACTGTCGGATAGTTGACTCAAGAACGGCGATGCCACGTGACCCAAATCTCTCGAAGAAAGCCGACTGCGGCTTCAGCACGGCGACCCGATCGGCCAATGCCTCGACGACCGTTAGGGCGAAACGTTCCAGGCCGGTGACGTCGTCGGAGAGACCCCACTTGGCGAGCAGAGCGGCGTGCGGATCGATGCCGACGCACAGCGGCCCCCGCTGTCCGGTGGCGCGGTGCAGGCGGCTTCCGAAGGACTCCATAGGGACGTTCTCACTTCCGTGTCAGGTGGCGGACACCGCCGCGGCGATTCCTTGGGTAATGCGGGCGACGTCGGCGACGTCGGCGACGTACGGCGGCATCGTGTAGATCAGGTCCCGGAACGGCCGCAGCCAGACGCCCGCCGCCACCGCGGCGGCGGTCGCCTTGGCCACGTCGACGTCGCGATCGAGCTGCACGACGCCGATCGCGCCCAGGACCCGCACGTCAGCGACCCCGGCAGCGCCCCGCAGCGGCTCCAGACCGGCCCGGAGGCCCCGTTCGATACCTCGGACCTGGCCCTGCCAGTCCTGGGCCCTCAGCAGGCCGATGGAGGCGTTCGCGACGGCGCACGCGAGCGGGTTGCCCATGAAGGTCGGCCCGTGCGCCAGCCCGCCGGCGCTGCCGGCGGAGACGGCGTGCGCCACCGCGGAGGTGCAAAGGGTGGCGGCCAGGGTCAGATATCCCCCGGTCAGGGCCTTGCCCAGGCACATGATGTCGGGGGAAACTCCGGCGTGGTGAGCGGCGAAGAGCTCACCGGTACGGCCGAAGCCCGTCGCGATCTCGTCGAAGATCAGCAGGACGCCGTGGGCGGCGGTGGCCTCGCGCAGCACCCGCAGATACTCCGGGTGGTGGAAGCGCATGCCGCCGGCGCCCTGCACGACCGGCTCGACGATGACGGCGGCGAGCTCGTCGGCGTGCCGGGCGACCAGCTCGGTCAGCTCGGCGGCGTAGGCCTCGTCGTAGCCGGCCGGTGGCGGGCCGGCGAAGACCTGGGTGGGCAGCACGCCGGCCCAGAGCTGGTGCATCCCGCCGACCGGGTCGCAGACGCTCATCGGGTGGAAGGTGTCGCCGTGGTAGCCGCCGCGCCAGGTGGCGAGCCGGCGGCGGCCGGGACGGCCCCGGGCGAGCTGGGCCTGCAGGGCCATCTTGACGGCCACTTCGACCCCGACGGAGCCGGAGTCGCAGAGGAAGACGTGCTCAAGCCCCTCCGGGGTCAGCTCGACCAGGGTGGTGGCCAGCTCGATGGCGGGCGCGTGGGTGAGCCCGCCGAACATGACGTGACTCATCCGGCCGGCCTGCTCCGCCAGCGCCGCGTCCAGCGCGGGATGCCGGTAGCCGTGGATGGCGGCCCACCAGGACGACATGCCGTCGATCAGCTCGCGGCCGTCGGCCAGGCGCAGGCGGACGCCCTCGGCGCTCTCGACGACGTAGGGCTCGCTGCGCCCGGGCATCGGCCCGTAGGGGTGCCAGACATGCGCCCGGTCCAGCGCCAGCAGCTCGGCCTCTCCCCGGCTGCCGGGGCCGCCGGGCCCGCCGGTCAAGACCGGCCCCGCAGACCGCCCGAGGCCGTGCCCTGGGTCACGGCCGGGCCTTCTCCCCAAGCTTCGCGTAGGCGTGCGCCGCGGCTTTGACCAGGGCCGGGCCGCGGTAGATGAAGCCGGTGTAGAGCTGGACCAGCGCCGCGCCCGCGTCGAACATGCGGGTCGCGTCGTCCGGATCGAGAATGCCGCCCACGCCGATGATCGGCAGCCGGCCGCCGGTCTCCTGGTGGACGAAGTGGACGACCTTGCGGGCGCGCTCGGTCAGCGGCCGTCCCGACAAGCCGCCCGCCTCACCCGCCCGGGGCTGGTCGGCCGCCGCCAGGCCGTCGCGCGACAGGGTGGTGTTGGTCGCGATCACGCCCGCCGCGCCCTGCGCCAGGCACACCTCGAGCAACTCCGCGATGGCCGGCTCGGTCAGGTCCGGGGCGATCTTCACCAGCACCGGCTTTCTGCCCACCAGCGCCCCGAGCAGCGCGCCCAGCGCCGACTTGTCCTGCAGCGTGCGCAGCCCGGGGGTGTTCGGCGACGACACGTTGACGGCGATGTAGTCCGCATACGGATGCAGCAGGTTGTAGGACGTCAGGTAGTCCTCCACCGCCTCCTCCAGCGGGGTCACCTTGGACTTGCCCAGCGAGACACCCAGCGGCACGTCCAGCGGCCCCAGCGCGGCCAGGCGCGCGGCGAGGGCCTGCGCGCCGGCGTTGTTGAAGCCCATCCGGTTGATCACGGCCTCGCTGTCGCGCAGCCGGAACAGCCGGGGTTTGTCGTTACCCGGCTGCGGCTTCGCGGTGACCGTGCCGACCTCGACGAAGCCGAAGCCCAGCGCGGGCCAGGCCGGCAGGGCCAGGCCGTTCTTGTCCATGCCGGCCGCCAGCCCCACCGGGTTTCCGAACCGCACGCCGAAGGCCTCCACCGGGGCCCGCACGGCGTAGCGGCTGCTGAGCAGCGCGCGCGAACGGGCGCCCAAGGAAGCCAGCCGCGACAGGGTGAACTCGTGGGCCCTCTCCGCGTCCCCGCCGCCCAGCCGGAACAAAACCGGCCGGACGGCGCTGGTGAAAACGCTCACTCGCTCTCCCGCAGCATGGCGTGCAGCTCCTGCAGCGGGCGGACCGTCATGTCGCCGCGCATCAGGGCCTCGATGCCCATCACCGCCGCGGCCGCGCCCGGCACGGTGGTGATGCTCGGGATGTCGTGCGTGACGGCGGCGCTGCGGATCTCGTAGCCGTCCGAGCGGGCGCTGGCCCCCGAGCCCTGCGGGGTGTTGATGATCAGGGCGATCTCGCCGGCCTGGATCATCGCCACCGCGTTCTGGCCCGGGCTCTCGAAGTGCTTGGGCACGATCTCGCACTCGATGCCGTGCCGGCGCAGCACCTCGCCGGTGCCGGCCGTGGTGACGATCGTGAAGCCCAGGTCGGCGAGCCGCTTGACCGGGAAGATCATCGAGCGCTTGTCGCGGTTCGCCACCGAGACGAAGATCTTGCCGCTGGTCGGCAGCGAGCCGTACGCCGCCGCCTGCGACTTGGCGAACGCCGGGCCGAAGGCGGGGTCGATGCCCATGACCTCGCCGGTCGACTTCATCTCCGGGCCGAGCAGGCTGTCCACGCCCTTTCCGGCCGGGGTGCGGAAGCGCTTGAACGGCAGCACCGCCTCCTTGACCGCGATCGGCGCGTTCGCCGGGGTCTCGCCGCCGTCGCGGCTGCGGAAGAGGATGCCCTCCTCGCGCAGCTCCTTGATGGTGGCGCCGAGCATGATCCGGGCGGCCGCCTTGGCCAGCGGCACCGCCGTCGCCTTGGAGACGAATGGGACCGTCCGGGAGGCGCGCGGGTTGGCCTCCAGCACGTAGAGCGTGTCGTCCTTCAGCGCGTACTGGACGTTGAGCAGGCCCCGGACGCCGACGCCGCGGGCGATCGCCTCGGTGTAGCGGCGCACCTCGACCAGGTGCGAACCGGCCAGGGTGACCGGCGGCAGCGAGCAGGACGAGTCGCCGGAGTGGATGCCGGCCTCCTCGATGTGCTCCATGACGCCGCCCAGGTAGACCTCGCCGGTGGCGTCGCAGAGCGCGTCGACGTCGATCTCGATCGCGTCGTCCAGGAAGCGGTCGACCAGCACCGGGTGGTCCGGGGAGATCTCGGTGGCACGGGTGATGTAGTCGGCCAGGGTCGGCTCGTCGTACACGATCTCCATGCCGCGGCCGCCGAGCACGTACGACGGCCGGACCAGGACCGGGTAGCCGATCTCGTCGGCGATCGCCTTGGCCTCGTCGAAGCTGGTCGCGGTGCCGTGGTCGGGCGAGCGCAGGCCGGCCCTGGCCAGCACCTGGCCGAACGCGCCGCGGTCCTCGGCCAGGTCGATCGACTCGGGCGAGGTGCCGACGATCGGCACGCCGGCGGCCTTCAGCCGTTTGGCCAGCCCGAGCGGGGTCTGGCCGCCGAGCTGGACGATCACGCCGACCACGCCGGGCCCGCCGGCGGCCTTGCCGGAGGTGTCCTCGGCGTGGAACACCTCGAGGACGTCCTCGAAGGTCAGCGGCTCGAAGTAGAGCCGGTCGGCGGTGTCGTAGTCGGTGGAGACCGTCTCCGGGTTGCAGTTGACCATGACGGTCTCGAAGTCGACCTCGCGCAGCGCCATGACCGCGTGCACGCACGAGTAGTCGAACTCGATGCCCTGGCCGATCCTGTTCGGCCCGGAGCCCAGGATCAGCACCTTGGGCTTGTCCGAGGGCGCGACCTCGGTCTCCTCGTCGTATGTCGAGTAGTGATACGGCGTGTTCGCGGCGAACTCGGCGGCACACGTGTCGACGGTCTTGTAGACCGGCCGCACCCCGAGCCGGTGCCGCAGCGTGCGGACACCGTCCTCGCCGGCCAGTTCCGGGCGCAGCGCGGCGAGCTGGCGGTCGGAGAGCCCGGAACGCTTGGCGAGGCGCAGCAGGACCTCCTCCAGCACCGGCGCGTCGAGGATCCGCTGCCGCAGCTCGACCAGTGCGGCGATCTCGTCCAGGAACCACGGGTCGATGCCGCCGCTGGCCTCGTGCACCTGCTCGACGGTCGCGCCCAGCCGCAGCGCGGCCTCCACGGTGTAGAGGCGGCCGTCATGCGGGATCCGCATCGCGGCGAGCGCCTCGTCCACGTCGGTGAAGGTCGGCGCAGTCCAGAAGCCTGCGGCCTTGGTCTCCATCGAGCGCATCGCCTTGTTGAGCGCCTCGGCGAAGTTGCGGCCCAGGCTCATCGCCTCGCCGACGGACTTCATCGTGGTGGTCAGCTCCGGGTCCGCGCCGGGGAACTTCTCGAACGCGAACCGCGGGATCTTCACCACCACGTAGTCCAGCGCCGGCTCGAACGCGGCCGGCGTCTTGAGCGTGATGTCGTTGGGGATCTCGTCCAGGGTGTAGCCGATGGCCAGCTTCGCGGCGATCTTGGCGATCGGGAAGCCGGTGGCCTTCGACGCCAGCGCGCTGGAGCGCGACACCCGCGGGTTCATCTCGATGACGACCAGCCGGCCGTCGGCCGGGTTGATCGCGAACTGGATGTTGCAGCCGCCGGTGTCGACGCCGACCTCACGCAGCACGGCGATGCCCAGGTCACGCAGCTTCTGGTACTCGCGGTCGGTCAGGGTCATGGCGGGCGCGACGGTGACGCTGTCGCCGGTGTGCACGCCCATCGGGTCGACGTTCTCGATCGAGCAGATCACCACGACGTTGTCGTGCTTGTCGCGCATGAGCTCGAGCTCGTACTCCTTCCAGCCGAGCACGCTCTCCTCGATGAGCACCTCGTGCACCGGGGAGGCCGCGAGGCCGCCGCCGGCCAGGCGGTCCAGATCCTCGTTGTTGTGCGCCATGCCGGAGCCGAGGCCGCCCATGGTGAACGACGGCCGGATGACCACCGGCAGGCCCAGGTCGGCGACCGCCGCGTGCACCTCGTCCATCGAGTGGCAGACCCGGGAACGCGGCGTCTCGCCGCCGGCCTTGGCCACGATGTCCTTGAAGAGCTGGCGGTCCTCGCCCTTGCGGATCGCGTCGATGTTCGCGCCGATCAGCTCGACGCCGTACTTGGCCAGGACGCCGTTCTCGTGCAGGGCGACCGCGGTGTTCAGCGCGGTCTGCCCGCCGAGGGTCGGCAGGATCGCGTCGGGGCGCTCCCTGGCGATGACCAGCTCGACGAACTCCGGGGTGATCGGCTCGATGTAGGTGGCGTCGGCGAACTCCGGGTCGGTCATGATCGTGGCCGGGTTGGAGTTGACCAGCGAGACGCGCAGCCCCTCGGCGCGCAGCACCCGGCACGCCTGGGTGCCGGAGTAGTCGAACTCGCAGGCCTGGCCGATGACGATCGGGCCCGAACCGATCACCATCACGTGCTGCAGATCAGTGCGCTTCGGCATCAGGCATCCACCTTTTCCACGAGCTCCACGCCGGGCCGACCTTTTCGTTCCACAAGTTCCACGAACCGATCGAACAGGTAGTCCGCGTCGTGCGGGCCCGCTGCGGCCTCGGGGTGGTACTGGACCGTGAACGCGGGCACTTCCAGGGCCCGCAGCCCTTCGACCACGTTGTCGTTGAGGCAGACGTGCGAGACCTCGACGCCGCCGAACTCGGTGTCGATGACCGTGTCCAGCGGGGCGTCGACCGCGAAGCCGTGGTTGTGCGAGGTGACCTCAACCTTGCCCGTGGTCTTGTCCAGCACCGGCTGGTTGATGCCGCGGTGGCCGTACCCGAGCTTGTAGGTGCCGAAGCCGAGCGCCCGGCCCAGGATCTGGCTGCCGAAGCAGATGCCGAACAGCGGCATCCGGCGGCGCAGCACCTCCCGCGCCAGCGCGACCGGCACCTCCGCGGTGGCCGGGTCGCCGGGCCCGGGCGAGAGGAAGACCGCGTCGGGGCCGACCGCGAGCAGGTCGTCGATGGTGGACGACGCCGGGAAGATGTGCGTGGTCACGCCGCGCGCGGCCAGGCGCCGGGAGACGTTGCGCTTGATGCCCAGATCCAGCGCGGCGACCGTGTAGCGGTGCTCGCCGATCGCGTCGACCGTGTAGCGCGCCGCCGTGGTGACCTCGGCGGAGAGGTCGGCGCCGATCATCTGCGGCTGGGCGCGCACGCGCTCGAGCAGGGCCGCCGGATCGAGGTCGACGGACGAGACCCCCACCCGCATGGCGCCGAGGGAGCGCAGGTGGCGGGTCAGCGCGCGGGTGTCGATGCCGCTGATGCCGACGACGCCCTCGGCGGCGAGCCGCTCGCCGAGATCGCCGGTCGAGCGCCAGTTGGACGGCCGGCGGGCCGGGTCGCGGACCACGTAGCCGGCGACCCAGATCCGGTCGGACTCGTCGTCCTCGGCGTTGACGCCGGTGTTGCCGATCTGCGGCGCGGTCTGCACGACGACCTGCCGGTGGTACGACGGGTCGGTCAGCGTCTCCTGATAGCCGGTCATGCCGGTGGTGAAGACCGCCTCGCCGAAGGTCTCCCCCTCGGCGCCGTACGAACTGCCACGAAACGTGCGCCCATCTTCGAGCACGAGAACTGCTGGTTTCACTTGACGGCCTTCCCGTCCAGGACTGTCGGCTCTCCCCGGAGGAAGGTCGCGACGATGCGACCCGGCAGGGTGGTGCCCGCGTACGGTGTGTTGCGGCTGCGGCTCGCCAGCTCGGCCGGGTCGACGACCCGGCGGGCGGACGGATCCACCAGCGTCAGATTGGCCGGCGAACCGGCCGTCAGCGCGGTGCCGTGCCCGGTGAGCCCGGCGATCCGGGCCGGGGCGCGGGACATCCGCTCGGCGATGAGCTCCCACTGCTCACCGAGCACGGAGAGGACGACCGGCAGCGCGGTCTCCAGGCCCACCATGCCCGGGCGGGCGTACGCCCACTCGCACTCCTTGTCTTCCACGGCGTGCGGGGCGTGGTCGGTGGCCACGATGTCGATCACGCCGTCGATCAGCGCCTGGCGCAGCGCCTCGACGTCCTTGGCGGTCCGCAACGGCGGATTCACCTTGAACACCGGGTCGTAGCTGGCGGCGAGCTCGTCCGTCAGGAGCAGGTGGTGCGGCGTGACCTCAGCGGTCACCCGTACCCCCCGGGCCTTGGCCTGGCGCAGCACCTCGACGGACCCGGCGGTGGAGACGTGGCAGACGTGCAGCCGGCTGCCGACGTGCTCCGCCAGGAGCACGTCGCGAGCGATGATCGCCTCCTCGGCGACCGCGGGCCAGCCGGTCAGGCCGAGCCGGGTGGAGACCGCGCCCTCGTGCATCTGGGCGCCCTCGGTGAGCCGCGGCTCCTCGGCGTGCTGGGCGATGATGCCGTCGAACGCCTTGACGTATTCCAGGGCCCGGCGCATCAGGCGCGGGTCGGCGACGCAGTGGCCGTCGTCGGAGAAGATCCGCACGTTGGCCGCCGAGGTGGCCATCGCGCCAAGCTCGGCGAGCTGCTTGCCGGCCAGGCCGACGGTGACCGCGCCGATCGGCTGCACGTCGACCAGGCCGGCCTCGCGGCCGAGGCGCCAGACCTGCTCGACCACGCCGGCGGTGTCGGCGACGGGCGACGTGTTGGCCATCGCGAAGACCGCCGTGTAGCCGCCGAGGGCCGCGGCGCGAGAGCCGGTCTCGACCGTCTCGGCGTCCTCGCGGCCCGGCTCGCGCAGGTGGGTGTGCAGATCGACCAGGCCGGGCAGGGCGACCAGGCCCTCGGCGTCGATCACCTCGGCGCCCTCGGCCGAACCGGTGGCGATCACCCCGTCCCTGATCAGCAGGTCGGCCGGTGCGGCGCCGAGCAGGGAGACGCCTTTGACGAGGTACGCGGTCACGCTTTTCCTCCGAGCAGCAGGTAAAGGACGGCCATCCGCGCGCTGACGCCGTTGGCGACCTGTTCGACGATCGTGGAGCGGGACGAGTCGGCCACCTCGGGCGCGATCTCCATGCCCCGGTTCATCGGCCCGGGGTGCATGACGATCGCGTGCTCCGGCAGCTTTCTCATCCGCGGCACGTCGAGTCCGTAGCGGCGGGAGTATTCCCGGGCGGAGGGGAAGTAGGAATCCTGCATCCGCTCGGTCTGCACCCGCAGCATCATCACGACGTCCGCGTCGGGAAGGACGCTATCGAGGTCGTATGACACTTCCAGCCGGGGCTTCTCCACGGCCGGGGCGAGCGCCGCGGCGATGTCGACCGGGACCAGCGTCGGCGGCCCGACCAGGGTGACCTGCGCGCCGAGCGTGGAGAGCAGCAGGACGTTGGAACGGGCGACCCGGCTGTGCAGCACGTCACCCACGATGACGACGTTGAGACCCTCGATCCTCCCGAGCCGGGACCGCATCGTGTACGCGTCCAGGAGCGCCTGGGTCGGGTGCTCGTGGGTGCCGTCGCCCGCGTTGATCACCGAGCCGTCCACCCAGGACGCCAGCCGGTGCGGCGCGCCGCTGGCCGGGTGCCGGATCACGACGGCGTCGGCGCCCATGGCCTGCAGGGTCAGCGCGGTGTCCTTGAGGCTCTCGCCCTTGGAGACGCTGGAGCCCTTGGCCGAAAAGTTGATCACGTCGGCGGAGAGCCGCTTGGCCGCCGCCTCGAACGAGATCCGGGTCCGGGTGGAGTCCTCGTAGAAGAGGTTGACCACCGTCCGCCCGCGCAGCGTCGGTAGCTTCTTGACCTCGCGGCCGGCCAGCGCGGCCATCTCGCCCGCGGTGTCCAGGATCAGGGTGGCGGTCTCGGCGTCCAGGTCGGCCGCCGAGCGCAGGTGCTTGATCATCGGGGATCCTCCGAGCCGGAGAGCCGTACCTCGTCGACGCCGCCGTCGGTCTCGGCGAGCGACACGCGCACGCTCTCGGACAGCGCGGTGGGGATGTTCTTGCCGACGTAGTCGGCGCGGATGGGCAACTCGCGGTGGCCGCGGTCGACCAGCACCGCGAGCTGCACCGAGCTGGGGCGGCCGACGTCGCCGAGCGCGTCGAGAGCGGCCCGCACCGTACGGCCGGAGAAAAGCACATCGTCGACGAGGATCACCCGGCGCCCGTCGATGCCGTCGCCCGGGATCTCGGTCTTGCCAAGCGCACGGGTGGCGTGCAGCCGCAGGTCGTCGCGGTAGAGGGTGATGTCGAGCGCGCCGACCGGCACGTCGATGCCCTCGAAGGCGTGGATGCGGGCGGCCAGCCGGCGGGCCAGCGGGACGCCGCGGGTCGGGATGCCGAGCAGCACCGTGCCGGTGGCCCCGGAGGTCTTCTCAAGAATCTGATGCGCGATCCGGTCGACAACCCGGTGCAGATCAGCTGAGGAAAGAACGGTCTTGCCTTGCGAGGTTTTGCCTCGCGCATTGCCGATGTGGGTGTCACTTACTGACGCCACAGCGGACCCCCTTCCCCGCCTCACGGGACGGGTCGTTAAAGGATGTCGGTCAGGGACCCAAGTGCTGACTCCCTGATGGCTGACGCTACGTTACCAGTGAGCGCGGCGATGACCATGGTGACGTGGCTGACCCGCGGACCAGACGGACGAATGCGGGCAACTCTCTCCCTGGCTCAGTGACTCATCGGTATCCGACACTTGACCAGAGGTTGCAAACTCCGTACCGTCACGCAGCGTAGCGATCCGAGGAAGAACCCTCCGGGCCAGCACAGTACTGGGAGTGTCCGAATGCCGTCTGAGTACGCCAAGTCGTTGGGCGCCCGCCTGCGCTCCATCCGCCAGCAGCAGGGCCTGTCCCTGCAGGGTGTGGAAGAGAAGTCGAACGGCCGCTGGAAGGCCGTCGTGGTGGGCTCGTACGAGCGTGGCGATCGCGCCGTCACCGTTTCGCGCCTCGCCGAACTGGCCGACTTCTACCGCGTCCCCGTCTCGGAACTGCTGCCCGACGGCAGCGGAGTCCGCCTCGAGGCAACCAACAAGATCGTGCTTGACCTGGAGAAGCTGTACGACGCCGCCGGCGAGGACCTGGCCTACGTCGCACGGTACGCCCGGGCCATCCAGCAGCAGCGCGGTGACTACAACGGACGCGTGTTGTCGATCCGTGCCGACGACCTGCGCGCGCTCGCCATCGTGTACGACATCTCGCCGTCCGGCCTCATCGAGCGCCTGACCGAGCAGGGTGTGCTGGTCGCCGACCCGCGGGCGTTCTTCGCCTCCTGATCGCCACCGCCGAAAGAGGGGTCCCGCACCAGCGGGTCCCCTCTTCGCGTCTGTCCCCCAAGGTGGCGGAAACGGCGAACGCCTGGCATTTTTGGACAGTGTTGATCTACAAGATTCTGCTGCCCGCGGAGTGGGCCGCGTTCGAGGCCGCCGGCCGGTTCGACGGCTCGCCGTTCGACCACAGCAGCGGTTACCTCCACTGCTCGTCGCGCGAGCAGGTGGGCGCCACGGCCGCCCGGTTCTTCGCGGACGAGCCGGCCCTGATCATCGTGGCCCTGGACGCGGAGCCGCTCGGTAACCACCTCCGCTGGGAGGAAGCCACGGACGGCGGTTCCTTCCCGCACGTCTACGCACCGCTGCCGATCAACGCCGTCGTCGCGGTGCACCACGCCGCCGGTGCGGCCACGGTCGACGAAACGCTGGGCTGATCGTCCGGGGGTTGCTCTGCGTCAACCTTCCGGCGAGGACGGCGGCCGGGTCACAGACGGTGTCGGAGGTCCAGAATTTCCAAATGGTGTAAGCCAGGCAAGACGAACGACCCGGACCGAAGTCCGGGCCGTTCGTGGCCAAGCTCACCGACTGGCGAACTCGGCAATTCTTCCCAAAATACCGTTCAGGAACCTCGGGCTATCGTCCGTGGACATCTGCTTGGCCAGCTCAACAGCCTCGGAGATGGCCACCGGATCGTCGATCTCGCCCACATAGAGCAGCTCGAAGACCGCGATCCGCGCCAGGTTGCGGTCGATGACCGGCATCCGGTCGATGGTCCAGCCCTCGGCGTAGCTGGCGATCAGCTCGTCGATCCGGTCGAGATTCTTCGCCACGCCCTCGATCAGGCTGACCGTGTAATCCAGGTGGTCGGGGCGCGGCTTGGCGATCCTTTCCAGGTAGGTCGCGAGGACCTGCACCGGCGGCAGATCGCGGATGTCCGCCTCGTAGAGCACGTCCAGCGCCCTTTTGCGCGCCTTGCGGCGCGCCGGCATCTGGGTTTTGGGGCCTTCGGCCATCAGCTACGGCCGAGGTAACGGCCGTCGCGGGTGTCGACCTTGATCTTCTCGCCGGTGGTGATGAAGAGCGGGACGTTGACCGTCGCGCCCGTCTCGACCGTGGCCGGCTTGGTGCCGCCGGTGGAGCGGTCGCCCTGCAGGCCGGGCTCCGTATACGTCACCTCGAGGAAGACGCTGGTCGCCAGCTCGATGTAGAGCGGCACGCCCTCGTGGGTCGCCACCGTGGCCTCGGCCTCGGGGAGCAGGTAGCTCGCGTTGTCGCCGACCGTGGGGCCGGGCACGGTGATCTGCTCGAAGTTGTCCAGGTCCATGAAGACGAAGTCCTCACCGTCCTGGTAGAGGTATTGCATCGTGCGCTTGTCCACGGTCGCGGTCTCGACCCTGGTGCCGGCGTTGAACGTCTTGTCCACGACCTTGCCGGAGAGGACGTTCTTGAGCGTGGTGCGCACGAACGCCCCGCCCTTGCCCGGCTTGACGTGCTGAAACTCGACGACGGCCCACAGGGCGCCTTCGAGGTTGAGCACCAGGCCGTTCTTCAGGTCGTTGGTGGAAGCCATGTCCTGCCTTGGTGTTGAAAGCGTGTGGTCTGGAATGCGTGAAGGTGACCGAGAGAGTTTACCGGCGTAAGCCCTGAACAGGCGAATCGGGTCAGCGCCGCCCCGCGAGGTGCCGCAGCGCGAGGCGGTAGCCGTCGACGCCGAGGCCCGCGATGACACCGGTCGCCACCGCCGAGACGACCGAGTGGTGCCGGAACTGCTCGCGGGCGTGGATGTTGCTGATGTGCACCTCGACCAGCGGGGCTCGCAGCATCGCGCAGGCGTCGCGGACCGCGTACGAGTAGTGCGACCAGGCGCCCGGGTTGAGCACGACCGGGGCCTGCTCGTCGGCGGCGGCGTGCAGCCAGCCCAGCATCTCGTGCTCGGCGTCGGTCTGCCGCACCTCGACGTCGAGGCCGAGCGCCTTGCCCTCGGTCTCGCACAAGTCGACCAGATCGGCATATGTCGTAACCCCGTAGACGTCGACCTGGCGGGTGCCGAGCCGACCCAGGTTGGGACCGTTGAGAACATAGGTCTTCATGCTGACACCGCCCGGTATGCCTCGGCCAGCGTCTCCTCGGACGGCCCGGTGAGGATGCCCGGCTTGGCCAGGCCGTCCAGGACGACGAAGCGCAGCGTGTCGGCGCGCGCCTTCTTGTCGACGCGCATCGCGGCGAGCAGGTCGGGCCAGGCCGCCGCGCTGTAGGCGACGGGCAGGCCGAGCAGGCTCAGCACCTCGCGGTGGCGGGCAGCGGTGGCGGCGTCCAGGCGGCCGGCCAGCCGGGACAGCTCGGCGGCGTAGATCAGGCCCACGGCGACCGCGTGACCGTGCTTCCAGCCGTACCGTTCGTTCTTCTCGATCGCGTGGGCCAGGGTGTGCCCGTAGTTGAGGATCTCCCGCAGGCCGGACTCGCGCAGGTCGTTGCCGACGACGTGGGCCTTGACCCGGATCGCCCGCTCGACCAGCTCGTGCAGCACGTCGCCGCGCGGGTCGGCGGCCGCCGCCGGGTCGCCCTCGATCAGGTCGAGGATCACCGGGTCGGCGATGAAGCCGCACTTGGCCACCTCGGCGAGCCCGGCGACCAGGTCGTCGGCCGGGAGCGTGTCGAGCACGTCGAGGTCGCAGAGCACCCCGGCCGGCGGGTGGAAGGCACCGACCAGATTCTTGCCCGCCGCCGTGTTCACCCCGGTCTTGCCGCCGACGGCCGCGTCGACCATGCCGAGCAGCGAGGTGGAGACCGGCACCCAGCGCACGCCGCGCAGCCAGCTCGCCGCCACGAAGCCGGCCAGGTCGGTGACCGCTCCCCCGCCGATGCCCACGACCACGTCGGTGCGGGTGAAGCCGGCCGCACCGAGCTGATCCCAGCAGCGCGCGGCCACCTCGATCGACTTGCCGGCCTCGGCGTCGGGCACCTCGATCGGCAGCGGCCGGATGCCCGCCGCGGACAGCGCGTCGGCCACGGCCGACGCGTGCTCCTTCAGCGGCGGGGCGTAGAGCACGGCGGCGCGCACGGCGCCGTCGACCAGGTCGGGCAGGGCAGCGAGCAGACCCCGACCGACGAGTACGTCGTAGGGCCGGTCACCGGGCACAGGGATTCGCGTCACGTCGTCCATCAGCACTGATCCTAGTGCTCCGAAAATGGGGTTATAGACTCCTAACCCCATTGCGGGTTACATCTGTCGCATGCCGAAAATCAACGTGTACCTCCCCGACGACCTGGCCGAAGCCGTCCGCGACTCCGGGCTGCCCGTGTCCGCCATCTGTCAGCGCGCCCTGGAGGAGGCGGTCCGGCGGATCACCGCCATCCGGCAGACCGCCCTGGGCGAGCTCGACGCCGAGCAACTCGCCGCCCGCCTGCCCTCGTTCACCAGCCGGGCCGTCACCGTCATCGCCTTGGCGATCAACGCCGCCCGGGACGCCGGCGCCCCCAACGTCGGCTCCGGCCACCTGCTGCGCGCGATGATCACCGAAGGCGAGAACCTGGCGCTGCGCGTGCTGCGGGCGCTGGAGATCGAGCCGGCCGCGCTGAGCTGGGCGGAGAAGGACGAGCCCGGCGGCGGGCCGGGCCTGCGGTACAGCACGCCGGCGGCGAACGCCCTGGAGATGCTCATCGCCGAGGCGACCGCGCTGGGACACAACTATGTGGGCTGCGAGCACCTGCTCATCGGCCTCGCGGCCGAGCCCGACGGCATCGCCGGGCGGGCGCTGCGCGAGGCGGGCGCCGACGCCAAGTCGGTGCGCCGGACGGTCTCCGCCGCCCTCGGCGGCTACGCCCACCTGCGGGCGACGAAGCCGCCGGCCGGGCCGGAGGAGCTGACTTCGGTGGTACGCCAGGAGCTCCGTCCCCTGGTCCAGCGGATCGAGGCGATCGAGGCGCGGCTGGCCTGAAAACGTCCCGCGGTTCGAGGCGCGGCCGGCCTAGCGGGCGGCGTACCGGACGAGTTGGGCGGCGTGCTCGGCGAGCGCGGTCCGCAGTTCGTCCGGCCGGACCACCGTGAACGGCCAGCCCAGGCCGGCCAGCATCTGCGCCATGCCGGGCAGGCTCTGCGCCCGGCAGCTCAGCCGGACCCCGTCCGCGACCTCGGTGATGTCCGCGACGGCGGCCGGGACCCGGCGGCGTACCTGGGCGACGTCGGCCTCGATCAGCACCTCGACCTCCCACTTCCAGGGCAGCCCGGCCCACTGCCGGGTGACGTGCGCTACGGCGTCGAAGTTCGGCGGCGCCTCGAAGTCCTCGCCGGTCGGCGCGGCGACGACGATCCGGTCCAGGCGGAACGACCGGATCTCGTCGCTGCGGTGGTCGTGCGCGACGACGTACCACCGCCCACTGTGGAAGACGAGCCCGTAGGGATCGACCTGCCGCCGGCTGACCCGCATCGGCGGCTCCCGGCCCGGGGCGAGGGCCGGCGCCTCGTCGGCGTCCGGGCGGCGGTGCGGGGCGCGGTAGGTGATCGCGAGGCGCTGCTGCGAGCGGGTGGCCGTGCCCAGGGTGAGCAGCAGGTCGGCGGTGGCGGGAGCGCCCGTACGGGATGGTGCGTCCGGCTCGCGGCGGCGCACGGTCAGGCCCAGGCTGGCGCGCAGGGCCGCCAAGCGGTCGGCCAGGGCCGCGGGGAGAACCCGGGTGATCTTCGCCTCGGCGGCGGCGCCGGCCGGGGCGTCCGTCGCCAGTCCGAGGCTGTCGGCGGCGACCAGGCCCAGCACCACCGCCACGGCCTCGTCGTCGGTGAGCATCAGCGGCGGGAGCTTGAAGCCCGGCAGGAGCCGGTAGCCGCCGTACCGGCCGCGCTCGGCCGTCACCGGGATGCCCAGCTCGGCGAGCGTGCCCGCGTACCTTCGGACCGTGCGCTCGTCGACCGCGAGCCGGGCGGCGAGGTCGCCGCCCGTGATGCTGCGGTGGGCCTGGAGCAACTCCAGCATGGCCAGGACGCGCGAGGCGGGATGCGGCATGCCGGAGATTCTCCACCCCATACCGGACGGGAATCGTCCGGTATCGCTTCTAGCGTGGTGGGCATGACGACATACGTTCTGGTTTCCGGCATGTGGCTCGGCGGATGGGCCTGGCACGACGTGACAGCCGCGCTGCGCGGCGCCGGGCACGAGGTCTTCCCGCTGACCCTGACCGGCGTGGCGGACCGCGCCCACCTGCTGGGTCCCGGCGTGGATCTGGACACCCACACCGAGGACATCGTCCGGCTGGTCGAGACCGAGGACCTGCGGGAGGTGGTGCTGGTCGGGCACAGCTACGGCGGGATGCCGGTGAGCGCGGCGGCCCTGCGGCTGCGGGACCGGATCGCCCGGGTGATCTACGTGGACAGCGGGCCGCTGCCGGTCGGCACGACCCAGCAGTCGATGTCCGGGGAGCCGGCCGGCGAGGGTGACGCGGTGCCGCCGCGCGACTGGGATCCCGGCGCGGACCTGGTGCTGCTGGCCGGGCTGGACGAGGCGGCGCTGACGCTGCTGCGTACGCGCGGCACGCCGCATCCCCGCGCCTCGGTGGAGCAGCCGCTCGGCGCCCGGGCCACCTCGAAAGATCTGCCGACCACGCTGGTGGCCTGCGCGTTCACGCCGGAGCAGGTCAAGGAGATGAGGGCCGCGGACCACCCGTTCTTCTCGGGTCTCACCGAGGCCGAGGTGGTGTCGCTGCCCACCGGCCACTGGCCGATGCTGAGCGAGCCGGCCGCGCTAGCCGGAATTCTTGAGCAGCGCGGCTAGCTCGGCGGCGATCTCCTCGGGCGCGCGGGCGTCGGTGGCGATCGTGTGGGTGGCCACCTCGGCATAGAGCGGGCGGCGCTGCTCCATCAGGTATTTCAGGGTCGCCCGCGGGTTCACGGTGAGCAGCGGGCGGCCCGCGCCGAGCCCGACCCGCTTGACCGCGTCGGACAGCTCGACGGACAGGAACACCACGGTGTGCGCGCGCAGCGCCTCGCGGGTGCCATCGTGCAGGATCGAGCCGCCGCCGAGGGCGAGCACGCCGGTGAACGAGCCGAGCGCCTCGGCGATCGTGGCGCGCTCCAGGGCCCGGAAGGCGTCCTCGCCGTCGTCGAAGAAGATCTCCGGAATCGGCTTGCCGGCCCGCTGCTCGATCAGGTGATCGGTATCGGCGAACCCGACGCCGAGCAGCGCGGCCAAGGCCTGCCCGACCGTTGTCTTGCCCGCGCCGGGCGGGCCGACGATCACCGCGGCCGGAGCCGTCACCGGATCAGCAGACTGTCGAGGTAGCCGGCGACGTTGCGGCGGATCTCGGTCACCGAGTCGCCGCCGAACTTCTCCGTCGCGGCCTCGGCCAGCACCAGCGCGACCATCGCCTCGGCGACCACCGCGCCGGCCGGCACCGCGCACACGTCCGAGCGCTGGTTGATCGCCGTGGTCGCCTCGCCGGTCAGCACGTCGACGGTCTGCAGGGCCCGGTTCAGCGAGGAGATCGGCTTCAGCGCGGCGCGGACCCGCAGATTCTCGCCGTTGGTGATGCCGCCCTCCAGGCCGCCGGCCCGGTCGGTGATCCGGCGCACGCCCGCCGCGGTCGGGATGATCTCGTCGTGCGCGACCGAGCCGCGCGAGCGGGCCTGGGTGAACCCGTCGCCGATCTCGACGCCCTTGACCGACTGGATCGACATCAGCGCGGTGGCCAGCCGGGCGTCCAGCTTGCGGTCCCACTGCACATGCGAGCCCAGCCCCGGCGGCACGGCCCAGGCCAGCACCTCGACGATGCCGCCGAGGGTGTCCGCGTCCTTCTTCGCCGCGTCGACCTCGGCCACCATCCGGGCGCTCGCCTCGGGGTCGAGGCAACGCAGCGGGTCGGCGTCGATCCGGTCGGCGTCGGCCGGCGTGGGGATCAGGCCCGCCTTCGCGGCGACCGAGCCCAGCTCGATGACGTGCGAGACGATGTCGATGCCCAGCGCCTGCTTGATCAGCGCCTTGGCGACCACGCCGACGGCGACGCGCGCGGCGGTCTCCCGGGCGCTGGCGCGCTCGAGGATCGGCCGGGCGTCGGCGTGCCCGTATTTCTGCATGCCGGCCAGGTCGGCGTGCCCGGGCCGCGGCCGGGTGAGCGGCGCGTTGCGGGCCTGCGCCGCCAGTTCCTCCGGGTCCACCGGGTCGGCGGACATCACGGTGCGCCACTTGGGCCACTCCGAGTTGCCGATCCGGATGGCGACCGGGCTGCCCAGCGTCAGGCCGTGGCGCACGCCGCCGATGATCTCGATCTCGTCCTGCTCGAACGCCATCCGCGCGCCCCGGCCGTAGCCGAGGCGGCGGCGCGCGAGGTCGCGGCCGATATCCTCGCTCGTCACCCGCACGCCGGCGGGCACCCCTTCGAGAAGGGCGACGAGCGCCGGGCCATGGGATTCACCTGCGGTAAGCCAACGCAACACGAGTGCCAGTCTGGCACGCGATCGTCACGGCCCGTTTTCCCGGGCACCGCCGTCCCGCCTTGCGGACCGCCGGAACCATCGCGGCTATCGTCCGGTGGTGTCCTCGCAGCCCACCGCGCCGCCCGCCCAGCCCGTTCCGCACGTGCCCGGACCGCTCCTCGTCGTCATGCTCGGGCTGATCACGGCGATCGGCCCGCTGTCGCTGGACATGTACCTGCCCGCGTTCCCGGCCATCTCGAAGGATCTCGGGGTGCCCGACGCGCAGGTGCAGCTGTCGCTGACCATGTGCCTGATCGGGCTGGCGGTGGGACAACTGGTCTGCGGCCCGCTCAGCGACCGCTGGGGCCGGCGCCGGCCGCTGATCGCCGGCGTCGGCGCGTACGCGGTCTTCTCGTTCGGTTGCGCGCTCGCCCCGAACGCCCCGGTCCTGGCCGGCGTCCGCCTGGTGGAGGGCATCGCGGGCGGCGTCGGCGTCGTGGTGGCCCGGGCCATCGTGCGCGACCTGTACTCCGGGGTCGCCGCCGCGAAGTTCTTCTCCCGGCTCGTCCTGATCTTCGGGGTGGCACCGATCGCCGCGCCGAGCCTGGGCAGCGCGGTGTTGAAGGTGACGTCGTGGCACGGCATCTTCGTCGCGCTCGGCATCATCGCCACCCTGCTCCTCGCCCTGATCGTCTGGCGCATGCCGGAGACACTGCCGCCGGAGCGGCGCAGCCCGGGCGGGCTGGCCGACACGGCCCGCACGGCCCGCACCCTGTTCACGGACCGGACCTTCCTGGGGTACGCGCTCGCGCAGGCGTTCGCGTTCGCCGCCCTGTTCGGCTACATCTCGGGTTCGTCCTTCGTGCTGCAGGACGGCTACGGCGTCTCCCCCACGGTGTTCAGCCTGCTGTTCGGCCTGAACGCCTGCGGCCTGATCGCGCTGAGCCAGGTGAACGGCAGGCTGCTGAACCGGTTCGCACCCCGCGGGCTGCTGCTCGCCACCCTGGCGGCGCAGGCCGCGGCGGGTGGCATCGTCCTGACGGCGGCCCTGCTGGGCAGCCTGCCCGTGCTGATCGCCGGCCTGTTCGTGCTGGTCAGCACGATCGGCATGGTGACACCGAACGCGACCGCGCTGGCCCTGGACCGGCACCCCGAACGCGCCGGCACGGCGGCGGCGCTGCTGGGCGGCTTCCAGGCGGTGACCGCGGCCCTGGCGGCGCCGCTGGTCGGCTTCGGCGACTCGGGCCGGGGCACGCCGATGGCGCTCGCCATCCTCAGCTGCGCCCTGGTGGCGTTGCTGTCGGTGCTGACCCTGACCCGATCCCGCGCCACGGCCTGAGCGCGCGCCGCCGGATCGTGCCCTCGCGAGCAGCGATCGTTGCCCTCACGAACGGCGAGCGGTGCCCTCGCAGGCGGCGACTCGTGCCCTCGCGTCAGCGGACGCCGGCCGCCGCTGTCAGGGCCGCCCGCATCGCCGCCTCGGGGGCGGGAACCACGCCGGTGAAGTGCTCGAACTGGCCCAGGGCCTGCGCCAGCAGCAGGTCCAGTCCGGACACCACCGGGATCCCGTTGCCGGCCGCGGCGGCGGCCAGCGGGGTGGGCCACGGGTCGTAGATCGCGTCGAACAGGACCGAGCCGGGGCGCCAGCGCACCGCGGTCGCCAGCGCGTCGGCCGCTCCCTTGGGCACGGTCGAGATCACCGCGTCGGCGTCGAACGCCGCGGGCGCGTCCGCCCAGTCCACGCCGGTGATCGTCAGGCCCAGCGCGGCCGCCGCGGGCGCCAGCTCCTCCCGGGCCTGCGGGCGGCGGGTCACGACGGTCACCTCCGCGGCGCCAAGCTGGGCGGCGGCGGCCAGGGCGGCCCGGGCCGTGCCCCCGCCACCGAGCACCGTGACGGCCGGGCCGGCTGCCAGCCCGGCGTCGCTGAGCACCCGGACCATGCCCGGGACGTCGGTGTTGTCGGCGAACCAGGTGCCGTCGGAACGGCGTACCAGAGTGTTGGCCGCGCCGATCGCGGTCGCGACCGGCGACGCCGCCGCGGCCAGGGTAAGGGCGATCTCCTTGAGCGGCATGGTCAGCGACAGGCCGGCCCATTCCGGCCCGAGGCCGGCCACCAGGCCCGGCAACTCGGCCTCGGCGCATTCGATCGCGGTGTACGACCAGGTCAGCAACCCGGCGGCGGCGAAGCCCGCGGTGTGGATGACCGGCGACAGGGAGTGACCGATGGGCTTGCCGCAGACCGCGGCTCGCCGGGCGCCCTCAGTGGATTGCACAGGCACAGATTAGGCGATGGCCGGCCCCGCCGAGCCGAGGCCCAGCGCGACCGGCCGCCGCTCAGTGCGGGTGACCGCGGGTCAGAGGACCCCGTTCTTCTTCGCGGTCTCGATGTTCTTCTCGTGCTGCGTGAGGCTCTGCGTGAACGCGGAATGGCCCTGCTTGTCGATGGCCACGAAGTACAGCCAGTTGCCCTTCGGCGGCGCGAGCGCGCCCTGCATGGCGGCCTTGCCGGGGTTGTTGATCGGCGTCGGCGTCAGCCCGTCCTTGCCGTGCAGGCGGTACGGGTTCTTCGGGTCTGTCAGCTCTTTGTCGGTCATCTTCGCCGAGGACTTCGTCGGCTTGCCGGTGAGCTGGTAGTAGTAGTTGATCCCGACGTCGAACTCCAGGCACTTGCAGTGGAAGTCTTTGCCGTAGAGCCGGTTGTAGGCGACCCGGGAGACCTTGCCGAGGTCGCCGGCGTTGCCCGCCTCGGCCTGGGAGAGCGACGCCACGGTCAGCACCTCGTACGGGCTGATGTTGAGCTTGGTCTGCGCCTGCTTCACGAAGTCGAGCTCCGTGGCGACCGTCATGAAATGCTCGATCATGAGCTGGAGATATTCGGCGGCCGTGCCCTTCGGGGGGAACTCGTAGGTGTCCGGGAAGAGGAAGCCCTCGACCGACCTGGTCACCTTCTGCCCGTCGGTGCGGTTGAACCAGAAGCCGGGGATGCCCAGGGCGATCGGATCCTTGGCCGCCGTCTTGAACTCCGCCACCGGCACGCCGGTCGCCTTCGCCAGGATGGCGTACACCTGATTGGCGGTCTTGCCCTCGGGGATCGTGACGCCGTTGGTGACCCGGGACTTCGGATCGAGCATCAGGGTCACGGCCTGCGCGGCAGCCATCTGCTTACGCATGTTGTAGGTGCCGGACTGGATGTTCTTGCCCTTGGGGTTCGCGCCCGCCGCCTCGGTGAAGGCCGCTGTGCTCTTCACCACATCGACGTCGACCAGGGCGTTGCCGATCTCGGTCAGCGAGGAGTCCTTGGCGATCTTGACCTGCACCGGATCGGTGCCGGGGCCGTCGTAGTCGGCCGCCGTGAAGAAGCCCTTGATCTTCGAATAGCCCAGGTATCCGCCGACGCCGAGCACGCCCAGCAGGATGAACACCATGAGGAAGGCAACGGCGGACTTGCCGCCCTTGCCCTCGCCCTTCGCGCCCCGGGAACCCCGCCGGTGCCGGGGTCTGCCCTTCTCGGCCTGCTCGTCGAACGCCAGGTCCAGCTCGTCGATCATCTCGTCTGCCTCCGCTGCGCGTCCAGCCAGCTCTGCAGGATCTCCACCGCAGCCGCCTGGTCGACGACCGCCCGTTGCCGCTTTCCCCGCACGCCACGTTCGGCCAGCCTACGAGTTGCGACCACGGTCGACATCCTCTCGTCCGCCAAGACGACCGGCACGAGCCCGGCTGCTCGTTCCAGGCGACCAGAGTACGCACGAATGTCGATGGCGGCAGCCCCCTCCTCGCCGTTGAGGCGCACGGGAAGGCCCACCACGATCTGCACCGCCTCGTGCTCCCCCACGAGGCGAACGAGCTCAGCTATGTCACCGGGGACGGCGTCGGGCGCCGCACCCATGTCACGGGAGAGCGTGACCAGGGGGGTGGCCAAGATCCCGTCAGGGTCACTGAGTGCAACCCCGACGCGGACCTTACCCACATCCACACCCAACCGCCTACCCCGCGGCAACGGGAACATTTCGCCGGCCTCCCTCTCAGGCGGCCTCGCCAACCGCCTTCTCCACCGCTGCGAGCAGAACATTCACCTGGTCAGCGGGCACTCCGCCGCCCTGCGCGAGATCGGCGTTGCCGCCGCCCCGGCCGGAGAGCGCGCCCTTGACCAGGTCGGCCGCGGACAGGCCACGACTCTTCGCTGTGGCGTTGATCGCTACAATGAGTGACGCCTTGCCGTTCGACCGGGCCGCGACCGCGACCACCGCCGGACGGGCAGCGTCGATCTTGCCCCGAATCTCCTGAGCTAGGGTACGCACATCGTTGGTCGCCGCGCCCTCGGGTGCCTCCGTGCCGACGAAGGCCACGCCACCCAGATCGCGCGCCTGCGCCGCCAGCGCCCCGGCGCCGCCGAGCACCAGCTGCGCTCGCATCTTCTCGAGCTCCTTCTCGGCGTCGCGCAGGGCCGTCACGGTCTGCTCGACCCGCTCCGCCACCTGGTCGCCGGGCACCCGGAACAGCTCCGCGAGCCGCGAGACCAGCAGGTGCTCCTTGGCCAGGAAGCCGAACGCGTCGATGCCGACGAGCGCCTCGACCCGGCGTACGCCGGCACCGATCGACGACTCGTGCAGGACCTTCACCAGGCCCAGCTGACCCGAGCGGGCCACGTGCGTGCCGCCGCAGAGTTCACGCGCGTAGTCGCCGACTTCAACCACTCGGACCTCGTCGCCGTACTTCTCCCCGAACAGGGCCATCGCGCCGAGCCGGCGCGCCTCCTCCTGCGAGGTGACGAACGCATGAACTTCAAGGTCACGCAGCAGCACCTCGTTGACCTGCTGCTCGACGTCGTGCAGCACCGCGGGCGAGACGGCCCCGGGGGTGTTGAAGTCGAAGCGCAGCCGGCCCGGCGCGTTCAGCGAACCCGCCTGGGTCGCCGACTCGCCGAGAAACGCCCGCATGGTCTGGTGGATCAGGTGGGTCGCGGTGTGCGAGCGCGAGATCGCCTTGCGGCGGGTCACGTCGATCTCGGCGAAGCCCGCCTCACCCGCGCGCACCTCGCCGCGGACGACCCGCGCCTTGTGCACGATCAGGCCGGGCAACGGCTGCTGCACGTCGACGACCTCGACCTGGCCGCCGCCGACGTTGATCAGCCCGGTGTCGGCCTGCTGGCCGCCGCCCTCGGCGTAGAACGGGGTGGTGTCGAGCACCAGCTCGACGTAGTCGCCCTCGCCCGCCGCCGCGACGGCCGTGCCGCCGGAGCCGAGCAACGCGCGCACCCGCGACTCGCGGGAGACCTCGGCATAGCCGGTGAACTCCACCGGGCCGCCGTCGTCGAGCACCGAGCGGTACGCCGACAGGTCCGCGTGGCCCGTCTTGCGCGCGGCCGCATCCGCCTTCGCGCGGGACCGCTGGTCGGCCATCAGCCGGCGGAAGCCCTCCTGGTCGACGTCGAGGCCCTGCTCGGACGCGATCTCCAGGGTCAGGTCGATCGGGAAGCCGTACGTGTCGTGCAGCTGGAACGCCTGCGCGCCGCTGAGCTTCGCCCCGCCCGACTTCTTGGTGTCGGTGATCGCCGAGTCGAGGATCGTCGTGCCCGCGCGCAGGGTGGACAGGAACGCCTCCTCCTCCGCGTACGCGTACGTGGAGATCCGGCCGAACTCCTTCGCCAGCTCCGGATACGACGGCGCCATGCAGTCGCGCGCCACCGGCAGCAGCTCGGGGAACGTCGCACCCTGCCAGCCGAGCAGGCGCATCGCGCGGATCGCCCGGCGCATGATCCGGCGCAGCACGTAGCCGCGGCCCTCGTTGGACGGGGTGATCCCGTCACCGATCAGCATCAGCGCGGTGCGGACGTGGTCGGCGATCACGCGCAGCCGTACGTCGTCGGGGTGCGACTCGCTGGCCTCGTGGCCGGAGTGCGCGCCGTACACCTTGCCGGCCAGTTCCGCCGCCCGCGCCAGGATCGGCTTGACCTCGTCGATCTCGTACAGGTTGTCGACGCCCTGCAGGATGGACGCGACCCGCTCCAGGCCCATGCCCGTGTCGATGTTCTTCTTGGGCAGATCGCTGACGATCGTGAACTGATCCTTGCTCTTCACGTCGGTGATCTCGTACTGCATGAAGACCAGGTTCCAGTACTCCATGTACCGGTCCTCGTCGACCTCCGGGCCGCCCTCCTTGCCGTAGGAGGGGCCGCGGTCGTAGAAGAGCTCGGAGCAGGTGCCGCCCGGGCCGGGGATGCCCATGTGCCACCAGTTGTCCTTCTTGCCCCGGCGCACGATCCGCTCGGCGGGCACGCCGGTCGCGCGCCACATCTCGAACGCCTCGTCGTCGTCGAGGTAGACGGTCGGCCAGATGCGCTCCGGGTCCAGCCCGAAGCCGCCCTGCTCGATCGGGTTGACCGACAGCTCCCAGGCCAGCCGGATGGCCTCCGCCTTGAAGTAGTCGCCGAACGAGAAGTTGCCGTTCATCTGGAAGAACGTGCCGTGCCGGGAGGTCTTGCCGACCTCGTCGATGTCCGGCGTCCGGATGCACTTCTGCACGCTCACCGCGCGCGGATACGGCGGGGTGCGCTGGCCCAGGAAGAACGGCACGAACTGCACCATGCCGGCGTTGATGAACAGCAGGTTCGGGTCGTCGATGGCGGGCAGCGGGGCACTTGGCACGACCGTGTGCCCGTTCGCCTCGAAATGCGCCAGGAAGCGCCGCTTGATCTCCGCCGTCTTCATCGCTGTTCCTCACTCGCGTGTCGCCCGTGCGTGCCGTCACGCAGCTCGGCGAATTGGTCGTCGTACAGTTCGCCCGCGGCGAAGGCCTGGTGGATCTCCTGCTCGCGTTCGGTCATTCCGTCACGGACGTCGTCCACGAAGCTACGCAACGACTCGACGAGACCGCCAGCGGATTGCGACAGCGAGGTGGCGATGCCGGTGGGGGTGAACTCGTTGGCCTTACGGGTGACCTTGCGCACGACGATGGCGCCGACGGCCAAGCCGACACCCAGCCAGAGCAGCCGCTTCATGGCGGTGTTCCTTCCAGGAGAAATGGTCAGCGGGCCGCGCGGGCGGCCTTGCGGCGCTGCTTGAGGGAGGCGCGGACCTCGCGCTCGTCCTCGGCGTGCCGGCGCGCGGCGGCGGCCTTGCGCAGGCCGTAGCCGAACGACGCCACCTTGATCAACGGATTGGCGGCGGCAGCGGACACGACAGTGACCAGATTAGCCACGCTCGCCGTGATGTTCTGCGCGTGCTCGGTCATCGTGTCGACCTTGGCCAACTGCACGTTCACACCGTCCAAAGAGACCTGGACCTGGCCCAGCGCGGTGTTCACATTGCCCACCGTCTCGGTGACGTTGCCGAGCAGCGGTCCGGTGCGGTCGTTCAGGTCGTTGATCGCCTGGGTGGCAGCGTCGACGGTGTGGCGCAGCTTGAGAATCGGGACGGCGAGCACGAGCACGAGCATCAAAAACGCGCCCGCCGCGATCAGGCCTGCGATTTCTCCGGCGGTAACGTCCATCTACGCGTCTCCTCTACTGACGTGCCTCACAGCGTGACAACGTGCAGACCCTACCGTCCGTGACCGGTACGCGCGTCACGACGCCGTCGGTGTCGGATCCGTCAAAGGATCGTTCGTCAGCACGGGATCGGGCGTCTCGCCGATCAGGGAGGGATCCACCGGTGGCTGGGGCCTGACCCGCGGGTCGGTGACCGCGTTCTGCACCTTGATGCTCACGGTCGACCCGGTGCACTTGGCCGGGTCCGCGGAGGGCACCAGCCCGTCGGGCCCGAGGGACGGCAACACGGCCGGGTCCTGGGCGGCGACGGCGTCGACGGCGCATTCCGGCAGCCGCACCCACAGGTCCAGAGTGAACTCGTCCCTGGTCCAACAGGTATACCTGCCGGAAGGATTCGGCTGGTCGGAGCATTCGCCGCCACGGACCCGCCAGCCGGCCTCGGTGAGGGCGGCGGCGTAGGCCTTGTCGGTCTCCTCGAACGGCCGGTCGGACTGCGCGGTCCGCTCCCGGAACCGGCAGTCGATGAAGCACCAGATGCTGCCGCTGGTGCGATCGTCGACCCGCTTGTCGGCCCAGCCGGGCACGCTGAGCGCGTCGAGCGAGTTGAAGACCGGATCCCGCGTCGCCGACCGGATCCCGAACAGCAGGGGCAGCAACCCGAGCACAACCACGCTGAGCGTGACCAGGGTGATGACCCGCAGCCGCCGCTCGGTCCGCAGCTTGGCCCGCAACCCGGCGCCGGCACCCCGCAACCCACCGGGCGACTCCTGCTCACCGTCGTCGTCGGCCACCGACGGACGAACGGCAGGACCCCCATCGGGCACGGCCCGATCGGTCGCGACCCCATCAGGCACGGCCCGATCCGGTACGGCCACAGCGCCGACAACCGCAGCGGCGACAACCCGCCCGGGCGGCGTGACCAGGCCGGTCCCCCGCCCGGGCACGGCAACCTGCCCGGTGCCCCGCGCGATCTCTGCCTTGCCCCGACCGGGCACCTCAGCAGCACCCCGACCAGGCACCTCAGCGACACCAGCGCCCGGCACCTCAGCCGCACCGCGACCAGGAACCGCGGCGGCGCCGCGACCGGGGATCTCAGCCTTTCCGCGGCCGGGCACCTCAGCGGCACCCCGACCAGGCACCTCAGCCGCACCACGGCTGGGCACGTCGGGGGCTCCACGCCCGGGGCTTTCGGCGGTTCCGTAGCCGGGGACTTCGGCGGCTCCCCGGCCCGGCACCGCGGCGGCACCTCTGCCGGGGATGCCGGCGTTGCCACGGTCAGGAAGATCGGCAGTGCCGCGCCCCGGCAGGACATCGCCGGTTCCACGGCCAGGCGGCACCTCAGCGGCACCGCGCCCCGGCAAGACATCGGCGGCGCCCCTGCCCTGCGGCAGGTCGGGAATGCCGCGCCCGGACGTCACCGGACCGGTGCCGTGGCCAGCGGGCACCTCGGCCGCGCCACGGCCGGGCGGCACCGGACCGGTCCCGCGCACCGGCCGGCCGGGATCGCCCAGGCTCACCGGGCGCGAACCCGCACCGGTGTGATCGTCACCACGCGGTCCGGCGAGGCCGCTTGGCTGGCCGGAACCCGCAGGCCCACCGGGCTGACCGGGAGCGGCCGGACGTCCGGGACTGGCAGGACCACCGGGCCCACCAGTTCGCGGCAGGCCGCTGGGCTGGCCGGGGCCGGACAGACCACGAGACTGACTGCCGGGCGCGGGGCTGCTCGGACGGATCGGCAGCCCACTCGGGCTGACCGGGCTGTTCGGGTCGCGTCCCGGGCCGCCTGGTCCGTTCGGCTGCTGGCCCGGGCTGCCTGGGCCGTTCGGCTGCTGGCCCGGCGCGCCGGGACCGGGTGCGGCACGCCCCGGGCCACGGACCGCACCGGCACTGTGCTGACCGCTCTCGGTGAGGCCGGAACCGTGCTGCCCGGGGCCGGCGAAAGCACCGGGCTGGCCGGCACCGCCGGCCGGACCGGCCGGCCGGCCGGTAGCACCGGCGAGGCCGCTCGGCTGCTGGTCGGGCGGGACGCGGCCACCCGCCGGGCGACCCGGCACGGCGCGTCCCGAGGGCGGCTGGCCCGGTGGCTGAGGCTGGCCAGGTCCGGCCTGGCCCGGCTGAAGCGCGCCCGCCGGGCCCGGTCCAGGACGACCGATGCCGTGCTGACCTGCTCCGGGACGACCGGCGCCCGGCTGACCCGAGCCCGGTTGGCCGACGTCGTGCTGGCCCAGGCCCGGTTGGCCGGCGTCGTGCTGGCCCAGGCCCGGACGGCCGGCGTCCTGCTGACCTGGGCGCTGACGACCGCCGGGCCCGGCTGGACCGGTTCCGGGCTGGCCTGCTCCCGGCTGACCCGGCGACTGCGGGGCCACACCCGGCTGGCCGGGACCCTGACCGGGGACCGGGCGGCCCTGCGGCTGACCGGGCCGTGCGGCTCGCCCGGCTCCTCGCTTGGCCGCGCGGGCCGCAGCCTCGCCGGCGCGCGCGATCTGGCCGGTGGTGCCGATGAAGCCGGACGTGCTGCCGGCCATCGCCCCGGCACGGCCCGGGACGGCGGGCGTCCGCACGCCTTCGCGGCCGGGCACGACGGGCGGTACGACCGCTGACGCGCGAACCGGACCGGTGGCGGGGCTGGGACCGCCACGGCCCGCGGGACCGGGACCGGCAACAGGGGCACCCCCACGGCCGCGCGGGCCGGCGGCAGCGCGACGGCCGATCGATCCGGTGCCGGGCTCGTCGCCGGGGTCGGGGGCACCGTGCTGGCCAGTGGGCGGGAGCGCACCGGTGTGCTGGCCGAGGTTGTCGCCAGACTGCTGTCCGGGATCTGGGCGGCCGTGCCGGCCACCGCCCTCGCCGGAGTAGGCGTCGGGGCGGGCGTGCGCGGCCGGGCCGGCACTGTGCGCGCCGAAGGACTGTCCGTCGCCACCCGGGGCGGCCGACACCGGGCGGCTGGGTTCACCGGCGCGCCGGACGGCGTGCCCGCCGGTCGTGAAGCCGCTGGCCACGTCGGGTGCTGTATGCCCACCGAACGACTCCGGCACGGCGTGACCACCAGGCGACGCAGGCGCGGCATAACCGCCAGACGAAGGCGCGACATGACCACCCGGCGACGGAGGCGCCGCGTGCCCACCAGACGGAGGCCCGGCATAGCTACCAGGCGACGTAGACGCAGCGTGCCCACCAGGCGGAGGCGCGGCATGACCACCAGACGGAGGCCCGGCATGACCACCAGACGGAGGCCCGGCATGACCACCAGACGGAGGCCCGGCATAGCCACCAGGCGACGCAGGCTCAGCTTGCCCACCGGTTGGAGGCGCGGCATACCCACCGGGCGACGCAGGCTCAGCGCGGCCACCGGGCGGCGGAGGCGCAGCGCGGCCACCAGCCGGAGGCGTGGCGCGGCCACCAACCGGAGGCGCGGCGCGACCACCGGGCGGCGGTGCGG
>Ga0307516_10000396_pt1 | contig 56921 bp, 67 predicted proteins | sample 19_EM_MG_FD_203310 | JGI IMG/M metagenome (GOLD analysis project Ga0307516, IMG submission 203310) | Populus trichocarpa ectomycorrhiza microbial communities from riparian zone in the Pacific Northwest, United States - 19_EM | ecosystem: Host-associated > Plants > Roots > Unclassified | place...
CGCAAAAACCCCGGCCCCCCCCCCCCCCCCCCCCCCCCGCTTCTACAGCGGTACTTACCTGTTATCAATACTATCCTATAACTAGCAGTGTATCTAAAATCCAAACCAACATGCTTAAGTGATTCGGTAAACGTGAGTGCAGGTGAAGGAGCCACCGCAGACCACTAATAGGGGAGAGGTGCGTGTACCGACTCTACTAAGACCAATAGTTGTATAATAAGAGTTACATGCACCATACGCGTTTTACACTCGAACATTAGATATCACTCATGCTCCGGGCCACTGTTTATGTTGTAGCATGTCTTTTGTATGCTTAGTCAGTGCTCGTGACTGCCTCACTCCATAGATATGGGTAGTGGCGTCATATCTTCACAAGACAACCATCACATCGACATATCATTCCCATTGACAGGTTATGAGCCCTCTTCGCAACTTCATCATACCTTTCACGCATACTCGATAAAATCTTGTCAAAAAAGAGACTCCTTATCCATACAATCAAAGTGTTCCCTTGAATCGAAGAACTTTTCCGACTTTTCCTCAATTTGCCGCCCACGTCATACGTCATGCAATCATCGAAGTTTGACGACGACACTTGGTACCAGTGGAAACATGGTGCCATTAAAAGCTTAATGGAACGAACTACGAAGACTGGAAACGAAGCATCAAATCTGCGCTCAACGTAATCGATGCCTTCAACATTGTCACTGGAGACGAACAACAACCACCTTCTTACCCACGCATGCATGCCGAACGTTCAGATTTGTGTCCGCGATCTCGATGGCCCTAAAGAAATCTGGGACACACTCCTCAAGCGACTCGATTTCACTGTGACACGAAATGGAAGGGCTATGATTCTTATTAGGTTCCTCAATGCTCGTCCGACATCAGAAGAAACAGTCGAGGAGTATATCGCACGTCTACAGAGCTATCAAGCTCAGCTTCATAGCACCGATGAAGCAATATCGGATGGATTACTCAAAACTTGCATCTACGAAACCGTTCCGCCAGAATTCAAGGGTCTTATCACAATCCTCCGAGACAACCCAGGCATTACCGTCGAAACGATAATCTCAAGACTTGCCCTCGACGAAGAAGAACGTCGGAATAAATTGTCCAGTAGAGTAGCACTGCATACACAGGGAAGCTACTCAGGTCGAGGACGAGGGAGGGGTGGCTACTGGAATCGAGGTGGACGTGGCCGGGGTGGGCGGGGGTGGGGAAGGGGTGGCAGCGTGAATCGATCGGACGGAAAGCTCGTGAATCGGTCGGATGGACAACAAGTACAGTCGAACACTCAGTCTAGCACCTCTTCTGAGTCCAACAAACGGAAGCTTTCCGAGGTAGTATGCTACCAATGTGGTGAGATCGGTCACTACAGACGTAAGTGTCCATTGAAGAAGCGAGTGGACGAAGCGATCAAGTCGGTCAAGCGCCAACGGACCCAATCCCAATCTACTGGATCGCAAGCGTTGGTCGCTACCAACCAAGAAACGAGCCTCGTATGAGCAAATTGCAGACCGGTAGACTGGCAATCGAAGAAGCAGTTGCTTGTTGCTACATCGACGACTGAAGCCGAATATGTTGCTTGCTCTGAAGCTACGCGAAAGGCCCGATGCCCTGTACAACTCCATAAAGACGTTACCAGCGAATTGTCACACCCACCAATATACTGCGACAACAACGGCGCATTGAAGAACATCTAATCCGGCGTCTCGAGTGCAAAGACAAAGCATATCGACATTCAATTCCACGATAGCCGAGAGCTCCACGCTCAAAGGATTGTCAAATTTGCCTACGCTTCTACCGACGACAACTTAGCCGATATTATGACAAAGGCACTCGCACCAGAACGCCATCAGCGTCTTGTCCAGAGTATGGGTCTACGAGCGGTTTCTGATTCCACACGAAAGAGTTGCTAGAGTCTTGGATGCATTCGGAGTATTTTGGGCATGTCTTAGAGTTTATGAGTGCTTTCGCAAGCGCGTCGGTACTCTTTCCTAGCAGTTTTTCTTCCGCTGGGTTTTACTACGTAGGTTTTAACGAGGCCGACGGGGACATGGTTTTTCATTGATTGAGAATTGCTTTTCGTTTTTTCGCTGGTTTATTGGATTTGTTACTGGCAGCAGAAGCGCAGTAAGGGGGGAAGTGTTGTAGCATGTCTTCTGTATGCTTATCGTAGTCAATGCTTGTGACTGCCTCTCCATAGATATGGGTGGTGGCGTCATATCTTCACAAGACAACCATCACATCGACACATCATTCCCACTGACAGTTTATACCAAAATGGTCTCGAACAGCGATTTATCGTCTGGATTGATGCTCTCTCTCTATTAAAAGAGGACGATGAAACTTCACTGGATTAAGAAGGTTGGTAAACACGACATCCCAACGCCGGGTGGGAGGAAAATATAATAATCCAAAAACATCAACTCAAGTAACTCCGGCCAAAGCAATTATCCATTGCCACACTCAAACCTCGAACGTCTCAGTAGCTCCTCCTTCAGCGGTATTTCTCCCCTGCCTGTCCTCCCACTCTCTGTCTCTGTCTCTATCTCTATCTCTGTCTCTATCTCTGTCTCTGTCTCCTGCCCTCTCCCGGCGTCCATCTATCCTTTCCCTTGTAGCCCTCAACTTCTCTCTCAACTCGCGTCTCCTCTCCCTTTCCCCATTGCGCGGCCCGGGCAGCGATTGTGGCAGCGGCGGCGGGGGCGCATGCTGTCTCAGGGGTTCCCTCTGCCTTTGCCTAGGCCTCCTATTGCTCTCCTCGAACAAGCTTCTAACGGCGACGGCAGTGGGACAATTGCACTTGACGGCGTCCGGCAGGACCCCAGTAGCCTCGACCCACTCCCTGACGACCTCCTGTCCTATCTCTTCGTCGACGACGGCGTCATCCTTCGTCTGGGCCGCGTGGTCCTGGAGGCCTATGCCCAGCACCGGCGGAATGCGTCGCACCCTTTTGACGCCTCGCCGGAGATCCTCGAGTTCGACCCTGACGCGCGCGAGTTCCTGGCCGGTCTCGCGCGCGGCGCGCTTCGCCGCCGCGAGCTCGAACGTCTGCACCCGCGTAAATTGGTCTAGCGCTGTGCACTGCCGCCGCCACTCGCCCTCCGATGCACGCGACTCGTCGAAGAGCGCCTGCAGCGAGGCGAGGTTGTTCTGCAGCTCCGAGATTTGCGCTTGCGCCGTCGTGAGCGCCGTACGGTAGGTGGCGAGCGCGCGCGCGTGCGCGTGGAGAAGCGGGTTGGCCATGGTGCGCCAGCGGCGGGGAGTGGTAGTCGTCGTGTTTGTGCTGCCGTGGGTGCAAAGGGTTTGGAGATGATGCGGGTCACTTGGGGGTGTGCGGAACATACCGATGCGCCTACATGGGTACTTCCTTGGTCATTCGTGTTACTATCTATGCTGTCTCTACGACGGTGTTGACTCGTGCAGGCCATGTGCGACACTGATTCCTAACCAAATTTCATGATCGGAAATGATCGAATATTACAACACGATGGGACAGAAAATGATTCCCAACTCAAAGGCTTTTTTCTCCAAGGCGACATACAAAACTCCTCCTCCTCTCTATCGTCGTCCCCTATTCGTCTTCCCAGCTCTGCCCTCCCTGACCTGTCCGAGTGGCTTTCTATTTAACATTTGCCTTTTGAAACCACCACGACCACCACCGGTCTGTTTCGGTCTGCCCTCACCTGGATTCGACCTGTCCCGCTCATCTCCATCCAACTCCATCTCTTGTTCATCTTCCCTAGCTCTCTTATTCGAGAACTTAACCTTACCCTTGAGACCACGCGTGTAGGCGTTCTTCCCGCTGACGGCCTCAACATATGCGTCAACCCCGGCACCGCCCATATCCAGATCGCCGTCATCATCCTTCGAGGCAGTAGGTCCATCGGCATCGTCGTCGCTACCGCCGAGGATGAGCTTTCCGTCCTCATTTAACTTAGCTTTGGACGGCTTTTTCTGTCTAGTATCCTGTTTAAGCGGGCGGGTAGTGGAGATATGCGCCAAACTCTTGCGGTCAAGGAGATCCAATGGCTCGTCTTCATCCTCGATGATGAACTGCTGTCCTTTCTTCGCGCCCTTCTTAGCCTTGGGTGCAGCAGCTATCTCAGTGCCGCTACCGGCCTCGGACTCAGACTCAGATCCATAGAGTGCATCGTCAAATTCGTTCTCGAATCTATTCTTCCGGCGGGGCTTCTCGACAACATCGGTGACATCACGGTCGCTTTCCTCTTCGTCTCCGCCGGCAGCCTTAGCCTCATCCTTCTTTCTCTTGCGCCGCTCGCGAGTCTTGCGGATGTTGGTGATAAGCTTCTTGTCCTCTTCAGGAGTATAGCGTTCCACCACTGGCACACCGAACCGTCGGATGAGGCGCTCGATGATGTGCTTCACCTTCGCCTTGAAATGCGCTTTGTGTTCGTGACTCCACACCATAAGGTTGGGAATCAACGTCTTGAATCGCGGCTCCATCATCTCTTTTGGTAGTGAGATAACGCACACCTTGATGAAACCAAGGACACTCCGGACAATCTCTCTGTTCTTTGAAGTAAGGAATAGATCAAGGGTTGCGACGAGCTCCGAGAGCAGGTTCCGGTCCACGTCGTCCTTGAATTGCCACATGATCCGGGTGAGCGCGGTGATGGACGCAGAGACCATGTGTGGTGCACTACCGGCAAGACCGGCCGACACCATGGTGAAGTACTCCTCGAGCGAGGCGGAGACGTCAGGTGCGTCGTCGGGCATGTGTCCGACCTTGCGGTTGATGACGACACCCCCCTCCTTCATTCTCTCGCCCATGGCGACGAGGATATCGAAGGCGGCAGCACGAGCCTTTTCATTCACTTCCTTGGCCGAGATGACGACCTCGGAGAGAACTGCGGGGATAAAGTGCAGGTCCTCCTTGGGGATGAACTCAACCATGGTGGAGAGGGCAATGAGGCGATCACGGCGTGCTGGAGGTGCAGTTGTGGCCGCGGAGTCTATAAGCAGGGCCTGCAAGGCCTCATGCTGTGTTCGAAGGGCATTGCGACCGGCTTCGGTCTCGGCAAGACGGGGCACAACTTTATAGGCCTTCTTCTGCAGCTGCGGGTCCGATTCCTTGCCGACCGACTCTTTGAAAATCGCAAAGAGTATCTGGTAGGAATCTGCCGGAAGATATGGTGTGATGGTGATTATCAAATCCATCAGGGTGTGAGCCAGTGGGGGCATTCCCGAAGGATCCTTCTTCCTCTGTTTGTCTGATTGTGTCTGTCCTTCTAATTGCTCGAGGGCAGACTCCAACATGACCGACACTTTGGAGAATGTTTCCATGAGTTCGTCACGGGGAGTGATGCTTAAGAACGAGTTGAGGCACTGGAGTATGAAGCCACGGAACTGAGGAAGCGTGCTGCTATAGACGTTGAACAGAACGGCAAGCAAGTTGCCAGAAAACTTCGCAAGGCGGTCGATGTTCCTTTGCGCCTGTTCCTTCGAAATCCGGTGCTGCTTAACGAGGTCTTCCTCGTTATCGCCATCGTCATCACCGTCATCCACTTCCAGCTCGAGTATAGCCTTGTTGGAATCAACAAGAATTTGGAGGGCCTTGCAGATGTTCTTGCGCAGATCGACCTTCTGGTAGAGAACATTCGCGAGAAGCTCGGCGAAATTCTGATCAAAAGTCTCAGTAAGATCCGTGGGCAGATTGCAGTAGCCCGGCAGGAGGTCCCAGATTTGGCCAACGAGAGTCTCGAAGATCTTGATCTCTACGGTCTTCTCCTTATCCTCGCCAAAGTCGACAACTTTCTGGAAAAACATCTCCGACAGTGGGACCATCTCGGTACGGAAGTGCGCAAGCTTGGTGTTGAAAATCGCACCACGGAGGATAGGCAACATCCAAGCTCTACCTGGCTGACCGGGGATTGGCTTTGCTAGCCCTAATGGCAGGATGGAGAGGACAACATCGGGACCCATGGCATGAATCGCCTTCGCGAGCACCTCGTCGGCCTGTTTCTTTCCCTGGAAACCGTCATTGCTGCGGAGTTCACCCAAAACCTTTACGGCCTCGCGCAAAACGGGGTCCGATCGCCATCTCAATTTGGTAAAAAGCGCAGAGAGAACATCAAAGACCTCCATCCATGCACCTTGATACCGGACACTCAGTAGATCAGTCGCAATCTTCGCAATCTTCCGAAAGATTGAATCGGTGGTGCGAGTGATATCAAGGAGAGCACTATCATGGATCATGGTTTCAATGAGGGATATAAGGCATAGGGCACTTGATGTGCGGATATTCTCGGCGGAGGATTCCAGGGAAGTGGAGGTCATTTCGAAGAGCGCAGGAAGCTTGTTGAAGGCGGCGTCGGGTGAAACTCGCGCGTAAACCTCGTATCCACGAGCCGTGATGGCCAGCCATACAGGAAGGAGCTGAGAATCGCTGTTCGCTGGCCGCAGCTCCTGGATTGCCTCAAGAACGACTTCCAGCTTTCCGCCTCCAACATCATCTATCAGTCCACCGAAGATCTCCTCGAACACTCCAAGTGCTGCCTTTGTCATAAACTCGTTACCGCCCCTAGCAATCTGAAGTAAAGTCTCGCAGAGCCCCTCAACATATTTGCTGGGCCACGTGCCAGCTGCAGCCACAGCTTTGACTAGTTGCAAAGAATGGATTACTCGAGGGTCATGTTCTCCACCCTTCTTCTTCTGCGCTTCGCTCACTTTCAACAGTTCCTGAACGCTGGAAAGTGTAGTTGCCGCGCACATGTCGCTCGCGGGATGCTCCAAGCTCGGGCTCAGTGGCAGGCTCCTTAGGACTGTGGTAAGAGCCTCTTGTGCGCACTTCCGCACCTTCGGCCGTGCATCTAATCCGAGGTTCAACAGCCCAGCAACAGCTCGCCGTGGCCCAATGTCCCTCTGTGGAATCGCCCAACTCGCGCCATCCTGTGAGACCAAAAGGCTCTCCAACACACCGATCGAACTCCGCAATAACGGCGCCTCGGCTTCGGGGTGTGTGAGCGCAGGCGCAAGATGTGTCAGAATTGGCACGAATTTTGCTCGTAGAAGTGGCGCGGGGGTAAATGGGGTGACGGTGTCCAGGAGGTAGACTGTGGACGCAGCAAGGTCTTTGTTCAGAATTGAGGAGGAGGAAATGGATTGCTGGAGGAGGGAAAGGAGCGCAGCGAAGTACGCCGTGGCTGCGAATTCGGTATTCTGTTCTCGCAGGATATCTTCGATGGCGTTGAGAACAACAGCAACCTACACACTACGTTAGGTTCAATCTCTTCACAAACATTCCGATGGCTTCTGAGGTACCTGCTGCTGGTTTTTCTGTTTCGGTGATCGAATACGATCAAGATGTGTCTCAAGGGACGACATGACCGCTCTAGATAACGATTTCGGGAGCAACTGAAAAGCAATGAAACGGAAGTAGTCTGAATCCTCAGTCGCGACAAGTGGTTGTCGGAGATGATCGCTTCGTTCTGTACGTATGTATGTAGTGGGGGAATTTTCTTCTGGTGTCGCACACGCATATACTAGTATACTTACATAACTGCTGACGAGACAGGGGTCCTGATCTATGTAATCGTTCGCGAAATCTTGGCGGCCAGTTACTTATCCTCCAAGTACATACCTAAGTACTTATGCATATGTATCTAGTGATAAACTTTTTCTCAGCCGCACTACTCTAACCTGCTGTTCCTAGATATCCTCCAGGCGTGCGTATAGCACTTACCCCGCCAACGGCACGACGCGAGAAAAAAGTCAAAAGTTTCACTGGATAAAGTTCTCCAGCGACAACCCTAGGTGCAAAGACTCAATAACTATATCTTTTTCGAACAACCACCCACCACTCAGCAAACATTTTCGACTTTACTTAGGGTCACACTGAGGCGATTCCGGAGACTTACCGGGCTTCAGTTCCTTGAAACCAAAGTTTTTACACATTTTCCGACGTTTCATGATGGTCAGCAAAAAGTCGGCTCCGAAATCAAAGCAGGTGCAGACGGTTTCGCACCTGCCCTCAAAACTCTCGACCGCGGCAGCCCCTCCGGCAGCACTGACAGCCTCCGCTTTCTCTCCTCCTGAGCTCCGCCTATCGCTCTTCGCCTCCGTTGTCCGTGGTCTCGATGCATACCGTCTCAGAATCCACGATACCAACACCAGCCGTCTGCGGTACGAGCACACGTTCGAGAAGGGTGTTTCAGTCAATTCGTTGTCATGGGGCTCCCTACCACCGAAGGATACGAAGGGTGCAAAGAAGAAGCGCAAGCGGTTGCTTAATGGTGCCGGTGACAGCGCTGAAGATAATACGACTGTTGTTGCAGCGGCGACAAATCGGGGCACTGTGATATTGTTCTCACCTAGTGAGGGTACGGTTGTTGGTGTTCTGGAGGGAGAGCATGTATCCGACGTTCGATTTTTCGCGTTCTCGGCAGATGAAGGACGTGGCTGGAGTTGTGGTCAGGATGGTAAGCTGGTGGAGTGGGATACAGCCAGAAGGATTTCTCTCAGGTATCTTTCAAAGAGCAGATGGCAGTTGGCGGTTTACAGCTAATACATCTGCTAAAGTAATGTTGCTCTCCCCGATTCATCGATAAAGCGGCTTGCGCCTACTGCGGAAAAGGTCCTATCCGCCTCGCACACAGTCTACGCAATCGACAGGGAAAATCCTGGAATGGTCAAACCTGCGAAGTTTACCGCCAACTCGACAGCAATCCATACTATCATTTGTTCAAAAGATGAGAAGCGATTTCTTACAGCCGCCGAGACTGATCGGTTTATCAACATCTTTTCGCTAGCGGGTGACAAGCACATTGGAGCGCTCGTCGCGGAATCTGATATTTTCAGAGCTGCTTTCCTCGAAGGAGCTCAGCATGAAATTTTGGCTGCTGTCACTGCTGAAGGTGTTGTAGAGGTGTTCGAATCACCTTTCACCCATGTCGCGGCAAACTCCGAGTCGCCGGTATCCTCCAGGAAGAAGAAGGCTGTGACACGGAAGTGTGAAGCGAAGATCCGCATTGTACGTCCTAACGGCAAGGACGTTGTCTCGATTGCCGATGTCTCCGTCCAGAACGAGGAACTAGTCCTCGCCTGGGTCGAGGGCGGTGTCAACGTCGAGTTCGAGAAGATACGGTGGACAAACGCCGAAGATGGCAGCTTTGTGCTCAGTGGTACTGTCGACATCACAAGATCTAAGACCTCCTCGCTCAGTGCCAACGGCGCAGTTATGAATGGCGTGAAAGAAGTCGGAAAAACGACAGTCGACCAATCACACACCATTGTGGTTGGAGGAGATGACATGCAAGACGTCGGCATGGAGGATGCACCAGCAATTACATCCGAGAACGAAGAGGATGAAGAGGAAGAGGAATCATCTCCCGAGAACGACGACGGTGGTGCCGATTCTGTTGCGGGGGCCCAAGAGCCTTCCTTTGGCGACCGCTTCCAGGCCCTTGAAGTCTCAGCCAAACCCACCAATGCCCTCGCCCCCCTCAAAGTGAAGCGCTCTCTCGAGCCCCTAACGGCAAATGCCCTCACCTCGGTCCTCACTCAGGCCTTGAAAACCAATGACACAACCCTCCTCGAATCCTGTCTCCATACAACCGATACCCAAACAATCCTCAACACCGTGCGCAAGTTGCCCTCCCCCATGGCCGTCACTCTTCTCGAAAATCTCGCAGAGCGCCTAGCACGGAAACCGGGACGCGCCGGGAGCCTGGGCGATTGGGTCCGCTGGACACTAGTCGCACATGGAGGATACCTTGTCACTCTCCCCAACCTCGTTCGCACTTTATCAGGTCTTTATTCCACCCTCAACACTCGCGCCGGTGCTCTTCCCCGCCTCCTCGCGCTTCAGGGAAGACTTGATATGCTCTACGCGCAGGTACAGCTCCGACAAACGATACGTGCTGCCTCCGCCGGAGAAGGTAACGGCTCCGACAACGGTGTCCTCTACGTTGAGGGTGAAACCCCCGAGAGCGACACATCCGACGGCGAGAGTGACGAGGAGCCTGAGGAAGTCGGAATGGAGGGTATGAGGATCGAGGACGCCAGCTATATTAAGTCTCCCGCAGCCCTGGGTGGTGACGAGGATGACGACTCTGCTGAAGAGGGCGGAGCATTCCTGGACAGTGATGATGAGGAGGAAGAAGAAGATGATGACGAAGAGGGTGACGTCAGGGCGTTTATGGACCTCGAGGCCAGCGAGAGTGAGGCAGAGGACGACAGCGATAGCGTTGATTATGATGATGTGGATGCGGCTAGTGAAGAGGAGGAGGTGGCCCCTAAAAATGGAAAAGGGAAGGTGAAAAGCAGGCGTTAGTAGCATCCAACGACACGCGATGTGAATACCCCGTTGATTTTCCGTGTGATTTTTCTCTCCCTATACTATCCCTACATTTCATTTTTGAACATTAAAAGCTTGGGCGGGTTGCAATTCTTTCTTATGTCTGTATCTTCCGTGTGCAACTACTGAATACATGCGATGTCACTCGGACGGAGTCCGCGATATGAAGCGCATACTAGTGCTTTCTCATCGCCACGATCTATATAGGTGGGACGCGATTAATGGAAAATGGAAAATAAAATACATACTGGGGAAGCGAGGTCTCCCACAAGCCTTAATTGGCATAGATAGTAGAACAGCGAACATTGCATAATCATCGGTCAAATGGTTGCAAACAAACTCAATGTTGGTGTAGTGCCGTTTCTTCGTCCAGCTCCAAATTGTTCGTGATTGAACGCACCATCATGATTAGACTTGATTAGTTATTTCTTGATTAGCACATATATCCCAAGAAATCAACCAGTTACTCGTATGGTATGATATTTAAGTCTCCACGCTCGCTCGAAAACACTGAAAGAAACCCCGCAGACTTTTCGAGCCAGAACCAGAAACCCATATTACAAATAAATCAACCAAGCAAGCAATCATCCTCCTCGTAAAGCTCTTCCCCGCTCTCCGTTTCACTCCCCGCCACACTCCACTCGCTCTCACTGCTCTCCCCGTCGCTCCCACTTTCCTCGGCACCGACTTGTGTCTTCTGTGTGGGAGAATCAAACTTCATGAGAGTAGCCACCTGGATTTCATCGAAACCGTGGCCAGAAGTGGCGCATAAGTGGTTCTTGAGATCATACATCCTACAGAATCTATACTCACACCCTTCAACAACACATTCGATATCTCGCCCAGAGTCTTCGTATCCCCAGCCGGTCAGTAGCTGTGCGATATTCAGCGCTCGCGTCTTCTTCTTCCTGGCTTTGGGTGTGGATTTCTGAGTGGTGTTTTCAGTATGACGAGAAGTCATGTGGCGCCCGAGGACGGCCTTGTGGCCGAAGCGCTTACCGCAGCTGGGCTCGATGCAGAGGAACGGTTTGAGGCCTTTGTGGACAGTGCGGGTGTGGATTGTCAGGTTGCTTTTCTTAGTGAAACCCTGGCCGCAATTATCCCAACCACACACCCAAGATTGACGCTCTTCGACGGTCGTCTCGTGCTTGTCACGGATGTGGAGATGAAGGTCGCCTTGTCGTTTGGCTATATAGCCGCAGCGTTTGCAGACTGGCGGGTGCGCGAGGGTGATGTGGCTACGAAGTTCGGCGTGTGTGGCAAAGCCGAGCATACCCTCGGTACGGAGGCCCTCGGGAGATGGCCGCTGCAGGATTGGAGCTTGGATGACTGGAAAGCTGGCTTGCGAGAGGTTGAGGAGGAGGGATGCGTCCTCAGCGCTCTGATCAGTGATCCGGCGGTCGAGATCAACAGCATGCGGTAGGGAGTTGGTGGGAACGGTTACAACCGACTGCTCGACTGGTGGGCTTTCAGGGATGGAAATGCAGACGGTGCATATGTATCGGCGCCTAGTTAAGCCGGTGTGCTGGGTCGCTACATGGTTTCCGAGTTTTCCTTTCGTGTCGAAGGCCTCAGGGCACATTTCGTTAACGTCGTCGGTGCTTTTATGAGGGCAAGCCCATGGCTTCAGTCCCAAGTGATCGGAGCGAACATGGCGGGTGAGTACACCCTTCTTGCGGAACCCGGCAGTGCAAGGAGGATAGTCTTTGCACTTCACTGCCGTCAGCATGTCATTCCCAGATTGAACATTGGAGGTAACCCACGATATATGGAAACGTTTTGAGATGACTATCCACATGACGTTTTAGGTGCTGGTTAGTAGAAAAGCTAGCACCGCATTCCCTCATACCGCCATCTTCACCGGGGCCTTCGGTGGGTTCGGAGGCCTTTCTTTTAAATCCAAACTCGCCTCTATCGTCCCCCTTCCCCGGAGGTATCAGAAAGGTACATCTGTATGGCTTCGCCTTGATATGCATAGCCTTGATATGAGCCTTGAGGTGGGAGTCCCGAAGAAACGACTTGTCGCATTGTTCCGGGTCAAAGGTACACTTGAAAGGACGGTCTCCAGAGTGGGATCTGAGGTGTTCATCAAGGCGGCAGGGCCGAGCGAAGGACTTGTCGCAACCTTCGTAGGTACAGACGTACTCTGCAGTGGGTCAGTATCGATTTACGCACAGAAGAGATCTCAAAGGTCCATACTTTTCGGTCGAGGTTTTGAGGCCTGTTTTTTCTTCGACTTGGTAGTTCCAGTAGGCTGCGTGGCTAAAGAACCATCATCGTCAACAAACAGCTGTGGAGATGCAGCATCCCTAGAGCTGGTTCCTGAGCTAGTAGAGCTACGATGCTGGCTGACAGCTTCACCTGCTCCAGACTTTGTCCTCTTCGCCGCCTCATATCGAATCTCTGACAATTTTCGCTTCGTAGAAGGTGGCTGATCATCCACGATCGCTTCGCAGGTGAGTTTCACACGGCCGGGCATAGCGAATAGGGTATGAAGTTGTGAAGAAGCTGTGATTGACATTGGCCTACGCTGGAAGGCAGATTGTACCAAAAAAAAAGTTCATTTGTGCGTGTAACCTCAAAGGTGGGCGGCGCTATCTGAAAGCGTTAGTGGCTCATAACTGGTTAGACTCATTCTAAGGGCTGGGGTTTTTCGCCGTTCCCCGACGTGAGAATCATCTGTGATCTTAAACTCGACACTACAACACGACACCAATACCGACATCTCAACAACTACCTATTAACAACACTACGACACCTGAACACTCTACCTGTGTAACACCTTAATACCACCATCAATGTCCGACTTCGGTGACGATGGCAACGAGCCAGAGTTTAATGACGATTTCGAGGAGCCGGAGGAGGAATTTGACGAAGAGCCTACCTTCAGTGACAACGAAGAGGGTGGCGACACTGGTCCAAATGGCGTCGCGAACGGAGACCACGACTTCATCACCAGTGGCGATCCCGCTGCCGCCGCGGCCGCTGCTCAGGGAGGTTCGAAGAAACTGGACGATAAGAAGATTCCCGACGATCAGAGAAACACGACGCCCTACATGACCAAGTACGAACGCGCGCGCCTGTTGGGAACGAGGGCACTTCAGATCAGGTCAGTCAAGTTATGGCAGTGGTGATGAGGACATTTGGAAGGAACATGCTCGCTGATACTTCGCTTAGTATGAACGCCCCTGTGCTTGTCGATACTGGTGGCGAGACGGACCCCCTACAGATCGCGATGAAGGAGCTCCAGGAGAAGAAGATTCCTCTGGTCGTACGGCGGTATCTCCCCGATGGATAGTATGGGCCCGCCCTCTACTGGCGTTGTTCAGTGACTAACTATGGGTTGCAGCTATGAGGATTGGCGCTGTGAGGAACTCATCTAGTTGGGTGATTCCCAGTAATTGCAGATGTTCTAGTCAAAAGTACCGCTTTAGTAGCATTTCTTTTTGCGCGTGCACAGAGGTCCAAAAATCCATCACCACACTTCGCAACGCTGCCATCATTGTTCCAATGCCCACGATAGTGGAGATCCCTTCAGCTGTTAGCGATACGATTTCTCTTTTGATTTATTGTTCGAAGAGTAGTGTTGCTCTCGTGTGCGCAGTACTGTAGCAAATTCCATGATACGTCAGGGACTCTTTTTCTTGTTTATTCGTACTCGTGTATCTAAACTATGGCGGCGCATTTTTTGTCCGAGTTTCCCGTCCGCTGTCTGTGCGATGGCGGCACGTTGCAAGCTCCCCTGTACATCAGGACTCCAGCACTAGAGTGCCCACATGAACTGTATGACCGTAACATGTGCGCCCTGCATACGAGGTCGAGTATGGGGCCGACTACTGAGACTGACGCCTCCAGATTTGGTCGGGAATGCATTTGTGGACGACAGTCTCACCGTGCGCTTCCTAAACACATACATCCCATCCTCTGTCTCTACCACACCTTCAGCCCACCTCCAATCACACCTTCAGCCTTCAACCATCACTTTGCACCGCATCCCCTTCGGCTCCTCCCCAACCCAAATATCTCTTCACCTCACAACGATTCTCTGGCTGCCTCATTTTTCCTTCATCGTCGCCACTGACCGGCCCCGCGGTAGGTAGATATGTTTATCACAACCTCCGAGAACCACGAAGTGTAACTAAACTAACATTCGAAGAGCGGCAGCAATAACAACCCGATGTCTCATCATGCTATAAGTTCGGGAGGTCACCGTCAGGACCAGTCGATGCACAATGGTAGAGCCAGGCAGCAGCAAATCTCTCCCGAGGAACAGGCCCCTCTCAGCAGTGCTGGTGGCAATGGCGGATCAACCATCAACATCATCCCACCGTCCCAAGAGACAAGCTTCGATGAACAGACTGGAGAACACTCCCCAACCCATAGGATTCCGGTGTGCTCCAGCACCTATGGAAGTCAACCTGATCAACGAATTTCAGCATATAGAGAATCTGCAGTCGAACATACACGGCATCTACCGCTCTCTGGGGACGAAGCGCACAGAGGAACTCGCTATCCGCGCATTCACTTCTTTGGTCTGATCTTCAATCACCTTCCATTGCTCGGAACGGTTCCTTCCTTGGAGAATCCTCTCGTATCGCCTCTACCCCTCTCTCTTGGAATAGATATCGACTGGTCCAGTGGCCATCCAGCTGTCACATTTCATCTCATCCACGCTGCACGTGAGAACAAGCTTGCGCCGAACCAACAACAGGTGTTCATCAGCCTCAGCTGCCGTCAGTCCACGAGGCTTCCGTGTCCATCGCTATTATGCAACCCGAGCGATCTCCACTTCCTCGCTCCATCACCGCAGACCATCACCCCACTTCAGATCGAGGCTCTCGCGAAGCTGGAGACCGAGGATTTGCTGGTTCGTACCGGCATCGTCGTTGAAAACGGAGCGCAGGAGTACCGGGTACTCTGCAAGATGGACTCAATGAGCAAACGCTGCGGTCGTTGCGGCCGTTGGGAAGCGTTGGTCAAGAGAAAGGGTGTCAATACAGGCACTATCAGGGAAACGCACAAGTACCGCCGGTGGGGGAAATGCGGCGGCTGCATGGTCGCTTGGTTCTGCCGGACCGAGTGCTTGTACGATGCTTGGATGCAAGGCGGTCATTGGCGCTGCTGTTTTGCAGTAAGGGAAAACTTGAGACTTTGTTAGCATCGGGATGGTGTGGCCATCCTTCATCTACAAGCTTTCTATTTGTATTGTTTTGTCTGTCGGCCATATGCTTCGGATTTGGACCGCTCCTTCTGTTTCGACTGTCCCGACTTCACCAGGCCTTTCGTTCTTCGGATCCGGCTGGGTTTGGGTTGTCTGGTGCTTGGTTGTCAATGTGCCCAATCACTATTTGGAAGGTATAAATCCATCATTTCATGTTTTGTTGTCTTTGCTTGGTCATTTTTGATGTTCGATCTGAATGCTGAACGGTTGGATTAAGTGCTGTGGATGAGGGTTTTCAAAGTAATTTGAAGTTGATTGCTTGCGGTCCTTTGAAAAAGCTCTTCTACTACCATTATGGCTTTTCTTCCATTCATTATTCGCATGCAACACTAGATCATGGCGAGAACAAACTGTCCCCGATCTCGGTCAGTCTGCAGGCGGCCCGTTGCAACCTTCCCTTTGCCCTGCACAGGCCTGTCTCAAAAGTACATACCAAGGAGATAACAAAGGAAAAGACAAAAGAAAAGACAAGAAAAAAGCAACCCGTCCCCAAAACTCCTTACTCCTCCCGCAGAGGCCATGAAGGAGGGTGTGGGGAGGAACAGAGGTTCCTCACCGCCGGCGCCCAGCTCCTCGGCCTCTTGCCTCCGCTCCTCTTCCCTTTCTCTCCGCCCCCAAAGTTCCCATTCGACGCCTAACTCTGTGCGTCTTCCTCAGCCGGGGCTGGGATTCGCCTCCCACCTCGGTATGGAGAGGAAGTCCAGCACTGCCTAGCTGCACCTAGCATCAGTGAGGAGGTCCCGTATCTTAAACCAGTCCTTCCCTCCCAGTCTCCTCCCGAACCTTCGCCCACAGTATCTTCCGCTGAGTCTTCCAACGGGGGCAGTTTTGAAGAAGTGCTCCCGCGTCTGTTTCTACTACCATTCTGGCGACTTTTGAGAGGAGGATGGATCTGATAGAACGAGTGATTCACATGGAGTGATTCGCATTGCAGTTACATAGGCGTGCTCATGAACCGCCCACAACTTCTTCAATGAATCATCATCAACCCCGCAACTTCTGGGGCAGGCCAGAGTGGGGGTAGGGGGAGCCACAACGAGCCGCAAGGACAGTGGAGAAGTGTGCATCGCCATGATCTAGATACTCTAGGTGGCATGCGATTCTTAAAAAAAAATACCCTCTCAAGTTCCCCCCAGGGTTTGAGAGACGTCGGAGAGTGTCACTGGGCTGCAGGTGAACATTACCCAAGACAACCGTCCATCTCCCTCCAGGTTCTGGCGGCAGCTTTAGGTATGTTGGGCTGACCGGGCCATCGGTGGGGCTTGGGATTTAAAAACCAAAGAAATTCATATTCAAGTCGCCTGCCCAAACATGTCGGACACTGTGCACCGAATGAAGAGCGAACGGTAACAAGTACATAACTATGTATATAGGGTGTATGTACATAACAGACACAAACGCGCGCTCTACAGACAAACGAATTACTTCGTTTCCGATTTCTTGTCCCGAAAGTTGCGAATTGAAACCAGTGTCTGAAACAGGTTCCCGCAGCAACGCGCGGGTCTGGGGGTTTTTCCAAAATAGATCGCGCTTGAGCTTCCATCGCGAGCTCGCGAGCCGCCTTAGTTGTATCTAGTCTAGTTCTAGAGTATAAAAGCTCTTCTTTTCTGATACCAGTGAGAGTGCCAGAAATTTCGAGAGCTTCGGCTCTATGTCGGGAAGGCACATCATGCACTTGCCGGGCACATGAAACGCGGACGAGGCTGAAGGCGCTATGTCGCTGCTCTAGAAGCTGCTGGAACTGGAGAGAAATGTTGTAGAGAAGAGGACAGGGGTTATCGGCGCGGAGATAAGGCTGAACGTGAAGCGTGTGCACTGCACTGGGAGCAAACTGGAGGTGAAGAGAGGGGCGGCCATGTATACGTAGGGAAAGTTCAATCGCGTGGTTGCCAGTCTCTGGAATGGAGCCAATTCCTCTTTCCTTGCGTCGAATGCTCTAGATTTGCTCTCTATGCTGTTTCGCGGAATGAAGGCTTGTGTTGTGTGTATTTTATTTTTTTTTGCGAAGGAAGCGCGAATCGGGAGGAGTAAAGTTGCAGCACAAAGGGCCGCTTTTCTGCTTCTGGATTGTATTTTGGTTTTCTGGGGGCTCTTTGGTGCGTAGAAACCGCTAGAAGGTACGGTGAAGGATCGAGCTTGGCAGCCCTCCACGCTCCGCGCTCCCTCTAAATTCTCTGCGATTTCCTTCCTTCTTCCTCTCCTCTCTTTCATCACACAACAAAATACATCTACACCGCATCCACGATACCTTCTCCTCTCATCTCTCGAATCCTCTCATCAGCTTCTTCCAACACCTACACTTTTCTTAGAACACGTCCACCTCAGTAAGTGAGTCTTCTACCCCGCCATTGTTGCTGTTTGCCCCTCCACCCACCACCATCGCCGCAGCAACAACCCCTTCACCCCTCCCTTCCTCCAATCCACTTCACTTCTCCTCTTCCTACAAACTACTTCACTTCCTTGGCCCGCTACACTTCACTCTCGATACCTACTACGAAAGAACCATTTCTCTGACACTTCGACCCTCCTCATAGTATCCGAAATGTCTGAGACCTTCGAGTTCCAGGCTGAGATCTCTCAGTTGCTCTCTCTCATCATCAACACCGTCTACTCAAACAAGGAGATCTTCCTGCGAGAACTGATCTCGAACGCCTCCGATGCCCTTGACAAGATCCGCTACCTTTCTCTTTCCGACCCCTGTGTCCTCGACTCAGAGAAGGACTTGCGGATATCCATCATCCCCAACACTGAAGACAAGACCTTGACGATGTATGTCCTTTGAGTAACCAATTGCCCAATCGAGCGCTCTGCTGACTTAATCAGTGTCGATACTGGTATCGGTTTCACCAAGTCTGATCTCGTCAACAACCTTGGTACCATTGCCCGCTCTGGTACCAAGCAGTTCATGGAGGCTTTGTCTGCCGGTGCCGACATTTCTATGATCGGACAGTTCGGAGTTGGTTTCTACTCTGCCTACCTGGTAGCCGACAAGGTTCAGGTCTACACTAAGTCGAACGATGATGGTTTGTTTGATTGCCTCTCCCCGAATTTTGAGGGTCTTGGTCGCTAAATATCCCTCAGAGCAGTACCTTTGGGAGTCTTCCGCCGGCGGGTCCTTCACCATTAAGTTGGACGAGGAGGGTCCTCGGATCGGACGTGGTACCAAGCTTGTTCTCCACATCAAGGATGGTCTCCAGGAGTACCTCCAGGAGTCCAAGATCAAGGAGATCGTCAAGAAGCACTCCGAGTTTATCTCTTACCCCATCTTCCTCCACACCACCAAGGAGGTCGAGACTGAGGTTCCAGATGAGGACGAGGAGTCTGCTGACGCCGATGATGACAAGAAGCCCAAGATTGAAGAGGTTTGTTCCGAATTCTTGCCGTGCTCATTGGACTTTGCTAACCCTCATATCAGGTTGATGAAGACGATGACAAGAAAGAGATGAAGACAAAAAAGGTGAAGGAGATTAAGGAAGAGGAGGAAGAGCTGAACAAGACCAAGCCCATCTGGACTCGCAACCCCTCCGATATCACCACCGAGGAGTACGGCTCTTTCTACAAGTCGCTCTCCAACGACTGGGAGGACCACCTCGCTGTCAAGCACTTCTCCGTCGAGGGTCAGCTCGAGTTCAAGGCTATCCTCTTTGTTCCCAAGCGTGCTCCTTTCGACCTCTTCGAGACCAAGCGTGCCAAGAACAACATCAAACTCTACGTTCGCCGTGTCTTCATCACCGACGATGCGACCGACTTGATCCCCGAGTGGCTGAGCTTCGTCAAGGGTGTCGTCGACTCCGAGGATCTCCCTCTCAACCTGTCTCGTGAGACCCTCCAGCAGAACAAGATTATGAAAGTCATCCGCAAGAACATCGTCAGGAAGACCCTTGAGATGTTCAACGAGATCGCCGAGGATCGTGAGCAGTTCGACAAGTTTTACACTGCCTTCTCGAAGAACATCAAGCTCGGTATTCACGAGGATTCCCAGAACCGTCCTCAGCTTGCCAAACTTCTTCGTTTCCACTCGACTAAGTCTGGCGACGAGATCACATCTTTGCAGGACTACGTCACTCGTATGCCCGAGCACCAGAAGAACATGTACTACATCACTGGTGAATCCCTCAAGGCCGTCTCCAAGTCCCCCTTCCTTGATGCTCTCAAGGCGAAGGACTTTGAGGTTTTGTTCCTTGTCGACCCCATCGATGAGTACGCCTTCACTCAGCTCAAGGAGTACGACGGCAAGAAGCTCGTCGACATCACCAAGGACTTCGATCTCGAAGAGACTGAGGAGGAGAAGAAGCAGCGTGAGGAGGAAGAGAAGGAGTTCGAGGCTCTTGGCAAGACCCTCAAGGAGGTTCTCGGCGACAAGGTTGAGAAGGTCGTTGTGTCACACAAGATCGTCGATGCTCCTGCCGCCATCCGCACCGGTCAGTTCGGTTGGTCCGCCAACATGGAGCGCATTATGAAGTCTCAGGCCCTCCGTGACACTTCCATGAGCTCCTACATGGCTTCCAAGAAGACTTTCGAAATCTCTCCCAAGTCTCCCATCATCAAGGCCCTTAAGGCTAAGGCTGCTGAGGAGGGTGCCTCCAAGTCGGTGTCAGACATCTGCCACCTTCTCTTCGAGACCGCACTGCTCTCTTCCGGTTTCTCCCTCGAGGACCCCAACTCCTTTGCTAAGCGTATCAACTCGCTTGTTGCCCTTGGCCTGGACGTGACCGAGCCCGAGGAGAAGCCTGAGGAGACTCCTGTCGCCGGTTCCGCCCCTGCGGCTGCTGCCGAGAGCTCTATGGAGGAAGTTGACTAAACGGGATAATTTCTTTTAGGTGTTCATTTGGCTTGTAGTCTAGTACCTTTCTTTCCTCTAAGTTTGTTTTTTTTGTCCGGGGCATTCTGTTTTTTGTTCGGTTTCCTTTTTTGGTCCTCCCTTCAAAAGTCGCGGGTATGAAGTGATGATATACGATCGGGGTGTCAATGAGCTATAGGGGGTTGGTCCTCTATTCGACGCCACCCTCTATTGTAATAGAACTGGGGCGCGATTCACACAATGCACCTACATGCGCGTCAAAATATCGTGACTAAATGTGAAATACATGTTTCTCTGGCGTAGGTAATGTTTGTCACTCCGCATAGATACAATAAGTCACTCGATTCTACCATCATATGGCAGCTCCCCTAGTTACAAAGGGACAGCTCGTGCAGTACATACCATGGTAGTACTTGTGTACGTCTTCAGCTTGACAAGAACCGTCAGTAACTACTTTACGGAGCAAGCGCAAGGAATAGTTGCTCACTCAACAAATGCTACACATATTGGCTGACCGATCTGTGCCCGCTAGCTGTGAGGGCAGTCGCGCAGGAGAAGCCAAATATTCCGACAGTACTCAAGCCGGGGGGGCTTTCCTTGATCTGCCTAGTGGCTATAATTTTTGGTGACTTTGCTCCACTACAAAGGGCGGATTTTTTATTATTATTTTACAATGTCATTAATCACGTGCGATCTACCCGGACCACGGCGATGTATGCACCACCTGCCCTCCGCCCAGGCCTGTCCCAAGAAGATGTAGAGCACACCAAGGAAATGACAAACTACAGTGGGGGTTTGTGTTGTCTGGACTACTAGCGCGATTGATACCGCATGAAGCGGGGGCACGGCGGTCAGAGAGCATGGTAAGTAGGACACAGCAGATCGGATCGTAAACGATCGATGGAAGACAAACAAAACGCTAATAGCGCTCATCCAATTACACCTGCGTTCCATGGGCTCCATCTCCCAGTGATCCAGAGTGCGATTTGCGCCACTTGGGCGCATATTGTGTCCGGTCTCATCGTGTTATGTAAAAGAAACGGTTTTCCGCATCGAACGTGTGGTGTGTAAAGGTACGATGAGCAAACAAACCAAATACCGGAAGAGTCTCCTCTCGGCCCTGCATCGCATCCAATCGGGAACGGACGCCGTACCACCCGATTGGACACACAACGAACAAAACCCGAAAGCAAGAACAACAACGATAGCACGGGAAGAATTCTGGGCCTATGTAGCACTCTGCGGACAGAGCATCCAAAGAGGCGGTCGGAAATCCATCGGGCTAGTAACTAGCCGCTTGTAGTCTGGTACATTCCCGCCCACCGGACATCGCCCTTTCTGTTTGTTTCTCTTCGTGGCCAGTGTCCCCTCTGGGAACTGCCGTGACGGAAGACTTCGGTATGTCAGCACCTTAAGGCTGGGCTGCAACGACTCGAACGCGTCATGGGTGCGGGGTCGCTTTCCACGGTTGTATGTTCGTCATGCGATATCACTAGCTGGGAAGATTAACTTCTGTCATGGTATGACCAGGCCCCAGGGCGGGGAGCAGGGGGGGGTCCACAGCGAGCCGCGGGGACGGTGGGGATGTGTGTGTCGCCGTGGTCTGGGTAGGTCGCATGCGACGCGTGGGTAAACAAAAGGAAACGGGGGGTTTTTCTTTTCCTTTCCCACAGTATTGGAGCAGGCTCATAATATTTACTCTTTGAGGTATTGGGACAATTATGTTACTTAACCGTACGTCGAATAAAGAATGCTAGGCTACATATACCCGTCTGGGAGAACGACAATAACAGCACAAATGAGACAATCGGGGTAGTTATTCCCACTGAACGTAGGAAATAGGTGACAGCTATTTTTAACGAGTGCGAGTGCGAGCTCATGGACCGCCCAACCGTTCTCGCGGCTGTCCGCTTCTACGGAGCTATGCAATACTTCCAGGACTGCGGGCAGGTTGGGGCGGGGGGGGGAAGGAAAAGGATGAGGAGTTCGACCGGCCCGTCGCACAAACATTCCTAGCGCGGGGAACTCGGATCGCCGGGACATGGATCCCGGCGCTCGCCCCCTTCCCGCCCGCACTGCCGATGATATGAGTTAGAGCTCTGTGCATAGACTTGTGATGTCCTCCGCACCTGAACGCTCCCGCGAACCACGCCTGCCCGGCGACTTGTAGGCTGGTTAGTCATCGGCGTGGTAATCGGCCCGAGCAGACCACGGGCGAGACGGCGATGACGGTCGTCACGCCGAGCCCAGTCCTGCCCAGCCACTCGCTCTGCCCATCTGGATACGTACCGGTCAGGCGGGGATCTGCGCTGTATGCTTAGCTAATCGTCATCCGGGAATCACTCCCCGCCCCTCCTCATTGAGTTTTGGGTGATCCTTTCCTCTCCCGTCAACTAATATCGCCATGTTCCGATAGGGTCGCATGCGATCAATGAATCATCACCATCATCACCCTCCTCCGTCAACCGGACCTCCCCCCGACCGGCAAATACGTACCTATATATATACTAAAAAAAAAAACTTTTGCGAGCGCACGAGGCCCACTCAGTAGAGTACCCCGCATACATCTTATCCCTTTCCATCCCCCCCTATATTTTGGAGATGCTTTGCCTCGCGGATTACGTAGCGTCTACATAGCTCTGCGGTTGACAGCTCCTCCGTGGAGATCACTGCGTGTAACAGAGAAGTGTGTGCATCCCATGATCTCGATAGGTCGCATGCGACTAACGAATTAACCAAAAAAAAAAAGAGAGAGAGAGAGAGAGAGAGATCATAGTATGCTCAGCCTTCGTCTGACTTTCAAGTCTACCCGGTACATAACTAAATACTCCGCCACCAATATAGCCGAAAGGGAAACTGTACAAAGGAGAGAGGAAGGAAGAAATCAAACCGCCGCGTACGCCTCAGCTCCGCCTCCCAGCCTCATTGGCCCACCCCCAACAATCTGCGAAAAAAAAAGCCACCAAAATATAGAAGAAGGAAAGAGGGGGAAAACGAAATGAGAAAACCCCGGTTGAGGGTAAATTTACAGCCAAAAGCAAAGAAAATCAAGTGCCTAAATTTTTCGAGAAGATAAAACAAACTCCCAGATAAAAAGCAAAATCCCCGGTCCAGAAATGCGCCCGACTCGATCGCGAACTGAGCCACCATCATCCCCTCGTTTCCTCTCCGAAGAGAGGTTGAGCTCATAATCCATTAACTCATCACCGTCCCAAGTGGTCCTCCTGTCAAGCAGAAACCGCAACGCCCGGCGACGACACCACTGTCTCGGCTTCGTTGCTCCCCGGACTCATGGTGGCTACTGTTTTTTCCATTCCTTCCATCTCGTCCTTCGCCTTGGCGTTGCTGCCGTCGGAACCCCCGCACTGCTCCACCTTCTTTTCCACATCGGTTAACCGTTTCTTGGTGTCCTGCAACTCCGTCTTGAGCTGACGGATGTATTCGATCGCCAGCTCGACCGTGCTGGCCTTGCTGGTTTGCTCCTTGCCTGGTACTGGTTCCCCGCTGGCACTAGGTGTCGGCAGAAGGCTCGCCATCTCCGCCAGCGCATTGTTAATTCTATTTCGTCTTCCCTGTTCGGCGATCTTGTGTGACGTCCGCTTGGAGGTCAGATTCGTAGAAAGGTGCTCGGGATATTGCAGCCCCAAATGACTGTGGTTGCCTTCAACGATGTTTTGGTAGTTGCTCTTAGAGGCGAGGAGGAATGCGGAGGCGTCGGGGGACATGCCTGGGCGAGCGTTAATAGCATATCCGGTACGAATGTAGCTGTGATGACTACCTTGGGGTAAAAGCGGTTTTATGCTCGGCGAGATCTGCGATATTTTCGGCTGGAGAGCGGGGCTCGACGATACGCTTCCGCGCTTGCGTATCCGTGCTGGCTCCTTCTTTGTGATCGCGCCGGAGTTGACTGGGTCCAGCGGTGAGGTGTGTCGTGAGGTCTGCACACTACTCGATGCCGACGGTTTCAACGAAGGTGTTAACGACGGCGTTCTGCTGCTGGGAGCGGGCATAGTAGGCGTCGGCATCTCGTCGCCGTTTTCCGATCCGTTCATACTCGCTTTCGATGCATCCGTGACCTCTACTTCCCGATTCAAATATTCGGCGGTATCCATGGATATCGGCGGCGTATCGTCGGAATGTACGCTTGTCGGAGGCAGTCGCATGAGAGTGGCCGGCGTCATCGGCGCACTAAACGACCCCTGCACGCCAGGCCCTTCCTCCTTTGCGCTCGAAATCTTACGGGGCGGCGGCGCCATCAGAACCTCGGGGAGAGGCTCTGGTGAAACCGACTCGTTTGAAGAGCTTCCCCGGCTCGTGGGTTGCTGCGTCGGAGTGTTGTGCCGCGAGGTAGCAGGCGTAGAGGAATTCCTCCTAGCGCTCTGAGGCATAGTCAGAGGCGGCGGATATGATGTTTGCGCCTGTTGCGCCAAAGCACTGGCAAGCAGTGGCGCTGCAGCAAGTTGCGGTGGCGGCCGTTTTCTCTGCGGCTTCATGCTCGGTGACTCTCGAACTACCCTCGCAGGGGTACGGGAGGTGACTGACCTCCGTCGGCCACCGCTGGCATTACTGCAGCTGCTCTTCCTTCCCGTTATCGGCGATTGCCCGGGCTCCACATGCGTCGGCATTTGGTTGCCATTATGAGACATATGTGGGTTCGGCATATGGGTACGGTGTTGGTGGGCATCGAGCGCGGGAGATGTCAATGGACTGAACACTCCAGGCATGGCAAAATCCGGTATCTGGCGCGAATACTCCGTGTCGAGTGGGGTAACGGCTGGCGATACGAGAGGGGTGAAGATCATCTGTTGGGCGATTTAGTCGCGCGGGGGGTCCAGCAAGTGATGGTTTGACTCACCGGTTCCTCTCTGTACATGCTGTAGCGGTCCATCATCATTTGAGGGTGTATGTTGTGAAGTGTCGTCTGCGGAAGGCCCGCATGCATTTCCATGCTCGACGGCGTCGGCGGGATCATGCCGTGGTGGTGGTGGTGGTGGTGGTGGTGGTGCATGCCATGTTGGCGACTCATCATTTGTGCCTGTTCCATCGATTTTTGCATTTCGTGGAACTGGATGTCCATAAGTTCGGCCTGAGTGACCGCCGGCATCCCGCTCACGTTTCCCCTCGTGTTGTGCGAGTTATTCCCGTCCAGACAAAAGTCCGTATCCATCGCCAAGGAATCGCCTCCACCGCTCGCATTAGGATCGAAAGCCAGCGGCATGTCGCCAAAATTCAAGAAATTGGAAAAATCATCGTTCATATCGGAGGCTCCGACCCCAAGTCCCGAGTACATGAGCGAGACATTGTCATTCATAGTAGATACCCCGGACGAGACGAGCGCACGTTGGGGGGGCTTTCAGGTGATCGAAGGGTGATAGTTTCCACGCGGGCGGACGGCTGGAACGTTGACTTTAGTGGAGTCGGGAGGGAGACGGGAGCGGCGACAATGGAGGTGTTTGTGGATGGGGAGGTGGTTACAACGAGCGACAGCGACGGAGTCGGCGGAGGGCTGCGATTGGGGCTGCCCGCGTGTGGGCCACAGGCGGGTTAATGTGGAAGACACTGTCTCCACGAGGGACCGGGGGCGCAGGACGATTGAGACCGAGATTTGTGGAGGACGCGGATGGGGTAAGCGGCTGTGGGAGTGTAAGTGGTGATGGGGGAAAGTTTCGAGAAAGAGGAGCCGGGCGAGGGTTAAGGTTGAGATGTTTTGTTTGGGGGGAGGGGATGGGGGGAGGAGCAACAGCGACAGCGACAGCACTATAGTTGATCGTTACATACCGGAAAATCACGAGTTTTGTAGTTACCTCTCCTAGCACCGAGTGCAGTTGCCGTGCATCGACCGGCTTAGTCAAAGATGTGGGGGTGACTCCGCAACAGGCTGGAGCGGGCGGGCGACTGCACCAAAAAGATGCAAGATCAGTAGCTATCAGTGATCTATGTATGCAGTACGAGAGGTGGGGGCAGAGACGGGGATACATAGGATGTGGTGTGACGGGGGTGGACAGGTTTGGTGGGTGAGACAATGGAGAGGATTTGGGCTGGGGGATAGTGGCAATCGACTGGCCAACCGCCAAGCGATCGGGCCCAGTCGACATCAACACCACCACCACGGCTATCTACATAGCCGCCCTCGAGAACGGACCTCAGCCGGAAGCCGAAAGCCGAAAGCCGAAAGCCGACCGCCAGAAACCCGGAGCTCGAGGCCAGTCCCGTGGAATCCACCAGCGGGAGAAGAGAAGCCACCACTCGCTGCCAGCAACCGAGAAGTCCGCCCCGATACGTACCGGGTTTGGAATTACATAAAAGGCTCGCTAAACTAAAGCTCCGCAGGATACATGCCTTCCGGGTCAAACCGAACCCCCACAGCTGCGCAAGACAACTTCCGTCTCCCGAAGGCTCGTCACATAAGGGATCCCGAATCGAAACACCGCTGTCTAGCTGCATCGGCGGGAAAGCCACCATATCACAACTTGGCTGATTGCTGGTGCGGACCAGGCCCTGCACCCTGACACGGTTCGGGGAATTGGGAGAGGACATGCAGGCCTCTGCCTGCCTTGGCTGTGCGACCAACCCTCACACATTATGGAAGGATGATGGCGACAAAGATGTTCCAACGAAAACTCATCACCTTAACTCCTCATCTCTGTCTAGCGGCGCTCACCCCCAAAAAACACCTCTCCGAGTCTTCCTTGCCGCAATCAATCTTGCATATGATGACTAGCCAAATGCACGATAGGTGGACTCGACCCAGCCACCGAGAAATCGCTTGCAACATAGATGGGTTTACCGTCATTCTCGATCGCGAGTATGCATGGAGGCAAGTCAGAAGGTCCAAGTCATAACCATCCACAGGCTGGCCGCATGTCCGTCGGCACCTCGGCCCGCAGCTCTCATCGGGCGACCCAAATCATCTGGATGTGCGTTCGTCCTTTCCGCCACGGTAAACATCTTCGCGGCCGTTATCCCCTTTTAAACGTAAACTGGTGGGTGCGAAGCTGCTTCCGGCTCAGCTGCCGTCTGCATCTAGTCCCTGCTTGCTTGGTGCGATTGATATCCGTTCGGCCAGTCGCCTCGCTAAAAAAAAAACACTATGTAGTCTATGAGCTCTGTTACGATCGCCAGGCTCGCTCCTAGGGGATAGCCCGGACCCCGCGCCGACCCCTTCGCCGCTGCAGCCACTCGGATCCGGACACGGACAGGCCTGGCCAGGGGATTGAGCAGTGATGTCGATTGTGATGATGTATTCCCCTCGGATCAGGCTTCTCTTCTCGGTCCTTTGTTTCCGAGCCCCTTGCGGCTTTCACTGTGCTAGACCGGCCACCGGGACCTCTTCTCTGCTGCTCCCACGACGTCAAGGATATCTACAGCAAGCACTGGTCACCAAACACCCGCAAACCCGAAGGACATCAGATGATCTGGTCACGACGGTCTGATAGGCTGTCGAGAGCCAGAAATACTCCCCACGCTAGGAGCCATTGATCGCTTGCCATCGTGTAGCTGTTGTCACTACTATCCAACAGGATCATCGATCAGAGAAACCCCATTCCCATAGGATGCTGCTGGGCGTTGGGGTGCGGTCTATTTGCCAGTCATCCTGCGTGTCCACCCCCGCTCCACCGGCTCCTGCAGACACCAGCACGTACAGCAAGCCACCGTAGTAGAGCCTCCAATCGATGCCTGTAAGTGATCGAACGGAGAATCCCACTCCATGCCGGTGAGGAGTTAGAGTGCATCCGACACTGTGCTACCTGGCACCGTTCGCCGAGTGATGTATAATGACCAACACCGTCTCCGCCCCGCCCTGCGCACTGATCGAAGCCCGCTGGGCTTCTGCCGGGCTCCCATTTCAACGCGGCCGCGAGAGCCGCAGGGACTGCGAGATACACAGGTGTACAATCTCATTCGTGGGTGACTCGCCCCAGGCGGTCAGCGCCATGATTTCACCTCACGGGACACCACAATAATGGCTGGATCATGGTCCTTCGAGAGAGACAGCCACATGATCCAGCGAAGCCGCCCGGATGCGTACAGGCGTTCTGTGGTTGCCGTAAGAGCGCCCGGCTGCCTCTGTCTAGTGCATCTTCAGCCACCTGCGTAGGTATGTATGTACGAATAGTTTAGTGTGTTATCGCTTCTTCCAGCTGCTCGTTTGAGCCCACCGTGACGCAGTAGCTCCGCATTCAGCCACCACCAGGAAATCATCACCCGCTCCTGCATAAGCCCGCCTTCCGATGCCTCCTGGAGGCTTCTTCGGGTGCCCAATTGCGGTTGAACATCGGCCATAACTACCGATGTACATACTTCTGCTCTCCCCACCCCACCAGCATACGTGCCTTACCTTCTTACCTATTCGATCATAGGAATATCCATCCAACACAGGTGAGCATCTAGATAGCCAATCACAGTCCTTAGCGCTGATGTTCCATTTTTCCTTTTTTTCCGCCGACTTTTTTTCGTTTGAAAGGTCGGACCCTTTTTTCACGTATGTACGTACCCCGCACCGCAGGAAGGAAACTAAAAATCTCAGCAAGGACTACGGCAGTTTCGAGTTTCGCCCGAAAGGATGATAATGAAGTTTATCCCCTAGCCCCTAGCGCCCCCCGGGCTAGCAAGGGAAAGGAAGGAAACACGAGCCAGGGGATGGTCCAGTCTTTTCGGCGGACAGAGATTGATGTCATCTGTAGGCCGGAAAGCTCCGAAGCTGGGAGCCCGCAACGGAGTGAACCTGAAGCTTTTTGCCTTTCGTCCCTCTCACGATTTCCACCGATGAAGAATCGTACCGACCAGCCTTCCCCCCACTGCCGGCAGTTGCAGTAGAGCAGCGATGAGAAGCAGCAGTTCGCATCATCGGCCGCGGAACTGCAAGTGGAAGGTACGGCCGCTGATCCGGCACATGGTACATAGTGGGGGGCTCACGTTCGTCTCGAGTATTCGGCCAGCCGGGTCCGTGTTGCGTGAGAAGCTAGATAACAAACGTTGACCTCGAGACCAGAGAGGAACATCTGTATCGGTGCGTACTTGCAGTAGAGTCAGTTCTTAGGTCGGTGCGTACTTGCAGTAGTAGAATCAGTCCTTAGGGGGCGAGGCCGTCCAGACCAAATTTCAAACTGGGGGGAGAGAAACCGAGTCGAAACCCGAGTGATGAGTGGGTATGTAACACGGCGACCTACCTGTATGGTTGGTTGCCCCACTGGACGGACAGGATCCGGGCGGACGAGCGGCCGCGCGCGGCAAACTCGTCTAGACAGCGTCACACGTCGGTCCCACCTCCGCTCTCCAAACTCATCGGTGCTTGCAAGTTGCATACCCGCCCCGCTCCGCTCGGAAACAGACGAACGGACGTGATCGAGTCGGAGTGTCGAGTGTTCGCGCTGCGCTGCTTTGCCGATCCACTAGGTAAAGGTAAAGGTAAAAAAATAATTCTGCATTGGAAGTCTTGTGCATTGCAGGGCGTGAAACCTCGATCGTCCGGGGGGAGGGTTTTAATGTACGAACTCCGCTCGGGAGGTTGGAAAGCATGGAAGAATGGAACGTCCCGGGGGAAGAAAAGAGTCCGGCGGGGAAAGGCAAAAAACGGAACAAAAGCAAAAAAAAGACACTCCGCGAGACTGGGACCCGGATCCACCCCAACACAAGGGTATACATACATTGTGTGCAGAGTGCGCTACACACTCTGCGCGTCTGCCAATGCTACTTAGTCTCACGCAAGCGCTTTGCCGCTGGACGTCAACATCCCCTATCTATAAAGCGGGGCGGAAGGGGAAACCCATCCAATGATGTCTTCTCGATCATCCGTGCCGACTTGCCGGGCATTGTTTGCTTGTTCTCGGTAATTAAGGGGCACACCGGCTCCGCGGACACCTTCCGACTGCCATAAGCATGTTCTCTTCCTTGTCGGCGGTGCGATAGGCGAATGCAGGATCATTCGACGAGTGCTCGCGTATGATTAGTCCATGGCAACCCAGTTTCGTTGCCACGATGATACATACTTTCGGCTTTTGTGTAGGATTGTCCACTATTTTTGCGCGTCTACGATAGTCCGTTTATCCGAACGATGAACCAGCACAATGCGGCACGTCGACAGCCCTGACACCTACTCTCAGCCCAACACCCGCTGTCCACCACTCCAACCCCCCATCACCCACTGGCTTCCTGTCGCCGCAAATCGTCACGAACTCCAGCGACAACAATGCGGGCGCTCGTGCAGCCTCTCGCATATTTACGCATCTGGATACAACCGATAGCACATTATCGCAGCCGGTTACTTTCACCACTGCCAGCCAGCAGTTTGCAGGCTTTGACAGGCTCAGCCGCGGTTAACAAAATACGGGCTCACGGCATCAGAAATAAATCATCAAACGTCGTGGTTGCGTTGAGAAGGCATGTGCGTTCATGGCGCGAGCGCCTCGGGGGAGTCGTGCGGAGTGTCGTCATGCGGAGGGTGGGGTGGCCGGGGGGTCGCAGTAATCGACGGTTGCCTGATATTCCCAGCCGAGCGCCTCTAAGGTGTTCTGCATTTGATGGAGATGGGCATTACGCCCCCAAGCGCCGCAAGGCGCGTACCTAGTAGTGTATCGTATATACAGTACTAGAAACATTCTTCATCAAAACTGTTCTTTTCGGCCTCACGGCGACTTATCGCTCGGAAAATGTGAACTATTCTCAACGCGCAAAAGGACTATCCTGGGCGTTGCGGCGCGGAGATGTGGTCCCAAACAAAAGCCGTTATATTTTTATTCTGCATTGCCCCATACACTTTCCAGTAAAGGCTTCTTAAAATTGCTTCTTAAATGATGACGCAACAGATATTTCCGTCCCCAAAACAGCTGTCCACATTCGATCACTCGTTGTACTTGCTCATTCTTTTGCTGTGTTACTCCACTATTGAAGTCGTCCCGATTCAGCGTGAGCGGTTACCGGTTGTGACTTGCTTCTCGGTGCGACCGCGTCAAGCCCTACCCTATCATACCATCGATCCTCCAACTCTGAGTCCCGTCACCCCCTGTCGATATTCCCTCGAGCTTTTTGTCGCTTCCACCACACTCGCTGGCGGCGCGTGTCTACACACCGAAAGCATCACGAAAATCAGTCTTTGGGCTCTCCCCTCGCAGAAATCAACCCTTGATCTTCCCCCCCCCTTCCTCTCCACTGTATCCACAAGTACAAACCCGCGATCCCTCTGCTCATCTCATAATATCCACAAAGATCGCTCCTTGATACATCCCCTCCCTCTCCCATCACATCCACACGCCACGAGGTTGCGTCTTGACAAACACTCCCACACAACATCCCTTTCCGTGGGAATCCGTCGCCAAAATGGCTTACCTTCAGCCTCCTACATCGCACGTGCTGCAGGAACTTATCACAAGGGAGTATCCACGGTTGGGGCTTAACCAGCGGGGACTCTTCATTGGAGCTGCTACCTTTAAGGAAAGACTGGCTGAAGAATACCCCGAGTACCCAATAATTACTATCACACCAGTACTGAAGGCAATGCTCAAGTTAGTTTCTTCCCTTCTCAAACTTCATGCAAATGTGCTGGGTTCTCACCGGTTGGTTTAGAAAAGGGGCCCTACCTTTGAACACGAAGTTTCCTGTATCCGGGAATGTGTGGAAAGGAAAAGGGAAAGGAAATCCCGTGCCCATGGAGAAAGGAAACGGGGATCCCGTACCTGTGGGGAAAGGAAATCAAAATCCCATGCCCGTGGGTAAAGGAAACGAAAACCCCGTACCCGTAGGGAAAGGAAACAAAAATCCCGGACCCGTTGGGAGAGAAACTGGAGGGCATGACCTTTTTGAATCACCCGAAATAACGAAATGGATCCAAGAGATGTATTCTAGCACCCGCAGAGAACCCGATGGCACCTTGGCAAGTCGGTACAAGATTGAGCGAACACTTATTGACGCTATTCCCGCTGATTCAAAGAAATATACTCGGAAGGTCAAGGATCTCATTGCTGTCTTCCTTCGAGATACATTCCGGGCTGAAGAAGAAAGAGGAGAACGAAGTCCGAGGACGGTGACTGTTCCGATCTATCCTAACGCCAAAATTACTGGTATTTTTGTAGGATACTCTTCAGTTTGCGTTCCAAGCTAACTAGCCACAGCGGCATTTGGCTCTCACGAGGGAGAGGAAGAAAACGGGGAGGCCCAGGCAGTTCCAAGTCTTGGTGACCAGATGTTTTTGCTGGGGAACACTACAGATCAGAACCAAGAACCCTCAGACCTTATGGAGAGTGATATTAAGAATTCTTTACTCTTCACCGCCAGCGTCATTGAGAAAAACAAGAAGCTGTTGCCGCAATATGGGCTATTGGGTACGGTATTTCCGAATGGGACTCGGCCCATCACTGATGCACGTCTGTTTGTGAATACGAATCATCCGTAAGTTTTCCGATATGCATACCGTTTTTGGTTTTCTGCCCTGACTAGGAGGCAGCTTTTCGGTCTTTTGCTGTGGATTACAGGGGGCCGGCAAGAGCCACTCTCTGAGTTGTCTCATTGGCGAGCCATCCCCCCGTCGTAAATTCATCGCCATCTTCTGACGACGTAACAGAGAACTGTCTGATCCCCGCCCCTGTTCTTGGGAGCCTGAAGCGTCCGCTAGCTGCTATGGTCTTTCATTTCAGCCAGTATACCTCACGGCAGAACTTCCGGCCGTGCGAAGCGGCATTCATTGCATGTCCGCACCCAAGCTTCGAGGGCCGCTATAGTGTAGCGCCAGTGCCAGTGACGGTGCTGGTTTCTGGGTCGAACTACGCAAGTCTCCGCCCTGCGTACTCCCAGATCCCAGGAGTGACGGTCAAACCGCTTCTCTTGCGTCCTCAGGACCTGAACATCGGATCCATGCTGACTCTGATGGCCATCACCCAATCCGAAAACCCGCCACTGTACATATCCAACGTCACAAAGATCCTGAGGGAAATGGCTGCGGAATCGGCTGATTTCGACTTCCACGAATTCAAGCACCGCCTGAATCGAGTTGACTTGTTGCCTGCACAGAGGCGACCCCTGGAACAGAGGATTGACCTACTGGAGTCGTTCCTGGACTTGGAGGGGACTAACGACGGTTTCGATTTCCCCGAAGGTAGCATCACAATTGTGGATTTATCCTGTCCATTCGTGGACGAGAGTACCGCTTGCGTCCTGTTCAATATATGCCTTGGTATCTTCCTTCAAGATACCAAGCCAGGAGTAGGAAAGGTCCTTGCTGTCGATGAAGCTCATAAATACATCACGAACACTCCGGCATCCAGAGTTCTCACGGGATCTCTGCTGCAACTGATCCGTCAGAAGCGTCACTACGGCGCTCGGGTTATCATCTCGACGCAGGAACCAACCATAGATCATCGGTTGATAGAACTTTGTTCTCTCACACTGATCCACAGATTCACGGTGGGGCTCTCCGCGCTGGGCCATTCAAACTTCTAGCTAACGCATCCCTACAGTCGCCTGAGTGGTTCAAAATCCTGCAGAAACACCTTTCTGTTCTAGATGATAAAGCCCGCCTGTTCGAGAAGATCATCAACCTCCGCGTCGGCGAGGGTTTCGTTTTCTGCCCTAGTGCGCTCATACCCTCAGAGTTCTTTGCGAACACTCTCGAACTGGGCTGTGGTTCCTTTTATGGAATTGATGACGGCATGCAGGCTTCGGTGAAGGAAGAGAAACTCGGAGGGAGGTTTCTGAGGATCAAGACCAGGCAGAGATTGACTGCCGATGTGAGTGCTGTTGGATCCTCTCCATTTCCGACGATTGCTAACCTGAATGTTCTGTTCAGGGTGGAAAATCGATCGTTTCTGTGTAAAAGACCTGAGTCCTTCTTTGAGACGCCTACATTCTTTTCTGCGCATGCGATATCGAGGATTTGTTTGATTTGATTTTCTGGCTGTGGGGTTGCATCGATCTACTCACGTTTTGGATGTGCTCCTTATGATGACGTTTCTTTGATCATCCGAGTTGCAAATGGAATTCAAATTTTGTAGCAATTTCGTAGCTGTATCCACATATCGGTCTGTGAAGAGGTTAGGATGATGTTCTTTGTGTGAGACGATGAATGTAACACAAACCGGCTCGAAACGCGCGCCTCACTCCTATCCCAGCTCAAACACCACCTCAGCTCCAAATGTCTACGCCAACCATGTTTAAACCTGCGCTTTTAGTCGTCGACCTACAAGAAGATTTTTGCCCACCAGTCCGTGCCATCCCACCCGCCTAATACCTCCTGCTAACTTTTCCATACCTAGTCTGGTGCTCTCCCCGTCCCTTCTGGTCGGGATGTAATCGCCCCGATCAACACGCTCTTAGGCCTCCCCTTCGCGCTCAAGATTGCTACCAAAGACTGGCACCCCTCTTCACACATCTCCTTCGCGTCGAACCACCCCTCCGCTCCTCCGCCGTTCGTCAGCTCGACAACCATCGTCCACCCCACCGACGCAGCGCACAGCTACACGAGCACCCTCTGGCCCGTCCACTGCGTCCAGCAGTCTCGCGGCGCGGAGTTCGCGGCCGGCTTTGACGCCGACAAGATCGACACGACTGTCCACAAGGGAACGGACGAGCGTGTGGAAATGTACTCGGCATTCTGCGATCCGTTTCACTGGGTGGACGGGTGTGATGCGGTCACGGTCACCGAGCTCCCCGCGTTGCTGAAGGAGAAGGGCATTACCGACGTATACGTGGCTGGGCTGGCCATGGACTATTGCGTACTGGCCACGGCGAAGGATGCGGTTAAGTTTGGGTTCAAGACCTGGGTGATTCGCGAGGGTACCAGGGCGGTGGGTGGCGAGGAAGGAGCGAGGAGCGCCACGGCGGAGATGCAGAAGGCGGGTGTAGGGGTGGTGGGGATGGAAGATGAGGAGGTGGAATGGGTTGGAAGATTTGGGAGTGAAGCGTGAAGAATGAGGTATCAAGACAGGGCGTTGCATCTTGCGGTTGCATTGCAATGCCAGCCTCAATGTGAGGGCGTGCATACGATCGCTGACCGGATGTCTGTTGAGATTTAGGTTTATTCTGCTCTGATCTTTCCGGGGGGAAGTGAGCTCCAAAAATTGACAACAAACTTGATGCAGTTGCTCTATGCAGAGTCCGACCAGAAATGCCAGGCCATGTAACTGTGTTTGCGCTGCAACATTGTCTACGCAGTTGAATCCGGGTACCTTGCTTCCGATCGCTGTGCTCCCTGTACTGACAAAGCGGCCCGATCCACTCTGCTCTCCACTTCATTTTACTTCAGACGCGTAGATAATCATCTTTGTCCTCTACATTCGCCGCGGCAGATCCCCGGATGCTGACTCAAATGGGTTGGGCTGGCGCGATTGGGAGATGATCTTGTTGGGTGCAGCAGTCCATCAGGCGGAAGAGCTGGGGTTAGCAATGGGCGGAAGCGCTGTGCCAGTGTTTGGACAGAGCATTGAGCTCATCAGCCTGAGGGGTTTTCCGTATACCGAATCATAGCGCATCAATCGGTCATCTTCTCTTGGTTTGCCTGTTCGTGAAATTGTTCTGGCTGCGGGAGCAAAACAGAACAGGAATTGCTTGAACTGGTGTTTGTATAGATCGGTGACAGTTGGGCCGTCAGGGACTCACTGAGCATTTGCTATTCCTCGAGACTGCTACGATGTTCACCGGTTTACCCAGACGGAACCCAAACCGTCAACTGCACAGCCTTCCTCTGCCTGCCTTGGCTCTGCACCAGTTGTCCGGATTCGGAATGTGCTGGATGTGGAAGATTCGAAGCCGAAAATCTGGAAGCCGGTGCCCCGAGGCAGAGGTCTTTTTCGATTCCATTCCTATGCAATCCGAAGCCTGGAGGCTTACTGCGGGATTTTTTTTTCTCGTGTTTCACTCTCGACGGATATGAGGGCGTGAGGAGTTTGGCGCGGGCGGTTGCGCAGGCTGACCTGGATTCTGAGCCTAGCTGGAGGAGATTGAAATTGCTGTACAATTGGCTCGGATTTTGGACGATCGACCTTGTAAACTCCTTGTAGCATCCCAGATTCCAGCACCACTAATGCCTTCTTTATGTGGATAAGTCGTCGATAACTGTAAGGACCGACTGCTGCCTGGGTACTCTATATGGATCGTGGGGGGCAGAGCTCGAGCAGCACCCTTGCTTGGTAACGTTATCCACTCTTCATACCGTGCCCCATCTGTCACCCAAATGCAGCCTCGCACCTCGTGTCTTCATGTCTGCGTCCTCGCTAGCGTGTGTCATTCTCACCTCCAGCTTGGTCGCCACCCCCTGGCTCTCATTTGCCCCCCCCCCCCTCCATCCCATTGCCACGTTTCTTCCCACGTTCTCCTCCAAACCCTTACACTCCCCCAACCTTCCCGCACCATCTTACTCACCACCCGCACACACACACCTACCTGTATTGCCTGATCCGATCTGATTTCCCTTCTGGACCGACTCCCTCTATCTTCGCAACTCGATCGAAACCTTTGAATAAATAAAACAAACCTATCGTCACCGCTTTACCATGCCCAGCTCTATCGTCTCCGCCGATTCCACCAGACCAATGCTCGTGAGTCCCAGTCCAGTTTACCGTTCGCGAGCTTCTTCTCCATCCCTCGTCCTCGTCTTCGTCCACTCACCATGATTTCTCCTTCGCCGTCCCAGACCCAACGCGACTCGACCGATTCCAACACCATCAACGAGATCGACGAGGGTCTCCGCAGACTCGATGATCGCAGATTAGTTCAGCAACGCTTCGTCCCCACCGAGCAGAAGGCGGAAATGCTGCAGAAGCTGGCTCTGGGCGCTAAGGTGGAGCGTGCTCTCAGATGGAGGATGGAGGGACAAGATTATGTTCCCAGACTACCGTGCGCGAAGTCCGGTTAGACTATTGTCATGATGAAGGACGAGTTGGGATTGGAAATGGTGGGCGGAAGGGTATACGGGTTGCCCGCCTGCCTACTCACCCGTCAACATGCTCAGATTTCGGATCATGTGTAACGCCAACCACCTCTACACCACACAGGGACGAGAAGCTTTGATATCCACCTTTTCCTTTTCTTTGTTTTTTGTTGTTGTACGGACTGGACCGGATTGGATTGTGAAAGGCATTACACGCGCGACTTCTGCAAGCAACAAGTCGGACGGGTTTTGGCGTTGGAAAGGGTTCTTTTTTTATTGTTCTCCAGCCTCTGCGCGACTATCCTCATGATCTTCTGATTTTTCGTTTTGTTTACTCTGCCGCCATTTGTTTGATTTGATTTATACTTGTAGCTATACCTCTCTTGCGAGTCTGCGGGAGGGATGTTATTTGTCGGAATATTCTACGCTTGATTTTTGGGCTTTATGTGAGCTGGTGAAAGCCGCTCCAACGACCATGGCAGGGCTTCTGGTTGTATATTTCGGTAGTTTCGAGGCATCGGGCTCGATTAATACATAGCGGGTTGGCTCCGTTCAGCCCACGGATAACTGCGGCATCGTACATACCTGTGTGCTCTCTGCACCGCATACTGGGTCTCATCTAGACTTGATATGCTGATCATATGAGTGGTAAAAGAATCCAACCAGCTCGTCGCAGCCCGGTTCAGTCCAGGTCAGCTCCGCCGTGATCAAAAGCACAAAGAATCGTCCTGGTCGGTGCCATAACAATCGTTCTCCAGCAGCTTTGACAGCCCAGCGGCAGCTGCCTTTGTTCTTGCTGTGAGCTTCGAGCACCAGTACCTACCGGTACTTAGCTACGTACCCAACTAGAACCTCGAATTCACCATGCAGGCTCAAATCGTAATCACCAGTCAATGGCCACCGAGAGAAAGGGAGTTGGATTGTCAGGCAAGACGAAAAGTTCGTAGTCTCTACGGCGCCCCAGGCGATCCGTTCCCTTCCGAAAAGGTGGGGAAATGCCAAGCCCCGTGTCCGTTGAACAAGATAGCCCAATTGCTGTTCTTCACTTTGCGGCCACTCGCTTTCTTTCTTTACGTTCTTTCTTCTCTCTCGCTCACGACAAGACGAGAACGTAACCTACTGCTCCTCCTTCTTGCCACAAACAACCAACTTCTCCCAGCTATTTCCTTGCACTCTTTCCCTTCCTCGTTCCCTTGCCGCCGCACAATTGAAAGGAGGGCACCACTCTACCTAGCAATTACCCTCCCTTGTCCAAATTCACATCACGTGGCGCTTCTCCCTTGTGTACTTTATTTTTCTCTGATCTTCTGCCGCGGTCGCCCCACCTTTTTCTCTACCGTTTTCCTTAGCTTCAGATTCCCACACACACACAATAGCAACTTCCATCCCGCAAAACCTTCCGCCCGCCACCCTGACCACACTACCTGCTCAACCTCCCCGAGTCCCTCCCTCCAAACTACATCATCAATCCCCCCCCCCACTAAACACTACTCTCTCATTACCACATCTTTCCTTCTCTCTCTCTCTCTCTCTCTCTCGTCAACCTCACCCATCCATCTTTCAACCTCACGTTCGTCCTCTTAGCCAAAAAAGTTTGTGCTCCCAGAAGAAAAAAAAACTACACCCCGCCGTACACTCTCAACAAACCCAACAATTTCGACATCCACAATTCCGTTATGGCGTCTCCCAACCCCAATGGAAGTTATCTGCAGCAGGCAGACCCTCAGCACTTCCCTACCAATGCCACTGGCGCCCCACCACCAAACTACACTGCTCCCACTGCTGCTCAACCAGAACAGCAGGCACAGAGTCAGGAGATCCCTAAGGACGAAGTTGGCTGGTACTTCGTCGAACAGTACTACACGACCCTGAATAAGACACCGGAGCGTCTCAATGTACGTCGCTCGGCTTGATTCTCCCACCCTTCTATCCGCATCGTGTGCTGATTGTTCGCTTCCTCTTGCAGCTGTTCTACAACAAGAAGTCTATAATGGTGTGGGGCACGGAGGGCGATAGCCTGCCAGTGGCTCACGGACGTGCGGTATGTTGATATAACTATTCTTTGTTAGCCAAAGACCAACGACTAACCTTTCATGGTGGCATATAGGATATTGCAGACAAGATTGCTGCTCACGAGTTTAAAGACTGCAAGGTCCGGGTATCGAATGTTGACTCGCAGGCTTCTGCCGGCGGCGGTATTGTCATCCAGGTTCTCGGCGAGATGAGCAACGATGGTAATCCCAACCGCAAGTTCTCTCAGACGTTCTTCCTCGCCGAGCAAACCAACGGTTACTACGTCCTGAACGACATCTTCCGATACTTGAAGGATGATGACGACATTGAAGAGGGTGATGTTTTCGACTACACCGAGGAAATGGTGGAGGAGGTCGAAGAGGTAGTTGCAGCGGCCGCTGAGGAGATCATCGAAGATATCCAGGAGGTGAGCGTCAAAGAGAGCACTTCGGTGGAGATTGAGACCGCCGAGGGCGACAAGATTAAGGTTGAGGAGAAGGTTGAGTTGGAGCCTGTCGCGGCTACCGAGCCCGAACCTACTGTTGAGGAGACACCCGTCCCGGTCAATGGACCCGAGGAGGCTACCAACGGTACCGAGGAGTCCGTTACTGCCCCCGAGGAAGATCACAAGGAGTCTGAGCAGGCCGAGGAGGCTGCCCCAGCTGAGCCGGAGGCACCTGTTGAGGAGGAGCCTACTCCTGCCCCAGTTGCCGAGGAGAAGCCTGCCATCGCCGCACCTGTGAAGGCTACTCCACCTCCGCCTGTGCCTGCTGTCCCGGCTACCCTCAAATCCTGGGCGGCCCTTGTTGCCTCTGGTTCCAAGCCTGCTATCCCCGCCGTCCCACGCCCCGCCGCCGCCACCCCCACCGCCGCCACCCCTGCTACCCCTCCTGCCACCACCGCACCTATTACTGCTGCCCCAGTTCAAACTTCGGCCCCGGTTGCTGCTGCCACCACTCCTGCTGCCCTTACTGCCTCAACGACCCATACCACTCTTAGTGGAGGATCACAATGGCAGACTGCCGACAGCGGTCGTCGCTCTCGCACTGTCGCCGCCGGTGGTGCTACTACTGCCAGCGGTCAAACCAGCGGTTATGTCAAGAATGTTACCGACGCTATTACCGAGGAGGCCCTCAGGAAGGCTTTGACTAAATATGGTAGCGTGAAGAGTCTCGAGATTATCAAGAGCCGGGTATGTCTATTTCCAACCTAACTTTAAGTATACATACAGAATCTGATTCTATATCGCAGAGTTGTGCCTTCGTTGAGTTCGATAATGCCACCGCTCTCACTTCTGCTATGTCCAACCCCCTCACCGTTGCTGGTTCTAGCATTACCGTTGAGGAGCGCCGTCCGCATGCCTCCTACCGTGGTGGCATGTCGAACCGAGGAAACGGAAGACCCCCTTCCCAAGGCCGCGGCTTCCCCAATCGTGATGGCCGAGGGTTCGATGGAAGCCGTGGTGGGCGCGGCGGACGCGGCGGTGGTATGGGCGGCGGACGTGGTGGTGTCAAGACGGTTCCAGCTGGCAATTAGGTAATGTCGACAAACGGGTATGAATTGCAACTCTTTCCCCTCCTACGGCAAACAATCCTAACTGATTAACAGACGTCCTAACATTGTTGTGCCAAGAAAAGCGGAGTCTCTTACTGTGTCTGCATAGGGTTTTCTTGTCGGCTTGCTTTAACGTGCATGCGTCACGGAAGCTTGCTTTCTTTTGTCACTACCTGGGTTGGGCCATTTGTCTTCTCGATTTAGGTTTGTGATTTGGGGTACTACCGGCCTTTGGTTTTCGGTGGGAGAAGGAATGGGGGTTATTTCATTTTTCTCTGTCTGTACTACTCTCTACCTTACCTTCACCTTGTCATCGGGTTTTCCCATCGTCAATCTTCTTTGTTCTCATTTCGGGCATTTCCTTTCCTTTTCTCGTTCTTGACGCAGCTTGTTTTATGTATGGAATAAGCTGGGTGACCCGGTATCGGGTGGGGTTAATAGGATTTTTTTTTTCATTGCTTTTTTGCTTTCTTTTAACTTTTACCGGGGCGTTGGTTATTTTCCTTCATATTCTGGCTGGGAGTGGGTATGATGTGGTCTTGCGAACGAGGCGAAGAACTGGGGTGGAAAGGAAGAGATGAGATTGTAAGAACGGAGACGGCGATGGAGTGGGAACGAGGGTTAATGGGGGATATGGTCAAAATCAAAGTCGGTTTTCTATGAGCTATGCTTTGCTCTCGCAGCCAGCCATTTTGGAAGAGAGCAGACCATAGCTTCCTACATACTAGGTCTCGAACCTCGATACCTACCGAGAATCTCGGTCGACTGGACGTGCATCCGATGTGCGGAAGCTGGCAGCTAAGCCGTGGTTATTAAGGTGGCGCTGGGGAAATTTACATCCTATGGATGGCGGTAGCGTTTGAAATGCTACCTGTGGCCCTCGGGTTGCCGGCAGGTATCCAAAGTTCTTTCTGGGAAACCCGCTCTGTGGGAGCGCCTGGCTATCAACATATCTACCACTACCCACCGATGATGATCCGCATACTGGGAGCCGTGTATACTACCTTGCTGCGGCGAAGCAGATGGAGCTAAGCTATTTACGCCTTGTATTGACATTACTAAGAGGCTACGATGTACATCGTGCAGTCTGCATTTCCGCTGCGAGAGACAAAGACCGGGCGAGGCCGGCAATACGACGAGGTCGAAGGTCGGAATCCGCCAAAGCTGGCGACGCCGTTTAACGATCGCTGCGTGCCGTCTTATCGGAATTTCCCCATCTCCGAACTGCATGATGCCTCCACTTTATACGTCCCGCTATCTAGATACCCGCCAGCTCATCGGTGATCGGTCAACTCGTTCGGCAAGTGCATACATATTTGGTTGGGGAAAAGGGGGTGAGGGTGAACGAGTAAGAGTAAAGATGGGCTCGGCAGAGGCACGTATGTAGCATGCGTCTGAGGTGCACAGCGGACTTCTTGGCGTACAGTCTCCGGGGAACCTACTCGGTGGAGCATGGATTAATGATATCTAAAGTTTAGACAAGCTCGAATACATATGTAGGGTCTTACCGAAGCTCACCAAAAAAACAAGACGGGAATATATGGGATATGTATATAAATAACATCATTAACAGCGGGCCCCATGACCACGTATCACGTGATACTCGAGTGATGCCTGCTGATGGGGAACACATTAAAGTGTGCATGCCTTTGGGGGCCCAAACAGTGAATGCCGTTCGACAGCCTTCAAGTCTGGATATCCCATATCCATGCCATGGCGCTGTGGATGCTGCATTGTACTCGTGTCGCCGAGAGTAGTTGTGTAGCCACAATGAGTTCCACCAACACCGGACGGCCAGTGGATTACCCGTCGCCAGACTATACATACACATAGAGTACGTAACCGGCCGGTGTCTGCTGACGCTAGTGACCCAGTTCCGCTGCAGGTGCGCTGCCAGCGTCAACCGCGCTCGCTCGACTTTCTCCCGGTGACGGTCCCGAGCTCATATGTATCGGTTGCCCCTTACGTTGGCTGCGTGCGTCTCTCCCCCCACCTGCCCGGTCTGTCCTGTCCCTCCTTCCCACCCCCCGCCAACACGAATCAGCGACAACCTCAACGCTTTTGTGGACAAGCCCATCGCGATAGAGTAGTTATGTATGTATCATATCCATCTCGACTCTGCATTCGATTCTCCACTCCGCGCTTGCCTATCCCTTCCCGTAGTAAATAAAGTAATGATTATTCTTCCTGCTCTCGCTGCGTCGCTGTGTCCAATAGCTGCGCCCATCCCCGCTTACCTTATCCATACCTGCAACGTGCTCGTAGCTCCACCGCTCTCGCCCGCGGTTCCGTCACTGAGCGCGGTGACGAATAGCTGGCGACAGAGTCTGGTGGGTCAGGCGGCGAAAAGCAGGTCTGCCAGGTTCCAAAAAACAACAAGAGGAGCCTACCGTTCTTGACGCACAACTCTATTCACTTCCAGCTCACCCACCCGCACACACTCCCCTCATCCAACAACCCCACCCCAGCCATCCAAACAGGTAAAGTATATCCACCTCCACCACCATCACTACCACCATTACTACTCCCCAACCACCCACGACTACCACTACCACTGCCGCTGCCAGCAGCTTATCGCGAAGCAGACCGTCTCGATGAGGCCGGCCACAACCACCACCTCCTCCGCCGACGCCGTGATCCAGGGCGTCTCGCGCCCGAGGAAATATTCCGATGCTCTCGCTGCGGCAGATGACCGAGATCGGGACCGCGATCACACCCCGCCCATGATGTACTTTCTCGCCGACGAGGCTACGGTCCAAGCCGCGACAGCTGCAGCTGCGCCGGCTCCCGCGTCCGCGTCCATGTCCTCCAACGCGGGCTCCTCCACGTTTGGCGTGCGGAGCTTGCAAGCTTCGGTTTCCGACTCGGAGCTCAAGGGTAGCAGTAGTGGTAGCAGACGGATCAGCCCCGCACCGGCAGGGGCGTCGGCGTCGGCGACGGAGGGGGTGGAGGCCCGAGACGAAGAACAGGAGGATCAAGACGAAGAGGACGAGGACGGAATGTTGGACAGGCTCGACACTCATAGCATGGCTTCGCTGAGCACTGCGAATCCGGACTTTATGTCCGGTGTTCCCTCGCCGAAGACCAACATGAGCGTGCCCTTGACGCCGGTGCTGGGCGCAAGCATCTCACCCAGCCCTATCGGTGGGAGCCCGGTCGCGTCGCGGAGCCGAAGCGCTAGTGGTGGTGGTGGTGGTGGTGGTAGTGGTGGAGGCGACTTCTTTGGCGGTGGAGGCCCGCAGCTCATCATGCCGCAAATTGTCATTCCGAGTCGGCGGCCCTTTACGGAGAACGGAAAGCGGATAGGGAGGCTTAAGATATTGATCGCTGGGGATTCCGGTAGGTATATATCTTTGCTATTAACGATATCTCCGCGGACACAAACACAGCTGACTTAGAGTCTTAGGCATCGGAAAGACGTCGTTGATCAAGAGCATCGTCCAGACTTGCGAAGATATCGTGCACGTGGATCCCTTAACAGCGCACAACGCCCCTTCGCGTCACAGCAGCAGGAGGGGCGGAGGAGCGGAGGAGTGCACAAAGAAGATCACGGAGGTTTATGCTTCTACGCGCCCATATCCTCACTGGTGGAATGAAATCGACGATAGCAAGGTCCTCCGCCGAAGAAAGTCCCGTGGCATCGAGGAGCAAGTGATCGAACGGAATTTGTGCTTTGTGGTATTTGATCTTAACCTCACTCTGCATCTCCTGGGTAAGTTCTCTGACATTGCTTAGGATACGCCTGGTTACGGTTCTGGAACATCGGTAAGCCTTTCCCCCCTTACTTTGGCTGCTCGGATCTCTCCTGCAGATCCAATCAGATCTTTTCTTTCGCGGCAGCATTATATCGTACCAATGGAATATATTTAACGGAATCACTGCAGTTCCTCGAATGCATCGAACCAGTTGTACGCTACGTGGAGGCACAGTTCGGCCGGACGCAGTCAATCATCACCAATGGGGAAGCGGAGCTGATGTCGTTGCTCTCCGGAGATGGCGCTCCTCATGTCGACGTGGTGTTTTATGTGATTCTGCATAGTCTGGTGTCCTGTGGCTTCCTCTGGCAGTGCATTTGCTAATAGTACATGTAGGGCTTAAACGTGTTGACGTTGAATTCATGCGCCGTCTCTCGCCGTTCACTAATATCATCCCAGTTATCGCCAAAGCCGACACTCTGACGCCCCAGCAAGTAACCAGTCTGAAGCTGTCCATACTCAGCGATCTTCGGTCGGGCGGTGTTCATCCATTTTTGTTTGGAGCGTCATCATCCGATATCCTGCGAAGCGCTGCCTTCGACTCGGAGGGCGAAATGCCGACGGTCACCGCACCGTTTGCGATCTCCTCGATAGTGTCATCGGACTCTGAAAACATGGATGCCAGCGTACTGATGTCACCGGAGTACATACCGCCACTGATAGACACCGAGCTCAAGCTACTGGTAGATCTGGTGTTCGATCCAGACAATGTTGCGTGGCTCAAGCACTCGACGGCCAAGAAATGGATGCAATGGCGGTTGAACAAGAGTGCCGCCCAACTGGTCACCACTCGCCAACTTGGCTCAGTGGGACGACCCTCGACACCACCTCGCAACCAATCGGTCCAAGGAACACTGATCCAGTTCAACCGCGAACGAGCTATTAGCGGCGCACCAGATAGCTTCGCCCTCGCTCGAGTTGCCGACCACACGCAGCGTGAAGAGCGCCTCGCCCAGGTCCGGCTCTCACGATGGGCCAACGACCTCCAGAAGAGTCTCGCCGCCGAACGCGAACGATACGAGCGCCTTGCACGCGGCGAACGGGCTGTCTGGCTGACCGAGCGTCTCGGGGAATGTATCGCCGATGGCCAACTAGTTCCGATCACTGTCAGTAGCAGCCGCGGCGGCGGCGGCGGCGGAGACGGCAAGGTAGCAGGCTTCCGCCGTATCGACGGTCGCGTCAATATGAACGGCGGAGTGGACGGCCGCGATCCATTTGGCATTCTGCAGATCAACGAGACTGTCGGACATAAGGTTCTCGTCATGATCAAGATTGCGGGGCTGGGCGGGTTGGTCGGTGTTGTGGGCGTGTGGATGTATAAACAGTGGGGCGCAAACGGATTCGGGGAAGTTGGTGCATGAGGTCAGGGTTCACTAATGACTTGCAAGCAGCAATGACATGGCTTTAACGAGTAAGTGTGAATTGAAAGCTGCAAAACGTGGGGGAATGGGTTTGTAGCAGGTGAAATGGAGCTTCTATTTTTCTCTTTCCTTTTCCTTTATTTTTTATTTTTTTTTACATATAACTTTTTTTTTTGCCTTACCCTGTAAATTCCTTTCTCCTCCTCCTTCCATATTCGGTGCTAGGGATGGCTTTTACTTCTTTTTTATCCACTTTACTTTTTTTTTTCCCTTAGTTATCGGCTGTCGCAGCGCTGCTGCTGCTGGAGAGGGCATGGGAACGGGAAAAGAATTGAGGTGTGCGATTATGAAGAGGGAAAGGGAGAAAGAAAAAAAGGGTATCTGCGGTGGAATGAAGGCTGGAATTGGGGCCTTTTTTTTTCCTCAATCACACATGTATGTATATGCTTTACATACGTCAATGTGCCTTCTTTTGTACCCATGTACCTAGTTCCGGCCAAGGTTGGATACGGGGGATCACGATAGATTGGGGTTGAACCGAACCGGATGGTGATGGGGTGCGACGCGATCCGTGGAGATGCGGAGCAGCTATACGTAGGGCTGCATTGAGGGACAGGTGCATACAAGGTAGATAGCTAAGTATGTTGGTCGCCTCTTCGCCCAAGCCAGGTAGATATCGTTTCTATATGGAATTGAAGGAGAGTAGATGTATGTAGCTTACCCACATACATGCACTCTACTGTACCGTCCAGTTCACGGCTGCGATTTGAGCTGCTATCTCATAACATTTCGAACGTAAAAAGGAGACGAAAAAAGAAACAACTAGTAGTTACTACACTCTCCCCATACGAATGATGCCACCCCATTACTTTCCCTTACAGAGCGTCCACATCTCAAACCATTTCTCGGCCTCCATGCGCTGCTTGAGCGCCTCAGCCTTCCAGGCCTCCTCCCGCTTGCGCACTTCTTCGAGCTCATCCTCCAGCTCTTTCATGCGGTCCTGCTTCTTCTGCCGGTACCGGCGCGCGGCGGCGGTGTTGCGCTTGCGCCGCTTGTCCTTGTCGTCGTCAGAGCTGTGTATCTCCGTTTCGACGAGTTCCTTCGGGCGCGGCGAGAGCGGCGCGATACTGGCTTTGCGCTTGCGCGACGGTACAGACGACTCGGGGGAGAGCGTGGGCGTCGGGAGAGAGGTGCCGAGCGGAGGGAACAGTGGCAGCGTCGGCAGCGTCGAGGGCGGCGTTGGCAGCCGAGAAGAGATCGTGGTCGAGATTGTGGAGCGTGGCGGCGTGAGCTGACCGCGCCCGAAGTCCGGGGGCGTCAGAGCATGGGGTGAGGTGGTGGTGGGAGTCGACCCCTCGGAGCCCTGGAAGGCGTCCGGAGAAGGAGTCTTTTCTTGCTTCGTCGTAGGTTGAGCGGGAATTGTTGGTGCGGTGGCGAACAGTACTTCTTCTAGGAGAAGGTCTGCCGCGGTGGTGGTGGTGGCGGTGGTGGTGGTGGCAGCGGTGGCGGGGGGAAGATCGAAGTATGTGTCGATTGAGGTGTCTGTGGTGGTGGGAGAGATGCTGAGGGCCGGGTCAAAGATTGACTCCTCGTGTACCTGATCGGCCGCGTCGTTTCCTACGCGGTCGAAGAGCGGGAAGTCAAAGCCAAAGAAAGAATTATCCTGATGGAATCCGTCGAGTTCTTGCTGACCGAAGTCGAGGTCGAAGTTGATGTCAGTGCCGAGGTCGAGGTCGAGGTCGAGGGGAAAGTGCTCGTCGTGGTTATTAGACCACGGACGAGTACTTAGGCTCGGTGGGAACGATGTTGCAGTTGTTGCAGGTCCTAGTAGCCGGGTTGACTATGTGCCAGCGCGACGGGATGTCAATACAGGCAGGAAGACGGATGGATAGATGGACGGATGGGCAGCGGTGAGAAACTAACAGAAAGACATTTCGGAGATGTTTGGTTAAGGATCGCTGTTGGCGATGAAGACACGGGGGTGGGTCTTGGGTGCGGAGTTTATGTCCTCCGCAATCGGCGGGTCGTTGAAGGCGGTGGCGAGAAAAGCAGACGCACAGGGGCGGCGGAAGGGAAAGACGGAGAACCGACGGAGGATGTCAGCTCTTTTTTTTTTTCGGATGAGTGCGGATGGAAAGAAAGAGAGGGGTGGAAGTGTGGGAAGTGAGTCTACTAAATATCATTGTGAGTGAACAAGCTTCGACCGTGGGGGAGCGGGGCTAAGCCATCGGCCTATGTTTCACAGGCTGGCTGCGCCTGCTGCGATCGGAGCCATCCGGCGTGCTGATTGGCCGGCGCTCACGGAAGGTTTCATGTCGACTCATCATGATGAGGTCGGGAGTCTCGGCGGGACATTGCTCCGATTAACTCCGAGGCTAGGCAGTGATGCCTGATGCCAGGTTTAGGGTTGGGCTTTCTTTGGCAAGCTCGGAACAAGATGCTAACTCGGCAGGTGGCCCGGCATCTGTTGCGCAGGAGCGCTCAGGAGCCCGGCAGACCGGCCAGGCACAATATGTCACCCGGTGACTCCGAAGCCGAACCGCACAACAGATCATCTCACCCTCTCAGCTCGGGGCGCTATTCCAACTCTTTTTTTCCCCTCCCTCCGCAAGTGCGAACAGATGTTGTCTACCGTGGAGCCGGCGATTCTCAGCCACCCAACCTCTCGAAACTCTGGACGGCCTCTCACTGCTCTCTAGCTCTGGGGCCATACGGTTATGCTCTACGTTGGGGTGGTAGGTGGTGACTGGATGTTGAAGGCTCGCATTCGTGCCAAAGGTTAATCGAGATCCTGCAGATTTCTCCGCCACGACGGCATTGCTCCCCACGGAGTTGTCCGTATCCCGTCGGTGGACTGCCATCCAGTGCCAATTCGCCTTCCCCCGCCGTCCGCAATCCGAAGCCACTCGCCGTCCAGACTTGAGCGAAAGCGTGATCCCGATTGAGTTCACCTTCGAACAAGACTCGCGATCCGCCCCCCAAACGTAAGGGGAGGGGCGGTCTCCGTCGGCGAGTACAAGTCGATACCGTCGCCCAATCTTGCCCTGATCTACAAGCCCGTCGGCATCAAGTGGATACGCGTGCACTGCTCCCGGGCCCGAGCCAACGCGCGAACCTTACGCAGAACTTTGCAGTGTCCAGGTCCAGGTGTCGGCCGGAGTAGTGACCACCATTGTCGTCTCGCCGCGCACGCACTACGGAGCCGCTCCATCCGGTGCGGCGAGTTCGACCGGAGGGGGAGGGAAAAGATGCGGTGCGGGTTGCCATCCTGAAGATCCTGCGTGCACCAGGGAAGGGGGGTCTGTTTGCTGAGGCCGATGGAAGACGTACATAATGGATATTGGCTGTGGAGTGGTGTTGAAGTGGAGGCAGAGAGGATGGGGCAGGTTATCTGGCCAAGGCTCCACTGCGCGATCCCAGGCTGCGCTTGCCCTCTCCCCGTCCTTCCTCCTTCCTTCCTTCGTGGAGTTGCAACTAGTCACTGGCTTGTCCACGCAATGAGAGCGGAGGCACATGCGCTGGATGTCACTCGGCATGGAGTCACGGAATCACACATGAAGTGTATTTTAGCCCGCGGCGGCATAGCTGCAGCTGCTGCCGTGCCGCAGAGCAGATCCGGCCGAGGCGGGCGCGGCGAGACGGTCGGTCCGGAGCGCAGGGCCGCACTATCGGTGGCAGCACAGGACGGGCAAGCGGCTAGGTGCTTGCTCTGTGCATGCGCACTGCCAGGTGACGCCTCGGCGTGTTCGAAGGAGGGAGATAAATTCCCCGATTACCGTCTGTCAGCAGGCGCCGGGCGATAACGGACCTGCAGCGCTGACGCATCTCCGGGCTTATTATGTATATGCTCCACACGCATTCGCCCGGACGGCGAGCTTCCAGTCCGCCGTCTGGAGATAGCAAGAACACCGCGTGTGCGTTGCTTCTCGGCTTCGGCATTCGGCGTGCGGTGTGCAATTATCGCGACAAACCAGAAATAACAAAAAGAGCATTCTCGCACGGCGTGCTGCAGTACAGAAAGGCGGACGTCATAGCAGCCACGTCCGACGCATGGCGGTTGTGTGTAGTCGGCCGCGAACCCACCGCCCTTTTTTGCCGTGGAGGCGTATCGTGCCTACGCACTCTACCTTGATGGCACGGCGATCAGTGGTGTCGGCGGAGCGGAGGGCGGCTCGCGGGGATGTGTTCCGGGTGCTCGCTCTCGATAGGCGGTTTTTCGCAGTCCCAGATGCGGATATGCGGTGGCCAGTTGCCGTAGGCTAAGAATGGCAGTGAATCGGTTCTCGAGGAGCGATTCAGGGCTGGTCAGTAGTCACCTCACCGCTACCAACGAGAGACGAAATGCAGGCCGGAAGGCAAGACAGATTATTGCTGGCCTGCTCGTGCCAGCGATGTAGAGCCTTCTGGGGAACAAGCGGACAAGTCGTCCGCTCTGCTGAACATAAAACTCATTGCACATTCAGACGAGAACAGAGCCGCACACCACTGCCCAGCGAATCGAGTCCGATTGTGCGGGATCAATCGCCACGGCCCTCAGGGAAAAAGAAAGAACCAAGGCGAACGAAAATCCGTCCTTAGCTCCGCCACGACGGTACATACATACATACTTACACAACTAGGCAGTCCACACCTGCGGATTCTCTCTGCATTTCTAGAGATGCACATGTTGCCATCGTGGCATTGCCCTTTCCAGTCGCGGGGAGTCGAACGACCGAATTCCGGTATGCAGCCTTGAACCACGCCTTGAGGACCGGATCTCTCCCAGATGTGCTCCGTTTCCTGCGGTGGATGCTACTTTCCTGTGGACATCGTGCAGCTCGACCGTACTCGCCGAGACTCGCCGCTACGCACTGTTCTTCGGTGCGTCTACAAAGCGTTCAGCTGTGAGGGGAGGAAAAAGCCACACAGGCAGCGAGGCCCTATTGTTGCATCGATTCGTTTAGCTGACAAGACCCGAGCGCCACACGCCTCCAGCCCAGCCTTCGCCCCTCCACGGACCACGGCTGTTCTCACCACATCCCGGAATTTCTGTCCGTGGTGCACTTACCACCACGCACCATCAACCGCGTATCGGCGGAGCGATCACGGACGTTGTGCGCGAGGCGTTCTGGGGAGAAAGCCGGGTAGCTGCGGCCGTGTGCAGTTGCATTCGTATCTGCTTGGAGCTCGAAGGCCTGCGCCCCCAACCTGTGGGCATGAAGCCGACCAGCAAACTATCCGCAGCTGCCACCATGGCTATGTCGGCGTGGTGTGGGAAAGTGGAGTGCCCTCCGTTCCGATTGCAATGCGAGGTCGGAGGTCGAGAGTGACAATCGATGAAGATGACGGAAAGTGCGCCTGCCCAACTCTTGCCTGCTTGTAGACCATGCGGCTTCTCCATGAGGGTTGCGCCGTCACCGCCGCCACATCCATCTGCTCTGGGTTTACTGCACAATTCCGGTATGCTATTGTCTCCATCCGGCGTGTGCGACTGACGAGAATAAGGTAAGATAGGCCCCCCCCCCCGGATTCTGCAGTGTGAACTGTGCACTGTGCTGATGGATGGATGAATGGATGGAGGGAAGACTCTGTTTGCTTCCCCCCGTGCAGTATTCAAATTTCGGCTGTAATATGTGGGGGTTGGGTCGTCGGACAAAATCTGCTCGCGTGCCCTTCCTCCACGCTGGGGGTGATTTCGCGCGTTTCGCTATGGCGATCCCCCATCGCGCCACACACAGGTATCCCGTCCAACGGTTGCTAGGGACACAGCTGCAGAGATACATATGTAGCGGTCACCGGCGGAGCTTCGATATGTACGCTCCGGATGTGTAACTCGTTCTTTTGGTGCCATTCTAGAAGATGGGCGCAGGATCCACATGTCGCGACTGCGAAGTACGGACGGACTAATATTAGCCCAACTAGACTATGCACGATACAGTTCTTCCGCATGCTGCGTAATCCGTATCTACATAAGAGGTGGGGGATAACCAGGTTCCAACATTATCTCAGCACGGCAAAGCGGGTGGGGGGGGAGGGGAGGAGGAAGAACACTGCCTACATAATACTGGGCGGCTATGACTTTTCCGGCTGTTGACTGCATGTGTCTTGCGGCGTTGTCTGCAAGAACAAAAAACAAAAAAACCTGTCTGATGACCGAACGGACGGATCACCGGCCATGTGAAAAAGGCAAGAGTAAGGGGACCGGAGCTGTGCCACAGATCATTCCAGTAGATACATACAGGATGACTGTAGATGGGCGGCGACGGCATTGTGGTTCTTGGCCCCCTCACAGCTGGCTGGGGCTTATGTTGGTGGTGGTGGTGGTGGTGGTGGTAGTGGTGGTGGCGGTGATGGTGGCCAGGCTAGGCTCGGTCCAAAACACACACATCCGGATTCCGCTGTGGATTCGGTTCCGACGGGTGGTGGGTGGGGGCCTGCCTCGAAGCCAGCCAGCCAGCCAGCCAGCCAGCCTGACGACTGGCTGAAAGGGCAGAATGCTGGGCGTGCTCCCCCGAAAGCCACATATCTACATAGATATCTAGACTAGCCCTTTGATGGCGGCGGACTGTCCTCCAGGTCACCCGGCACCGGTGTTTTCTCCGGCGTCACCCCTCAAACGCGGTCTCATATCCTACGCTATCCGGGGCTGGCTACGGCCGGCGATCTCCCTCTGGGTCCGTCCTCGTGCATGCGTGTGCAGTACATATGTTGGCGCGGGTCTTGTCTAGCGAAAGTACTATTTTTGCGGCTAATATCACCTATATATACCATGCAGAGCACGCAACTATACAACCACCATGTACTTTTATGCTCCGTCCTAGAATATATATATCTACTCTACATATGCAGACGGAGTCCATCCACGTCGACAGGCGTATGCATGTAGTCACGGCAGATCCTGAGCGGCACCGCTGGTGATAATATCTAGTATGTGGGCGGGTCCCTTCACAGCCGCCTATGTACGTCGAGTCGAGGACGGATACCGTGCTTACAGCCCGCGGGGGGTGGGGGCTGCGCCTCACTCGCATCTTGCTCTCCATCCATCCATCTCAGCAGTTGCACGGGGAAAAAAAAAAGGGAATAACCGCCATGCATGGAGCTCCGCACGCGGTTGGTTTCTCTTGCTTCGACACAGTTGCACTCCGACGGACTGCGCCTCGCCGCCGAAAAAAAAAAAGCCACGAAACAGAAGCATATTGGGGTCCTGTCCGTGATCTGCAAGGGCGCTGCTAGCTGCGTCCGGTGTTCGGGTTGCATTATCGCGCTGCTGGGTGGCTGCATTGTATATCGTGCATGCCCGGGGGGAAGGAAATGTATATATCCGGCACCTCTCCCTCTCCCCTAACCAATGGCATTCCAACAAAACCGAGCTCTCGACGTACATGAAGGAGAGGAGGACTCTGCACCGGCCGTCTGTCAGAATCGAACCGAATCGAACCGAACCCGGATCCGCCAGTCATGCCGATAATCACCTCCAACTTCCCGAGTCCCAGCACTCTCTCTCACTCTCTCTCTCACACGAACAACGATGGCACGACGGCCACGCAGACCCGCCCCAGGTCCAGGAGCTGGCAGGGGCTGCCGACGTTCTCGGAGGCGTTGACGAAGCTGGACGTCCGGCGCATCACCGTCTCGGCCGCGCTCGGGACCAAGATAGTCGTCCCCGCGCCGTTGGCGAAGGACATTCCGGCGTCATCGCCGGTTTCGCCGGCGGGCTCGACGACCTCGATGCTGCTGCCTCCGGCGGCGTGCACGGCCAGCGCGCCCGTTTCCGCGCCGACCTCGCCGGTCTCGGCGAGATCGTCCGTCTGCGGCGAACCAGGGTTCACCTCATTCACAAAGTATCGCGTCCGCGTCTTCACCAGGCAGGGCGTCAACTACCACTACTCCGAGATCAAGCTCCCCCAGCAGCGGGTCCCCAGCATCAGGATCAGCCCACCCGACGAGTCGCCCTGGCAGCCGAGCTTCCTCGATCCCCCCAACGCCCCCCCGGCGGGCAACAGCCGCCAGTGCTCGGCAGCTCTGTTGCACCGACGGACCCGCAGCTTCGAGCCCGAAGGATCCCAGCCGATGATCCGGCGACGGCACCGGCGAGCGAGCACGCCCGCCCGGCGGACGGGGAGATTGGCCACCATGGGCTACAACCGCGGCGTGAACGCCGAATGGCGGGCCACAAGACCGCCCCTCCCCTCTCCGATTGCACTTCCGCAGCTTCTGACGACACCGCCGGGCAGTCCCGTCGACTCCTTGACCATCCCCGAGATCTTTCCGGCGGGCGGCAAAGACGATGGCGAGCGGCCGTCCACGCCGCCATGCCCCAGGGAGCAGAGCGAACTGCCGCCGTCACCACCGCATACACCGCAGAGACAGACCAGCGACGATGCTCTCTCGTGGCTCTCGCAGGAGATGGCGATCTCGGACAGGGTAGATGCGGCGGATGTGCAGGAGCAGCCTCCGTTCATCGAGCTCTCCGCTCCGACGACGCCATTCAGGTGCGAATTCCCGGACCTGTTCCTGCCGATCGAAGAGGAGGATGAAGGGCAAGGAGGAGGAGGAGCAGGAGAAGGAGAAGGAGAAACTCCCGTCTACACGGAGGGGATCACCACGGAACCGGAAGCGATACCAGCCAGCGTTCCCGCGAAGCCGGCGACCATGACGACCCTGCCCGCCGAAATCCTGGTGCGGATATTCTCCCACCTCGCATCCGCGCCCGAAGTCGTCTCCCTCGCCCTGACATCCGCACACCTGCACCGCGTCTTCGCCGAGAACTCAGCGCTGATAATCGGCTCGGTCGTGCGCACCACCTCGCCGGCACTGCGCACGCTGCTCGCCACGCCGCGGATGCACACGACCAGCTTCCAGGGGTATATCCAAACGATGACATCGGTGGCGGAGACGACGAGCGCGGTGAAGAGCGCGATCCGCACGCGCTGCAAGAACTTCCTGTCGAAGCACCTGCTCTCGGCGGCGGCGGCGGACGAGGCCGCGTTCGACGACGCGCTCTTCAACGTGTGGACGTTCTCGCTGCGGTTCTCGGGGGCGGCGGCGCTCGACGACGTCGCGGGGCAGATGGCGTGGCTGCGGTCGCGCCGGCTCGGGCTGCAGCAGCTGCGCGACCTGCTGGAGGTGTACCAGTGCATCGGCGCGGTGCTGTGCCCGCTCACGACCGACCTCTCGCTCGCGGCCAAGGCCGGTGTCGTCCCCGACCTCGGCGACGACCGCGTGCTCGAGATGGAGGAGGGCGTCGAGCTGTGGGTCGTCTACCTCCAGACGCTCGCCCTCGACACCCTGCGCCCCGTCGTCGAAGCCCGGGAGGAGGACGAGGCCGGCCGCTGGGATGCCATCGTGCGCCAGGGCCTGTGGCGGTGGCACATCGCCCACGAGCCCGCACGCAAGACCGCGTTGAGGCGGTACCTCAAGACCGCCGTCGGACTGGTGTACGCCGAGCTCAGCGACATCGAGCGGCGGACGCGGCTACGGGAGAAGAGCGGGCGCGAGGGTCCGTGCAGTGGCAATGTGTGGGGAGAGACGTGGGAGGTTTAGGCTATGTAGGGAGTTTTTTTTTTCTTTTTCTTTTTCTTTTTCTTTCGTGGAGTCGGTGTCTTGATTTTTTTTTGATTTTTTTTTATGTAAGAAGAATGAGGGGGAAAAAAATGTCTAATTTTTATTTTATTTTATTTTATTTTTTTCGGCAAACCTTTAAAAAAATGCCACAGCTGGCGCTTTTTCCCCTCCAGTTTCGGGCGCAGGCAGCAACTACCAAAAAAAAAACTCACCATAACGCAACTCTTGTTTAGCAATCGGAGAATTAAAAGTGCTTACTTAGGTATCTGCTCTACAACCCACCAATTGGGAATTTTCCGACCTCACGACAAGTAGGACGGTTGTGTCCCGCACCGCGACATTGGCTACAGCGCTGTACATACTAGGGTGGAAGGGTGTCTCCACCACATCGCTTGGTAATCACAGGGGCTTGATGTTGACAACAGGTGCCCATCCTCTGCCCGCCCGCCCCGCCCGTCCGTCACGCGCAAGTTCGGCCATTACGCCACGCGAGAATCTGTTCGGTCGTTGCACGGAGCCATGAAGCAAAAAGGACGCCGTGAGAACCCACCGATAGGGGTCAGCCATAGAGAAACCACTCGAGACGAGCGAACGCGGATTATCGCACTGCGTGAAAGAAAAAAATAAAAATAAAAATGCAGGATGGGGGGCCTGGTCCAAGATAGGGAGGGAGCTCAACATCGACCGGGAGGACATGCGAGAGGGTTTACAAGCGTTGGAAAGCGGACGATGATCCCCCCGAATCGAAAGAGACCCGGCAGACCCCCCAATCTTCGATGACGCCGAGAGAGAGAGAGAGAGCCCGCCTCGAAGCCTTTGTTACCCGTGGTGCCCGCACTCGGCGTCACCCAATAGAGATCTTACAAAGGCTGTTATTCAACTACCTAAAATAGGATTTGAGATCTCGCTAGATTCCATTCTAACCATACGGTCGGTCTTTATATCATAACGTACTTTATGGGATACACCCCAGCTGGGAGGCTACCCGTCAAGAGGATGGGCTACGCGTGTGATCCCCGTACCATCAGGGGGAAACTATGCACGAGATGGGGATATCACAAGAGGGTTCCGGGGAAAGAAGTTCAATGCCATCGACAAGAACTTAGCTAAGATGATATGGGGTGCTTTCTGCGGCACAACGAAGTCCGATCTTACCTGTACATACCTCTATTCCCGGCAAAGCGAAGATCAACTCTATAGCCTACATACGAACCGCCCTGGAGCCTGCACCGGTCCCCTTTTGGCATCAATGTTGCGAGAAAGTACGGATGGGGCAATAGTTCAAGAGGGCAATGCTCCTGGACACAAAGGGCATTCGAATCGCTACCGGGAGCCGAATGGGATAGAAGTTCCGCAGTGGCCAGCACAGTCGCCAGACTTTGAATCCCATTGGATCGGTGTGGAGGGAGATGGAGACATAGTTGGGAGAGATTTGGGGGGGGGGGGGGGGGGATTCGGATGTCGAGGCATTGAAATTGTATATAGAGGATAGAT
>Ga0307516_10000397_pt1 | contig 56863 bp, 80 predicted proteins | sample 19_EM_MG_FD_203310 | JGI IMG/M metagenome (GOLD analysis project Ga0307516, IMG submission 203310) | Populus trichocarpa ectomycorrhiza microbial communities from riparian zone in the Pacific Northwest, United States - 19_EM | ecosystem: Host-associated > Plants > Roots > Unclassified | place...
GCCAGTATCTATCTACCCAACCGGGACCATCGACCACGGACTCGTTATCATTACCTCCGGCTCTGATATCGTATTTACTCCCCCATCTCACCGGCGCGAACAAGGTTTCCGGGACGAGCCCCACGGCGCCCGCATCCGGCACCGGCTCCTCGACCGTCACGGCTGCACTTGTCCAACGGACGAAGCTTCTACAAGAGGAGAACGATGAGCTATATGAGCTCCTAAAGTCCGGAGAGACTGGTAAATTAAAGGAGGAAGTGCGTGGGTTACGCAAGGTGGTTGACAGATTGGAGCGGGCACTCAAAGGTGGCGTGCTCTTGCGACTGCAATACGTTTCCCCCGTTAACCACAGCCACCCAGAATCCCACCAGGTTATCACGTCGCTCTCGTAAGTCTTCGCTCGTGCTGAAGGATCGGAGCCGCTGTCGCTTACCCGCCACCGCGTTCTTTCCAGGACTGAGCTCGATAAAGCGTACGATGTCATCAACACTTCAAATAGCCGTTCTACAAACTCCCATTACCACCCTCACTCCCCCTCAAAGGTGCGTAACGGCGTTTCTCCACGCCCTCCGGTCACCAGTGGCGGTAAACCGCCACCAACGGGCCCCAGAGCCCACAAGAAACCGAGGCTGTCTCAATCGCCTTCCACGAGCACCACCTCCCTCCACCCTCACGCTTACTCACGCAAAAACCCTGGGCCACGTGCGAGGTCTCACGATGATCGAATCCATGATAGAGATCCCGTCGAGCGTAAGGCCCCACAAAACGACGTGAAGATGGAGGTGGATGAAGACGAATCCCATGACTCCCGTCGGAATAGACGACGGTCCAAGTCTCGATCTAGGTCTAGATCTCGAGATAGGGAACGTGAGAGGGACAAGGGAAGGCACCGGGGAAGAACTGGTGGTAGGGAGGCTGATCGGGAGAGGGAATGGGATATGAAGGAGAGGGACCCGAACAGGTCACATCGGAGTGGAAACCACAGGGAAGGTGGTACGCGTAGGAATGGGGGCATCGACCGTTCTTTGGCGGAACGGATGGGCCTCTGACCCCTTGCGCCTCCAAACAAACAAACAAGCCCACAATCTGCTGTTCACGGGTAAATCCCCTCCCCAACTCACGTTCGATCGCCTTCTGCGTGTCTGTGTGGAACCTCCTCGCTGATTATTTTCTTTCTTCCTCAGGCTTCTCTCTACTTCTTGTTTTCCGTCAAAATTCAATCTCAGTTTTGGTTCTCTCTAGTCTTCCCCCAACCCGATTTATCTATCCCTATGCGATATCCCACTTGCAGGATCTGTACATCATGGTCATTATTTCATCTTATCTTACCATATATCTCCGTTATCCGCCTCTCAGTCGCTCGGTCTCGGTCTCGGTCTCTGTTATCTCGTCTCGTCTCTCTTGTGTCATATCTCTCCATCGTGTCCGCAAACCCGTGGGCCCACCAACTGTATCGATAGCGATGTACGACTCTCTTGTCGTTGTTCTCGTCGCCGTGTTTTACTGACCTTTTCGCTTCATTGGCTCTCTTCACCTATCTTCCATCTGTCCTGTGCCTGCTGCTCATCCGGTCTCCCCTTCTTCCTGTTTTCACAGTGTTTCCTGCTTTGCTTTCTGTCTTATTTGTTTTCCAGATTGTGTGAACCCTTCGGTAGGACGTTTCCCTTTTTATCTCTTTTTTATTCCTTTGCCCGATCGCCCCTCTGTTTGGGTTCGGGCTCATCTCCACCCGGACGCCACTGAGGTTCGCTCTCCCGCCTTGCCTCACGCCAGTTTTCCTCACTGTGAAACTGCCCAAACATCAACTGGTCATCAAACAAAGGGGAACCCGTACGCATCATGTAGAAGGGCACGTTTATTATCTCCGTTGTAGATAGATTAATGTTGGTCATTCTAGAGTAGGATAAAGAAATTATAAAGGTAGCGGGTAATAGCAATGAGGCTGTCACGTTCACAGACATATCGACACGAGAATCAAGAGACCCAGAGAATAGATTGGGGAATAGAGTATCAGACCTAACGCAGGGGCGTTCCGCGAACAGAGAGGGAGGTTTGGGGCAGTTGGGTAGGAGTTGGGTGTGAAAACGGAAGGCCGGTTACCAGGCACAAAGATCGTATTTGCTTGGATTAGTCCAGAGCGGTCAACCCATCCCTAACAGGGGAAGTGTGCTTTTTACGGCGCCGAGCCTGTGGACCGGTTACGTGAGTAGACAAAGAGACGTTGCAAAAGTGATCGCCGACCAAAGGAGCATATTCAACGGTAGAACTACCGGTGGCAGACCACAGGGTGCGCCCCGGCAGTTATGGGGGGAGGGTCATTTCGAGGGATGTCGTCGTCCTGAGGAGTGTCGTTTCGAGGAGGGCCGCTTCGAGGAGCGGCTGGGATGCCGTCAGCCTTTACAGGAGCGTGTTTGCGGCCATGGTTCCTGCGCTTTCGAGCTGTGAGGAGAGCGTCAACGCCGAACCAAAGGGGTAGTTGAAGACATACCAATCAATCTTCCTGTTTTCGAGAGAACCGGAGCCGCGGTCGCGGACTTCTTGAAGGGAATGGTGGATAAGGGAAATGGGGACGGGGACTGGGAGAGGGAGGGGGGAGAAATAGGTGGAGCATCGTTGGGAGATGAGGTAGCCGCGACGAAGGGGCCGTCAAAACTCGTGTCTGACTCGGCAGAGGATTCGCTTGCTACACAATAATAGGGACGTTGATGTACAACCTTGAGAAGTAGTGTTAGTTTCCGCAAGATATCAAGGAGATTCGAATCCTTACCCGAGCGTGAGGGGTAGCGGCCCCGAACGAAGCCCTCCTCATAGCAAACAGTACCAAAGAGACACAGATCAGGCCAGGGACACAGACGAGCGCATGGCCTAGGACAGGGACGCGGGCCAGGTGATTCGCCAAGGTCAAAGCGAGGGCCAATGAAACCAGTAAATAATGCATGAGTATGCCAGTGTCGTCAGCGATTGAAGCCGTTGCGGCACCAGTCGCAGTCCTAGTCGGAGACCCAGGATCCGAAGGCGAGTCATCGTGAAGCCCACCGTAGCACTGAGGGAGAGCCCGGTGAGGAAGAGTGGCAGTGGGAAGAGGAGAGGCGGGGAAGATGATGGTGTTTGGGACGGTAAAGGAGGCGGAGGTAGGAGTGGGGATTTCGGGAGTGGGGTTGGAGGCGGGAGCAGCGGCAAGGTTGGCAAGAGGAAGACCAGCCGAGATGAGGATGTGGGACATCTCGATGGTGGGAAGCCCGACCCGAGCAGATGTAGAACGGAGGTGGGAAGAACCAGGGGCGTCGAGATGGGTCCAGAGGGCGGCTGAATATAAGAAGGCGTAGGCCATCCAGAACAGAATCATGGCTGGACCAATGTAGGGACTTGCGGTATAAGGGCGATGGTGGTAGTTGTGGGTAACGAAGGTAAACGATGTCGATGAAATGTGGAGGGTTCTGGTAAGCGCTGGTTTGAATACTCTCCGGTTAAACAGGTCAGGTGACTCTCGTCCAAACCGGCACCTCGATCCCGCGACGTCGTCAAACGATGCAAAGTAGGCGGTTTACGCCTCCACAGATCAGGGGAACGCGGATACCAGACCAAACGGACGAATACCGAATAGCAAGAAACCCAGAAGTAAGCGGACCAGCGACGTAGTAAAAGGAAGCCTCGCAGAATAAAGTTCCCAGAGGGTCGATCACCAGCCTCTCGGAATCTCTCTCATCCATGGCGGGTCACACACGATCCTCCTCCATTGATGGTAGATCACTGCGGGTAAAACGCCGGCCGTCCCATGGTAGCACAGCCACCGGGAGCCACCTGGGATCCCGGTCCGACTGTTTTGGCAAATCGAATGTCCCGTATTCGGAACGCGGCCTCGGAACAAGCTGACCAGCACGCACCTCCCTCCCCATCTTTCGGACCGTGTTCTTCCTCCCGGCCCTCCTAACGTACGGACAGAATGGTACGATTTCATACTTATAACTCGTCACACGCGGACTGTATGATGATGATGGTTGGGAAAATTTTGGGAACCGATAAGTAAGGATCATCCTTACCCTGGAATGACGGGTTTCCGCCTGGAAAGATTCGGGTGACCCCAGGGCCGAAGGTACCGAACCTCCCCAACATCGGTACCCCTTCATTTCTCGTTTCTCCTTGCGGTTAGGCCGGGCCTTTATCTCGCGGCGAAGAGGTCCCGTAATAAGCGAGCAGGGCGGACCTTGGGGGACTCCTAAGGCACACATTCGCGAGGAGTGCGTCATCATCAATCGGTGGTGTGAGCGCAGCCTCCTTCGCTTTGTCTGTCGAGATACCATCACCATTAACTTACCGTGTTGTGTTCAACGTTCAACAATCATGCAATGGAACGACCGTGCCGTCGTCTACCGCAATCGGATACATGAGGTCAGTCGTCCGACCACGACGCCCATCTCCTATCTTCCATGAGTTCTTCAACACAAAAAGAGGTCCATCACCAACATCTTTTCGGCGCCGAAGAGTCAAGGGTTGCGCAATCCCTATCTCACGGAGGGCACTTATATCCACGGATCTCATTCCGAGCCGCGATCGTATCGATAACCGTTGAACGTTGATGCAGGGCCACACGCACAATCGATTTTTCCTATCTAATTCCCCATGCAGCAAAGTCGATGGTCGGTTTTACTCCCCGACAGGTTGGGTTCCCGCTACCCTGCTCTTCCGCCTGACCTGATGACCCCCGGGCCACGTCAACCAAACCAGCTTAGCTCAGGTTAATAGCTATCGAGGCAGAGAAATCGAATCCGCGGAGGGAACTATCTGGGACTATACCGTTTTCGAACCGGAGCCCCCGTACACGTGGGTGCTGTCGAACTGCCATTGCGGCCAGCTCTCACGGCTCTTGGTCATCCTCGTCCCGACGCTCGGACCTCGGACATAGAGTTGGCGGCGTTTGAGTTCAAAATTTCACCACCTCCTCTAATCCACCACCGCAAGGACTCAGTGTCGCGTACTGAGCGCTGGACATGACCGAGCCGGCTGGAGACGTGCCAATATAACTTGACATATGCATGCAAACGACGACTTGGCAGCATTCATATCTCCAACGCCATCGCCCAAATGAACGGTCAATAAATCGACAGGCCCGCGAATGGGGAGGGGAGTAATGCTCGACGTCACCAACTTCCAACGTAACATTCTCGCCGGCCACGAGTCTACCATTCAACCCACAACGCCACGACGCTGGACCATGACTTCCCGATCGGTATTAGCCTTGTTAGCGTTGATCCCGCCAACGTATGGTGCGCGCCTCTTCCTCGCATGCATCCAATTCAGGGACGCAAAGTGCGCAGAACCGCTGGAATGGACGAGGGTTCCCTGCCTCTGGATGGAGTACCAAGTGTGTGACGCGTGACGGGGTTAGGAGGTTTCGATTCGAATGATTGTCGTAGTGGCGGTTTGCCTCCGCGCGCCTTCGTGTCGCGATGTCCAATCGTGCCGCCCGCCCTGTAGTTGAAGTTCGGCGTCTTCTCGGTTGGTGGTTCGAACTTCCAGCGTTCAGGCCCAGGGTCTGAGCTTCGGGGTTTGAAGGTGGAACAGTTTCAGTGGTTGGTCGGGCGGCGGCGTCAACCAACGTAATGATCCTTGTCATCCTCGCCGGCGAGGTCACGGTGGCGGGTCACCGCCAGTTTACGTGCCAATCCGAACCTGCTCGTCCTTACGAACTTGGTAAGCGTCATGGCTCATATGTTCGACCGCATACAGCGCGGTCTCTGTCATCCCAACACCAATGACGCCCAAGGAATTCCTATGGGAACACATTAGACGCGTCACCCGTCTTCCAATTTTCATAAGCTAGCTCCTGAACGACCCAGAGGTAGGCTCAGCGTCAGTTTGGGCCTGCCTAATCCCACACCAAGCGGAACGCGTTTTGTCGTGTCGTGTCCCTGGCCGCGTGAATGGTCCCATATTCCGGCCCGGTGCATGTGGCCGAGTGTTTGTGGTCGATACCCGTAGACTCAAACAAATGATTGGACGTGGAATCCGAAGAGATCGTAACCAACTCGCGCCACGGGGCCAGAGAATGCACAGGATGAGCGCATGAGCCACAGGGCGCGCGAACTACCCGTGGGCATGCGGATCTGGGGTTATTTTCTGTCCTCGCCGCAGGGAACGTGGGAGAAGATGCGGGGCGTACTTGGCAAATTGGAAATCGACACGCGCGCGGTCCCGTCTCAAACTCAAAAATCGAAACCGTTCTTCCGGAACCTACCGCGAGGACATGGAGGTGTCGGACCCGAAGAGGGTGCTGGTGCTGATCCAGATTTACAGGGGCCGGAGAGGGCGCAGGGCGTGTGTATTGCCAAGAGATGGCTGTCCAGGCAGCCGATAAGACAAGCAAGTACCAGTGCTGGCTAACGTGGGGCGCGACGCGATGCAGAGAATAAAAAATATCTAATAAACAGTATCATACGGCATGTCAACCAAGACTGGGCAAAGGGGAGCAGGGACGAAGTGTTATGGTTACAAACTTGTGGGGTCTGGGAGAGATTAGGGGCGAGAGCACTAATTAGCGGAGCGACGGAAGGGGTAACAACATGAGTTCGCAGACTCATCAGAAGAAGTCGAAAAAGGTTTGGAGGGGAATATCGAAGTACTTGACATGTTGCCTTTGGAGGATTTACGTGCAATAGAAATGAGGAACGAAGGGAGTGGTGGGAGGGGTGGAGGAGGTGTGGGGTGGTGGTGGGTTGGGGGAGGGGGAGAACCGGGTCTGCGGGGTGGAGAGGTCGGACCGGACCTCCTCCTTGTACGGCCGGGTGATGTGGGTGGTTTCGAAGAGCCTGCAGAGGAACGGTGAGTGTCAAGCAAGCCGGGACCTTGAGGTGCAACGTACGATGACCGGCGCCAAATTCGTCGAAAGTCAGGCGGAACTCATCAGGGGACGATAAGCTGGTGGATGTGGTTTGCCTGAGCCCTCCGAATGACCTGCTCGGTCTTAGTCGCGGAGATGGAAGGGGCTGGAGGGCGGGCTCTGGGGTTGTTGCCCGTGGAGGAGGGGAGGCAGCTCGGAGAGACATCGCAGGCCAGGGGATTGGGGGAATGTGACATTTGCCGTTGGAGATGGGGGAGGTTATAAGGAGCGAGAGGATGATCCGAGAGCCCAAGCATCTCCGTCTATTTCGATCTATCCCTGTTTCAGCGGGTATGGCGCTTCGGGAGAGGCGCCGGTGGTTATTTGGAAATCGGGGGCAACGTCACAACGTGAGAAACCAAAAGCGGAAAGGGTGCCGTAAGGGTCCGATTGGGAATTTGGTTTCCCTCTCTCTCTCACCACCTTCGGTTTGCACTTGGACTGGCTCCATCTCCTTTTTTGATATGAAGCCATTTATGATTTCTGCCCCGGTCTTGGTCTTCTTTGGGCTTCTCTCGTCTGCCGCCCCGCTTCTCCACGTGGCTGGTCCGCTCGCCTCCTCACCCCCTCTCGTAATGGCTTACTATCCGGACTGGGCCTCTTATTCTCTTCCCCCGGAGAAGATCGACTTTGGGCGATTCGACTGGATCGACTACGCGTTCGCTCTCCCGGACCAGTCGTTTGCTCTCGGATGGGATGACCCCGTCAACGCCCCTGCGCTTCTCGACAGACTCGTTGCTTCTGCGCACGGTGCGGGCAAACGTGTGAAACTGAGCATCGGCGGATGGACTGGCAGCCAGTTGCGTATCCACGTCCGCCGGCTTTTCCCGTGGTGTTATTCAACCCCTTTCCTAGCCACTTCTCTGCTGCTGTGGCGACGGAAGGAAGCCGGAGGAAATTTGCCTCCAACATCTTAGACGCCTACAACCGTTTCTCGCTCGATGGGATCGACATTGACTGGGAGTACCCCGGTCAGCAGGGTAACGCTGGTAACGGCGTTTCCTCATCAGACACGGCGAACTTTCTCCTCTTTCTGCAGGATCTGCGCCGGCTGCTGCCACCGTCCGCCAAGATAACTGCGGCGACCCAGACGGTGCCGTTCGCCGATTCGAACGGCCGGCCGCTCCAAGACCTGTCAGAGTTTTCGAAAGTGCTCGATTGGGTCCTGTTGATGAATTACGACGTATGGGGATGTACGACTTGCCCGTTTAGGCTCAACGTATCCTCCCGCATGCTTAAATTCCATTTTTAGCTTCTTTGAATCCCGGACCGAACGCACCACTCGAGGACGTGTGCAAGAATTCTTCTATCCCATCTGCCAACGCCCATTCGGCGGTCCTCGGTTGGAAAGCCGCGGGCTTTGCTTCGTCTCAGATTGTCCTCGGAGTTCCCGCGTACGCGTACATCTCTCGCTCCGCTGCTTCTTCCCTTCGCCAGAAGCGCACCGGCACCGTCGATGCACCAGCAAATATCCGAGTGGTCAACGACGCCGGCGGAATCGAGACCGGCCAAGTCCAATTCAGGGATCTAGTCAGGCAGGGAGCTCTCACTCGGCTGCCCTCCTCGGGCTCCGTTGGTCATCTCGATGTCGACATGGCCTGCGCCGGTGTTGAAGATGACGAGGAGCAGCTGACGATGTCTCTATCACCAACCGGAGAACTGATGGTCGCCGTCGGTGCTTCTTCTTCTCCGCCGCCCCATGCGCACGCCTTCGCCGCGGCTTCGTTCGACGGCGCCGGAGGTTTCACCCGCCATTGGGACGTTTGCTCCTCCACCCCTTTCCTCCGCTCTGAATTTGCCGAACAGATCATCACCTTCGACGATCCACAGAGCCTAGGCCTCAAAGCCGCTTGGGCCAAGGAAGCTGGAATCCTTGGCGTGAATATTTTCGATGTGCACGGAGATACGGACGACTGGGATCTCGTCGACTCTCTCAGGATGGGGCTGGGAGTCATCTAGGCTGCCTCTCTTCTTTTCGTTTCTCGTTTTTGCCTGCAGGCTGGGCCCTCTGTGTATCTCTGTTTCGCACTGGGTGTATTTTTTATTGTTTCCTCGTGTAATTGCGGACCCGCTTGCCAAAATGTTCCATCCAGCCTGATGGATTCGGGGCCGTGAGCCTAACCCACTCCTATCGGGAGAGGATCGAGATCGGTCGTGGTCGCACTTCCGAGGTCGGAAGTCCGAACAAACAAGGTCGCCCACGCGACCTGAACTCCGCTCGAAGACACCGGTCATCAAACTGCCCGGTGTCGTAAAACCCGCATGTGGCGATGTTACGGTCGCGACCTGGACGGAAAATCAGTTTTTTTCTTTCCCTGGTTTGCTAGTTTACTTGTCCTAGGGTAGTAGTATCGACAACCCTCCGAAATCCTCTCTCGTTGGTGCTTCTAGGGATACCCAACTCCTCCCCACACGTTACAGGTCCGCATGGCTCAAGCTCGAGGGTCGTGCGAGGGGTGTGTCCTCTCATGGTTTTGAAATCTTTGGGGTCTGCCCACCCTACTTTTGTGGCTGTACAAATCAATCGCCCCCACGCTCCTAGTCATTCAATATTCAATGGCGTCCTGTGTCCCCTCAATAAGTAGATCAGAGAACAGCCCCGAATTTTATCGATCGTCCGTTAGGATTGGTGACCATTTGCCAACAGATCACAGCGGCGGAGGGGGGGGGGGGCCGTAGGTCAGCATCGTTGCGTATGCATGTTTTAGAATCAACGCCAAGGAGGGCTGTCGTTTCGGGAATGCGAAAAGCCTGAAGAAGAAACCATGGGAATGCGCGACGAGTGGCAGGGTGAAGCATATACCCGGATACGTTGGCGAGGGGATCACTCCGTCCGAGCCTTCTACTCAATCGTTCTCACGGCACATCGTACAGGCAAAAACGATCGTAGAATCTGTAAATCTCGTTGGAAACCTCTGTCCCCGGCTGCGCACACACCCTCTGCGACCCTTCCTCGTACCTTTTTGTTCCTTGAATTCTGGGGGACGCACCCCCACGACGTTCGGTCTGTTCCGCTTGAATTGGTTGACAGAAATGCCTCCGCTAGTGGGGGGGGACAGCCTTCGCCCGTTTTGTAGGTAGGAGACCCATGCGACGTTGAAACACCCCGTTCGTACCACGAGGGTGACCTCAGGTAGCTTGTAGAAGCGGGGAACGTGTTTTACCAGATTATTGCTGGGTGACTGAATGCACACGCCTCTGTGACGAGCATACACGGGGGATCGCAGTGACTCACGAGGTGGGCCGTTGAGTGCCGCTAAATGGAGGCTCGCCTGTAAGAGGCGCACAGGTTCAGCAGAGGAACAGGACCACCCGAATACCGTGCGCCTACCAGACGGCAGTGGGAGAGGCTTATGCCCGTTCGCCCGGTGGCCAAACATCCCTTGCTTTCGATATCCCCGCCACCCATGGGACTACGGCGACACGAGGCTGTCGGGATCTCCGTTCGCAACCTCTCTTCCGATGAACACTTCTTGGATGATAGGGTCGAAGCGAGGCGCTTGAGAGGAAGGCCCTGTGACACCGAGAAGCGGTAAAATTAACCAGCGTGGGTAACACCGCGGGTGACGAGGAGCGCAAGTCCACGTGGGCTCAAACTGAGTAGGCGGTAGGGTGGCTCGTGGCTGGATGGTGGTGGCGATCAGGATTGCGATCGTCGCACGTACCCGCGACGTCTCGTTGAAACACCGGTACGGCACACGCGGTGGGCGACCGGGAGTAACACGCCCTCCATCCAGTGTGCAGCATGGAAGGTCGGGATCACTGACCTGCCGGTTGGAATCCTCCCTCTTTCGTAACCGAGGCACTTACAAAGATAAAGGGCTGTGAATTAGTCTATTGCATCAGCATCGTGATAATCGCCCCACTCTAGAGGGTGGAACGCGCGTGCTTACTCGCTATTCTCACCAACGGACCACTGAACGGCGCGTCGGGGTTTAGAAAAATGCGTTCTGGGCGTGCATCGTTCCAGATAGGACTTAGGCAATAGGCAATAGATGGTAGGAAGTGTTTCGAAGTGTGTAAGCGACCTCTCAGGGTCTCCGAATGTAATCCGATATCAGTCCCTGGGTGGCGACTGAATCTGTGGTAGGAGATTGACGGTTGTGGGCGGGTAACGAGTACTTAGTCCCCCCCCCCCAGTCGGGGGCCGACTAACCTGTACCACGTGTGTGTGTGTGACTACGTGAGGAGCACGGTGCAGAGCGTTCAGTCAGTCGCCCGTGTGGCGTTATGGTGACCACGACTGTTGGCGATTAGAGCATGAGGCGGTGTTTAGCGCAACTCGGAGTCAGAGACTGCGTTAACTGTCGAACTGCGGCGTCCGGCGCACGACCGGGGGTACCAGAGTTCAAACCCTAGAATGTTCGTCTCCAAAGGCGTTCGTACCAAGCAGACCGCTAGCCAGGGAAAACGGAGAGAGGCGTAATTGCTGCCGAGCCCGAAGAACGCAAACGCACGCCCCGATCACGTGTTCGGCCAACTTTTTTTTCTTCCACGTTCGTTGAGGGTGCCCTCCGCTGATATGCTTCGGGTGAGTTTTTCTTCGTTCCATGAACGCCAGGAGAGCAGCACAGGCGATACAGCTGGTCACTTCGGTGATGACAATCTTATTCACACTGTATGAACGCTGCGGGGTAGTTCCCGTTGCGTCATGAGTTGATAATCTTTCTACAACGGTATCTGAGGCTTTGTTGCACCGCCGTATCGCTCTGCGATGACCTCCGCGTTTCACCTGGTATTTGCGTTGTTCTGATCATGTTTTCTAGCCTGGGTTCTGAACATTTGAATTGCTGGATGTGAAGGCTTTGGGTCGCATTTGGTCTTGATGGACGCGCTGGCATTTCACTATTCTCTGCGTCGCCCATTCTTTACTACCCACTCGGTTGTGACGCCTCCCCGGTATGGGGTTTGGGCTCCGTCTGCCGCCCCGGAGTTTCAAAATGCAGTTAGGGGTGCGATCGTTACGTGGAAATCTCTATTCTTTTTCTTATCGACGTTCGAATCGTGCGAAGATGGTGATAGGCCCCGTTCCCACCAGTACGGCGAAGGGGATCAGCAGATGTCGGATGACAAGCGTCCAGGTCATTCAAAAGCATCCGGAGGAGCGTGGCCCTGCATCTGGCTGAGTGCCCCCTTGATAATGTAGAAATGGGTGGCCGACTTGATCGCGATCGCGGTCAGTGCCGTTGTGGATACTTGTTGTTGCTTCGCTGTTGGTTGCGGATTTGGGGCCGGAGGAACGGTCTGGTAGGCAACCGGAAGGTTACACCTTGGGCAAGCGTATCTCCACTGTCTTTCGTATTTTCCGTCTTGCCTAAGGAATAAATTGAGCGGGTACAAGGCGGGATCTAGAAAAACTGCGAGAAGGTAACACGTACCGTTCATACAGGATTGGTTCCATGGGTGTAGCGTTGAGTTTGAAGACCTTGGCGGGGGAGTCCTGAGTGTCTCGGGCCTGGACGATCGTCGCGCCATCTGTCTGTCGTTTCGGAAGAGTCGGTAAGGGTTTGTCGATGATCAACTACTACGCGGTTGCGGGGAGGGTATTTGAGCACGAAACGTTGCCAGGGGTTCAAAACGCACGATATATTCCCCGCAGATGCAATCTTTGTTGCTGTGTCATCAGGACGTGTGTTTGAAAAGATTAACCAGCCGGGTTCTTACAGTAAACGCGGAAGTTCGCGGCTGAGGAGGGAGTTGACTGGGCTGCGTCAACCTGGAGTCAGAGTCGGGTGTATCTTCGCTCGGGGGGCTGATACGGACCATCTTGAGAGGTGGATACAGCGGCTCGTGAAACGACTTTGGGCATCGCGTTCGAAGAAGAAACGAAGAACCAAAATCGCCACCAATCTGGTTCTACAGCCGAAGCGTGACCCGGCGGAGTGATTCCCCGTGACGGCGTGACGGCTCTGGTGCGACAAGGAGATTTGAGATTTGGAAAAGCAGCCCGTACCATTATAATATTCCCGCCATTGTTTCAATCGGCCCCTTCCCCTTCTCCCCGTCCCCCCACCCTTCCCCATCCGCCTGTCGCCTGCAACAAACGCGGATGGCTGAAAGAGATGCTTCGGTTCGCCTCAGAAGAGCCGTCCAGGGTGAGTACGACCTTCCTTTGATCTCTTTCGGTTCCAGTTCCACAACTTACCCCCGGGGTATATTCCCTTGTTACGAATTTGGTAGAGAATAACCTTTTCCTCGTAAAACGGCTCATAAAGCGCACCGACATGCGGAATCAGGATCCAAACACCAAGAGGTACACGTCTTTGGCGTGGGCCGCCGTTCAAGGATGTGAGGAGACGTTCGAGTTCCTCCTTACCCAGGGACATGACGACGAGGAACTCAGTAAGGTGTGTTACACGTGCAAAACGTATCGTGGACCCTTGGCGGACCATTGACGTGTATTGTTATCAGGATTCAGATAACAACACCGTCCTCACCCTGCTCGCGGACTTCAAAGCTCCAGCGACAACTCCGTACAGATCCACGCCAAATGACCTTTATGCAAGCGAAGCAGCGCTCCGCATGGCGAAACTTTACTACGACCGCTATCCGTATATTAGGGACTGGGCAAATTCTCAAGGCAAAACCGCTCTGCATGCTGCCTCTATGCGGGGGAGCGAGGAGGTTGTCCGGGTACGTAACTTTTCTTCCCGACTCGGAAATCCCCCCTGCAATGCTGTTCCGGTGATTCTGACTCTGTGTATTTGGCTGACAGATGCTGTGTGATCTCGGTGCGGACTTTGACCTGACGGATAACCAAGGGAATACTCCCCTGCATTAGTGAGCACCCCCCGCTCTGGCCCATTTGGTTGGGCAAAATGATGAACTTTGTTCCCCCCCCCCCCCCCCTCTCCTCTCTTGTAGCGCCAGCGCATGGGGTCACATTCCAGTGGGTGGATTTGGAATTTGATCCATTTGACAGACCGATCATTGATCTTAACCCTTACCAGATCGTCCAATTACTGATTGAGCGTGGGTGCCAATATGCCGCAAGAAACAATGAGGGGTTCACAGCCTCGGATTATGCGTACTCGTCAGTCGTTTTCTTCGTCGCTATGTTCCACCACCAGCGCTGTTGATCTGACCTTCCCCATGGAACAGCATCAGCACGAGAGACACACTGCAAGATACTGCCAGGATCCAATTCGAGAACAACAAACGGGCGAGGAGACAGGTTTTCGCCCAAGCTGCACAGAAGGGGACGGAAAGGACGCCCGATGTTGTCATTCCACCTCCGAAAGTGCGGCACCGGAACGGCAGTGCGAGTCATCGGCTGCGGAGTGGATCTGGTGCTAGTCGCATGACTGGTGGTACGACCTCTGAGAGCGACTTTGATGGTTCTTCGTCACTGTTACACGGCCATTACACCTCGAACTCTCCGATGTCATCACCCTCGACCCATTCGACCAACCTCCCATCGGCTGGGTCGTTAACTCATCAGTACAAACCAATATCGTCCGGATCCGCCAGCACCTTCTCTGTCCCTTCTTCCTCCCATTCCACGAACTCGGGCACACCGATGTCACACAACACGTTGTCGCCGATCACGACCCGGATGTTGGAGAGGGACGCTGATGCGATGGAAAAATACAAGCGGAGGAATCGAAGTGGGAGTGGAGGGACGACCTCCACGGACGCGCCATCGCAGGCGGAGTCGGTTGGGAATCTGAACGGTGCTGACTGGGAAGAGGTTGTCCCTCCAAAAGACGCGTTGGTGAACGGTTCTCTGCAACCGAGAAGGTTCCTGAGACCTTCGGTCAGTGCGGCTCAGCTGAGAAGCAATGGGAGCGGCCCTGGGTTGGTCAGCAAGGCCAGCCAGGAGATGCTGAGGTCGAGGTCAGGCACGAACCCCATAGATATCCCTCACAGTGGATCCAATTCTTCATTCTCGACCGTCAACGGGAGTCACCGGAGCTCGAATCTCACCACGCCGACTCGACAGAAACCTGGTACCTCTATCCGGACCTTGTCAGGTCACACCGCTGGCGGGGTGACAGATGACAGGGGTGATGGTGACTACACGGGACCCAGTGAACTTTACGCACAGTTTCCACCACCAGCCCCTACACCTCGCTTGCAACCGCCTCCAAAGGCGTCGACACCTACGAGGGGGACGGATCGGAATGGGAAGGGGCCTGCGGGTACAACGCCAACGGCGACCAGTCATCGGAGGATCCCTTTCCACATCCTGAGCAAACCTCTACCCCCAATCGATGCACAATTCGGTCATCGACGCGGGACTTCCACGACCTAATCATCCTCCCCTGTCTTCTCTTCCTTCTGGCTCCACCGCCGCATTGCTCGGCTCTTCTGACATTTTGTTGCCCCCGAATTGATCATTTCATCCCTCATCACATTGCACTCGCAAGATATCTGTAGCATGTTGTATCAACCCTCGTTCATCCTCGTGTAGTACCTCAGCACAAGTACAGTAGCTGTTTATAGAATGTTGTCTGAATGCTTCAACAAACCGTTTTTGGAACAGTCCCCCGTTTTACTTTTGACATCAATTGATCGGAGAATGCCAGTGATCTGTGGACTTGCTGGTCTTCTGCGGCGGAGCGGTCAGAACACCGTTGAACACCACACCTGGCTCTATATATCCGTGGTAACTGGCACCACACTCTCTCCAACAACCACCTAGTCCGCGGGCCTTCGTTCGCTTCCCTCACCATCACCATCCCCTTCCCGCCAGGCCATAGCCAGACGAAACGCCAACACCAACAGGACAAGCACCACCCCCAGCGGCACAATGAGCTTTCCTTCCAGCCCCGACGCTGACCCCGACCCGACAACACAAATGGCCTGGCCATCCAGCCGCAGAAACGCCTCCGGGTCCCACACCATCAAGTCAAATCGCTCTGGTGTGGGGGTTGGACACCCCCGAGGACCGTTGAAGTTGGATCCCACCGCGAGCATCAAGACCCTCGTGAACCCGACCCCAAAACGGAGGTTGTCGACGAAAGACTTGATATTCTTGAGTATTTCGATGGCGGGTGCGCAAATCGCTTGGACGGTGGAGCTCGGGTATGTGGTTCACACTGGTTTCGGTACCGCCCCTTGTTGTCCTTTTGGCGGTTGCGTCGCGCGTCACCGAGTGCTTACGAACACGGGCAGATATGGGACGCCGTTCTTGTTGAGTTTGGGATTGTCGGAACAGCTCACGTCGTTGGTGTGGCTTGCGGGTCCCATTAGTGGTTTGATTGCCCAACCTCTCATCGGTGCGTCCATCCCCTACGATCCATCCCTCTCTCTCCCTCTCTCTCCCTCTCTCCCCCTCCCTCCTTGAAATCTTCACCCCCTCGTGTCTGGTCCCCCGAAAACTTCTTCATTCCATCCATAACCAGCCAACTCTTTTACCTCCCGGTCCCCCGGCCTCAATATCCGCCACCTCCATTCAATCTAACACGTTTCTTTTACTCTATCATAACCAATAGGCGCCATCTCGGACTCTTCCGCGTCCAAGTACCGCCGCCGATACTGGATCGTCTCATCCACCATCGTGCTCGTCGTATCCACTTTGACCCTTGCCTATTGCAAACAGATCGCTGGGTTCCTCGTTGACTTGTTCGGTGCGGGACAGGGCGATTGGGATCCTAAACGAACGGTTTATGTCTCCCACACGGCCATCGGCCTTGCAATCGTGTCGTTTTATCTGCTCGATTTCGCGCTCAACGCGTTGCAGGCGTCTTTGAGGAACTTGCTCTTGGATATCACCCCAGCCGATCAACTCAATGTCGGTAACGCCTGGCACAGCCGTATGACTCAGGCTGGGAACATCGTTGGCTACGGGTTTGGGTTCTTCCCGTTGGCTGATATCCCTGTTCTGAGGTGGATCGGAGGGACGCAGTTTAGGAAATTTTGTATTGTCGTCCTCGTCGTTCTGGTCATCACCGTTTGGATTACGTGTTGGACACAGGTGGAACAGGAACGACCAAAGAAACAGGTTGGGAACAGGTGCGTGGTAGTGATCGCGTCTAAGCCACTGTTGGACAAGTTGCTGATTAGTGTGAAACAGGAGCTTGAAGCAGATTTTGGGGAACATTTATGCTGTGGCTCTCAAGTTGCCCCCACCTATCAAGAAGGTCTGCGCTGTACAAGTGTTTGCATTCATGGGATGGTAAAGTCCCGTTCTCTGGTTTACCGTAGTGCACCCCCGCTGATTTTGACCTCAGGTTCCCCTTCCTTTTCTATGCGTGAGTGAGGACGGTACCTTGTGGGGCTCTTTGCTGACATTGTGGTATAGTACGACTTACATCGGCCAAGTCATGGCGAGGGAGAAGAACGCAGAGCCTGACCCCGAGTACGCCACTCGCGTGGGAGCTCTCAGCATGCTGCTGAACAGTGTTGTCGCTACGGCGGCCGGTGCCCTCCTCCCCTACCTTTCTCGTCGTGACACGCGTCTCCTTCGTGTCCAGGACGAGGACGAAGAGGAAGAAACTACCCGTCTTCGGGGCCTGATCTACGAATGGCGTGACCAGGCGGCCAAAAAGGGGGAAACAATGAGGTTGCCCACTCTTCCCGTCCTGTACAGGACGATTTGGATTGGCGCTTTATTGTTGTTCACCATTTTGACAATGTCGACCTTCTTTGTCACTTCTGCCATTGGCGTAAGTATCTCGAGGTCCTGGTGCTGGCCTTCGTTTGAAGCTGACCATCTGAGGCAGGCCATCATTATCGTCAGTTTGGTTGGTATCTCCTGGGCTGTCGCCTGCTGGGTGCCGTTCGCCATCATAATGGAGGTGAGGAGTTTATCAGCTCTATTACACAGTAGTTTCTCATCACCGAAACGATCTGTTTCTAGTTCCTCAAAGAGATGGAAGAGATTGTCGAACCCACATCCCCAGCCCAAACTCGTGCCAACTCTCGTATCCACTCTCGCGCTCATTCCCGCACTCACACCGGAAGTGCTTCTTTTGCGAACTTTTCCATCCCTGAGCGTCAGCCGTTGCTAGCTAGGGCAACGGCAGCGTTGCACCGTCAACAGCACCAACAGCATCGACAGCACCAAGAACAAACTGCACTTGGTCCTGTCGATCGGGACAAGCCTGTCGCCGGAGGGACGGTGTTGGGGATTCACAATTTGGCGATTGTGTTCCCTCAGTTTGCCGTATGTCGTTTTCTATTGTTCGACCCCTCCCTCTGCGATCCAAGTCACTAAACGTGTGTTTGCTAGGTTTCGCTTATTACCAGTCTCATCTTCAAGATCGTCGATGGGAGCGACCAGGACAAAGACACGACCTACTACGGTCGGAACGGTGTCGCGTGGGTCTTGAGGTTCGGCGGGTTCTGCACATTGGTGAGTAGTCTCGTCCTGCCCCTTTCGGTTGGTGTCGCTCACCTCTGGCACTCACAGTTTGGGGCCATCGTTGCTCGCAGCTTGCCTCTGACAAAGACGGAGGAGGAGATGCACTATATCTTGGAGGAGCTGACTACGTTGAACAAGGAAGATACACATCCTTAACTTCCATGACATCCCCCCGTATATGCTCACGCATACCTCGCACCATTCCTAGAGATCTGTGATACTCCCGCCAGATGGCTTTCTTTCAATTTCGTTGGACATCTGTCATTGTGTATTGTTATAGTCTTGATTACATTGTGCTCACGCTACTCTGTCCTTTGCATACGATTATCCCTTCCTGTTTCCAAATCCTAGACCAGATGGTGGTTGGCACCATTGAGGCGCGTCTCACAACCTGCCTTCAAATCGCAAGGTGACAAAAAAGAAAAACCCACGCCGGGACTCGAACCCGGAACCTTCAGATCACGTGAAAGACAAATTACGTAGAAGTCTGATATCATAACCATTAGACAACGCGGGCTTCCATCGGATTTTGTTATGAAAAAACATGACGAAGGGCGATGGGTGAGTATCCAGGCAAGATCAGCGAGCGACCTCGACTTACTCCCCACACCACCATGGAGGCTCTCTCACAGGCGATGACCAATCTTGAATCGTCTACCACCAGTTTCTGCTCAGACTTCGTAAGTCGGTCGCAGCATCGAATCGATCACAAACATCGTTCGTGCTGCAATGCCATACAGTTTGAGAATCTACCAATGCCGGAGCAACAGAGAACGGCGGCCGACCAGGTAGGCATGCCGATCTCTCCTGCAGTCCACACCGGAACTAGAAACCCTATAGCTGCGCGTGATGAGCGGCCGGCTTTTACTCGTTCTCTCCAAGCTTCACTACGCTGCAAACGCCATTACTCCGTCCAATAAGCTTCCGCCCGAGCTCCTACGCGCGGTATTCTCCTACCTTCGCCCAGGGACTCACCACGATTGGGAGGAAGGTCCAGTCCCGCCATACAGGAACATACTCACGGTCGGTTGTGTTTGTCGTCACTGGAGGGAGATCGCAGTTTCTGCGACAGAATTATGGACGAACATCATCCTCGGTGCCAGTAGCGTACCCGCAGAGAAGGAGATGCAGATAGCTCTGCTCTGCATGCGCCGTTCCGGAGCGCAACCATTGGATTTTTTCGGCTGCCCACCCCCCCTTGGCCCGCCCGAGGTGATCCCGGAGTTGGACCGCCGGCGACTGAGGAGTATAGTATCTTGGCGCGCGGGTGAAGCCACTGGAGGCGGTCTCGCCGATTTCCTTCGGCCGGCGCTACAGCTCGAACACCTGGAAATTAGAGGAGATGGAACCGTATTGCCTCCCCTCTTTTCAGACACCCCCCGACGCCTCCGGGAGTTGGTCCTCTTTAGATCCACCCCTTGGCCGAACAATCAGTTTGGGTCCCTTCTTTAAACCTCCTCAGTCAAAACGACATCGAAGCCAATTTCCCCTCCCTACTCAATGTCATACGGTGTTCCACACATCTCGAAGAGCTCTTCCTCGAAACCGATTTCTATCCCAACGTAGGACCGGAACCTCACCAGCCCCTGGAACACAAAATTTCCCCCATCCTTCTACATTCACTCAAGAGACTGCATATTTCCCACGTTTCAGCTGGGGCGACAAGGCACCTCCTGGAGTACTCGACCTTCTCCCGAACGGGATCTGCATGCGGTTCTCAAGCATATCCCTGGAGTTTGGCGACACTTTCCCGGAGGGGATTACGCCTGAACTCTCCCCGCATGCTGCGACGAGGCTCGAAGTCATCTACCCTTCCGTAGGCAGGGCGATACTCCACGCTACGAATGGCCTGGCACACATAAGATGGGCGCACCGATTCTACCCAGGATTTTACCGATTCTTCCATTGGGTTGCGGAGAAACCACACGAGGGATGCCCCCTGAAGGAACTTTGGCTACATATCGACCGAGAAGACTACTGCGAATTGCCACCTCCTCACGCTTTGTGCGACTTGGAGACGCTAGTCATCGAGACAGACCCCAACGAAAAGTTCAACTATGGGTTTTTCCCCATGTTGTCCCCCGATGAAGATGGTGTACCTTCTCCCCTCCTATCGACTCTCGAACTCCGGAATTTGTTTGGGGTGGCGGCGTTCGGAGAAGTCCTCAAGGCCCGGTCGGACGCTGGGGTCCGATTAAAAACCCTCCGAATCAGGTGGTTCGGCGGCTGCGAGGCAAGGATGGCTCCCCTGTCCCAATTTGTCGACAAGCTCGAGTTCTACCACGTTATTAGCAAGGCATCGCGCGGGTTAGAGTTACCAAAGGAATGCATGACAAAGGTAGGACTGTGGGAATCTTGGTCTCGGGGATTCGTAGGAACCTCCTGGGAATGCCTTCACGACTGAGGGATGCTGGTCGGAGGTGCAGCGGTCCGACAGGACCATCCGTCGACAACCCGTCAGCGATCTCGCCTGAGCCCTGCGGCGATAAGCAAAGCGCTTCTCCGCCTGGGGGAGGCTGAAGACCACTGCGGGGGGACGAGGTCGAAGTGATATTAGTCGTGGCTTCTGACATTTGGCGGGATTGGAATCGAGATCCAGGTCTGCGTTTCCACCACCAAGCCCGAGTCGGTGGTTGGTACCCGCGGCTGAAGTTCTTGTTCTTTCGCAACTGACATGTCTTGCGGTATTTAGTGCAGCGAGTGGTGGCCGGCATGAGCTCTTCGGGTCTCGAGCCTTTAGAGTAGAAATTTCCAGATATTTTGTAGTACCTCCTGATTCGGATACTTATACATTCTGCGATCGAAGTGTGAAATCATGGGAGACGTGTAAGGCCCGCCTTGACTCTCTCCCACCACCACCATGGAGGCTCTCTCACACGCGATTGCCAACCTGGAATTATCTACCGCCAGTTTCTGCTCAGACTTCGTAAGTTGGTCGCGGCCTCGAACTGATCAACCCCATCTCATGCCGCAATGTCGTTAGTGGGGAAATCCTCCGGTGCAGGAGCAACAGAGAACGGCGGCCGACCAGGTATGTGTGTCGATCTCGCTCCTACAGAACATGCCGCAACTTGCATCCCTATAGCTGCGTATAATGAGGGACAGGCTTTTAGTCGTTCTCTCCAAGTTTCACTACGCTGCGAACGCCATCGCTCCGCCCAATAAACTTCCGCCCGAGCTTCTACGTGCGGTATTCTCCTACCTTCGCCCAAGGGCTCGCCGTGATTTGGACGCAAAGCGAACCTCGTCATACGAGGACCTGCTCGCGGTCAGTCGCGTTTGCTGCTACTGGAGAGAGATCGCAGTCTCTGCAACGGAACTATGGGCGCATATCATCCTCAACCGCAGCGTGCCGGTCAGGGGGGAGGTGCCCATAGCTCGACTCTGTGTATGTCGTTCCGGAGTACGACCACTCGACTTCTACTACACTCCCTCACCCGAGCCCGGCCCGTTCAGTGTCGAAGAGCTGATCCCGGACTGCCACCGGTTGAGGAGTGTAGTATATTGGTACGCGGGTGAAGCTGCTGGGGACGAACTCGCCAGTTTTCTCCAGCTGGCACCACGCCTCGAGCGCCTAGAGATTAACGGCGATGGGATCTCCCCGTTGCCTACCCTCTTTTCCGGCACTGCCCCGTACCTCTGGGAGTTGGCCCTCTCGAGATGCGCTCATTGGCCGAACAATCAATTTGGGTCCCTTACTTCATTATACCTTCTCCGCCAAGGGGACCCAGATGCCGATATCTATTCTCTTCTCGGCGCCATCCGGTGTTCCCCACATCTCGAAGAGCTCCTACTCGAAAGAGAGTTCCAACCTCCCACAGAACTGCAGCACCCACCAGAACGCAAGATCTCCGCCATCCCTCTACATTCGCTCAAGAGGCTGCACATCTGCCGTCTTTCAACTAGAGCAACCAGACGCCTCCTCGGAGCGCTTGACCTCCTCCCAGACGGGATCTCCATGCGGTTCTCGAGCATATCCCTGGAGTTTAGTGCCATTTTCCCGGAGACGATTACACCTGAACTTTCCCCACATACTGCGACGAAACTCGAAGTCGTCTACCCTCACATGGGTGGGGCGATACTCCATGCTACAAATGGTGTGGCTCACACAAGGTGGACGCACCGATTCTTCGCAGGACATCACCAATTCTTCCATTGGATGGCGGAGAGGCCGCACGAAGCATACCATCTGAAGGAACTTTGGCTACATATCGACCGAGGATACTGCTACGAAATGCCACCTCCTCACGCTTTGCGCGGCTTGGAGACGCTGGTCATTGAAACCTACCCAAACGAATATTTCAATTCTGCGTTCTTCGCCATGTTATCCCCCGATGAAGGCGGTGTACCTTCTCCCCTCCTGTCTACTCTCGAACTCCAGCACGTGTTTGAAGTGGCAGTACTCGGAAAGGTTCTCAAGGCCCGGTCGGATGTTGGGTTCCGGTTGAAAACCCTCCGAATAAGGTGGTTCGACGGCCGCGAGGCAAGGATGGCACCCCTGTCCCAATTTGTCGATAAGCTCGAGTCCTACCACGTTACTGACAAAACGTCACGCGGGTTAGAGCTACCCAGGGAATGCACGGTGAGGAGAGGACGGTGGGGACCTTGGTCTCGGGAGTTCACGGGAAACGACTGGGAGGGTCTTTACGACTAGTGATGCTAGCCGGAGGTACGGTAGTCCAGCTGGGTCAGCCTTAGACAACCCGTCACCTAAGACCGTGGCGATGCGTAATGTGCCTCTGCGTCTGGGGTGAAGTTGAAGACCACGACGGGGGAACGAGGTTAATCCATACGTTTCCACTACAAAGCTCACATCTGGGCAGCGCTGAGTGGTGGACCGGGGCCCGTGGCGGTCCAATGGCTAGGAATTGAGAGTGCGACACCCACCGGGTTTTCCTCGGATGGGACTGGATCAGTCGATCCACTTGAAACAGCATCGTCGGCAGGACGCTGAGCGCTGATCCATGATTAATCATTTGGATGTCGAGAAGGTCAGTGTGCTCGATAGGAAGAAAATTGCGCACCGAGTTGGATGAGTTTGCCAGGGAGATTACCGGGGGGATACAAGCACCAACGAAGGGGCGGGCGAATGAATAGATCGTTCACCCATAACGATTTTGCAATAAGAAGAGTGTATCGGACTTTCCTGTGTGTCCCTCTGCTGGAACTGCTGCATCTGCGCCGTCGACGAGGCCAAGTGCCAGGCTATCAATCGGGGACCAACCGCACCTGATCCAAAAAGGAGGTTGCGAGCCAATGAAGGGCGTTTCCCACGACTCGCTTCGGCGGCGGCGGCCGTACAGCCAACTACCCACTTCACCTCCACGATCACCATGCCTGCCCGTTATGCTCCCCTACCAACCCAACGACCTCCAGAGCATTCCGACGACGAACTCGACGCCGCCTTCGATGGCTCGGACGATGAGCTCGACTACGACGACGACAACGCTCCAGTTCCCGAATCACAGCCTCTGAACCCATCCCGTTCTGGCCACACCTTACCCTCTTTCTCCACCCAAAACCGCCCTCCGCCAATAGCTATACCGGGAGCGTACGATTTTGAGCGGGTGGATTACGATGTCCCACCTCCTGGATCCCCCACCCGAGCGATGGAGAACGATTACGGGAACACCAACGGCCACATCCCCTCGTACGATACCGATGTAGGCCTTGCGGGATACAGGCGCGGAGGAGCTAGGAGTTGGTTCGGTAGGGCGGCGGCGAGCGTATTGCCTTCGCATTACGTTCATCGGTTGGGGTTGGGTGGCGCATCCACCTCAACTGCGCATGTCGGTGGCGGAGTCATGAACGATGGCGTGTTTGCGAACCTTGCCGCCAAACCCGAGCGGCAGAGGCTGCAACCAGCAGGTACGTGACGTATCGTGCACAACATCTACCCTATCTTGAGTCTAACCCTTTGAATCGTCACTCAGTGGGAGACGACAGCATCTACCTAGCACCCGAGGAGACCCAGAAGGATGCACCCCCGTCCTACGCTTCCGCCCAAGCTGATACCGTCCCGCCTTATTGGGAGACTACCACCATTCACCTCCCTTCTGGCGCCTCCGCCTCCTCCATCCCCGGCGAAATGATCATAGAGGGACTTCCGACCGGGACGCTCTTCTCCTTCCTGTGGAATATGCTCGTCTCGATATCCTTCCAGTTCGTCGGTTTCCTATTGACTTTCCTGCTGCACACAACACATGCTGCCAAGTACGGAAGTAGAGCCGGCCTCGGAGTCACACTCATTCAATACGGGTTCGCCCTGAGGACCCGATTGGAGGACATTCCCGATGGGAGTGGGTACAATAGCGCCGATGGGAGCGGCTCCGGTGGATACCCAGGGTGGAGGCTCACAGACCCGACACGACCAACGTTCGAAACTGCCGCTGAGGCCGACGCGTACTACAAGACCCACCCTTCCTCTGTTCCAAGACAGGACGGTTACCAGACGGGTAATGGCACCGACATGGGCACGCCATCAGATGGTGTTTACGTTACCCCTTTCACGGATTCGACGTCGGAGTGGGTATCTTTCTTCTTGATGACGGTCGGTGAGTGACATCTCTGTGCCTTTGTTGGGTGACCCGCTGACTGAGGTCCACATAGGGTGGTTCATCCTCCTGACGTCCGTCTTGTCTTACTGGAGGGTCAAGAGGTGGGAGCGGAGTATCCTCGCTTCTTCTGATACCGGGAGCCCAACACCAAGTGAGAACCCGCTTTCCCGGAGGTTGCGCGCGGCGTTTGGTGGTCAGGGTATGCTTCGACACGGTTTCTCTCTTTCACGGGACGAGGACCTGAGCTCTTTGAATTCGACACCCATTTCCGCGGAGACGGCCGCCAGGATGGGTCAAAGAGGGAACAGCATGGAGCTCGGTACACCGTCGACTTCAGATCCAGAGGTCCGGCTCGCCCACGCCTGGGCTGAGGAAGCGAGGTTACAGAACGACCTGAGGGCTGCTGGGTTGATGTGATCACTTTTGCCCCACGCAACCCCACCTGCTCCCCACATTTGCGTTGTTTATCACCGTTATCGTTATTTTGATGAAATCCCCCTTGCTGCTTCATGGTAACATTCTGCACAAACACCTTGCCATCCTACCGGGAGTAATCCAAACTTTGTACGAGTTTTCTTTTCGGCTCCCAAAACCTGTCACGTGGACACCAATAGCCTTGTTTCTTGTCGTTACAATCTGGAGATACAACATAGCATATACCATAACATTCTCTCGTCCTAACATCGATGGCGAGGGTCAGGGAAGGATCCCCCGCCTGAATGGCTCAAGGGTGATTTCCAAAGCGGAACAAGGGTATGGAATCTCAAATTTCTCGAGAACCGATGGGTGCAGGATGCCGACGCTGCCGATCTCGATGTCGGAGTGAGAACTCAGGGCGGATTTGATGCCCTCCTTGACGGCGGTGAGGCCGGAATGTCCCCGAGATGGTGGTGGAGGGCGGTAGTAGACCGCTGCCGCACGGCCAGGGAAATAGGCGGGATCTATGACGGTTACCAGTAAGTATCGAGGGGGCGTCGTAGCAACGGTGGACCGCTCTTACCGTCCTTCTCCTTGAGGTAGTATCCGCTCCCGGACCTCGTATCCGACCCACTGATCCTCATTACCTCGAGAGTTTTCATAACTTTGTCCAACAACCCATGGATGACTTCAAACCCTGCGCTCTTGTTACACCAAACGGCCGCCGCATGCCTCACATTCCTCGCTTGCCTCTCCAAACTGAGATCCTTGAACACGACATCGGTCGACTCGAACACCTTAATCGGAAGCGGATGCGACCTGTTCTCACGAATCGTCTTGAGTAAACCAGGGATGAGCGAGGTTCGAACGACTTGGAATTCTAGGGTCTTTGGGTTTCCGATCTTCACCGCGGTTTTCCCATCGTCGACCTTGTTCAACCACTCGAAGTTTTCTTCATGCGAGCACTAGAGAGAGGGGGGTATTAGGACACAGAAACGCATTTTGTACTCAACTGTCCCACCAAGATGAGTGGGAGGACCTCCACGAAGCCCGCCTGAGCCCAGGTAGTCCTGACGACATCGGTCAACTTGCTCATCTCGAGGGGTTGGGCAACAGTGTTGGTCGCGGGGAACGTGTCAGGGAGATTGTTGAATCCGTAGGCGATTGCAGCGTCCTCCATAATGTCACACTCATGGAGGATATCCGGTCGCGTTGGAGGAATCTCCACAAGGATCTCATCAGGATCGGCGGGCGACTGGGAAGCGGTCAATGTCATCTTCTCGAGAAGAGGAATGACCTCAGCGGAGGTCAGGGACAAGCCGGTGCATGAGTTGATATATGACGTGTGAGCCTTCGTCTTGATGGTGGATAAATCTGGGGAAATCTTTGTGGTTCCATCCGGGCGGGTTATCCTGCATGGCTCGATCCTGCACTGGTGTCAGCTTCGATTCTTGGAGTCCCAATGGTCGGTCTTACACGTAGGGGACTTTGCAGTACTCGGAGAACATTGTCGTGACAATATTCACGACGATCTGGAGCTTCGTCTCGTCCGTCGCGGTGACATCAACGAAGATGTTTTTTGTGTTTAAGGTGATTTTGGTGTGTTCCGAGTTGATAATAGGCGGCATCGACAGAACGCGGTCTTGAGTATCGTAAATGATTGGATAGACCGGTGAATCCTTGATGATGTACAGGTATCGAGCGAGGTGTTTCTCCGACTAGAAGGAATGAGGTGAACTTTTGGAATAGCTGTTCGACTCATTCACGGACCTCGTACAAAGTCATAAGTTCTTCTGCGGTATATGCTCGGTCTTTGTTCAGTGGGACGAATTTGATGTCCTTTGGATTTCGAGCTTCGTATCGAAACGGGGGTTGTATGGTGTCAAGGTCGTGCGTTCCGATGGCCACAAGTTGCCGGCGCCGGCATAAGTTTTGATGAAGCTTGTCTTGCAACTCTATGAAAGACTGGTATGATTGAGGAGTGAAGGTGACGTCTCGCAGGACAGCGCAGGCGAACAATGGACGAATTTGCTTGGTCTGTATGTAGGATAAACATCTGGAGCGGTTTATGGTATCCAAACGGACGTACTTCTGGAGCAACAATAACCTCGATCAGGTCCCGTTCACCCCCTGGAGGGATATACAGTTTGTAAACCGGCGGTTTATCCTTGCCGAGGAAGACTCGGATAGCACGGGCGATCCCTTCGATACAAAGAAGATCGTATCTGTGAATGAGTTTAACCGAAACTTTCCTACGGAATCGCGGATTGTACGAGCCTGTTGGCGGGTATTTCTATCTTGAGTTGCTGTGGTGATGTCAATGAGACGACCTCTGTGAGAACGGGGTAGGCGCACGCACCGGTCGTTCTGCAGGGAGGCCCTTCTTCTTCAAGGCTTCAACCTCCTCTGTCGTCTAGAACCGGGGATGAGCTGATACGACCGATTGTAATTTCAGCGGTCCCCCACATCTTCGTCTAATTCCAATCCGAACTCGAATAACAGATGATCAAAGTCCTCCGACGCTGTGGTGCAATCGTCAGTCACGGTTTGGTTAAAAATCGGTGGGCCACGGACAGTAACGGTGTCCAAGTCTCTCCCATAGTTCCTCTTTATCGACAGCGACGGTCGGCATTTGTGATCAACGAATGAAGGGAGAGAGATGAAGTGATCGAGTCACCACTCACAGACGAACGGTGATCATGAAGTACGTCGGCCTCCTCAGCGGCGGAAAAGACAGCTGCTTCAATCTCCTCCACTGTCAACGGAACGGTCACGAACTCGTTGCCGCAGCTTCTTTGGGGCCACCGGACGGAAAAGGTTCAGCCAGCTTCATTGCCTCGGTCCATTTAAATCTTGAGGCATGAACATCTTCCAGAGGAGATAGATTCTTATCTCTACCAAACTGTCGGCCAAGATGCGATCGAGTTCATCGCTCAGGCCTTGGATGTCCCGCTTTATCGCAAAACGATTGACGGCACGGCTGTGGAGCAGGGCTCGGAATATGGAGGCAGGACGGCAGGTACCTCCGGCGGTGTCAGAGGTGACGAGACGGAAGATCTCTTTGACCTCCTTTTCACAGTGAAGGTAGTGTTGTTTCGTACCCGACACAGTTCCATGTCTTACGATTCCACAGGCGCGTCACCCCGGTATTCAGGGTGTCTCTGTCGGAGCAATCCTATCGAGTTATCAACGAGTCCGCGTAGAACACGTGTCAGTCACATTCGACTCCCCTACGTACTCGCTGCTCATTCCATTTCAGATGCCGGAGACTCGGTCTAACGGTCCTGGCGTACCTATGGCAAAGGGAACAGGATGAACTTCTACAAGAGATGATCAGCGCCGGTTTGGTCGCCGTTATAATAAAAGTGGCCGGGATCGGTCTCACGGAAAAGCACTTGGGGAAAACGCTCGCCGAAATGCAACCTACTCTGGTGAAGTTGGTGCGATTCTTGCGCCACGTCCCCAGCTCCGACACGGCTGACGTGGATTAGAATTCATTATACGGATCCCATATTTGTGGTGAAGGAGGGGAGTACGAGACCCTGACGCTGGATTGCCCCTTGTTCAAGAGGCGGATTCAATTGTAAGTGGTGGCGATTCTGCACGCGCGTATTCTCATCCCACTTCGACAGGGTAGATGTCGAAACCGTGGTTCACTCGGACAATGCGTTCGCAGCCGTTTCGTACCTTAGGGTCAAAGGGGTTACTCTCGAGGGGAAACCAGAAAGCGGAAACGACCTGACCGTACCCCCGTTACTAGAACCCGATTTTACTCGCATTCGAGTCCTACTGCGTGGCGACCACTCCGTGGACAGCTCGATCCGCGCGGTTTCAGAATCTGTTACCTGTCAGTCTACTGTTCAATCTCGTGGTTCGTCGGGTTCGCGACGGGGCGGTTGGGTGGTTGTCGGGGATGTCTTTTGTGAGGCCGGCCAGGACATTCCTTTCGAGGAAGAAGTTGCCCAGTGCTTCTGTGATCTCCAAGGTAGCCCTACACCCCCTGAGGAGATGTCGTTCTGAGCCATCATAGCCCAGCTCAAGAACCATGGACTCAGCCTACCCAAGTGTACCCACATAAACGTTTACTTGGCTTCAATGGACCTGTTCCCCGCCCTCAATACAATATACGCCACGTTCTTTGGTACCAGTCCTCCTACACGAGCTTGTGTCGCTGTGGATCTTCCTTCGCCTATGAGGGTCAAGTTGGATTGCTTCGCGTACGCAGAAACGGACTCGGCCCAACGAACCGCACTTCACGTGCAAGGCTTGAGCTACTGGGCACCAGCAAACATTGGGCCATACTCGCAGGCGGTTCTCGTCGGCGAACACACGTTTATCTCTGGCCAAATTGGGTTGATCCCAGCTAACCTTTCGCTCCCGTCACCCCATGACCCTGGTACCGAGACTGCTTTGGTTTTCCAACATACGGCAAGGGTGGCCGACGCCGTGAGGAAGTCAAGTGGGCAGTGGAGGGGCCACACACAACTGGCGATATATTGGCTAGTGGGTCGGGAACAGGCCACGTGCGTGGTTGCTGCCTGTGAACTGTTTGCAACGGTGGGTGCCACCCTCTCGGCTTCATTGGACCGATTTCACCTCCCTGTAGGAAAGGCACACACCGACGGTGTTGTTAGGAGTGCCTTCTTTACCCAAGGGTGCCACGGTGGAAAAACAGGTGGTCCTCCACACGGGGCGTTACGCCGTCAGGGACGGAGAGGGCATTGAGGAGGTCCTCGTCGGGCAGTCTACGTTCCACACAGGCAAGCCGCTGACCCGTAACGATGGACCACGCTAACTGAAGCGTAGCTTCAATGCAGGACGGGAACAACTCGCTGTACTACGAAATTTCCTCCATGGAAGGTTCGGGTGACGCCTGCGCGGTAGTCTGCGTTTCTGGTTCAGGTGCGTTCCACGGACCTTTTGCACCCCGCGCAGATGCTGAAATTCACTCAAGTTTCCAGACTAAACCTCGATCTGGAAAGGTACCCTCGACTCAATGGTCTGTCAACGAACGCCGCGTCGATAAGACTGTTCCACCTCCGGTCCATCGAAGTTTCTGAGGGTGAGTAGTGTGTTCCGAATGCTATGGAATTTCTCTCAGGGATCAAACTCTCAGCTTTAAATTTTTCTCAACTGTTTTTCGCGCGGCCCAATCCACCCGCCGTTACGACCATCCCGACGAGGTTCATTATCGGGAGAGATCATCGTCAATGGGATTATGCCCTGTGTGTATTTTCCCCTGGGTTAAGACTCCAACCCATTGCCTAGCGTCGGTGTACATTCCGAGATCGTGTAGGGTTGGGACAGCGTTTCGGTGTCCTCTGCCCTGGAACCTGTGTCCCCAGACCCTGCTGGGGAACGTAGCTGTGGCAGATTAGAATATCTCAACGACACCGGGAGGAGAAAGTCAGGGTAGTCATGTTGGCGTATTGTCGTCGTCTCGATCTTCACGTGTTCCAAAGAAAATGAAACTAGTGGTCTGGCGGTTTCCGGTGACCTCTTCAATGGAGGACCTCAACAACGCGGTAGAAGTTCTCAACAGTTTGACCGACTCCTTCTGTTCAGACCTTGTGAGTATCCCGAGTACACCCCTCCCATGGTCGGATTTCACCTAATCCAATCTCGCACCCAGGCCCGGAGCTTAATCTCCCGCGATCGACTGGAATGGACCTCAACCAAAGTAAGTTGCTTGGCATTTGACCTTGAAATGCATTACCCACCGACGAGCGACTCAGCTACGCGAGGTGGAACACACAGTGGTTGGGATCACATCCAAACTTCGGTTTTCCATCAATGCCTTAACCCCCATCAACCAACTCCCCCCCGAGATCCTTTGCGAGGCGTTCTTTCACCTTCGACCAGTGGTCAGAGGAGGACCCGGCCAACCACGGCGAACGAGACAGCCGTTCGAGGACTTACTCACTGTCACGCATACCTGTCAACACTGGCGCGTTGCTGCGATCGCTGCTGCGGATCTGTGGTCGCAATTGATCATCAGAGGCTCGCGCGGGAACTCGGACGATCTGGCAAGATTGGTTATCAGCAGGTCTGGCGAGTCACCGCTGGACGCGGACGTGGGATATCGCTTAGTGGTAGTGGTCCCGCACACCAATCGATTGCGCACCCTTTGGTGTAAAGGATCCACAATCAACGATTCCCTCAACTTTGGCAACCACCCGGTACCATTCCTTGAGGCACTCCACATTTCCCCCCACCGCCCTGAACCAGAAAGCCCGCCCTTACCGACTCTTTTCAACCGCGGTTCTCCGTCCCTCCGGGAGCTAGCCATCGATGGGTACAAACCCTGGCCCAACAACCAGTTCGGCGGCCTTTCATCCTTCTACTTGAAGCTGTCGTCGCAGGGTGATCCCCATACCCTTTTAATCCAGCTCCTTGAGATGCTACGGGATAGCCCCCAGCTCGAGGAGCTATTCCTACACCTGGATCTTGTCAACGATAACCCTCCATCTGCACATAGTATCCCCGCCCGGGTCTCCCTGCACGCCCTACAAAAGTTACACCTCTCTTACACTCCACCCATCCTGGTACGGCAATTTCTTGGTTCGGTCGACTTCGCCCCGAACGGGATTGCCATGCAATTCACAAACGTCACCTCGGATCCCGACCAGATGTTCCATGCCACGTTGCCGCCGGAGTTATCCCTCCAAGCAGCGACCTCCCTTGAGATCATTTACACCTTCAGTGATGGGTTGATCATACAGGGAACAAATCCCGGGATGCGGATAAGGGTTGCCGGGTTTTTGGACTCTGGGGAGGACCAGGTAGAAATATTCTCACGCCTTGCTCGACGAACCAGCCCACAGTTCCCGTTAAGAGAGTTGTGGATTCATATCGAGCGGGAAGGGGGGTATAAATTCCCTCCTCTTTCCCAGTTCAACGATTTGGAAAAGTTAACCGTCAGATCAACCAGGGGGGACCCCGTTGGCCAACTCCTCCGGATGCTGGATGCCGATGGGGACGTGCCATGTCCTCTCCTTTCGACGCTTCACCTATTGGGATTGTCGGGTGTTGAAGACCTGTCGAAAATCCTCAAAGCTCGGTCGGACGCGGGGTGCAGGTTGGAAAGGCTCGGGTTGGGGAAGGTTCACGTCCCCGTGGAGAGCGTTACGATGTTACGGGGTTATGTCGAGGAGGTTGAAGTATTCGATGAGGATTGGGAACCCTGCGGGATGGAGCTCCCCGCTGTTTGTATGGGGGAGACAGGTGGATGGTGGGAGTCCTGGACGGAACATTATGTTAGATGGCCATATTGAACGATCCAGGCATCTGGAGCGAATGGAGCCCCATCGTAAAACGGTGGAAGAATTCGCGCCTTCCACGATTGGATGTATTGTGACGGCCATGCCATTTGACACGCTGTCACCTAGGGTTGCAATAGTGTACACGACATAGGGAGGGCGGATACCAAGGCAAACAATGTCCGATTTCGTCACCGGCAAATCCTCCAGGATATTGACTGCTATCGGAGTCGATTGATACCTCCCGGGTGGCGAGAGCCGTCGTGAAGTAGGACCGTTCCGGGGGATACCATGACAAGCAAGCGGACCCCTGTGAGGTCTATGCGGGAGGCTAATCCACCATTCGTGACACGAGGGGAGGTCAGGAGGACCGACGCCACCCTGCCCGTGCTTGCGAGCTCTATATTCTTCGACAATGCGCGAGCCAAGGGTTGATGAGACACGACCATAATCGGGGAGCCGCTTGGCGCGTTTGGGGCGGTGGAGAGATAACGATGAATAGAACCAAGGCCCACTCACACCGTCGCGGGATTTGTGCCGTCTCAACGTAGCTCACCGAAGTGGGGGATGTAGTTCCACCTTACGTGCCACGACAACTAGGGCCAAAAGGCGTTCGGACAAGTAACCACCATGATGGTAAGATGCTGAAACACGCAAAAGGATCGACCCACTGATGAACACCATCGACCTCGACCAGGGTTTGCGGTGATTTGCGTCCAGCAACTATTAAGTACATCGAGTGGACATGGAGAAATCGGTAGTATATAGCGTCCAGAGGGCAAGAAACGAAAAGCAGGTGGCCCCTCCGGGCTGAGCGCTCGCATCGACCCAGGGCTACTATCCGGCGTTCCCGAGCGCTTGGGGGAGACCGCAGCGTTGCTAGAACTCTATGGGCCAACTCGATGTGCAACGAACGTACGGGCTGGGAGTCGGATTATTCCTCGTTCATCGAAAACCCCGCTCGTTTCCGGAACTGGATCCCATGCTGATGTCCTGAGAGCGATTCGCCGGTTTCGACAGTGGTGAGGTTCCTGACCGTCCAATCGTCGTGACACACTTGTGAGTCGGCCGCCTTCCTCAAGGACAGGACGATCCTCGAAACCATCAACGGGATGAACCTAAGCCGATCGTAGGGTTTGACCTTTCAGCATCCAGGTAACCCCAGCGCAGAACTTAGACGTACACGTTCGTTCTATGACGGAGCGAACGCTTGTCATTAACCGACTTTGGCTTATCGCGGGGGAGGCGACTCACATGACAGGAAACAGAGCCCGAGGATACTAAACAAGACGGGTGGTGTAATGTAAGCAATTCCAGCAACTTAGAATCACACGTTCAGACTCACCGCAGCTCCGGAACTGACGGCCACGGTTGCAAAGATTTGAATAGACAGCACGGATAAGAAATACGCAGTAGAGTCCTGACACATCGTCCGGTGGATGGTCGACATGAGTATATCACGCCTCCACGGGTGTGAGAAGATGATGATCGCCACGAACGCCGGGACATCTTGATTGTTGGTGAGACGCGAGGGCCATCGGATGCGAATAGAAAATGATACGCACCGAATGCTAGGTTGAGAGCGGTATAAGCCATCTGGAAATCGCCTCCCAACGCACAACTTCGGTATACTCCTTCGCAGTTGGGGAGCGTCATCGTCTCCACTGTTTTGCACTTTCAGTAGACCCCCAACCCAGAACGAGAGTCACCAACTTGGGGTATTGACGATCGACCATATTGACGAGAATATTCCAAATATGAGCTGGGAGGCCATCAATAATGTCAGTGCGCCCGTCAGTGGCTTGTTCTTCCTCGAGACCGCGTACACCCTGTAGATGGGGGATTAACGTTCGGCCATAATCCCGGAAACTGTTCTCACTTCAGCGTCATGAATAGTTGACTGAACAATGTTATGAAAACGAGGAAAACCTGGTCCACAATCACCGTTCGGAAACAACTTCAGTGAGATTAGCGATATGCCTTTCCTAGTAGATGCCCTAGACTCTTACGTCTGGAGAAACGTCAGGAAAAGAGGTTAGAACGGAGTTGGTAAGGTTACCTCGTGTGTGCCTAGATTATCTCTCGGCCTGATCCAGTACAGAAGTACCAGACCCATGGTTGCGTACCTATTCTGTACCGACGTCAGTGGAATGTTTTTCCCTTGGTCCGAGACTCACGAGAACGTAGATCGAGAACACTAGAGGTTCCGTTAGTCTGGTAAACTTTGAAATGAAGAGCGCCCTACGAACACCACGTTTTCCGGCCCTTCCACGCAAACTTGACCTTCCATACGTTCAGAAACTCGCCAATGCGGAATGCAGTAAAACGTACCTCATCCCCGATGGTCAAGAAGTAGTCATAAATATATAAGGCAGAAAACGCCTTCGAAATAGCCTAGGGTGTCTGGTGTTAGATCGCCTTCCGCAACTGCAGCGGGAGAGGGTCAGGCGGTCACGCTCACATTGAGCGTCATGCTAGGGAGCAAACCCCGAAATTTAACCTACACTCTGGAGCAAAGGAATTAAATCCGCTTACTTTTCGTTGTTGAGGGAGTCAAGGCTCTGAAGACACAGCTCGCTAATGGGCGGGATTTCGCTGGATGTCATTGTGCGGGGGCGAAGGAGGGAGGGGGGGGGGCGGGGTGAGGTGGTATATATGGCCTTTCGTACCTCTTCACCATATACAAAAGGAGCTCTTCACACCAGACTGAATTCACGACCTGAAAGGGCCTGATGTCCTCATTAGGTTGAACGATGATCAAGAAATCCTGTCCATAGATCGCAGTACTGGACGGGCGGTGCCGGTGATCCCCCATGAATCGACCACAAGCATTTGTACCCCTCACCTGGAAGGATTGGCCTTGGAAATATGTGTCGGGCCCACCCGGGATAAGCAAAGCGTACGGAATCGTACGCACCAACCTCAGCGATCAGTGGGGCAACTATACGACGGATATTCCTTCCCCTTTAGGAAAAACCACGTCGGGGATCACACGCTACAAATTCCGGCAAAAGGTTCAAGAGGTTCGCGAGTCAGGTATCTCCCAAGTTGAATGGGAACCCAGGCTGCACGACCGCCGAACACAAACGGGACCGACGCCGTGGGAGAACCTCTACCACGGCTCCGGAGAAGTGCCCGAAGCGTCTTCGGTTGGTTGGCAGGGGTTTGATGGCCGACCGCACCCCCAAGCTTAGATGCGCCGCAACGTCGTGGTATGTAGACGGCCGGAACCAGCACAAGGGATGGGATGTAGCACCAGACGTTGTGGGGAAATAAATGCGTGTTCGGTTGTGTGCCTGCACGGTGTACTTGGAATTCGAAAGGAGGCCTACATTCCGAGGTATGAGGAAGTGTGGATAGTAGAGCGTGGACCGAGAGCAGGGGAACTTCACCGATTCATTAGAGAAAAAAGACGTGAAGGGAGACGCAGCTCAGAACCGTGGCTCGAAGTCCAAAATTCCGGGAAGCTCCACGAAGCCGAAAGAGGTGTCCTCGCCTCCCTCCCTCTGAATTTGAGGCTGGGCTCCGGCCGAACATTCCGGCGTTATTCTTCTTGTATCCTACGAATACGGTGTGCACCCGTGCGCGGGTCCACCGAGTCGTTGACAGCCCAGTAAGAACCCTCGCCCTTGTCCGTCAATGGTCTGGCCACTTTCTCGAAACGTGGGTTCAGGGAGCTCGAGGCGGCAGACGGAGTTCTGGAAGACAAACGATGTTGAGAGATATTCCCACGCTGCTGATTGGTTAGACAAAGCAGCATAACGTCCTTCCGTACTCCTGTATCTTCAGCCAGGCCATCGCACTGCAAATATATCGTATTGTATCCGCCCCTCCCAACCTACCCGCTATGGTCTGGCTCTCACACATCACGACCCCGCCCGCGAAACCAACCTGGCCAGAGAAAGGTGATTTCCGGCCAGATCGTGGATCCCACCGGCTGGATTCATTTATACAACCTGAAAGCAACTCCGGGCTCTTGCCTGGTGTACCCACTCTTCATGACAGCGCAAATACTCAGTACGGCCAACGCTTATGCACCGGATATCATGCGGTCGGAACGCAAGCAATGGCAGGCGGATCCCAGGCAGTTCCATTCCGGATTTTTTATTATCCTGAGGTAGGAGGTATTTACGTTACAACACCGCAAAAGTTGGGGTGGCGAGGGGCTGTGCGTGAAAAGGTATCTAATCAGTAGGGATCACATATCCAACAGGCGGGGAGTTAGTACAGAGCAAACCACGCACCCCTCAGGAAAGCAATCGTGCCATTCTGAATGTGGGAAAGACCGTTCCATCCAGCGGTCAACTCGATGTTTCCGAACAGGTGAAGAATGGACAAGGCAACGACCTGCCCGTAGTCGCTATTTTGTGGTTTGACATTCAACGCGTCTAAAGTCAATTTTTGGTCAAATTCTGTCGAGCGTATCAAGGCATTGGGATAGTCGTCGAGGAGCGCATCGACCTGCGAGAGGCTGCGTAAGCACCGCTAAACGAGAAGCACGCAACGGATATACCATGTCAAGGACACTGCTGTAACGGGTGAGGTAGTAGGGACGGCGAGTGCTGTTGACGTTAGGGACGTTTGAGGATTGAACGAGAGGGTCTCTTTCGTGTCCGATGGTATACACGACTGGGGTGGTGGTCCCCGAGGTCGTGGGCGAATGCGAAACTCGGCCACCCGCCCCGGATCGGTTCATGATCCACCGTATTGTTTAGGGTGCCGGTCGTTTCAAACAGCTGGTCGATGGAAGCGTCCTCGCCAACCTCGCCAACCTGGTAAGTCACTCCGCCGGTCTGAAACGTTTTGAGAAAGCCCTCAGTTGAGTTTCCAGGTAGTAGGGTACCTGTTTCGTGGAATATATGGCAGAACCATCTCTAATCCTGCCGCCCACTTCGATGAGTTGGGTCTGGTTCTTGAGCCAAAACCGATGGTTGATGATCCCGCCTGTGGTGATTTCCCAGATAAGATCCTCGTCGGCACCCTCGGCCGCTTGGCCAACCCAATCTCCAGCAACTCTTGTGAAGGGGTGGACTTGATGGGGCTGCCCGTCGTTCGCGGAAACCTCCACGGAAAGGAACGAGAACGGAATCGACTGGTTCACTAAATCTGTTGGCTGTGTTCAAGTCAGATCACAACCTGCTTGCAAATTGGACGCTCAGACCTCGATTGGGCTAAGGAAGGTGGCGGTCACGTCCACGCCTCCGCAAGCCATAGTGATTATGGTTTTTGTGGCAGTGATCTTTGAGGGTCCAGCGTCAGTTTCGCATCAAGTAGGGCCAAAGCTAACCGGGGGACAAGTACGGTTATGGCTTTTTGGGACTCTTTGTGGTACTCAGGTTCCATCCAAATGAAGGGGTTGTCGTCCACCCTCACTTTCATTACCCATGTAATCTAACGGGCGCGCCTACCAGTCAGTCTCGTGGAACAACTGGGGGAGTTCGGGTAGCATACACCGCGATTAGGGGTCCTCAGACCGCGGAAAGTCACCCACGGACCAGCGGACCACGGACCATCCACAATCCCGTTTACCTGCCACGTTTGGAGGTATGGTGACTTGACAGCGAGCGGTATTGCAGGAGGAACGAAGGAGTTAGCTGTCCAGTTTTGCGCAAGGGCAGTAGAAGCCACAAGGAGAAATTGAAGGAACGACAATAGGCAAGGCAACATCCCTACGAGGAAGAAGAAGAGGACTGGGTGGCCCCTAGATGCTCCCCACCGTATAATATGTTTGCGAATCGGCCCTGGCGATTGGCATTCGGCAATTGGTTTTACGGGTGTCCTAGAATTCGAAGGGGCAAATTCCTGCGCTCGGAACGTGGGACAATCTGCGAAGGTAATTTTATTCACGCAACCGCCAGGTGTCTCATCAGAACTCCGGGCATGAGAAGGACTGCCGTCCAATGGGATTGCCCGAGGGCCGAACTGGCCTCAAAGCGTGAGCGCTTGAGCCTACAAAGCAGCGACCGGGAGAAATGATCGCGCAGGAGGAGTGAATTCTGGCGCCCGTTGACGAACTCGATCGTGGAATTCATCCAACATCATCCCGCCCTGCGTCTCTGAGACCTGGATCACTGAAGCACGGAAATCCACGGGCTTGGCGACGAATGTCAACAGAAAACCAGACGACGCGCACCTGGAATTACGAGACCTGGCGGCGCAAGGGTGGGGGAGCAACAAAGAAAATCCGAGAGTGATAGAATGGGATAGCGGTGGAGAGTAAATGTCCACATACTTCAGATCAGGTTCGAGATTATTTCCCCCGGGCAGATAACAGCAAACCTGATCATCCAAGAACCTCGTGATCCTAGATCGCAACTCACGAATTAGAAGGCCCAACGTTGTCGCCAAAGCTACAAAACCCTGCAGAGGGATCGGGTGCAACGTACGTTCAGTCGGTTTGATGCCTCCCGATGTATACGGGTGGAAGAGGTTGGAAATCGCCCTCCAATATACAACTTCGATACACTCAGGTTCCGCAACCGGGAAGGGTCATCATCTCCACAGTGCTGCACTTTCAGTAAGGCCCCCGCAGCCCAGGACGAGAGTTACCGACTCGGAGCATCGGCTATCGACCATAGCGATGAGAAGTTCCCGAATGCCAGCTGGCAGGCAATCAGGAACGCCAGAGCGCCGGGCAATGGTCTATTCTTCGATGTCGCATACACCCTACGAGTCTTTCCCAGCAGAAACCTTGGGTTCTCCTGGAGAAACGTCAGATGGGGGTCTTAGAATGGAACTGATGAGGTTACAGGTTATCCCTCGGCCTGATCCAATGCAGAAGTACCAGACCTACGGTGGCGTACCCATTCTGTGAACGTCAGTGGAAAGTGTTTTGGTCCCTTGGTATGAAACCCACGAGACCATTGACCGAGAACACTAGAGGATTCATTATATAGTCTGGTAATCTTGGAAACGAAGAACGGCCGATCTCCACGGGTTCGGTGACCGGCCTACGATTCCGAAGGCAACAGAACCTGGGTCCATAGGTGAGTTAATCAATAGGCGAATGACTAGATCCTTCATCGAGGGTTGCGTTGACCGCACCCTCCAGGCTCAGGTGGGTCGCGACGTCGTGGGATGTAGAAGGCGTAATGTCGCCGAATCAGCACCAAACGACGGGTGTAGCGCCAGGTGTTGTGGGGAAATGAATGCGTGCTCAATTGCGAGTACGCCTGCACGGTGTACTTAGAATTCAAGAGGAGATATACATAAGGCTCACATTCAAATGGGAAAACATTTCGAGGGATAAGGAAGTGGGGATAGTAAAATGGGGATTGAGAGCAGGGGAACTTCATCGATTAGAAAGAAAAGGCGTGAAGGGAGACACAGCTCAGAATCGCGGTCCGAAGTCCAAGATTCTGAGGAACTCCACGAAGCCGAAAGCATCAGGACGAACAAACCAAGCCAAAAAGGAGCTAGAACTCGAATCGAGAGACCGTTAGTGTCGTGACTATTCAAAAACACTCCAGGAGATCAGCGGTCTTGTTGGACCTGTTGCACTGGCACACCTGCCAAAACTACGCCATCAGGGTTACCCGTGTGTGGTGGTGGGGGAGGGGGTGGCAACACGGGTGTATGGGGGTGGTGTCCTGGGTGGCCGGGGTGTGGGGGGTGTCCCGGGTGTCCGGCTGGTGGGGGAGGTGGTGTGAAGAACGCTGCCCTCAACTTCCATAGCATAATCCTAAACCATTCCTGGTCGATACCTGTCTTTTCCTGTTCGTCCGTTACGTGAATAAGCTGGCTCAGCTCCTTTCTCCACATGGACTTCCAGTCAAGGTTCCCGTGTTCGTCCATGTCGAACGCTTCGTCTGCATTGAAGGGGGGCAAAATCCCAGGGATTCCGGGTGGAGGAGGGAGTAGATGAGGTGGGAACGTCGGGTCGAACCTATGACAAAGGCGAGGCAAGTCAAAAAATGCGGTGCCACTTGTGTGGATGGACATACGAAGGTGGGAAAGCTGCCGCGAACGGCGGAGGAGGTGGGGGCGGAGGTTGCACGACCCTACTCGTCCCCTCGTCCTGTGGGAGTTCCTGGGGTACCGCATACGCGGTGGTGTCAAACGGACTGCCAGGACCTCCCCCATTCCCGGTACCCCCGCCTGTCCCACCACCGGGTGGCGCGTAATCGGGATCCATGTCAGGGTCGTCGCTGCCTGTGCCAGATGTTCCGGCATTGTTGATCTTGGATCCTTTGCCTTTCTTCTTGCGGATACGGTGTACACCCGTGCGCGGGTCCACCGAGTCATTGACAGTCCAGTAAGAACCTTTGCCCCTGTCCGTCAATGGTCTGGCCACTTTTTCGAAACATGGGTTCAGGGAGAGGTTGTGGCGGACAGAGTTCTGGAGGAGAAACAACGTTGAGCGAAACGCGTCGAGGTGCAATGGGCGAGATGTGTACCTTCCACCCCGCTGGAGCGGTTCGGAAATAGGGGAACTGATATAGTCGTCAGCAAATCCGACGCGACTTGAACATGACCTGGCGCTACTTACTCTGGATTCGATAGCGTAGTAGATGTCCTCCAGTAGAAGCTTTCCAGTTGGGGAACCTTTAATCGCGTAACTATACGAAAATTTACTCGGTGAGGTGGATGAGAGAGTGTGTGTATGTGGAGACACGAACCGAATGAGAGTCGAATAGGGATAGAAGGGCTTGCTCCCCGGTGGACCATCCCTGAGCGAATCGAGGCTAATCGGTAGGCCTCCGGTAAGGTCTGGGTTTGGATCTGGGAAGTAAGGGTTTGGAGGGGCGAGGATGTTGGGTGGGATCATCTGCTGGAGCTGTTGCTGGGTCTGCTGTTGCTCCAGGTCCATAGCAACGGCGAGTCACGGGGAGGCGAACGAACTCGTTTCTCGCGAGGAGTTCAACGTATAGTTGGTGGAGAGATTTGGAGTCGTGGGGGAGGAGCGGCTGGCCAGGTTGAGTGCTGGGTTGTGTTCGTACTGGGACGTTGAAGTCGAGGCGAGGCACGGCTGCTTATGTCATCAGGAAAGGTGCCGCGGTTGGCGGGGTCTATGGGCGATAGAGGAACGGCGCATCCTGACAATAACTCTTGGAATCTGGAAAGAAAACGACTCTCGAGCCGGAATCGCAAGGTGGAGGCGAAGAGATTGGAAGGAAAGACAAGACAGTTGTTTGTGGTCCACAACAGATTTGTACTTGTTTGAAGGGACAAGCATGCGCAAATCCAAGACATCCGCCACCACCAGGGTTCCGTCTCGAATCCCCAGATATTCATGGAAGAAAATGAAGCCATCCACATAAACATTCCGCCTCGACTGTACCAGGTGCCGGGGGCAGCGCTGGCGGTCGGGACCGTCATTGGTGCAGTGCGCGGTTCGCGGAAGGAGGGCCTCCGCTTCCTGGCGGAGAACGCGCACCGCGCTCCGACCACACTACGGGGCTGGTATTTCTACAACAAAACGAAAAACTACCGAAAGATACTCGGAGGGCTGCGGGAGGGTGGCAGACAGGGCCTCAAGCTGAGTGCGACTGCCATGGGCTGGGTCACAATCGAGGAGGGCATCCGCAGACTCGGTCATGGGTTGGAGGAAGCGGCGGAGGTTGGAGCCGGAGTGGGGACGGGGGTGATGTTCGGTCTTGTCTGTGCGTGTCCCCCCTTCATTACAACGGCCTTATCTTATCTTTCTCTTTTGTACAGACAGATTAGGTTTACGGACGACCGGTCAGTCGACCCTCCTTGGGTTTCTCGTTGGTCTAGGGATGGCGGGGGTACGAAAGGGTAAGGAGAAGCTTGGATCAAAAGTGGAGTAAATCTTATATCTACCTCTCACTACACCTTCTTTCAACTACGGGTTACCCTTCTTCCCGACCACCACCACCCCCCACTTAATCTCATTTATGCTCAAATTTTGGATGCCCAGCGGCGAGACCACGCCGAAGCCTGGGATGAGCGGCGGGGAGAAATCAAACCCTTTCGATTCTCCCACAGGCCTCTCCTCTATTGATTGCAACAACGTCCCGACCACCCCGACCCTCCTCCTCACACCCATAATCACCACCAACGTCCACCTCGCGACAAAAACCCCGATAGCGTCTCCCACCACTACTTTTCATGCCCCAGTCTTCAACATAATGGAGCCTCCGAAGCCCAAGTCAAAACCCCCGCCGGCTCAGACGTCTCCGAAACCCCAAGCATCTGGCCCATCCAAGGGTCAGATCCACGTGAAACTCATCCAAGGAAGGGGTTTGAACGTACCGTCTCTTCAAGCTCGTCCCTACGTCGTCGTCCAGTTCGAACAAAACGAGTTCGTCTCAAGAGATCCCACGGACGAGGCCGATAAAGAAGTCAAGGGAGTTGCCACCACCCTGTCCCGGAACTCTTCTTCCACTGCCCTCGCCACTCTCAACGCAATCGGCAACAAGGGCCCAACGGACAAGAGGAACGGCTCATTAACCCCCAACGGTCGCATCCCAAATTTACAACCCCCGACCCAAACGAAATCCCTCCTCTCAAAGACTAACGGCGTTCTGGGCTCTGCCTCTAGATCGGCCCACAATCCCGTATGGAAGCACGAAGTTTCCTTGTGAGTCTTAGGGTCTTAATCTTCCCCCTTATCGGAGGCTTCGCGAGCTACCCACCCATTCTCCATCTTTTTTTTGTTCGCCCTCTTTCGTCCTTCCGGTCCTGAGCGACTGCTGAACGTATCTCCGTTATCTAGCGATGTTACGTCGGAAGAATCGCATTTGATATGCAATATCTACGACCGCTCGGAAGACTCCCATTCCTTCCTCGGCACTGTCCAAATCAAACCGACCCTCGTACACGATCACACAGTCGATCATTGGTACAAGTACGTTATGCTCCCCTGAATCTTCGACACCGTGGGCTGATTTGGTGTTGTTCAAGGTTAACGCCGTTGGAGAACGAACCTGTGAGCGGCGAGATGAGGGTCCAGATCACGTTTGAAGCGTACAAGGTTGGTAACCCCGTCGGTGTTTCCATTCTTAGCCGACACGCTAACGGGCGGGATGATAGAGTAAGCGCGCGTTGACCCCGAGGGACTTCGAGTTTCTCAAGCTCATCGGTCGTGGAACATTCGGCAAGGTATTCCAGGTGCGGAAGAGGGATACCAAAAGAATTTATGCGATGAAGGTCCTCTCCAAGAAGGAGATCGTGGCCAAGAAGGAGGTTGCCCATACTATTGGAGAACGCAAGATCCTACAACGGTCTCTCGACTCGCCCTTCCTTGTCGGCTTGAAGTTCAGTTTCCAGACCGACGCCGATCTGTATCTCGTAACGGACTTTAAGAGCGGTGGAGAGCTTTTCTGGCATCTACAGAAAGAGACGAGATTCAGCGAAGAGAGGGCAAGGTTTTACATCGCCGAGTTGATCTTGGCGCTGGAGCACCTGCACAAGTACGATATCGTCTACAGGTAAGGACCGCAAACGCCCTCACACCTGCTCCATTCTCCGAGTCCCTAACTATCTTTTACCAGGGATTTGAAACCAGAGAACATTCTTCTCGACGCTACAGGTCACGTTGCCCTGTGTGATTTCGGACTATCGAAACCAGACTTGCGCGCGGATGAGCTGACGAATACGTTCTGCGGAACGACAGAATACCTGGCACCTGAAGTGCTCTTAGACGAACACGGGTACTCGAAAATGGTAGATTGGTGGTCACTCGGTGTGCTTCTGTTCGAGATGTGTTGCGGCTGGAGCCCGTTCTACGCAGAGGACACACAACAGATGTACAAGAACATCTGTTTTGGCAAGATCAGATTCCCCAGGGGCGTTATCAACGAAGATGGGAAACAGTTTGTGAAAGGGGCAAGTTGACCCCCGTCTTGGGATTCCTGTCCTAACAGCCCTTGTGCAGCTATTGAACCGGAATCCCAAACATCGGTTGGGAGCCCAGCGAGATGCGGCAGAGCTGAAAGAACATACGTTCTTCAAGCCGATCGACTGGAAGGCACTCTCCCTCAAGCAGGCTACCCCTCCCTTCAAGCCCGTCGTTGAATCTGACGAGTCCGTCGCCAACTTCGACCCCGAGTTTACGACTACAGATCTGAACGACACCGGGTTGGGCGTCAACGACTTCCTGGATGATGACGATCCATCAGAAGCTTGGGTGAGTCGGAGCTCAAGTCTGACGCATCTACCGAACGGACCACTCGGGTCGGATACCAATGGGCGGAAGCCGAGCGGCGGTGGGTTTGGAGGGTTCGGGATGACCAGTATATCCAACTCGAAGCCGAAGGGGATCGAGATTTCGAAGAGCGGGCCGAAGAAGGGCGTGAAGATCAACAAGGGAAACGGGGGCAGGAAAGGATCGAGGGAAAGGGGAGATGAGAGTCCCCCGTTGACGAGCAGCATACAGGAGAACTTCCGAGGGTTCACCTACCATGGGGAAGACGCGGGCGACCTGATAGCGGCTGCGATCGGCAAACTGAGGGGGAGGAATGGAACGGAGGAGGCGGTTGACGACGGCGAGTGGCAGGAACCGACTACAGAGGATGAAGTTGAGAATCACACAAAACCTGCCGGGCGGTACGCAGGCCACCGGAGAAGAGGACAAATCGACGACTTCTGAGCCAATGCGCTCGTCTGAACTTGCACCTTGTTTTGAAGACACCTCTCGGACCCCCCTCCCATCCCATCTTGCTTCTGGCCCAGCACATGCAAAGCCGCCCATTCCCTGTACCAACACCACGAGCACGTATCCACTGTATTCCTTCCCGTCACTGCGGATCAGCCCGTCCGCTGCCATCCTACTCCCTGGTTCCTCGTCATACATCCGCTGTTTGTCACCCGTTTTCAGTACCTCCCGCCCACGTTCCTTATATACACCGCCCCGGGTTCACTCCTCACTCGCCTGGCTTGCACGCACCTCGCAATACCCCCCTCCCTCCCTCATAATCTTTGTCCCTTGTTCACAATCGTTGTGTCATCACAACTAGCTACGATAAATCTTGTTCCCGGTATGTTCCCATAAACCTTTTGTTGTAACGATCCCCTTTCTGCCGTCGCGACTTTTGTCATCCCAAACCAAGGCACTTTATACACACACCCAACTAATTTTTCACTCCAACTTCTCGTATCCTTGATATACATAAATTCGTTCATTCTTCTCCGACTTTCATAGCGCCCTGCGTAAAAGTACACACCCGTCCAATGCAACAGACTTTGTTTCCTTCTCGCTCCACCTAAATCTAATATCCTCTACGATGTGCACAACCCGCGTCCGTTTAAACGTGAATAAAGACGAGGACCCTTTAGTACACCGTAAGATCTAGCAAAGTCTGGGGGAGGGCAGGTCGTTGGGGGCGTTTAGTCATGGTCTAAGTTGGGACCACCGTGGAATGTGGTCACCAATCGTGCAAGGAAAGGCAACCCGGCCTGGAAACGTTCATGCCGGCTCTAAAGAGGGAAGGTATGATCTTCCCCTGGACGATGGTTTGTTCGACGATAGTCTCGACTTCGTGTTGAGTGACACGACCGTACCAGATCGATTGTCCGGCAGGAGTGCAAATCTAAAGGTGGTGATGATAAGAGGCCAGTTAGTTCCGAAGATGGGAGATAAGATATCGGGAGAGATAACGGAAGTTCGGCGTCGGTACAGTGAACGCTGAATGATCGCATATTGGATAACGCAAGTGAGGGAGGCGGAAGCTTTTGACGTCAAGGGGTACGGGGACCTCCTCATAAGGACGCTCAGGATCGGTATCCAAGCCGAAGGAAGGAAATGGGACCTAGTCCGGATCGGTCAAGAGAGAAATCGTTCACTCACGATGACGTTTCCGGCGAATTTGTGTCCACCAATGTGGGAGTTTTTGAGGATCAAAGCGCGCTTGAGGTCCCATAACATGTGAGGTGAGATATTTCCGGGAAATTGGGCGGGTCCCTTGGGTTCCGGTACGTCATCAGGGTCCTCCTCTTTCTCCTGCTCCTGGTCGAGGCTCACTTGGGAGGCTGCCGCGGTGGGGGGTTTTGAGGGAGGGAGGACGTCGTGGAGATGGTGGTGGTCGATGTTGGTATCCACTGTCCAGTTATGCTGTTGCAAGGAGTGAATGAACTCTGAGTACGATGGGGCATGATCAGGAATGTGCCGTGATTGATTTCGCGGTGGTAAACGCACCGCGTTCGAGGATGGGGGCAGAAACGTGGCAACGATTATCTCGTCGCTTGTGAGAACCTTAGCGGTGGGGACAAATGAGTGAGGGAAGAGATGTCATCAAAGAGAAATGACGCACAAAGTAGAATCACGCAGGAGTATGGTATTGGCAGGATTCCGAACGGCAATTCTCCATCTTCGCGTTCCTCTGGTATGGTTGGGATGTACGTCGTGCTCGGACTCACAGCCTTCTCGTACAACAGTTCTGCAGCCTTGGGTGTATTCTCAACACCGATCACGACCCGATAGTCCGGGAAGATAAGGACGGTCTCTCGGTCGTGGTGCTCTGAAATCGTCGTGTGGCTTCCGTTGAGGATCGAGAGGCGGGCGCCTTCGCCCTGAGTGAATACCCCGGGAACCGAGTGTTGGAGCTTTTTAGCTGCGAAATCCGTAGGTTTCGGCGAAGACTTGGAGGACATGGCGTGAACCAACGCGGCGAGAGAGTCATTTACTTCGGTGACCTCTCGTTCCCAGTCAGCTTTCCCAGTCGATATCACGATCTACAAAGTTTCTGAGATCGTTGGGGCGGAGGTGGTACGACTGGCGGGAGGCTTTTTACCTGACGGTTGTAGGGCTTTACGCTCCCAAGCATCTGAGTCTCCATATCCACGTCAAACTTCCAGCCTTCATGGCCTACATCCCCAGTGAATCACTCTCGAGATGGTACCAGTATGACGTACCCTCAGTGCATGGATCGGAACAACTCCTACAATCCCCGGTATGGAGCGGAACGGAGGCAGTCTCGAGCAAATTCGTGATTTGTTCGCTGTCTGTTGTGTGGGAGAGTACGAGACTCTTGAGTTTCCGTAGAGTGCTCGCCATCGCAGAACCAAGAAAAGTTCAATCCTTCTCGCCGGACCTTTCCGCCAGACTCCCATCATCTACGCGAAGGAACAACGCCGGTCGGACCGAATACGTTGCTCGCGTGCTGGGGGGCCTGTCACTGCACTGCGCCCCACGCACGGCTAAAAAAACGTAAACTGGGCTCTATTGCTTATCAGGCCTGTCGCGCCAGACCCGAACAACGGGGGGATTCCCGGTTTGATACCCAGTACACGCCTCCCGGGGATTTAACCTACGCGTTCATTGGTCGCCACCCTACCGCCTGCATACCACGATGCTTCCCCTCCATGCATAAGAAAGGTGGGGTGGGTTGAACGCCGCCAACACCAGGTCTCCCCAATCCCCATCCCATCCTCTCAACTTCAAGTGCTCTCGCTTCGCTTCGTAGATGCTTTCTCGTCTACCTCCGTACGTTCAAGTCCCTTTCTGCTTGGCCAGTCGCAATGGCTGATGTTGTCGGGGTATAGGAATTCAGGCCGGCAGTACAATTCGAGGTCAGATACCCCCGCAACCTTGATCACGACGGAGTGATTAAGACATCCCAATAGCGCTCCACCCCCGCGGAAGAAGGCAAGTGGGAGCAAGCATCGGTCGGCCCCAAGTCCACCCGTCACAATCGCGTGTGTACCCGGCAACCTACTCACCTGTTGGAATACCACCCTGATCGTCGCCGCAGAGTCATGGGCGCAACTGGGAGCGGGAAAACATCCGTGCGTGGGGTGATCGCGATGATGATCAAAAACTCACCTTGCTGCCTCTAGTTCATCAACCTCGCAAGTCGCTCAAACCTGCGGATTGGAATGAACTTGCAGTCATGCACTTCCGAGGTTCAACTTGCAGATGAGTTTGCTCTGGACGGAAGAAAGGTAATCCTCATCGACACCCCGGGATTCGACGATACTTCAAAGAGCGACACGGATATTTTGAAGATGATCGCAGCTTTCTTGGCCACCACGTAAGGCACATCGCCGATCCCCAACCTTCCGGACTGATCTCCTCAACAGGTATGAGAAAGGATCCAAGCTTGCCGGGGTAATCTACGTTCACCGCATCTCCGACAAACGGTTTACTGGGATCACCGGACGGAATTTCAAGATGTTTCGCGAGCTTTGCGGTGACACGACCCTGAAGAACGTCGTCCTTGTCACGAACATGTGGGGCGAGGTCTCCCGCGACATCGGTGAATCTCGCGAGAACGAACTCTCCAGTAACTTCTTCAAACCGGTCCTCGACAAGGGCGCGCAGATGGTTCGCCATCACAACACAGCCCAATCCGCTCACGAAATCATTCGGAGGATTATGATGAACCGCCCGGTCGTGTTGCAGATCCAACGGGAGCTGGTGGATGAACACAAGGATATCGTCGACACTGCGGCTGGAGAAGCTGTCAACCGGGAACTCAATGAGCAGATCAGACGGCATCAGGCTGAGCTGAAAGTCGTTCAAGAGGAGATGATGCAGGCGTTGAAGGAGAAGGACGAGGAGACGAGGCAGGAGCTGGAGGAAGAAACGAGGAAACTCCAGGAACAGATGGAGAAGATCAAAAAGGACTCAGAGGGGATGGCTTCGAACTACTCCGCAGAGAAAGAGAGGATGGAAGCCAAGATGAAAGAGATGGAGCGGGAAGCAAAGAAGGAGAGACAGCGGGCCGAGGCTGAGTACAACCGACAGATGGCCGACCTCAATCATCGTCTTCGAGAAGCCGCCAGAGCGTCTGCGGCTGACCGAGCGAGGTTGCAGCAGGAGATATGGCGGATGCAGGACAGATTGAACGACTCTGAGGATGATGATTCGTTCTGTGTAGTCATGTAAAATCGTCCTCCATCAGTGACTTGATTTCTATATAATGTACAACGTGCTCGGACACTTTCATTGAGATTTGATTATCCACCCTGCGTCAACTGGCGCCCTCAAATTCCACTCACTGACCAAATTGACCTCCTGACCGGGGAGGATGGTCCCAGACCAAATGAACTTCCCCTCCTTCTTCCCGTTCTTCGTTTGTTCCAGGTCCGTACCCCACTTGAATTTGAATCCGTCGCTCCTTCCAGGATCCACCTCGACCCCGTCCCCGACCGTGGCGAGTCCTTCCGGCCCTTTCAAGAACACCTTGATTCGCGGGTCGTTAACTGAAGCGACGGGGATGCTTGATCTCTCGACGATGTTGATGGGGTAGTCCCCCTTGTGCCGGTTACGGAGTGTAGTGGTTGACACGTACGTAGTCGTCGTGTATTGCTCGACAAAAGAAGAGGGGGCTGACGTTTCTGGGGTCTCCGTGAGAGCGTGCGAGACCTGGATTGATGTGTCCATCCCAAGAGTGCATCGGAATGTGTCCCCAGTCCCGGCGTTGAATATCGCCGTGTTGGAGACATAGGAATTGTCGAGGAAGACGTTGAGAGTTCCAGGTAGCAGATAATACTCGCTCGTGTTCTTCACCAAGCACTATATGCCATAGGATGGTAGGTTGGATGATGGGCTGGGACGAGCAGCAGACATACCTGCAGATAGGCAAGGGGGGACTTGCGTGGAGTAGTAATGTGAGAGATGGTTGCTTCCAGGGGAACAATGGCAACGAGGACTTTGTGAGATTCGCCGTCGCTCCGGATGGTTGTGAGTTCGTCAACAGCGTAGTGCACATTCATTGGAGTCTTCGAGATTGCCGCACCACCTTCTGACATTTCTGGGGGGGGAACGTCCAGCAAGTCTGTGGAGTAGAAATCCAGGTCGAGGTCCTCGTCATCTAGGGCTGAGTTAGTTTTTCTAGCTGTCTGCTTAGTCCTATGCGATACACCCCGTTTCCGCTTGGGTTGGGGAGATGGTGGCTGCTTTGGCTCAACGACGAGGCCGTCGGATGTCGGGACGCCGGCGTTGAGGACATCCGTGTCAGATGTACTGAGGATCAGCTTTGCGTTGTTCCAATCTTCCCCTGTGCTCTGCGAGAGGTTCACCCGGTAGTGCAAGGAGACGGACGTGGATGGCTTTCCATCCTGCGAAGACGCGTACAAGTCGTAAAGTGGGTACCATTGGGCGTCGTACAAGCCTAGGAGGGAACGAGTCAATATGGTGTCTCAAATTCACCAGGCGGAAGACTCACGATAAGTCAACCTCAATTGGGCGGGACCAGCTTCACCGGCCACGACCGTGACAATCGCCCTCGTGTTGGCCGTACCGGACTTCGTGCCTTTGAATTTATTGATTTTCCGGCCGAGCTCCGTCACCTTAGCGTCCAGCTCCCGAACAGCGGTCGCATTGGACAGCGTCTTCTCGAATAGTGTGTCGGAGAACGCGTTGGCACTGTCAGGAGTGAGATCTGACATGCTAGCCATCGCCCCTCCAAAACCCTTCAGAATGGCAATCTCCGCCTCCAGGGCACCTTTCTTGTCCGTGAGTTCGCGTAACTGGGACTTCAGAACGCGGATAGGGTCCGATGTCGGTATATCTGGATACCGGTCGAGAAAGCATGTTGCGACGAGCAGACGGGCGGTACCCGGTCCAGAGACGCGAAAGGATTCAAGGTCAACGTTACTACTTAAGTTTGTAACCTCTATCACGTTGTACCCCGCCTAAACACACGAGGATAGTTTGAGGGTGACGAGTTGGAGGACAATGCGGAGTCTCCGGCGCACCTCGAGGTCCAGATCGAGTTTACGGACGATTTGGGCCCCTTGTGGGCGGTAAACAGTTACGGTGTCGATTGGAAGGTTGTGTCCTTCGAAGGACCACCTTGTGTTTGCCTGGGACGCGACCATGATGGGAAGAAGGGGATGGCTTCTCGTGCATCGCTGTGACGGTATTTATTGGAGGTCTCGATCATCACATGTGTCTCGCGCTTGGTGTGCCGAGTCGTTGGCGTCCCCCACGCAGACGCAGGGAAACTCTGCCACCTGAAGGCGTCGCCCGCAGGGCGGTTCACCAATTGGTCCGGGCATGACTGACGAACGGCCCTCGCACTCAGTGCCTTCAGAACGAAGGGGGTCGTTCCAGGACACCAGAGTCCGCCACCAACACCATCCTCGAGGTGCTTGGGGGTCAACTGCCAGCAGGCGTCAGGCTGAATAGGGGTAGTGAGGATCCCGACTCTTCTGACTCTCGCCTTGGGTTGGCGTATCCCCGAAATCTGTGCCATTTCATCGAGCGTTCTTGGGAGTACCTCTCAATTAGACTTCATCGCTCGTCTCCACCTACGCTTCCACCCCCGCCTAGTTGGGAGGAAGAAGGCTGTCCTTATCGCCTGCTACACCGTCAAAGGTCCGGACACAAACCATCTTCGGGCGATCGCCAGCCGGGCTCTCAAATTTCACGGCCGTGAATGTCCCCCACTCCGCCCTCCCCGTGATCCATACCCAGTTGATCACGGCGACGACCGGACCCACCTTCCCCATTCTCAGCTCGGCGGTTTCGTACTAATTATTGGGATTTGTGGTCTGCTGATTGGGTCGCCACGGCCGTCACCCCGCAACCGCACGCCGAAGTGTGGTTCTTGTGCCGACTCGGAGGGGATTTCGAAACGTTCGGTTTACCGGTGGCAAGCCCGTCAACATTAGACGAAGAACGATCAAACGGCGTCCACAATCGACTCGTCATACACTTGGTATTGTCGTTAGGATTGAGTTCTTGGTGCAGAGATGTAGGGCGTGTTATATTATCATGTACAATACCTGGAAAGCAGGTCTGACTTGATCTCTAACCTACAGCGTACTTGGACACTTTCACTGAGATTTGATCCTCCACCCTACGTCAACCGGGGCTCTCACGTCCCACTCGCTGACCAAATTGACCTCCTGACCAGGGAGGATGGTCCCAGACCAAATAAACTTCCCCTCCTTCTTCCCGTTCTTCGCCTGATCCAGGTCCATACCCCACTTGACTTTGAACCCGTCGCTCCTTCCGAGATCTACCTCGACCCCGTCATCGACCGTGGCGAGTCCTTCCGGCCCTTTCAAGAACACCTTGATCCGCGGGTCGTTGACTGAAGCGACGGGGATGCTTGATCTCTCGATGATGTTGATGGGGTAGTCGCCCGCGTGTCTGTTACGGAGTGTAGTAGTCGCGACGTACGTGGTCGTTGTGTATTGCTCGACAAAAGAAGATGGGGCTGACGTGCCGGAGGTTTCCGTGAGAGCGTTCGAGACCTGGATTGATGTGTCCATCCCAAGAGTACAGCGGAATGTGTCCCCAGTTCCAATGTTGAATATCGCCGTTTTGGAAACATAAGAATCGTTGAGGAAGACATTGAGAGTTCCAGGTAGCAGGTAATACTCGCTCGTGTTCTTCACCGAGCACTATACGTCGTAGGATAGTAAGTCTGTGCTGGACTGGAACGAGTGGCGGACATACCTGCAGATAGGCGAGGGGGGATTTCCGTGGGGTAGTGATGTGAGAGATGGTCGCTTCGAACGGAACGATTGCAACGAGGACTTTGTGAGACTCGCCGTCGCTCCGGACTGTCGTGAGTTCGTCAACAGTGTAGTTCACGCCCATCGGAGTCTTCGAGATTGTCGCGCCACCTTCCGACATTTCCGGGGGGGCAACGTCCAGCAAGTCCGTGGACTCGTCGTCTTCGTCTTCGTCGTCATCTATCTCTGAGTTGGCCCTGAATATTTCTGCTTCCACATCCATGAACTTACCAGCTGACCTAGCCCCCCTAGCTCTCCGCTTACGCCTCATGGATGCGCCTCGTTTCCGCTTGGGTTGGGAAGCTGGAGGTGGGGGTGGCTGCTTTGGCTCAATAACAAGGCCATCGGATACCGGGACGCCGACATTGAGGACATCCGTCTCGGATGTACTGAGAACCAGCTTTGCGTCATTCCAATCTTCCCCTGTGCCCTGCGAAAGGTCCACTCGGTAGTGTATGGAGACGGACGTGGATGGCTTCCCATCTTGCGAAGACGTGGCATACAAGTCGTAAAGCGGATACCATTGGGCGTCGTACACGCCTATGAGGGAATGAGTCAATATGGTGTCTCAAATTCACCAGGCGGAAGACTCACGATAAGTCAACCTCAATTGGGCGGGACCAGCTTCATCGGCCACGATCGTCACAACCGCCTTCGTGTCGGCCGTACCGGCCTTCGCGTCTTTGAGTTTGTTGATTCGCCCATCGAGGTCCGTCATCTTAGCATCCAGCTCCAGAACCGCTGTCGCATTGGACAACGTCTTCTCGAATAGCATGTCAGAGAACGCGTTGGCGCTGCTAGGAGTGAGGTCCGGCATGCTAGCCATCGCCCCCCCGAACCCCTTCAGAATGGCAATCTCCGCCTCCAGTGCATCTTCCTTGTCTGTGAGTTCACGTAACTGGGACTCCAGAATGTGAATTGGATCCGATGTCGGTATATCTGGATACAGGTCTAGAGAGCACGTTGCGACGAGCAGACGGGCGGTGCCCAGTCCAGAGACGCGAAAGGATTCAAGGTCAATGTCGCCGCTCATGTCCGTAACTTCTATCACATTGTACCCTGCCTAAACGCGTGGAGGTGGTTTAAGGATGGTGGGGTGGAAGGCGACACGGAGTCTCTGACACACCTCGAGGTCCAGATCGAGTTTACGAATGATTTGGGCCCCGTGTGGGCGGTAAACAGTTACTGTATCAATTGGGAGGTTGGGCCCTTCGAAAGACCACTTCGTAGTATCCTGGGACGCGACCATGACGGAAAGAGGGAGGTTCCTCGGAATGGCCTCTCGTGCATCCTTGTAGCGGTATATATTGAAGTTCTCGATATCACACAAGCACCTAACGCCTCCGTGCGACAAACCGGACGTCCAACAAATCCCCGCCCCAACCTTCAGGAGGCGCGGTCGGAGTGGTTTGTGCTCCTACTTTGGACCCAGTCGCGCCTCCTCGCCCGTCGAGCCAGGCCATTTTCCACCGCGATGTCGTCCTACTTGCACTCAGACCGGAATTGATTCGCGGGTCGGCGCCGGCCGTCACACCAACGTGGCTTTAGCGCCGTAATCTCACATCCAACAGTCACCCATCTCTTCCACCATTGCATCCATCCGTCGGAAGTGGGGACATGTTTCGAAAACGAAGGTTGACGGGATCTGGAACTCATGCTGGGAGCAACTTGGATCAAAGTCGATGTGAGTAAATTCGATGGTTTCCGTGGGTCAGTTTCCTGACCACTTGGGCTGTCCTAGCAAAGAAGCAGAGAGTCGCGGATGGCGCAAAGATACTTCTCGATATTGCAAAAGAGTCCTCCGACTGGTTCCCTCCCCTCAAGTCCGCCCTCGGCGGGGTGAGCGCACTCATCAAGCACTACGAGGTAATGGTCGGGTGGGTGACTCTCGTTCACAACTGATGCAGACCGTCCCAGCAATTCGAGGATGTCAAGGGGCAGATCGAGGATCTTATTCCACGTTTAAGAATCTTTAGACAGAACGCCAATGTAGTGGTTATTGACGGGGACCAGGCGGAGAAGAAACGACGCTCAGAGTTGTCTAGGTGCGCCCATTGGTTGCTTGCCCGCCCGCCCCCGTCGACGGCCTCTCAGCGTGTTGGAAGAGATCGAGAAGCGATCAGAGGCATTGCTGGCAAAAGGTGTTGCAGCTCGGTTCCTAGATAAGGGCGAAGATTCCAAAGAGGTGGCGAGACTCATTGAGCAACTTCGAGAGGCGATTACCTATTACCAAGTAAGTGGGTATAGGGTTATCGCGTTGACCGTTGTTGACGTGGGAGAACAGATCTCGCAACAGCAAGCAATCTACGACCAAATCACTGATCTCACTGTAAGGATTCCCTGCTCGTCTTAGCCTGTTACACAGCTGATCAGCCCTTTTACCAAGTCGTCTTTCGGTGTGCTCTTGAAACTCCACGAGGTAGCGCAATGTCATGAGTTCGTCGCGGGGCCGGCTGACGCCCGAATAGAGATCCCCGTCGGTGAAGAACAAACTCGATTCCATTATGGAGCGTCTAGGTAGACTGTGTTCGGAGGGCAGTGTTGATGGACTTCAGGGTAGTGGCGAGCATGAGCAATGGGGGAAGCTGTTCAAGTAGGTGGTCGCTATCGACTCCCGCCGACAATTGCACTAACCCCCCTCCCAGGACTCTCCAGGCGATTAGGGATAATGCTACGACCATCTACAACCGTGTCAAAGCCCAGGGATACAAAGAATGTCAAAGCGATATTCTGGATGTTTCTGGAATAGCGGAGGATATACGGGATGCGCTCCTTGAATACCAAGTGAGTAGTGAAAGTTTCCATGCAGATAAATCTGTGGGACTGAAATCCAGACGCTTTGACAGACGACCCAGCAACGGGCAATATATGACCAGAATTGCAGATTGATTGTGAGTCGTTGAACCTATGTTGGGAACATATCTGACATCATCTGTGGCTTCCAGGATTCCGGTTCGGTCACCTTGTCCTCCCTCCTGAAATAAGCTCACCTGTGCATCAAAACAGTGGATATATCAGTGCTCAACAGTTGCCGCCGGGCTCGCCGGGCTGCATATCAACATGGCAACCGACAGGGTTGCCTCAGGGGCACACGGGTGACTGTCCTAAATGAGATTGAGTTGTGGGCTAAAGACTTTGAGAAGTCTCCTGTCTTTTGGCTGAATGGCCTTGCTGGGACAGGGAAGTCAACAATTGCTCAAACCATTGCTGAACATGTCTTTGCTGATGGACTCCTGGGGGCATCCTTTTTTTGTTCACGAGACTTTGAGGACCGAAGTGACCTACACTTCATATTCCCCACCCTTGCCTTCCAGCTGGCACACAAATACCCTGACTTTCAATCCCACCTCATCCCCCTCCTCCAGTCCAATCCTGATGTTGTTGATGAGTCACTGTATAGCCAGATGGAAAGGTTGATTGTAGAACCACTTCAGTCCACTGGCATTTCAACAGTCATAGTGATTGATGCTCTGGACGAGTGCAAGGATGACGAGCCGTCATCTGCAATACTCTCTGTATTGGGTCGGGTTGTCACAAAAATTCCCATGGTCAAGTTTTTCATCACTGGCAGACCAGAGCCCCGGATTAGGACTGGATTCCGTCTCCCCCTCCTTGTGGACATAACCAATGTCTTCATTTTACATGACATCCACCCCTCCCTGATCAACAATGACATTCGGCTGTTCCTAAAACATGAACTCTCCAAACTTGCTCAACGGCACCTGCTTGATGGGTGGCCAACTGATGAGAGCATAAATCTCCTGTGTCAAAGGGCAGCAGGTCTCTTTGTGTATGCTGTTGCAACTGTCAAATACCTTGACAAGAAGTTCTATCACCCCAATGAGCAGCTTCAAATGATCATCAGCTTTCCAGACAGCACAGAATATGAGGGGAAGACTTCCCTTGATCCATTATACCTTTGGATTCTCAGGGAGAGTTTTTGTGTGGATGACCCTGTCATTTGTTCCAGGATTCGAACTATCATTGGCACTGTTGTCATGCTTGTGAACCCCCTCCCACCATCAGGGATTGCTGAACTTGTGGGTCTGGAGATCAGCAATGTCCTGCCCTT
>Ga0307516_10000398_pt1 | contig 56825 bp, 50 predicted proteins | sample 19_EM_MG_FD_203310 | JGI IMG/M metagenome (GOLD analysis project Ga0307516, IMG submission 203310) | Populus trichocarpa ectomycorrhiza microbial communities from riparian zone in the Pacific Northwest, United States - 19_EM | ecosystem: Host-associated > Plants > Roots > Unclassified | place...
AAGCCCAGACGGGGGACACGAACGGAGCCGGTCACCCAACGCCCTCGCCAGCACCGCGGCAATGCCTAGCCTGCCAGCTTCGACCCCATCTCGCGCCGGTACCACTCGTGGAACTGCTGCATGCCGTCTTCCATCGGGCTCTGGTACGGGCCGGTCTCGTCGTCGCCGCGTTGCAGCAGCGCGCGCCGGCCGGCGTCCATGCGTAGGGCAATCTCGTCGTCTTCCGCGCACGTTTCCCAATACGCCGCGCGCTCGGCTTCAACGAACTCTCGCTCGAATGCCGCAATGTCTTCGGGGTAGTAGAACTCGACCACGTTGAGTGTCTTCTGGGGGCCTTGCGGGTACAGCGTGGACACCACGAGAACATGCGGGTACCACTCGACCATCACGGTCGGGTAGTAGGTGAGCCAGATCGCGCCGTGTTTGGGCAATACGCCGCCTCTGTACTTGAGCACCGCGTCGTGCCATTTGCGGTAGGCCGGTGTGCCGGGGCGGGCGAGTTCGTTCTTCGTGCCGACCGTCTGCACCGAGTGGTGGTCGCCGAACTCCCAGCGCAGCTCGTCGCAGGTGACGAATTGCCCCAGGCCCGGGTGGAACGGGCCGACGTGGTAGTCCTCGAGGTAGACCTCTATGAAGGTCTTCCAGTTGTAATCGCATTCGTGCAGTTGCACGTGGTCGAGCACGTAGCCGTCGAAATTCAGATCGGCCAGCGGGCCCAGGTTCTGCAGGTCATCGGCAACACTGCGGCCCTTGCCTTCGAACAGCAGACCGTTCCAGTTCTGCAGCGCGTAGTTGTTCAGGTTCAGGCAGGGGTCGTCGGCGAAGTGCGGGGCGCCGATCAGCTGGCCCTGCAGGTCGTAGGTCCAGCGGTGCAGCGGGCAGACGATGTTGCTGCCGGTGTTGCCACGCCCGCGCAGCATCAGCGCCTGGCGGTGGCGACACACGTTGGAGACCAGTTCCACGCCCTGGGCAGTGCGCAGGAGGGCTCGACCCTCACCCTCGTGCGGCAGCGCGTAGTAGTCGCCGATCTCCGGCACAGCGAGGTCGTGGCCCAGGTACCGCGGGCGGTTCTTGAACAGGTGGGCCATCTCGCGCTCGAACAGCGCGGCGTCGAAATAGGTGCTGACCGAGAGTTGCGAGCGGCTGCGGCTCAGCGTTTCGAGGGTGACACTCAGGTCGGACATGATCCCGGGGAATCTCCAAAACCAAGGGTGAACCGTCACCGGCGCTCGCGGTGGCTGGCTTTCGGGCGGGGGAGCGGCCCGGGCAGAAGTCACCGGGGCGCGGTGGGATGCGGATTGTACCTGCGGGCCGGTTTTGGCCTGCAGGCCACCACCATTCGGCACGGTTGGAAATGCTCACCATTGGGGATGTCGCGTCGGCGCAACTTGCCCCATGGGCTGACTACAATCGAGCCGTTTCACGACCCGCAATGGCAAAGACCTCTTCCGCACCCCCTGCGCCCTCCGCGCCCGCCAGTTACGAAGACGCGCTCGGCGAACTCGACCGCCTCGTGGCGGCCATGGAAAGCGGCCAGTTGCCACTCGACCGTTTGCTGGAGAGCTACAAACGCGGGGCCGATCTGCTGAGTTTCTGCCGGGCTCGCCTGGAAGCGGTGGAACAGCAGGTCAAGGTTCTCGAAGACGGGCAGCTCAAGCCCTGGACGACTGCATGAAACTGGCTGACTACGATTCCTGGGCGCGCACCGAGATCGATTCCGTCGAGCGCGCGCTCGAAGCCTGGGTCCCCGCCGACGCACCGGCCGGCCTGGGTGTGGCCATGCGCTATGGCGTGCTCGACGGCGGCAAGCGCCTGCGCCCGCTGCTCGTGCTTGCGGCGTCGCAGGCGACGCACGGCCGGCGCGAAGCGGCCTTGCGCGCGGCCTGCGCGGTCGAGTTGATCCACGCCTATTCGCTGATCCACGACGACATGCCCTGCATGGACAACGACGTGCTGCGCCGGGGCAAGCCCACCGTGCACGTGCAGTTCGGCGAAGCGCAGGCCATGTTGGCCGGCGACGCGATGCAGGCGCTCGCCTTCGAAGTGCTCACGCCTTGCAGCGATACGCCAGGGGTGTCTGGCAGTGGCTCGGGCGTGCCGCCCGCCCTGCAGGCGCGCCTGTGCTCGCTGCTGGCGCGCTCGGCCGGCTACAACGGCATGGCCGGCGGGCAGGCGATCGACTTGGCGAGCATCGGCGTGCCGCTCGACGAACACACGTTGCGCGACATGCACCACCGCAAGACCGGTGCACTGCTGCAGGCCAGCGTGCTGATGGGCGCGGCCTGCGGTGAGGCCAGCGCGGCGCAATGGTCGGCGCTGGCCGACTATGGCGACGCCCTCGGGCTGGCGTTCCAGGTGGTCGACGACATCCTCGACGTGACGCAGGCCTCTGCCACGCTCGGCAAGACCGCCGGCAAGGACATCGACAACAACAAGCCGACCTACGTGACCGTGCTCGGTCTCGACGCGGCGCGCCGCCACGCCAACGAACTGCGCGACAAGGCGCAGGCGGCACTCGCCCGCAGCGGCCTGGCCGACGCGGCGTGGCTGAGCGTGCTGGCCGACAAGGTCGTCGAGCGAGACAGCTGAACCCCATGAAACACTTGCTCCTTGAAACGATTCAAAGCCCGGCCGACGTGCGCCGGCTCTCGCGGCTCGAACTCAAGCAACTCGCCACCGAGCTGCGCGACTTCCTACTGCAGAGCGTGGCGAAGACCGGCGGCCACCTGTCGAGCAACCTCGGCACGGTCGAGCTGACGATCGCGCTGCACCATGTGTTCAACACGCCGCACGACCGGCTGGTGTGGGACGTGGGCCACCAGACCTACCCGCACAAGATCCTGACCGGCCGGCGCGATCGCATGGGCTCGCTGCGCCAGGTGGGTGGCATTTCGGGCTTTCCGCGCCGTGAAGAGAGCGAGTACGACGCTTTCGGTACCGCGCATTCGTCGACCTCGATCTCGGCCGCGCTCGGCATGGCCGTGGCCGCACGCCAGAAGGGCGAAGACCGCAAGGCCGTGGCCATCATCGGCGACGGCGCGATGAGCGCCGGCATGGCTTTCGAGGCGCTGAACAACGGCGGTGTGGCGGGCGCCGACATGCTGGTGATCCTGAACGACAACGACATGTCGATCTCGCCGCCGGTGGGGGCGCTGAACCGCTACCTCGCGCGCCTGATGAGCGGCAAGTTCTACGCCGCCGCACGCGACACCGCGAAGAACGTGCTGAAGAACGCACCGCCACTGTTCGAGCTGGCGCGCCGTTTCGAAGAGCATGCCAAGGGCATGGTCGTGCCGGGCACGATCTTCGAAGAGTTCGGCTTCAACTACGTCGGCCCGATCGACGGGCACGACCTCGATTCGCTGATCCCCACGCTGGAAAACCTGCGTGACCTGCGCGGCGCACAGTTCCTGCATGTCGTCACCAAGAAGGGCTTCGGCTACAAGCTTGCCGAAGCCGACCCGGTGAACTACCACGGGCCGAGCAAGTTCGACCCGGCGGTCGGCATCGTCAAGCCCGCCACGCCGGCCAAGCCCACCTTCACCCAGGTTTTCGGCCAGTGGCTCTGCGACATGGCCGCCGTCGACGAACGCCTGGTCGGCATCACCCCGGCGATGCGCGAAGGTTCGGGCATGGTCGAGTTCGAGAAGCGCTTCCCCAGGCGTTACCACGATGTCGGCATCGCCGAGCAGCATGCCGTGACCTTCGCCGCCGGCCTGGCTTGCGAGGGCCTGAAGCCGGTGGTCGCGATCTATTCGACCTTCCTGCAGCGCGCTTACGACCAGCTGATCCACGACGTGGCGATCCAGAACCTGCCCGTCGTGTTCGCGCTCGACCGTGCCGGGCTGGTCGGTGCCGACGGCGCCACCCATGCCGGTGCCTACGACACCGCCTTCCTGCGCTGCATTCCGAACATGAGCCTGCTGACGCCGGCCGACGAGAACGAGTGCCGGCAGTCGCTGTACACGGCGTTCCGGCACAACGGGCCAACGACCGTGCGCTACCCGCGCGGCAGCGGCGCCGGCACGGCGATCCAGGCCGAAATGACCGAGATCCCGTTCGGCAAGGGTGAAATGCGGCGCAGCGTCCAGCGCCCCGTGGGCCAGGGCGGCCAGCGCGTCGCGATCCTGGCGTTCGGCACGCTGCTGTACCCCGCGCTCGCCGCGGCCGAGTCGCTCGATGCCAGCGTGGCCAACATGCGTTTTGTCAAGCCGCTCGACGTGGCGCTGGTGAGCGAACTCGCCCGCACGCACGACGCGATCGTGACGATCGAAGACGGCTGCGTGATGGGCGGCGCCGGCAGCGCGGTGCAGGAAGCACTGGCCGCGGCCGGCATCCTGGTTCCGGTGCTGTCGCTGGGCCTGCCCGACGTCTTCGTCGAACACGGCGATCCGGCCAAGCTGATGGCGATGTGCGGGCTCGATGCCGCCGGCATCGAACAATCGATCCAGAAGCGCTTCGGCACGCGGCCGGCGCTGGTGCGTGCCGCCGTGAACCATTGAACGCGGCCGAACGATCGCGTCAAAACCATCGGAGGGTGTGGCCGGCCGATTGCTGGCATGCTTCTGGGTGGGCCAACCGATGAATCACATGAGCAATCTGAAAGACGCGCTGCACATTCCCGACACGCAAAGTGCGCGCGACGAACGCCACCTGGCGATCCAGCGCGTCGGCGTGAAAAGCGTGCGTTACCCGCTGCAGCTGCGCATCGGCAACACCGTGTCGCCGACCGTCGCGATGTGGGACCTGGACGTGGCCTTGCCCGCCGAGCAGAAGGGCACGCACATGTCGCGTTTCGTGGCCTGGCTCGACGCGCTCGACGCGCCGCTTGACGCCGCCGCGCTGCGCACCGGCCTGGCCGTGATGCTCGACAAGCTGCACGCGAGCGAAGGCCGCATCGACGCGCAGTTCCCGTTCTTCCTGCGCAAGCGCGCGCCGGTGTCGGGCGTGCAGAGCCTGCTCGAATACCAAGGCCGCTGGCTTGCCGAAGCGCGCGATGGCGTGCACACCATCTGGGCCGAAGTGACCGTGCCCGTCAAGTCGCTGTGCCCGTGCTCGAAAGAGATCTCCGACTACGGCGCGCACAACCAGCGCTCGCACGTGACGATCCGCGTCGAGCTGCTGAACGAAGACATCGCCTGGTCGGAACTCGTGCGCTTCGCCGAAGACAGCGCGTCGAGTGAAATCTGGCCGATGCTCAAGCGCGCCGATGAAAAGTGGGTCACCGAGCGGGCCTACGAGAACCCGAAGTTCGTCGAAGACATGGTGCGCGACGTGGCGCTGCGGCTCAACACCGACCAGCGCATCGGCCGTTACAGCGTCGATGTCGAGAACTTCGAATCGATCCACGCGCATTCGGCCTACGCTCGAATCGAGCGCGCGTAGCAGCTCAGGCGCGGCGAGCGCGGGTCTGGTGGACCTGCGCGCACCGAGCGCGCTCAGGGCTTGAACGGCAGCTCGGCACCCGCTACAGCCTTCAGCTTCTTGCGGAGCTTGCGGTTGTGCCGGTCCAGCGAGCAGATGAAGAGGTGCAGCGGCCACTCGAGTTTCGAGAGCCGCTTGACGATCCCGTGCTGCTGGCCTCGCAGCGCCGGCCACCATGAAAGCTCCACCCCCAGCACGAAGGTGACCGCGTTCGCATCGGCCGGGACCACGCGCCGCGCGATCCAGGCACGCTTCACTCCCTTGCCGCCGAATTGCAGCAGACGCCGCACCTCCTGCTGTTGCGCTTCGTCCAGACCGGCCGTTCGCAGCTCGTGGGCTGCGTCGAGCGCATTCAGTTGGTGGTCGCGCAACTGCTCGAAGTTGTTGCGCTCGTTCCAGCGCTCGGCCCACGCGCGTGCGCGTTCGTCGTTGCGCCGGGTCAGCCAGGCGTAGGCCTTTTCGCAAGCGGGCTTGCAGGCGTCTGCGTCGAGCGCGATGGTTCGCTCCAGCAGGGCCAGGCCGGTCTCGTCGTCGCGTGCCAGCCGCTCGCCGGCTTCGAGGAAGATCGTCAGCGGATGGTCCGGGTGCGCGGCATTGAAGGCTGCCAGTGCTTCCACGTGGTTCTGCTCCGGGCGCAACTCCACCGTCAGCCGCAGGCGTTCGATCTGCTCGGGCACCGCCGCTTCGTTGGTCGCCTCGAGTTCCACCAGTCGTTGCAAGCGCTGCTGCAATTCCCGGTGACGCTCGGCCCAGGGTTCGGCAACGCGGTCGTGCCATTCCCGCTGCAAGGTTTCGCGCAGTTCCGCCGCGCCCGCGCCGAGCCACGCCGTGGCTGCCGACGCGGCCGTCAGCGGCGCCGGCAACTCGGCGCTGTGTTCGCCCTGGCCAGGCAGGGCGCGCAGCCGCTCGCGCAGCGCTGGGTGGGTATCGTTCACCTGCGACTCGCGGGCCAATGCGCTGCCGAGCCACGCTTCGCTTTTGTCGGCCGCTGGTGCTACGCGCGCTTGCGCGGCCCACTGCAGCGACAGGTCCTGCGGTGGTTTGCCGGCATCGCGAATCGTCTCGAAGGTCTTCTCGACGAAACTGTCGTACTGCGGCGCGGCGATGTTGACGCGCTTGAGCGCGCTCGCGGCAACGCCCGCGCCAACGAGCTCGGCCGAAGCCGCGTCGGCCTGGTATTCATTCAGACGCGCCAGCACGAAGGTGTAGGCGTTGAAGTACGGTGCGTACCACTGCACCACGCGTTGCATCGGCCGGCTCGCCCAGCCCTGCCATTGCGCCGACAGGTCCTGGATCGTGCCCCAGGTCAGGCGAAGCCGGTAGATGAACGCACCGAAGCGGCTGTGCGAACCAGCGAGGTGCCCGTACTCGTGGGCGACGACGGCCAGCGCCTCTTCGGGCGACAGCGTCTCCAGCAGCGGCAAACCGAGGATCAGATAGTTGCGCGGCCAGCCCATCAAGCCGAACAGCGGCCGCTGCACCATGGCCGCATTCATGTCGTCGGTGATCAGCACGTGGTGAAAACGAGGGCCTTTCATGCGCTGGCGCATCGTGTCGAGCGCGGCGAAGAGCACCGGCACCTGCGCGCGCCGGATCTCAAGCCCCTTCGGTGCCGGCAGCCGCGTGAACAAGGCCGAGACGGAGGACTTCACGAGCAGCCAGAGCGGTATTGCCAGCAGCAAGAGCAGCTTGCCGAGCTTGAACAGCAGGATCAAGGCCTTGCCTCCGGTGAACAGCGTGGCGATGGCGATTCCCGCGATCAGCAGCAACCCCAGGCCCGCGACCGCGATGATGAGACCGAGGATCACGAAACCCAGCAGCGCCAGCGCGGCGACCTTCGCCTGGTAGGCGCCCGGCGAAGCCTGGCTCTCCGCTTCCAGCCGGGCGATCATCTGCTCGAATTGGCTCTGTTCCACGCACGGCCTCCACCATCCGGTATGGCGGCGATTCTGCGGCATCCGGCCCGGCGCGGGCGCCCGCCTCGCCGACCGGTTAGAGTCCCAGGGGGCACGTTGCCCTTCATCCATGTCCGCTACCTCTACACCCACCCAGCCCACCAGCCCGCCCGAAACCTTGAGCCTGCCGAACCCGCGCCACGCCAAGCGTGTACCGGCGCACATCGGCAAAGAGCAGTTCAACCGTATCCGCCAGGCCGCCTACACGCTGCCGCAGGTCGTGAAACCTGGAGACTTCATCGCCGAGCGCAGCGCCGGGTTCGAAGACCACCTCGACAAGCTCGGCCTCGTCTTGCTGCAAAAACCGGTGGCCGGTGCACGCCCCAGCCGCTGGATCGCACCTGGCCTGATGGACAGCGCGCTCGCGCACCTCGACGTGGTCGGCAGCGGCCCGAGCGTGCGCCCGCTGATGCTGGAGCGCACCGCCGCGCTCGACGCGCTCGGCGTGTCGCGCCACAAAGGCACGTGGACACGCCTGATCAGCCACGCCTTGCCATTGTCCGAACCCGGCTGGCGTGTGCCGGTGTTGTTCCGTGTGCCGGTCGACGAGCCCGCCGTTTGGGCTTTTTACCGAACAGGCGACAAGGCCGCATTGCTCGCTGCACTGGGCGCACCGACCGCCTACCCGCACGCGGCCGCGCTGTCGGCGTTTCTCGAAACCTTGATCGCGCGCAGTCGCGCCCACAAGCCGCGCCACCTCGAATCCTTGTTGCCGCGCCTGCAATCGGAATGTGCCTTGCCGCAGGCCACCGCCGACCTGGCCGAAGTGCAGGCCGCCTGCGCCCGCGCGCAGGACCGCTGGGAACACTTCGTCGCCGAGATCGACACGCTCGAAGGCCTGAACACCGAACTGGCGTTCCAGGGCTACCCCGGCACCTTCGAAAAAGCGCGCCGGCTGCAACGCAGCGTGAAGCTCTACGTCGGCCCGCCGAACAGCGGCAAGACCCACGCCGCGTTCGAGCGCCTGGCGCAGGCGCTGGACGGCGCCTACCTCGCGCCGCTGCGCCTGTTGGCGCTCGAAGGCCGCGACCGCCTGGTCGCACGCGGTGTGCCGTGTTCGCTGCTGACGGGTGAAGAGAACGTGCCGGCCGACGGTGCGCGGGTCGTTTCCAGCACCATCGAGATGGTCGGCACCAACAAGCCCATCGACGTGGCCGTGATCGACGAAGCGCAGATGATCTTTGACCCGTCGCGCGGCTGGGCCTGGACGCAGGCGATCGTCGCGGTGCCGGCGAAAGAAGTCATCATCATCTGCTCGGCCTATGCCGTGCCGGCCATCGAGAACTTGCTCGGCCTGTGTGGCGAGCGCTGTGAAGTGCGCCACTTCGAGCGCAAGCAGCACGTGGAACTGCTGCCGCAGCCGGTGCCGATCTCGGAGCTCAGGCTCGGCGACGCAGTCGTCGCGTTCAGCCGGCGCGACGTGTTGATGTTGCGTGACCAGATCGCCGCCAGCGGCCACCCGGTCTCCGTGATCTACGGCGCGCTGCCGCCCGAAGTGCGGCGCCGCGAGGCCGAGCGTTTTGCGCAAGGCGAGTCGCACATCCTGGTCGCCACCGACGCGATCGGCATGGGCCTGAACCTGCCGATCCAGCGGGTGTTCTTCAGCACCATGACCAAGTTCGACGGCCAGGACGACCGGCCGCTGAACGAGTCGGAAGTGCACCAGATCGCCGGCCGCGCCGGGCGCTACGGCATCCACGAAGAAGGTTTCGTCGGCGTGCTGTCCGAAGCCGAACCGTCGGCCGCGCGCGTGCTGAAAGAACTGCTGCCGAAAACGCCGCGCGCCCCACGCGACTTCAAGGCCCCGGTGGCGCCGAACGGCTGGCACATCGACACGATCTCGTCGCGCCTGCACAAGACCAAATTGCGCGAGGTGCTGGGTGTGTTCATGGAACAGCTCAAGCTCGACGACGCGCACTTCGCCGTGGCCGAACTCGAGCAGATGTTGGAACTCGCCGAGAAGCTCGACCTCGCCGCCGCCAAGCTCACGCTGAAAGAGCGCTTCATCTACGCGCAGGCGCCGGTCGACACACGCACCGAATCGCAGCTGCAGGAGTTTCTCGACTGGAGCAGCAGCCACGCGCTCACCGGCAAGGCCGGCAAGCCGTGGTTCCTCGATGCGGTCGACGGCCACAGCCGCCTCGAACGCATGGAGCAGGCCTTGCGCGCCTGCACCTTGTGGTTGTGGCTCGACCTGCGCTTCCCCGGCGTCTACGGCCATCTCGACGAGGTGCTGATGCTGCGCAGCCAGCTCAACGACGGCATCGAGCGCCAGCTCAAGGGCAAACGCCCGTTGGCGCAAGTGCGCTCGGGCCAGCGCCAGCGCGGCCCGAAGGCCCGCGCGTGAAAGCGCCGGCGCGCCTGCAGACACTGATCGACGAAGGCCTGATCGACTCGGTCTCGCGCCAGCTGATGAGCGGCAAGGAAGCGATGGTCTTCGTCGTGCAGTGCGGCAATGAGACCCGCTGCGCCAAGGTCTACAAGGAAGCCACGAACCGCAGCTTCCGCCAGGCGGTCGACTACACCGAGAACCGCAAGGTCAAGAACACCCGCCAGGCGCGTGCGATGGCCAAGGGCACACGCTTCGGCCGCGAAGCGCAGGAGGCGGCGTGGCAGAGCGCCGAGGTCGACGCGCTGTACCGCCTGGCCGCGGCCGGCGTGCGGGTGCCCAAGCCGTACAACTTCTTCGAGGGTGTGCTGCTGATGGAGCTGGTCGCCGACGAATTTGGCGCCGCGGCCCCGCGGCTCAACGACGTGCAGTTCACGCCCGAGCAAGCGCGCGCCCACCACACGACGCTGCTGGCCGAAGTGGTGCGCATGCTCTGCGCCGGCGTCGTGCACGGCGACTTGTCGGAATTCAACATCCTGCTCGCGGCCGACGGCCCGGTGATCATCGACCTGCCGCAGGCGGTCGACGCGGCCGGCAACAACCACGCACAACGCATGCTGCTGCGCGACGTGGGCAACCTGTGCCTGTATTTCGGCCGCTTCGCGCCCGAGCTGCTCGACACGCACTTCGGCCCCGAGATCTGGGACCTGTTCGAGCGTGGCGTGCTGCGGCCCGACACCGTCCTCAGCGGCCGCTTCGTGCCGAAGGCCGGCGCGGTCGACGTGGGCAGCGTGATGCGTGAGATCGACGACGCGCGCGACGAAGAGAAGATGCGCCAGTTGCGGATGCAGGCGGCCCACTGACGGCTTCGCGGGTCGCGCTCAGTTCGCTTGATCGCTGCGTTCGAAGTGCCTCGACGCGAACGCCCAGACCATGCGCGACGCATCAGGCCCGCGCGGGTCACTGAACGGGTGGCGCGCCGCTCCGCCGCTCCAGGCGTGACCCAGTGACTCCACTTCCACCAGCGTGGCCGCGGTACGCCCGCGGCGCTTGAAATCGGTGATGAGCATCGGGTAGCGCTGGCCACGTTGCACGCGGCGCGGTGCGGCGGCGCCTGCAGCCGCGGCCCACACCTGCGCTGCCGCCTGGGCGTTGTGGGCCGAGACCACGTGGTCGGCAGCGCCGTGAATCACCAACAGGGGCGGCCAGGGCACGGCCTGCGTGGCGGCGCTCGCCGGCAGTGGCTTCGTGCCGCGGCGCCCGTGCATTGCGCCGAGTGCCGAGAGTGTCGAGTTGGCCGTGCCCGGCGGCACACCGGAGTGCATCGCCACTGCCTTGAATCGCTCCGGGTGGCGGGTGGCCAACAGGGCGGCCATGCTCGCGCCGGCCGAGAGCCCGGCCACCGCCACGCGCTCGCGGTCCACGGGGTGCAGCAGGCAGGCCTGGTCGATCGCGTTCACGATCAGCGCCGCTTCGCCCTGGGCGCGGCCGGAGCGGGTGTCGAACCAGTTCCAGCAGCCCTGCGGGTTGGCGACTCGGTCCTGCTCCGGGTAGAGCACCCAGAAGCGTTCGCGCGCCGCCACGCCGTTCATGCGTGTGCTCAGCGCAAAGCCTTTGGCGTCCTGGCCGCAGCCGTGCAGCATCACCAACAAGGGCAGGCGTTCATTGCGCGCCACCCCGGGCGGGCGATAGAGCCAGTAACGCCGCGCGCCGGCGGAGCCCACTGCCAGCCCCGTGATCCAGCTGCCCGTCGCCGGCGAAGGCTTGCGTTTCGGCAGCTTCGGCAGCTTCGGCGCCATGGCGCGCACGAGCGCCCGCGTGCCGGTGCGCGTGGCGCTGCGTGCGATCGTTCTGGCGCTGCGCGTGAACAGCTTCGTCCAGGCGGACGCACGCAAACGTTTGGCCACCGTCAGACCTGCGGCGGGTCGTTCTCGCGCGCGGGATGTCGGTGTTTTCCGACCGCTTTGATGAACGCGCTTGCCGCCGCAGCGACAGCCTTGCCATCGGCCAGCACGATGCCAGGGTCCGGGTCACCGGAAGGCAGGGTGACCGAGACCCCTGCGTTGTCGAGCAACACACGCGAGGCGCCGATCGCCAGCAGCGTCTTGCCATGCCGGTACTGGTGGGCGATGAACTCGAGCGCGTGCCCGAGCGACGCCAGCATCGCGACGCCGGCGTCGCCGTCGGGCAGCACCACGGCGTCGAACAACACCGAGGCGGCGTTTTCGAACGACGCGGTCGCGGCCAGCGCCGTGCCGTCGGCGGTCTTCACCGCGCCGATTCGGGGCGCGATGACGACCGGCACGGCGCCGGCCTTGAGCAGCGCTGCCTGCACGGCGTCGATCGTCGCGCCCAGCACGCCCGGCGCCACGAGGATCGCGATCTTGCGGGTGCGAATGCCCCCGTCGCCAGGCAAGGCCGTGAGCGACAGCGCCAGCGAGCGCGTGAGCTCGGGTGTGGCGGGTTTGGGCAGCACGCGGGGCAGGGCGGGCGGCACGTCCATGCCCAGCCCTGCAGCGACGCTGGCTGCGAGTTCACTCGAAACGTTGACCAGTGACGCGACCATGCGCTCGCGAATGGCCGGCACCGTCACCTTGCTGAGCTCGAAGCGGAAGCCGCCGGCGATGTGGGACTTCTCGACCGGCGTCTGGCTTTCATAGAACAGTGTCGCCTGCGTGTAGTGGTCGGCGAACTTCTCGGGCTTGCCACGCAGTTTGTCTTCCTGCACCGGCTGTGGGAACGAGACGAATCCCTTCGCGCCGGCCTGGAACGGGCAACCGCCGCCGAGCGAGTTGGGCTCGTAGGCGACACGCCCGCGCGGGATGGTCTGGCGGTGCAGCCCGTCGCGCTGGTTGTTGTGCACTGGTGCGAGCGGCGCGTTGATCGGGATCTCGTGGAAGTTGGCGCCGCCCAGGCGCGAGATCTGCGTGTCGACATACGAGTGGTGGCGGCCGGCCAGCAGGGGGTCGTTGCTGAAGTCGATGCCCGGCACCACGTGCGCGGTGCAGAACGCCACCTGCTCGGTCTCGGCGAAGAAGTTGTCGGGGTTGCGGTTCAGCACCATGCGGCCCACCGGCTGCAGCGGCACCAGTTCTTCGGGGATCAGTTTGGTCGCGTCGAGCACGTCGAAGCTGAAGCCCTCGGCCTGTTCTTCGGTGAAGATCTGCAGGCCGAGCTCCCACTCCGGGTACTCGCCCGCTTCGATAGCGTCCCACAGGTCACGGCGGTGGAAGTCGGAATCGGCGCCCGAAATCTTCACCGCTTCGTCCCACACCAGCGAATGCGTGCCGAGCAGCGGCCGCCAGTGGAACTTCACGAAGTGCGATTCGCCCTTCGCGTTCACCAGCCGGAAGGTGTGCACGCCGAAGCCCTGCATCATGCGCAGGCTGCGCGGAATCGCACGGTCCGACATCGCCCACATCAGCATGTGGGTCGACTCCGGCATCAGCGAGGCAAAGTCCCAGAACGTGTCGTGGGCCGACGCGGCCTGTGGCATGCCGTTGTGCGGCTCGGGCTTCACGGCGTGGACCAGATCGGGAAACTTCATCGCGTCCTGGATGAAGAACACGGGCATGTTGTTGCCCACCAGATCCCAGTTGCCTTCGTCGGTGTAGAACTTGACGGCAAAGCCGCGCACGTCGCGCGCCGTGTCGGCCGAGCCGCGCTCGCCGGCCACGGTGGAAAAACGAACGAACACCGGCGTGCGCTTGGCCGCAGCGGCGAACGGCGCGGCGCGCGTGTATTTGTGCAGCGCTTCGTAGGCTTCGAAGTAGCCGTGCGCCGCCGAGCCGCGCGCGTGCACGATGCGCTCGGGAATGCGCTCATGGTCGAAGTGCGTGATCTTCTCGCGCAGGATGAAGTCTTCGAGCAGCGTGGGTCCGCGCAGGCCGGCCTTCAGCGAATTCTGGTTGTCGCCGATGGGCACACCCTGGTTCGTGGTGAGCACCTGATCGGCAGCGTCGCTGCGCACGCGGTCGAGCGAGCCGGGCGGGGGTTTGCTGCCCGCCGCAGCTTTGGCGCCGCCGGTCTTGGCCGACGGGTTGCTCTCGCTCAAGGTGCTCGCGCCCACCGCGCGCGAGGCCGGCTTGCGCGTCAGGCCCTCGGGCGGCGACACGGCGTTGGCACGGCCGATCTCCTTGGCCTTGTTGCTGTTGTCGGGCATGGACTTGACCAGCGCCTGCGTGTCGGCGGCTTGGGCGTCGAGCGCGCTGGCGGCGCCGGGGTTCGGTTTCTTCACGAGGTGTTCCTCTCTGGAGTGGAGTCGACGCGGGTTCAGCGCGGGCGTGTGCGTACACGTGGCGCAGCTTCGCGCGAGGCGTGGACACGGCCTGTAGGAATTGGGGCCATCGCCATGCAGGTCATCGCAGACATCGCATGCGGCAGACGTAGGAGAGTTCCTGCGCCTGATCGTGGAGGGCGCCGATGGCAAGCGAGAACGGCCGCTCCTAACCTTCGAGCCTGTACGAACACCTCGACGGAGACGCCATGAACCAGCCCACAACCCAGCCCGACGTGAACAGCGAAGCGCAACGCGCTGCGCTCGAAAAGTCCGAGAAGAAGGCCGCTCGGAAGCACCCGGAAAACTTCAAGAACCAAGCGACCGACGAGAAGATCGTCGAGATCGGACCCGACCTGACCGAAGCGCCAATCAAGGGCATCGATCCCGACGCCTGAGCAGCGGTCGACAGCGCCGCAATCCACAGGCCGCCCGGCCCAATCACAAGGAGTCCGCATGAGTTCGTCTTACGTCAGTGCCGCAGACTCGATCGAGAACGTGCGCCCGATGCCGCCCATCCACCGCGCCGAGCACCCCGCCCACGCCAGCGCTGTATCGTGGGGTGCGATCCTCGCTGGCGCCGCAGCGGCGGCCGCCCTGTCGATGATCCTGTTGATTCTGGGCGCCGGCCTCGGCCTGACGGCGATCTCGCCGTGGGCGCGCGCCGGCGTGTCGGCCTCGGTCTTCGGCGTGTCCACGATCGTGTGGATCACGGTCACGCAGATCATGGCCTCGGGCATGGGCGGCTACCTTGCTGGCCGGCTGCGTGCCCGCTGGGTCGCGGCGCAAACCGACGAGGTCTACTTTCGAGACACCGCGCACGGCTTCCTGGCCTGGGCCGTCGCTTCTCTCGCCACGGCTGCGCTGCTCAGCTCGGCGATCGCGGCCATCGTCGGTGGGGGGGTGCAGGCCGGTGCGAGCGTCGCGGGCGGCGCGGCCGCGGCCGTGAGTGCCGCCGGTACGGCCGGGCGGGTCTCGACCGGGGCCGACGCAGCGTCCACGTCGTATTTCGTCGACTCGCTGTTCCGCAGGGAAACGAATGCGCCCGCGGCCGGCGAAGCAGCGGCTGCTCCGACCACCGAGACCACGCGCATCCTGCTCAACAGTATGCGTTCCGGCGCCTTGCCGGCCGACGACACCCGCTACCTCGGGCAAGTGGTCGCCCAGCGCACCGGGCTGTCGCAGCCAGACGCCGAAAAGCGCGTGAGCGACACCTACGCACGCATGCAGGCCAAGCTGAAGGAAGGCGAGGCGGCAGCGCGCGAAGCCGCCGACAAGGCGCGCAAGGCCACCGCCTACGCCACCTTGTGGCTGTTCGTGTCGCTGCTGGCCGGCGCCTTCGTCGCGAGCCTCGCCGCCACCTGGGGTGGCCGGCAACGCGACCTTTGATTCCCGATCGACCACTCAAGCAAGGAGACCGCCATGCGTTCGCTGCTCTTGTTCTTTCTCGGCATTCCCATCCCGATCATCATTCTGATCGCCTTGTTCGTTCACTGACCGACCCCCTCTTTCACAAGGACTCAACATGCCCAACGCCTCAAGCAACGTGAAGCCCAAGGCAACTGCGAAGCCGCTCGAGGCCATCGCCTTGTTGCGCGCCGATCACAAGGCCGTCAGCGCGCTCTTCGCCGAGTACGAAGGTGCCCGCGCGCCGTCGAAGAAGAAGGAGCTCGTCGAGAAGATCTGCACCGAACTCAGCGTGCACGCCCAGGTCGAAGAAGAGATCTTCTACCCGGCCGTGAAGGAGGCACTGAAAGACACGGAACTCGTGCCGGAAGCGACCGTGGAGCACGCCACGGTGAAAGACCTGATCGCCCAAGTCGAAGGCGTCGAGCCCGATGGCGAGATGTTCGATGCGAAGGTCAAGGTCTTGAGCGAGTATGTGAAGCACCACGTCAAGGAAGAACACACCGAGATGTTCCCGAAGGCGAAGGCCACGAAGCTCGACATGCTCGAACTGGGCGGCCGCATCGCCGAGCGCAAGAAAGAACTGCTGGCCGAACGCGCTTAGACCCGTTGCAGTGGCGGGTCAGCGGCTCACGAACTCCGGGTGTCGTGCGCTGATCTCGTCGTCGGGCCGTCGGCGTGTCGGTCGTCGCGCGGAGTGGCGCGAACGGTCGAGCTGTACGGGCCGGGCCGCGCCCTGAAGAGTCATACTTCCGGCCCATGACACACCGGACCTACGATTCCCTGCGCAGCGCACGCTGGTTCGCGCCCGATGACCTGCGCTCCTTCGGCCACCGTTCGCGAATGATGCAGATGGGCTACGGGCCCGAAGACTGGGTCGGCAAACCGCTGATCGGCATCGTCAACACCTGGTCCGACATCAACCCCTGCCACGGCCACTTCAGGCAGCGCGTCGAAGACGTGAAGCGGGGTGTGCTGCAGGCGGGCGGCTTCCCGATCGAGCTGCCGGCGATCTCGCTGGCCGAGCCCTTCGTGAAGCCGACCACGATGCTCTACCGCAACCTGCTCGCGATGGAAACCGAAGAGCTGCTGCGCAGCCACCCGGTCGACGGCGCGGTGCTGATGGGCGGTTGCGACAAGACCACGCCGGGCCTGATCATGGGTGCGATCAGCGCTGGCATGCCCAGCATCTACATGCCCGCCGGGCCGATGCTGCGCGGCAACTACAAGGGCCAGACCCTGGGCTCGGGCTCGGATGCCTGGAAGTTCTGGGACGAGCGCCGCGCCGGCAAGATCAGCAAGACCGAATGGATCGGCGTGGAAGGCGGCATCGCGCGCAGCCACGGCACCTGCATGACGATGGGCACGGCCGCCACGATGATGGGCATCGCCGAGGCGATGGGCCTGACGCTGCCGGGCGCGTCGGCCATTCCCGCGCCCGACGCGAACCACGTGCGCATGGCGACCGAGAGCGGCCGGCGCATCGTCGCCATGGTGTGGGAAGACCTGACGCCGCAGCGTGTGCTGAGCCGCGCGTCGTTCGAAAACGCGATCGCGGTGGCGATGGCGATGGGTTGTTCGACCAACGCGATCATCCACCTGGTGGCGCTGTCGCGCCGCGCCGGTGACGCCTGCGCCATCACGCTCGAAGACTTCGACAAGGCCAGCCGCGTCGTGCCGGTGCTGGCCAACATCCGGCCCAGCGGCAACACCTATCTGATGGAAGACTTCTACTACGCCGGTGGTTTGCCCGGGCTGATGAGCCGGCTCACCGGCGCATTGCAGCTCGGCGCCAAGACCGTCAGCGGCCGCACGTTGGGTGACGACCTGAAGGGCGCAGAAGTTCACGACGACGACGTGATCCGCCCGCTCGACAAGCCGATCCACGCCGAAGGCGCGCTCGCGGTCTTGCGCGGCAACATCGCGCCCGGCGGCGCGGTGATCAAGCCGAGTGCCTGCGCGCCGCAGTACCTGCAGCACACCGGGCCGGCCCTGGTGTTCGACGACTACCCGAGCCTGAAAGCCGCGGTCGATGACGAGAACCTCGACGTGACCGCCGACCACGTGATGGTCCTGCGCAACGCAGGGCCGCAAGGCGGCCCCGGCATGCCCGAGTGGGGCATGTTGCCGATCCCGACCAAGCTCGTGAAGCAAGGTGTGCGTGACATGCTGCGTCTGTCGGACGCGCGCATGAGCGGCACGAGTTACGGTGCCTGCATCCTGCACTGCACCCCCGAGGCGTTCATCGGCGGCCCGCTCGGGCTGGTGAAGACCGGTGACCTGATCACGGTCGACGTGCCGGCGCGGCGCATTCACCTCGAAGTGAGCGACGCCGAACTCGCCCGCCGCCGCGCGGAGTGGAAAGCACCCGCACCGCACTTCGAGCGCGGCTACGGCTGGATGTTCACGCGCCACATCCTTCAAGCCGACCAGGGCTGCGACTTCGACTTTCTCGAAACCCAGTTCGGCGCACCGGTCAGCGAACCGGTCATCTACTGAATCTACTGAAGCCAGATCATGAAACAAGCCACGCGCGAACTGCTCGCCCAGGTCAGCACCGCCACGCTGTGCACGGCGCTGTTCAAGCGCGGCCTGCGCACGCAGTTCATCCAGAACGTGCACCCGCTCAATGCGAAGCTGCCCAACATGGTCGGCGAGGCTTTCACGCTGCGCTACATTCCGGCGCGCGAAGACCTGAACCCGATCACCGTGTTCCAGGACCGCGCGCACCCTCAGCGCAAGGCGGTCGAAGACTGCCCGCCCGGCGCGGTGTTCGTGATCGACAGCCGCAAGGACGCGCGCGCCGCGTCGGCCGGTGCGATCCTGGTGTCGCGCTTGATGAAACGCGGCGTGGCCGGGGTCGTCACCGACGGCGGCTTTCGCGATTCGCCCGAGATCGCTCGGCTGCCGTTCCCGGCCTACCACCAGCGCCCTTCGGCACCGACCAACCTCACGCTGCACCAGGCGCTCGACATCAACGTGCCGATCGGTTGCGGTGACGCACCGGTCTGGCCGGGCGACGTGGTCGTGGGCGACGCCGAAGGCGTGGTCGTGATTCCCGCGCACCTGGCCGACGAAGTGGCGGCCGAGGCGACCGAGATGACCGTGTTCGAAGACTTCGTCACCGAGCAGGTGATGTCCGGCCGTTCGATCATCGGCCTGTACCCGCCCACCGACGAGCAGGCGCGCGTCGACTTCGCCGCCTGGCGCGAGCAGAACAAGCGCTGAAGCGGCGCTGTTCGCCAACCCGATCAGCGTGCCGGTTTGCGCGCTGCCGCGGGTGCGCCTGCGGCCAACTTGGCGCCCCCCGCACGCGCTTTCAGCGCGTCGCGCAGCAGGTATTCCACCTGCGCGTTCGCACTGCGCAGTTCGGCCGCCGCGAGACGCTCGATCTCGGCCCAGAGCTGCGGGTCGATGCGCAGCAGGAAAGATTTCTTGTCAGGGCTCGCCATGTCGCGAGCGCCCGCTCTGGCGCGCCTTGTCGGCCGCGAGGTCTGCTTCGCTGAGCGGCGCGAACGGGCCTTGCATCGCGGTGCGGCGATAACGCTCGGCATCCGGCGAGTTGTAATAGCGCCAGAGCGCGCGCGCACCCCAGAGCGCGAGTGCCAACACGCCCGCGCCGAGCACGATGAAGTAGACGTTGTCCATCGCTTGCCCCGCCTCAGTTGTAGAGCGTGCCGGTGTTCACCACCGGTGTGGCGTCGTGGTCGGAGCACAGCACCACGAGCAGGTTGCTCACCATGGCGGCCTTGCGTTCGTCGTCGAGGTGCAACAGGCCGCGTTCGGCCAGGCCGTTGAGCGCGAGCTCGACCATGCCGACGGCGCCATGCACGATCTTGCTGCGCGCCGCGATGATCGCTTCGGCCTGTTGGCGGCGCAGCATCGTGCCGGCGATCTCGGGTGCATAGGCCAGGTGCGTGAGTTTGGCGTCGACGACGATGATGCCGGCCTGCGCGAAGCGCGCCTGCAGCTCGGTGCGCAAGGCCGCGGCCACTTCCTCGGTGCCCGAGCGCAAGGTGATCTCGCGCTCTTCGCCGTGTTTGGGCTCGTCGATGTTGTCGTAGGCATAGCTCAGCGCCAGGTGGCGCACGGCCGACTCGGCCTGCGTGAGCACGTAGGCCTCGAAGTTGTCGACATCGAAGCTCGCCTGCGCCGTGTCTTCGACACGCCAGACGATCGCCGCGGCGATCTCGATCGGGTTGCCGCGCAAGTCGTTCACCTTGAGCTTCTCGCTGTTGAAGTTGCGCGCGCGCACCGACATCTTCGCCTTGGCATAGAACGGGTTAGCCCAGCGCAGGCCTTCGCTGCGGTCGGTGCCACGGTAGCTGCCGAACAGGGTGAGCAGCACCGCCTGGTTCGGCTGCAGCATGTAGAGCCCCGCCAGGCACCAGGCGCCGAGCAGCATGCACAGGCCGAACAGCCCGCCCATCATCGGCGAGGGTCGGCTCAGCAGCAGGAAAATTCCCAGGACCATCGCGGCCAGACCGACCACGACGTAGACGAAGCCGTTGCCCGACGAAGCCACACGCTCTTCTGACGCTGTTCTCTTCATGTCACTGTCTCCCGAAGTGCTTTGCGATGATCGCAAAGTGATATCACTTTAGTATTGAGTGACAAAGCTGTCAAGCCGTGGATCGAGCGTCGATCACGCGCCGGGTATCTCGGCCTCCATCAGGCTCAGGCCGAGCAGCCCGGCATCACCGCGGCCCTGCCGCACCAGCACTGGCGAATCGCCACTCAAGTCGACCACGGTGGTCGGCTGCATCGCACAGGCGCCAGCATCGACCACGGCCTGGATCAGTTTCTGGAAGTGGTCGCGGATCTGGTGCGGGTCGTTCATCGGCTCGGTCTCGCCGGGTGCGATGAGCGTGGTGGCGAGCAGCGGCTGGCCCAGCAGTTCGAGCAGCGCCTGCGTGACCGCATGCTCGGGCACCCGCAGGCCGATGGTGCGCCGCGACGGGTGCGAGACGCGGCGCGGCACTTCCTTCGTCGCTTCCAGAATGAAGGTGAACGGCCCGGGCGTGCCGAGCTTGAGCAGCCGGTACTGTTTGTTGTCGACGCGCGCGTAACTCGCCAGTTCGCTCAGGTCACGGCAAAGCAGCGTGAGGTGGTGCTTGTCGTCAACACCGCGAATGCGTCGCAGGTTCTGCGCCGCCGCCTTGTCGTCGAGGTGGCACACGAGCGCGTAGCTCGAGTCGGTGGGGATCGCCGCGATGCCGCCACCGTGCAGGATCTGCACCGCCTGCTTGAGCAAGCGCGGTTGCGGGTTCTCGGGGTGGACTTCGAAGTACTGCGACATCTTCTGGAGCCGCCGTCAAGGGCGGCGACCCGTCAACGTTTCATGCCGGGTGATGAACCCGCGATTCGAGCGCTTCCCATACGGGCGTGAGCTGCGCGGGCAGCGGCGGCAACAGCCCCAAGTCCATGTGGCTTTCGGCGGGGCTGTGGAAGTCGCTGCCGCGCGAGGCGAGCAGGCCGTATTCGAGCGCGGTCTCGGTGTAGCGCACTGCATCGGCACTGCTGTGGCTACCGGTCACGACCTCGACTCCTTCGCCACCGAGCGCCTTGAATTCCGAGAACAACGCGTACTCTTCGTTGGCGGTGAACTTGTAGCGCGCCGGGTGTGCGATCACCGCCAGGCCGCCGGCCTGTGTGATCCAGGTGACGGCGTTGCGCAGCGTGGCCCAGCGGTGCGGCACGAAGCCCGGCTTGCCGTCGACGAGGTATTTGCGAAACACCTCTTGCGTGTCGCTGCAGACTTTGGTCTCCACGAGGTGCCGCGCGAAGTGCGTGCGCGAGATCAGCTCGGGGTTCTTCACGTACTTCAGCGCGCCTTCGAACGTGCCCTTGATGCCGACCTTGGCCAGGCCTTCGGCCATCTCCATGGCGCGCTCGCGGCGCCCGCCGCGGGTGGCCGCCAGGCCGGCCTTCAGCGCTTCGTTGTCGGCGTCGAAACCGAGGCCGACGATGTGCACCGTGATGTCGGCGAAGGTCACCGAGATTTCGGTGCCGGTGAGGTAGGGCAGGCCGAGCGCCAGGGCGGCGTCGCGGGCCCGCTGCTGGCCGCCCACTTCGTCGTGGTCGGTCAGCGCCCAGAGTTCCACGCCGTTGGCCTTGGCGCGTGCCGCCAACACTTCGGGTTGCAGCGTGCCGTCCGACACGGCGGAGTGGCAGTGCAGGTCGGCGTTGATCCAGACGGGGGGCGTGTTGTTCACATCGCCATTGTAGAGAGCCGGCTTCGAACAGGTGTTCGAGTGGTTCCTATCGGGCCACACGAACGATTCGGCCCGCTGCGCTGTCGGTCAACAGGTAGAGCGCACCGTCGGGCCCCTGGGTCACGTCGCGAATGCGTTCGCCGAGCGACGCGAACAGCGGCTCGCGCGAGACCACTTTGTCGCCGTTCAACGCCACACGCCACAGCGCCTGCCCGGCCAGCGCGCCGACGAACAGGTTGCCCTGCCACTCGGGGAACATGCTGCCGGTGTAGAAGGCCAGGCCGCTCGGGGCGATCGAGGTGGGCACCCAATAGGTGAGCGGTTCCACGAACTCCGGCGCGTGCGTACCGCCACCGATCCGGCAGGTGTCGCTCAACGGGTCGCCGTAGTTGCAGCCGTAGCTGCGCAGCGGCCAGCCGTAGTTCGCACCGGCGCGTGCGATGTTGATTTCGTCGCCACCCTGCGGGCCGTGTTCCACGTCCCAGAGTTCGCCGGTCGTCGGGTGCAAGGCGGCACCTTGGATGTTGCGGTGGCCGTAGCTCCAGATCTCGGGTTTGGCGCCAGCACCGAGCTTCGGGTTGTCGGCCGGCACGCTGCCGTCGCGGTTGATGCGCACGACCTTGCCCAGGTGGCTCGCGAGGTCTTGCGCCGGGCTGCCTTTCTGGCGCTCGCCCAAGGTCACGAAGAGCGTTTTGTCCGGCCGAAAGATCAGGCGCGAACCGTAGTGGCCGTTGCCCGACACCTTCGGCTGCTGACGAAAGATCACGCTCACGTTCTGCAGCGTGTTGCCGCTCAGGCGCCCGCGCGCCACGGCCGTGCCCGAGCCACCGTTGCCGGGTTCGGCATAGCTGAGGTAGACCCAGGGTTCGGTCGCGAAATCGGGGTCGATCGCCACGTCGAGCAGGCCGCCCTGGCCGGCGCTGTTCACTGCCGGCACACCGCCCACCGGCGCACCGACGTTCTTGCCGTCGGCGCTGACGATCACCAGCTCGCCCGCCTTCTGCGTCACCAGCACGCGGCCATCGGGCAGGAAGGCCATGCCCCAGGGCTGCTTCAGGCCGCTGGCGAAGGTGCTGGCGGCAGGTGGTGGTGCCGCCGCGGCCGCCGACAACGCGGCGCCGCAGGCCAGGAGCAACGCGGCCAGCCGCCGCGTCGCATTCATCGAGTGGGGTGGTCTGAGCAGGGTGGGCATGGCTTCATTTCCCGAGCGAAAACAGCACCGCGTTGTTGACCGCGTAGACCGCGCCGTCGGCGCCGATCGCGGTCGGCGTGTACGACTCTGCGATGCCGCTGGTGAGCTGGATGCGCTGCGTGAAACGGTTCTGCGCCAGGTCCCAGCGGTACAGATAACCGTCTTCGCTGTTGACCAGGATCGACTTCGTCAGCGGGTCGACGGCCGCGGTGTTGATGCACCACTCTTTCACCGCGCCGGCGTAGGCGCCTCCTTCCGGCGTCGGGCCGAGAATCGTCAGCACCTCGCGCATGATGGGCAGGCCCGAGATCGCATCGAGCTGGCTCGAAGTGGGGTCGATCACCGCCACGCGGTTCAGCCCGTCGCCGCTGCCCGCGCCGCCGTAGTTGTTGTACTTCGTCATCAGCAGGTAACTCGACGTGCCGGTGTAGCTCGGCACCATCGCCGCCGGCACGACCGAGGCGGTGTCGTCCCAGCCGAAACCGCCGGGTGTGCGGCTGGTGGTGAGCAACGCATCGAAGTGCAACAACCAGCCGCGGCCGTTGTGGCTGCCGAAGCTCGCTTCGAGCACGCCGAAATACACGTCGCCGTCGGGGCCGATCGTGGGCGACGAGGTGCCGTCGTCGCTGACGCGGGCGCGGCCGCCGGTCAGCGGGTCCAGCAGCGCGACCTTGCCTTTGACCGCGAGCGTGTGGCTGTCGAGTGCGAGCAGATAACCGCCTTGCACCGTGCCCGCGACCACCGCCGCGTTCACGGCCACGTACAGCGTGGCCTGGTCGGGCGAGACCGCCGGCGCGCTGTTGGTCGCGGGCTTGGTGATGGCGACATCGCCGGCCGCACTGGTCGCCGAGACCCAGCTGCCGGCGCCGTCGGCGCCGATGCGTGCGATGCCACTCGCCAGGCCCGCCGGGTTGGCGCCGGTGACGATGAAACCGAAGAATATGTTGCCCGCCGCATCGATCGTGATCGGCGTGTTGATGAACACCGTGCTGTCGAACGCGGCCGGTGCGGCGTCGTAGGCGGCCGCGCCGTAGAACACCAGCTTGCCGACCGTGCCCGTGGCCGCATCGGCGTCGTCGCGCACGAGCAGTTTGCCACCGGCGCCCGGCGCATGCAGCCGGTTCGCGGCGTTCAGCGCCAGGTTGTAGCTCGGCACCCAGTTGTGGGCCGGCAGCACGTAGTCGCTGTCGGCCGACCAGATCAGGCCGCCGTTGCCGCCCGAGCGCGCCTCGAAACGAAAGCCGCCCGCGGCACCGGTCTTCACCGGCACGACCACGGTGTTGTGCGAGGTGATCACCGGTGAGCCGTAGTGGATCAGCAGCGCGCCGCTCGGCCGGTACTGTGGCGCCAGGTCGATGGGCCGCGACCACTTGATGCGGTCGAGGTCTTGCGTGGCGACGGCACCGAGTGCGGCGTGTTGCGCGTCGCGCGCAAAGCCCCCCCAGGCCGGGCCATCGACGCCGGGCGCCGGGGCGGGCTCGGGGGTCGGGCCGGGGTTGCCGCTGCTGCCACCACCACCGCCGCAGGCCGTGATCGCAAAGGCGCAGGTCAATGCCATGGCCGGCACGAGCCGCCGCGGCCACACGCTCACGTCGCGGCCTCCACCACCATCTGCACCCGTTCGCGCCCGTTGTATTCGTCCACGCTCAGACGATAGGCCAAACGCACGCGCGCCGCCACCGGCTCGCTGTGGCCGAACCAGATCGCGTCGACCAGCGCACCGCCGAAACGCACGCTGAGCTTCAGGTGCTTTTCGCCGACCAGGCGCTGCGAGACCACGTCGACTTCGTCGCTGAAGACCGGCGCTTCGAAGCCCTGGCCCCAGACCTGCGCGTCGAGCGTGCGCACCGTCGGCGCGTTGAAATATTCGGCCGGCAGCGCGCCGTCGGTCAGCAGCTTGCGCGCGAGCGTGGGCGCGTCCAGCCATTCGAGCGCCACTTGCTGGAAGCCGGCGTCGAAGGCGGCGAGGTCGGCCGCATCGATGGTGCAACCGGCCGCCATCGCGTGGCCGCCGAAGCGCTTCAACACCCCGGGGTGCCTCTTCGCGACGAGGTCGAGCGCGTCACGCAGGTGAAAGCCCGGGATCGAACGGCCCGAGCCTTTCAGCGAACCGTCCTGCCCGCGCGCGAACACGAAGGTCGGGCGGTGCACGCGGTCTTTCAGGCGCGACGCGACGATGCCGACCACACCTTCGTGAAAGCCCGGGTCGAAGATCGCGAGCGCGGGTGGCGCGAGCTCGGCGAGTTCGCCCTGCATCAGGCCTTCGAGCAACAGCTCGGCCTGCTCGCGCATGCCAGCTTCGACATCACGGCGCTCGCGGTTGATGCTGTCGAGTGTCTTGGCCAATTCGGCGGCGCGCCCCACGTCGTCGGTCAGCAGGCATTCGATGCCGAGCGTCATGTCAGACAAACGCCCGGCGGCGTTGATGCGCGGCCCGAGCGCGAAGCCGAAGTCGAAGCCGCTGGCGCGACGCGCGTCGCGACCAGCGGCACTGAATAGTGCCGCGACACCGGGCTGCATCTGGCCGGCGCGAATGCGCTTCAGGCCTTGTGCGACGAGGCGGCGGTTGTTGGCGTCGAGCTTTACCACGTCGGCCACGGTACCGAGCGCCACGAGGTCGAGCAGCGCATCGAGCCGCGGCTGCGTCTGCGCCGTGAACACGCCGCGCGTGCGCAGTTCGGCGCGCACCGCGAGCAGCACGTAGAACATCACGCCGACACCGGCGAGGTGTTTGCTGCCGAAGCCGCAGCCGGGCTGGTTCGGGTTGACGATCACGCTCGCGTCGGGCAACACGATCACGTCGCCCTCGAGCGCCGGCAGGTGGTGGTCGGTGACCAGCACGGCCAGGCCGCTGGCGCGCGCGTGGGCCACGCCGGCGAGGCTGGCGATGCCGTTGTCCACGGTCAGCAGCAGATCGGGTTTCTGTTTCAGCGCCAGGTCGACGATGGCCGGCGTGAGGCCGTAGCCGTGCACCGCGCGGTCGGGCACGACGTAGTTCAGCGTGCCCTCAGCCGCACCCAGCAAACGCAGGCCGCGCAGCGCGACGGCGCAGGCGGTGGCGCCGTCGCAGTCGTAGTCGGCCACGACGCAAACCCGTTGGCGATTCGCGATCACATCGGCAAGCAAGGTCGCCGCGGCCTGCACGCCGAGCAACTCGGTGGGCGGCAGCAGGCGCGCAAGGCCGTCGTCGAGCTCGTCGGCCGTGCGCACGCCACGCCCGGCGAACAGGCGCGCGAGCAGCGGGTGCACACCGGCCTGTTCGAGTGCCCACACGGTGCGCGGCGGCGGGTCGCGCTGCATCAGGGTGGGCGTGTGGGGGGCGGCCATCAGAGTGCTTCCAGAATCGTGTGCGGCGCGGGCGACTTGAAACGGCTGCCGAGCTGTTGCCAGAGCGAACGCGGGCTGTTGTCGAGGCGCTGTGCGTTGCGCTCGCCGCAGAGTGTGAGGCTCGCGGACCGCCCGGCCAGCGCGTCGGCGAGCAGCGCGGCCAGCGCGCCGGCGTCGAGCGCGCGCCAGGCGTCGGCCCAGGTTGCCCAGTCCTGCGCGAGCAGCGGGGCTCGCAGCGTGTCGTTGACCACCACGTCGTTCGCCGGCACGGCTTGCGCGCGGCCGCAGCCACTGAGCCAGAACGAGTTCAGCGTCAGTGCGCCACGCTGCTCGCGCTCTTCGTTGATCGCATGCGGGTAGAGCAGCAACTGCACTTCGCTTTGCAGGCGCCGCACCAGCCGCGCCTGCGACTGGAACGCGGCGCCGTGGCGGATCCACAGGTCGACGTTGCGGCCGATCACCCGGTCGAGCGCTGCGCAGGGCAGGTCGGCCAGGCTTTCGTGCGCTGCGTACCAGCGCGAGGCCGCGCCCCAGCGCAGCGTGAAGCCTTCGCTCTCGAACAGTTCGCGCACCGCTTCGAATGCAGCGCGTGACTCGGCTTCGCCGAGCTGCAAGGCTGCGGGGTCGGCAAGCGTCACGTGGTCGCGGCCGACATGCCAATGCGCCGGCGTGACGAGGCCCCAGGCGAGTTCGCCTACGTCCACCCCATCGGCCGCCGCGGCCAAGGCCGCGAACGGCAGCGCGCCGTCTTCGCCGCGCCAGCCCCACGCGGCGGCGAGCGCCCGTTCGTGCGGTGGCGAGAGGCTGTATTCGTCGCCGGCGGAGAGCAGGGCGGGCGTCAGGCGGGACAGCAGGCTGGCGAGGTTCGGCAGGTGCAGGTCCTGCAGCACGTGGGTGGAAGCGTCGGACAAGGCAGTGGCGAACGGGATCAACAGGTGCATCGATCGATTATCGAGTGCACGTCGAAGCCGCGCGAGGCCTCAGCCAAAGCTGTATGCGCGCGCTGTGGGAGGTGGCCTACAGGGATGCCACGCGCCTGCCTACTTCTGAGGTCCCGCTCTTGGGCACAAAATTTCTGGCTTGCCAACGGCAAAGACCCCCAATGTGCTTCGAGCTGCCCGGGCACTGCGACCGATTTCGGCGATTGAGTTGAGAACCCGCCATGATCCCGATTCCACGACCCTCCGAAGTTGAGCCTCCACCCCTGCCAGCCAGAACGGCTGTGGGCAGCTTCGTGTTGGCCAGGGTGCATTCGCGCGACGAGTTCAGCATTCGTTATGTGGCGACTGCGAGCGCGTCCGGGGGCGAGGTGTTGATCGAGGAGTTCGCGCCAGCCGGCGTTTCGCAGCGCGTTGCGAGCGGCGCCTTGAGTCCACGTTCGCCCGCATACGTCGCGCTGTGGGAAGAGGGGCTGCATGCCTTTGTAGCGGAATCGGAGCTGCTGGAGAGGCCGTTGCACCCTGCGCTGGTTCGTGTCGGCTGCGTATGGCAGCTCAGGGGTACCGCGTTCCGGATGTGGCCGCCCTTGGAGGGGCGCACGCTCGTCGAGGTCTGCGCGTCGATGACCGAGCCGCCCACCGAAGAGTGGCTGCGTGGCTGGATCGGGCCTTTGCTCGATGCCTTGGAGCGCCTGCATGACGGCGGATGGGTGCACGGCAACGTCTGCCCCAGCCAGATCCTGATGCGGCCCGATGGCGCGCCCGTCTTGCTCGACACAGCCGCCGCAAGAACCGTGATGGGCGCGCGCATGCCGCAGCCCGCCGCCTGGCCCGAGCCGGCATTTCGCCCCCCCGAACTGGCCGCGCCGGCGAGCGAGCATTTGCCGGGGCCCTGGTCCGACCTGTACTCGCTCGCGGCCGTGGTGCGGTTCTGCATGGGTGCACCCCAAGCAGCGGATGGCGTGGCGCCGCTGCCAGGCGCGCCGTCGCCCGGGCGCTACGACAGCCGTTTCGTCGCGGCGATCGAGTCCGCGCTTGCAAGTGACCCGCAAGAGCGGCCGCAGACGATTGCGATATTCAGGCAGCGACTGCAGGCGAGCCCTGTTCCTCGGGCACTTGCGACGATGCCGGGCGCTGCGAGCCGTCGCGGGATGGCGGTCTCGGACTTTGCGGCAATGCCGGGACTTCTTCCGGATCCCGAACTACTCGGTTCCGGATCTGCGCCCATCGAACTCGAGCGCACCTCGCCCTTGCCGCGCGCATGGCTCGGGCCGGACGACTCGAATCCCATCTGGGCGCGCGACGTGCCCCGGACGCCGCGGCGTCGCCGGCGTCGGCCGTGGGCGCTTGCCGGCGTCGTGGCCCTGCTCGCGAGCGCAGCGGTGGCGACCTATGAGCTCACCCGCGAAGACCTGATGCCGGTTGCAGGCAGCGCCCCCGACAAGCTGCCGTCGGTGGAGCAACTGCTTGAGCGCGACCCCACGGCCGCGGGGCCCGTTGCAGACGCTGCGCCTGATCCCCGCCCCGAGCCGGCGCAGGCCGTTGCATCCGCGGCGTCGCAGCCCCCGTTGCCCCCGACCGTGGCCAGCGCCGAAGTCGGGGCTGGAGCCGACGCGGGTCAGATTCCTCCGGCAGCGGTGCGATCCGAGCGAGCTGTATCTGCGGCCGCACCCACTGCACCCGCCGCATCCACCGCCAAGCCATTGCCAGCGCCCGACACGCCAGTGGAGCGCCGCGCCGCCGTGGCCGACAAGCAGCCAGCGGCGGCGTGTGCGCCGAAAACCAATTTCGCGCTGTACAGATGCATGAAGCTGCTGTGCCAGCAGAGCCGCTACCAGACCCACGCGCAGTGCGTGCGGCTGCAGCGGAACGACGAACTGCCGACCTGAGCGGCCTCGCCCCGGCTGCGAAGCCATGTCGGCTGTGGGCTTCAGGTCGGTGCGCGTCTCGCCGTGGGCACCTCGGCGCCCTCAGACTCAGAGTTTGCGCAGGTAAGCGAGCAGCGCTGGAACCTCGGCGTCACTGAACGGACGATCGATGACCGGCGGCGTCACACCCGGCTGGGTGGTGAGCAGCGGCGCGGCCGGGTTCTGGACCTGCACGCGCTTGAAGAACTGCTTGTAGTGCTCGAGCATGTCTTCGAGCGTGGCCGCGGTGTTGTTCATGAAATACGGCGCGGTCCGGCTGATGCCGCGAAGGCTCGGCACGTCCATGTGCTCGATGTCGCCGGGTCCACCGGCCGCCGGGTAGCCGGTGAGCAGCAGGCGGCCCGGATCCGAGGTCGTGATCCGCGTGACGCAGGCGGGCTGCGGCGCGGCGCCGCCGCACGGCGTGCCACTCGGCGCGACACCGCTGTTCGTGATCTCGTAGGTGCGCACGTTTTCCATCTGGCTCGCGCTGCACGGTGCGAACAGGAAGCGCGGCGGGCTGACGTTGTCGACCGGCCTGGGGCAGGCGGTCGTGATGCTGTGGTAACGGACGATCGCAGTCGGCGTGCCCGGCGTGCCTTGCAAGATCGGCGTGCTGCCGCTCGGGTGGCCGCCCAGGTCGCCGTGGCATTGCCCGCAGGATCGGTTGAACACCAGCTTGCCTGCCGACTCCAGGTCGTTCAGCAGCGGGTCGGGGTCGGGCAAGGGGCTCGTTGCTGCAGCGATGGCATCGGCGAGCGCCTTCACGCTGGCGGACGAGAACTTCGCGTTCTGAAAGCTCGCCAGGTCGTCGAGGAAACTGGCCGGCGGGTCGACCGTGATCCCCGCGTGGTTGCGCAGTGCGCCCAGTGCCTGGTTCTGCAGGGTGTCGATGCGGCCGTCGAGCTGGTAACCGCCGCGCAGGTTCGGCCCTCGCGGCCAGGCCGGCCCGGCTCCGTCTGGGCCGCTGATGTTGACGTCGAAGATCGAGGGAACGGCGCGCCAGACATCGGCGACGGTCTCGCTGGTCGGAAGGGCCGATGCCGGGCACGGAACCGTCGACCCGCAGTCCAGCAGCTTCACGTTCGCGGGCAGCGGCAGCGTGACGCGAACCAGGCCGTTCTGTGTGAGGTTCGTGAAGTCGCGCGCCGCCGCGCCGTTGACGCGGAAGTCGTTGGCGTCGATGGCGCGGAACAGCGGGTCGTCGACGCCGGTCTGGAGCATCTTTGCCAGCCGGGCCTGGGCGGCGGCCGGCGTGAGCTGGAAGTTTTCGGCATCCATGTGGCAGTCGGAACAGGCGCGGCCGTTGCCGCCGAGCCCGGCGAGCGTGCGGTCGTGGAAGTTCGCCTTGCCGCGGCAGAAGGCCGAGTCGCCGGGCGCGGGGGCGGAGTTGGTGCTGCAGCCGTCGGTGTCGACGGTTTGCGCAGCGCCGGCATCCGGGTCGCCGCCGCAGGCGTGGAGCGCGAAGCTGGCGATCAGGGCGAGCGCTGCGGCGAAGGGAAGCTTGCGTGGGCGTCGTGTCATGGGCTTTCCTCGAAGTGACGATGCGCCGGTCGCACCCAGCGAACCGACACGTCACAATGAAGCGGACCCTGCCTGCCGTCCTTAGCCGCTCATGAACCATTCCTGAAGAAAGTCTGAATCAGCCCCATGGCCGTGCCGGATCGTTATTCGTTCGGGGATTTCGTGCTGGAGCGCTCGCAGCAACGGGTGTTGCGCAGCGACGGCAGCGAGCTGAGCCTGACACCACGCCTGTTCAGTGCGCTGCTGATGTTCGTCGAGAACCCCGACACCCTGCTCGAGAAAGACGCCCTGATGCGTGCGCTCTGGCCGGGCCTGGTGGTCGAAGAGAACAACCTCAGCCAGACCGTCTCCGGCCTGCGGCGTGCGCTCGGCGACGAGCCGCCGGGCAGCCGTTACATCCAGACCGTGGCCCGTCGTGGCTTCCGGTTCATCGCCAGCGTGACGGTGTTGCAAGACGTCGATCCGCCTGCCACGGCGCCGCACGCGCCCGGCGTGGCCGTCGAGCGGCCGATCGCGCCGCCGCGCGACCGGCGGCAGTCCGACAAACGGCGCTGGCTGGGCCTGGCGCTGGCCGCTGGCGCGGCGGCCGGCCTGGGCGCTGCGGGCTGGTGGGCCTGGCGCCGCCCACCCGAGGCGGCCACCGACGCCACCCCGCCGCGCGCCACGCTCGCCGTATTGCCCTTCAAACCGCTGGCGGCCGAAAGCCGCGACGAGCTGCTCGAAGTCGGCATGGCCGACAGCCTGATCACACGCCTGTCGACCGTGCCCGGCCTGGTGGTGCGCTCGGTCGGTTCGGTGCGGCGTTATGCCGGTGCCGAGCAAGACCCGCTGCGCGCGGCGCGCGAACTCGACGTGGCCTGGGTCGTCGACGGCTCGTTGCAGCGCCGGGGTGACCAGTTGCGCGTCAACGCTCGTCTGCTGCGCTCGGGCGACGGCACGGCCGCCTGGAGCGACAGCTTCGACGAAAAGTTCACCGGCGTCTTCGACATGCAAGACGTGATTTCGGCGCGCGTGATGCAGGCGCTGGCACCGCGCCTGGAAGCGAACGCCGGCGTGGCGCCGGGCGTGCCCGCGAGCAACTTCGGCGGCACCCGCAACACCGACGCCTACCAGCTCTACCTGGCCGCGACACGGCACGCGCAAAGCCGGCGCGCCGATGGCGTGCGCAAGAGCGTCAGCCTGTTCAACCAGGCCCTCAGCGTCGATCCCGCTTACGCACTCGCCTACGTCGGCCTGGCCGAAGCCCTGCGCGAAACCTTGCTGTCGGCAGACGCCGTTCCGGCCGACGTGTTCGAGCCGGCCCGCGTGGCGGTGCAGCGTGCGTTGGCGCTGGCCCCGAACCTGGCCGAGGCGGTGTCGGAGAAGGGCTTCAATCTCTACTACTTCGAGTTCGACTGGCCGGGCGCCGAGCGCGAGTTTCGCAAGGCGGTGGCCGCCAACCCGAACGTCGCGATGGCGCACTTCGGCCTGGCGCAGTTGCTGCTGACCCAGGACCGCCCCGACGAGGGCTTCGTGCAGTTGCGTCTGGCACGTGAACTCGACCCGATGTCGCCCTTCGTCAACGCGCTCGAAGCGAGTTACCTGCTGGCCAGCGGCCGGCGCGAGGAGGCCCGAGCTCGCTTGAACCGGGCCTTCGACATTGCCCCCGACTTCTGGCTTGCCCACCGAACCCTGGGCCTCCTGCAACTGGCCGAGCATCAGCCCGACCTCGCCATCGCGTCGCTGCAGCACGCCGTTGCGCTGGCCGAAGGCAACACGCGCATCCGCGCTCTGCTGGCCATGCACCTCGCGCTGCTGAGCCGGCGCGACGAAGCGCGCGCGATTCAGCACCAGTTGCTCGACCTGGCCAAGGCACGCTACGTGTCACCCGTTTCGCTGGCGGTCGTGCACGCCGCTCTGGGAGAAACCACGCTCGCACTCGACGCACTCGAGCGCGCCTTCGCGGCCCGCGACACGCAGCTCGTCTTCCTGAAAGACGACCCGCGCTGGGCGGGTTTGCGCAAGGAGCCGCGCTTCGTGGCGTTGATGCGGGCGCTCAAGCTCGACCGGTACGGCTCGGGCTTGTCGCCGACCTGAAGGCCCATGGCTGCCACGCGTTGCACGCTTTGCGTTCACGGGCGCCATCAAGTTCGTTCGCAATGAGCCGATAAGGGCGTATCGATCACCTCCGAAGCAAGGTCAGCCCATGGAAGCCATCTCGAGTGCCACCGTTGCAAACGCTTCCGCGGCCGACCCGGGCACGGTCGCGGGTGCGGCATCCTTGCTGGTGTTGAAGAAGGCGCTGAACATGCAGGCGTCATCGGCGGCGCAATTGATCCAGGCTTTGCCGCAGCCGGTACTGGCGGCGTCGGGCTCGCTCGGAACCCAGGTCAACACTTACGCGTGAGTGTTCTGGCTGCGCGGCCGGTGAGGGTTCCGAACCACGCGGCCTCGCTCAGGGTTTGACGATGCCCAGCTCGATGAGCCCTCGTGCGCTGTCGACGATGCTCTGCTCGACCGGCCGGGTGGCCCAGCCGAGCACCGCCTTTGCGTGTGACGCGTCCTGGTGGCGCACCGAGCCGAGCTCGCCCACCACGGCCCGCGCCATCGGGTTGAAGCGCGCGACCACGCGCACCAGCCAGTCGGGCAGGTTGCCGGTGGGAACCTTGTGCGCCAGCGGGCCGAGTTCGGCGCGCAACACGTCGGCGATCTCGCGCAGCTTCATGAAACGCCCCGAGGCAATGAATCGTTCGCCGGCCATGTTCGGTGCTTTCAGCGCGCGCACGTGCAGGTCGGCCACGTCGCGCACGTCGACCACGCCGAAGCCGATGTCGGGGCAGGCACGCATGCTGCCGTCGAGCATCTTCTTCACGATGACGACCGAGGCCGAATAGTCGCGGCTCCAGACCGGCCCCAGCACCACCGACGGGTTGATGCTGCAGAACTCGATGCCACCACCTTCCTTCGCGACCCAGTCGCGCGCCGCGCGTTCGGCGATTGTTTTGGACTGGATGTAGGCCGTGATGCCGGGCTTGTCGAGCAGCGTCCAGTCGGCTTCGGTGAAGTGGTGCACGCCGCGGCCGCGGCCGTAGGCGATGGCGGCCACGGATGAAGTCATCACGAAGCGCTTGACGCCGGCGGCTTTCGCGGCGCGCAGCGCACGCAGCACGCCATCGCGCGCAGGCACGATCAGTTCGTTTGCGTCTTTGGGCACGCCGCTGGGCAAGGGCGAGGCCAGGTGTGCGACATGGCTGCACCCGGCCATCGCTTCGGCCCAGCCCGCATCGTCGTTGAGGTCGGCGGCAAAGAACTTGAGCCGGCTGTTGTCGACGGCCAGCAACTGCCGCACCGCATCTTCCCTGGCCAGGCTGCGCACGGTGGTGTGCACCGTCCAGCCTTCGGTCACCAACTGACGGATGAGGAAGCCGGCGATGTAGCCGCTGCCACCCGAGACGAGCACCTTGTCTGCCATGAACGTGTTCCTTCTTGCGCTGCCATGCGCCGGCGCATTGTGGGCGGGTTTCCGGCCTGCTGCGAGCGCGCCGTGCGCGCTAGCATCGATGGATGACAGCCGGGCAGACAAGGCAGGAAACGTGAACGCAGCGCCGCAGCAAGACGCCGAGCCGCGCTACGGCTGGGTCGTCGTGTGGGCCTGCTTCGTGGCGCTCGCGGTGATCTTTGGCGTGGCGTATTCCTTCGCGGCGTTTTTCGGATCGTTCGCCCACGAGTTCAACGCGAGCCGCGCCGAAGTGTCGCTGGTGTTCGGCTTGTCGGGGCTGCTCTACTTCGTGCTCGGCGCCTTCGGCGGCATGCTCGCCGACCGCTTCGGGCCGCGGCGCGTCACGAGCGCCGGCATGCTGTGCATCTGCGCGGCGCTCGTGTTCGGCAGCATGGCGCGCTCGATGCTGGAGTTGACGCTGGTTTACGGCGTGGGCCTGGGTGTCGGCATTGCGCTGGTGTACACGCCGGCGATCGGCTGTGTTCAACCCTGGTTCACGCGCCGCCGCGGCCTGGCCGCGGGCATCGCGAGCGCGGGCATCGGCGCCGGCACCTTCGGCGTGCCCTTGCTCGCGGCGGCGGCGATTTCACAGTGGCAGTGGCGCGGTGCGATGCTGGCGCTGGCCGCCGGCGTGCTGATCATCGGGCTCGGCGCGACCCTGTTGTTGCGGCCCGCACCGGCGGCCGCGCGCCGCGCCGATGGCACGGTGCCCGGCACGCCGTTCGCGCAGGCCTTGCGCAGCCGCTCATTCGCCTGGCTCTACGCGATGTGCGTGCTCGGCGCGCCGGCCATGTTCATTCCGTTCGCGCACCTGTCGGCTTCGGCGCGAGACCTCGGGATTTCCGATGCGCAGTCGGTCGGGCTCGTCGGCCTGATCGGCATCGGCAGCCTGGTCGGCCGCTTCGCGATCGGCGCGGTGGCCGACCGCATCGGCCGGCCGCTCACGCTGGTCGGCGTGCAGGCGTCGCTCGGTTTGTCGATGCTGTTGTGGTGGTCGGCGGCGCACCACCCGACGCTGGCCGTCTTCGCGGTGTGGATGGGCCTGAGCTACGGCGGCATCGTGTCGCTGATGCCCGCGCTGTGCATGGACCTGTACGGCGCGCGCGCGGTGTCGTCGATCATCGGCGCGCTCTACACCGGTGCGGCGCTCGGCAACGCCGCCGGCCCGTGGGTCGCGGGCCTGGTGTTCGACGCCCGTGGCAGCTACGCGATAGTGATCGCCGGCTGCGCGCTGCTGTCGCTGGGCGCCACGTTCTCGGCGTGGCGTGCGGTGCGGCACGCCCCGGGCCGCGGCCCCGCAGCAGCTACAGCCCCAACTCCTTGAGGATCGCTTCGCGCAGGCTCTGCGCCTGCGGGCTCGAGAGCTTGCGCGGGTGCGGCAAGTCGACATGGAAGCTGGCCTGGATCGTCGTCGGGCGCGGCGACAGCACCATGATGCGGTCGGCCATGTAGATGGCTTCTTCGACATCGTGGGTGATCAGCAGCACGGTGTGCCGCTCTTCGCCCAGGATGCGCAACAGCTCGGTGCGCATGCGCAGGTTCATCAGCGCGTCGAGCGCCGAGAACGGTTCGTCCATGTAGAGGATGTCGGGCTTCACGACGAAGGCGCGCGCCAGTTCGGCGCGCTTGAGCATGCCGCCCGACAGCTCGTGCGGGTAGCTGGCCTCGAAGCCCTTCAGCCCCACCATCTCGGCGTAGTGGTCGGCGAGGGCGGCCTTGTCACCGTGGCCATCACCATTCAGCCCGAACATCAGGTTCTGCTGCACCGTGAGCCAGGGGAACACCGAGCCGTGCTGCGAGATCACGATGCCTTTGGGGCTGGGGCCGGCATGTTCGGCACCGTCGACCTTCACGCTGCCGCGGTCGGCGCGCTCGAAGCCGGCCACGATGTTCATCAGCGTCGACTTGCCGCAGCCCGAAGGCCCGACGATCGCGACGAATTCGCCATCGGCCACGTTGAAGCTGACGCCGCCGATCACCGGCAGCGTGCCCTTGTCCGACTCGAAACTCTTGTGCACGTCGCTGACGACGATCTTGTCAGCGGACTTCTTGTCAGCGGACATATCGCCACCTCACCGTTCTGAGCCGTTCCAGGAGCCGCGTGATGCCGTCGAGCAGCAGGCCGATCGCGCCGATGATGATCATGCCGGCAATGACCAGGTCGTAGCGGTTGCCGGCGTTGCGCGAGTCCATGATCATGTAACCCAGGCCCGAGCGCAGTGCGATCATTTCGGCCGCCACCACCACCAGCCAGGCCACGCCGATGCCGATGCGCATGCCGACGATGATCTCGGGCAGCACGGCCGGGATCACGACCCGCTGAAACAGCACCGTGCGCGAGACGCCGAAGTTCGCCGCGGCGCGCAAGTAGCGGCGCTCGATGGTGTGCACGCCCGAGGTGGTCTGCACGATCATCGGGAACACCGAGGCGATGAAGATCAGGAAGATCGGCGACACGTCACCGACACCGAACCACAGGATGGCCAGTGGAATCCACGCGATCGGCGAGATCGGGCGCAGCATCTGGAAGATCGGGTTCAGCGTGCGGTAGGCGCTGCTCACCCAGCCCATCCACAGGCCGAGTGGCACGGCCACCAGCACGGCCAGGCCGAATCCGACGCCGACGCGCATCAGCGACGCGCCGATGTGTTCCCACAGCGTGCCGTCTTCGGCCAGCTCCCAGGCCCCGGTGACGACCTGCCAGGGTGTCGGAAAGATCGCGCTCTCGGTCTTCACGACCACGATCCACCAGACCGCGACCACGACCGCCATCACGGCCAGCGGCGGTGCGATTTTTCCGAGCCGGGCTGTCAGCGTATTCATCGCGCCAGGCTGTTGCATCGGCGCCCCGTCACGATGTTTTCTCCGCCGGCCAGCCGGCCTGGCGCTGCCACTGCCGCAGGCGAAAGCGCAGCGCCGGCCAGCCCGCGGCGGGGTGCGGGTCGACGACGACACTCATCTGCCCGCTGGCGTGTGCCGTGCACGCGAAGCTGTAGGTCGAGGCCTGCTCGAAGGGCAGGCGAAAACTCTGCCCCGGCATGATCAGCGCCGGGCCGAAGACTTGCGGCACCTCGTCGAGGTTCTTCAGCAGCAGCACGTCGTTCAAGCCGAGCGTGAGCCGGATCGTGTCGGGCAGGATTTCGACCTTGTCGCCGGCCATGCGGCGCGCGAAGGTGCCGGGCGGGATCTCGAACAGCGCGTCGCGCGAATCGGCCTGCAGCGGCGCGAGTGCTGCCCAGACCAGTGCGGCCAGCACGCACACCAGCAGCAACAGCCCGCCCGTTCGGGCCCAGCGTATCTTCATGGCGCGGCGTCACTGCGCGAGCAGCAGCTTGATGTCGTGCACGTAGTCCTTGGCGTCGCGGCCGTAGGGCATCATCGCGCGCAACTTGCCGTCGCGGTCGATCAGGAAGATCGATGAGGTGTGGTCGACCGCATAACCGCCCGTCATCGGCACCTTGTTGGCGACGATGCCGTAGTTCTTGCGCATGGCCGCCAGCAGCTCGGGTTGGCCGGCGCCGCCGACGAAGCTGGGGTCGAACGCGGCCAGATAAGTCTTCAGCTTCAAAGGGTCGTCGCGCTCGGGGTCGACCGTCACGAACACGACCTGCACCGCGCTCGCCTGCGGGCCGAGCGCCTGGCGCGCCTGCGCCAAGGTGGCCAGCGTGGTCGGGCACACAGCCGCGCAGTGGGTGAAGCCGAACGACATCAGCACGACCTTGCCGCGGTAGCGGGCGAGCGTGAGCTCGGCGCCGTCGGAGCCGCGCAGCGCAAATTCGGGTGCCTGGCGGGGCGGCTCGAAGACCCCGGCCTTCAGGGCCGGAACGGCCTGCGCGGTCAGAAGCGTGGTGCTCAGGACGAGCAGGGCGAAGAGGCGGTTCAGAAAGGTCATCGGTTGCAGCGATTCACAGCGGAATGGTGGCGGCGCGGGCTGCTTTCGCAAAGCTCTCGTCCATGTACTTCTCGTAGGCGATCGGGCTCTTGATCGTACCGGCCTCGATCGAGAGCTGCATCAGCTCCTCGAACTCGGCGCGGATCATGCGCAGGTCGCCATAGGTCACGCGGTCGACCGGATTTTCCATCACGAAGCGGATGATGTTCGGGTCCTGGTTGAAGAACTTGCGCCCGGCCGCGATGGTCACGGCCTTGTTGCGGTTGTCCTGCTTCTGGTCGAGCCACTGGCCGGCACCGAGCACGTGGTTCACCAGGTCTTGCACCAGCGGGCGGTTGTCGCGGATCAATTCTTCGCGCACCGTCAGCACGCAGCAGATGTAGTTGCGCCACTCGTCGCGTGTCATGCGCAGAGCCCGCGCGTAGCCGGCGCGCTGCGCCGCGGCGCCGAAGGGCTCGCCGGTGCAATAGGCGTCGACCGCCTTGGCGTAGAGCGCGGCCGGCATGTCGGGCGGCGGCATCTCGACGATCTGAATGTCCTTCGGCGTCATGCCTTCGCGCGCCAGCATCTTGCGCAGGAACAGGAAGTCGACCGCGAAGCGGCTCGGGATCGCGATGCGCTTGCCGGTCAGGTCCTTGAACTTCTGATGTGACGAATCGGTGCGCACCATGATCACCGCGCCCGAGCGGTGGCCCAGCGACACGATCTTCACCGGGATCTTCTTGTCGGCCAGGTCCATCACCAGCGGCGCGAGCATGTAGGCCGCTTGTATGCGCCCGGCCATCAGCGATTCCTTGATCTCGGGCCAGCCGTTGTATTTGCTGTACTCGTACTCGAACTGCGGGCCGCCACTCTTGTCGGCACTGTTGGCGCTGGCCCGCGCGACGCAGGCCACTGGCAGTGTGAGGTTGCAGGTGACCGGCAGGCCGCCGACCAGCAAGGGCTTGGGCGCGGCGGCCGCGGCGGGCATGGCCACTGTTGGCAGCAACGCCGCGGCCGTGGCACCACGCAGCAGCGTGCGGCGGTCTACGCCATGCGGGCGGTCGATGGGTTCAGCGTTCATGGTGCCGTTTTTTGAACAAGGTCGATGCTGGATTTTCTACCAGCGCAGGGTGCTTCACGGCGCGCCGAAAAAAACATCCAGCGTCGGGAAGTTCGCCGTGCCGTGGATGCAGTCCCAGAGGTAGATCGCAAAACCGGGGTCGCCCGTCCACAACGAGTAGCGCATGCGACCGTGCGCGGCGGCTTCGAGCTCGGTCTGCACGATGCCGTGCATCGCGAAAGCCCGGGCGCGTTCGAGCCATACCGGGTCGCCGGTGCGCACGAACAGCTTCAGGAAGGCGTAGCCGTTGCCGCCCGTGCCGTGGCACAGGTTCGAGCCCTTCTTAAGCGGGCCGGCCTGCCACGTCGCCTCGCCGGCGCCGAGCAACAGATCGTCGAGCGCCGTGCCTGGCAGGTCGCCCAGGCAGATCACGAAGCCCGGCGCGCCGTGGCAATACTGCATCAGCAGGGCTCGCTTGCCGTTGCCCTGCGTGTCGAGCCAGGCCGGCCAATTCGCCAGGCCGTTTTCGACCACGGCGGTGCGGTGGATCGTGTTCTCGATGCAGGCCTGCCACGCGGCCCACTCCTCGGCGCCGAGCAAGTGGCGCCCGCAGATCAGCGGCGACGCCGTGGCGACGAAGCCGTGCACCGCGTCGAGGTAGGTGCTTTGGGTGCCGTACATGTCCTGAGTCCAGTAGTGGCACTGGTGCTGTTCCGACCACAACAGCTGCGACCAGAGTTGGGCGGCGCTGCGCCGGAACAGGTCGGCCCATCGCTCCTCGCCGGTGTGCTGGCGCAGAAAGAGTGCCGCCAGCAACGTGCCGGGCGCGCCCCACATCAGCTCGCGTGTGGGGTTGTCGAGGTTGCTCTCGATCAGGCCTTCGAGCCGGTCTGCGGTGCCGGCCGCAGGCGCCAGCCACTGGCCGAGCATCAGGATCGGCGTGTCGCCCATCAGATAGGAAGCGCGCTGAATGGCGTATTCCTCGCCCAGCCAGGCGCGGTTCAGCGGCAGCAGCGCCTCTACAAAGGGAGCGTACGAACGCTTCAGCGTCACAGCACCCAGGCTCTGCAGATGGTGCAGCGCCCAGAAGACGCCGCAGGCGCCGAAGTAGAGCGGGTAGAAGGCGTGCTGAGAGGCGGCGTCGCCCGGCTCTGCGTCGTTCGGGTGAATCGGCCAGTGCCGCTCGGGTGAAAACTGCGCCTCGGTGTCGCGCACGATGGTTTCGATACTGGCGCGGGCACGCGCTTCGTTCCAGGCGATCGGCTGGCAGGGCTCATGGCGTGCAGGGTCGAACAGCATGCGGGATCTCCTTGTGCCGCCGATTGTGGCCACAGTGGGCTCCGGGCCTTCGAGGCCTTACCCGCTCGGGTAGCATCGCCCTCCAATGAACTGGCCCTACGAACTACAGATCGGCTGGCGCTACACACGTGCTGGCCGCAGCGGGCGCCGCAACGGCTTCATCTCGTTCATCTCTGGCGTGTCGGTGCTCGGCATCGGCCTCGGGGTGGCGGCGCTGATCATCGTGTTGTCGGTGATGAACGGCTTCCGCAAGCAGGTTCAGGACCAGATGCTCGCGGCCGTGTCGCACATCGAGGTGGCAACGGCCGATGGCGATGCGCTGCCCGACTGGAAGGCCACGCTCGCGACGATCGAGGCCGTGCCGCAGGGTGGCGCGCAGGTGATCGGCGCGGCGCCCTTCATCTCGACGCAGGCGCTGCTGGCGCGCGGCGACGAGATGCGCGGCGTGATCCTGCGCGGCATCTCGCCGAACGAGGAAGCGAGCGTGACCGACGTGGCCGCGCGCCTCAAAGACACGGTGCTCGCGCGCCTGGCGCCGGGTGAATGGGGCGTGGTGCTCGGCATCGAGCTCGCGCGCTCGCTCGGCGTCAGCGAAGGCGACAAGGTGACGGCCGTGCTGCCGGGCGGGCAGGTCACGCCGGCGGGCGTGGTGCCGCGCATGCGCGCGCTGACGGTCGCCGGCGTCTTCAACTCCGGGCACTACGCGAACGACAGCAGCCTCGCGCTGATCCACATTGCCGATGCGGCGCGGCTGATGCGCGTGGCCGGCCCGACCGGGCTGCAACTGCGCCTGCGCGACCTGAACGACGCGCGCGACGTGGCCGCGCGTGTGCAGGGTGCCCTCGGCCCGACCTGGAAAGTGAGCGACTGGACCCGAAGCAACGCAAGCTGGTTCGATGCGGTGCAGGTCGAGAAGGTGCTGATGTTCATCATCCTGACCCTGATCGTCGCGGTCGCGGCGTTCAACCTCGTCGCGATGCTGGTGATGACGGTGACCGACAAGCGCGCCGACATCGCGATCCTGCGCACCCTGGGTGCGAGCCCGCGCTCGGTGATGGGCGTGTTCATGATCCAGGGCGCGGCCTCGGGCGTGATCGGCACCTCGGCCGGTGTGTTCTTCGGCCTGATCGTGGCGTTCAACATCGACGTGATCGTGCCGGCGATCGAGCGCTTGCTGAGCTTCAGCTTCTTCCCCGGCAACGTGTTCCTGATCAGCCGCATGCCGAGCGACCCGCAGCGCGCGGACATCCTGCCGGTGATCGCGATTTCGCTGCTCTTGTCGTTCATTGCGACGCTCTACCCGAGCTGGCGCGCCAGCCGCGTGCAACCGGCGCAGGCGCTGCGTTATGAATGATTGGCCGTATGAGGTTCAGGTCGGCTGGCGCTACTTGCGCGCGGCGCGCAGTGGCGTCGGCAACGGCTTCATCTCGTTCATCTCGGGCGTGTCGATGCTCGGCATCGCGCTCGGCGTGGCCGCGCTGATCGTCACGCTCTCGGTCTTCAACGGCTTCGGCAAGGAAGTGCGCGACCGCATGCTGGCGGTGATCGCGCACGTCGAGATCTATGCCGCGAGACCGGGCTCGCCGCCCGATTGGGCCGCGGTCGAGGCGCTCGCGCAGCGCGACCCCATGGTGCAGGGCACGGCGCCGTTCGTCATCGCGCAGGCGCTGATTGGCCGCGGCGAAGAGCTGCGGCCGGCGCAGCTGCGTGGCATCGACCCTGCCCGCGAGGCCGAGGTTTCTGAGCTGTTGCAGACGCTGCGCGGCGGCGCGCTCGCCAAGCTGCGGCCGGGCGAAGGGCAGGTGCTGCTCGGTGCCACGCTCGCGAAGCAGCTCGGCGCATTGCCCGGCCAGGGCATCACGGTCGTGCTGCCGCAACCCGACCGACCCGGTGGCGCGCCGCGCATGCTGCCGGTGACGGTGGCCGGCACCTTCGAGGCCGGGCACTTCGAGTACGACAGCAGCCTCGCGCTGATGCTGCGCAGCGATGCGCAAACCCTGTTCGGCGCGGCTGGCGTCACCGGCCTGCGACTGCGCCTGGCCGATCGAGACCGCGCGCCCGAGGTGGCACACCGACTCGCCACGGTGCTGGGCCCGGATGTCTTGGTGCGCGACTGGACGCAGACGAACCGCCAATGGTTCGAATCGGTCCAGATCCAGAAGCAGATGCTGTTCCTGATCCTCGCGCTGATCGTCGCGGTGGCAGCGTTCAACCTCGTCTCGACGCTGGTGATGACGGTGACCGACAAGCGCGCCGACATCGCGATCCTTCGCACGCTCGGCGCCAGCCCGCGTTCGGTGATGGGCATCTTCATGCTGCAAGGCGCGGTCTCGGGCGCGATCGGCACGCTGGTCGGCACGGTGGCCGGGCTGCTGATCGCGCTCAACGTCGGCAGCATCGTCGCGGTGATCGAATCGGCGCTGCGCGTGACCTTGCTGCCGCCCAGCGTCTACCTCGTCAGCCGCATGCCGAGCGACCCGCGCAGCAGCGACATCGTGCCGATCGTGCTGATTTCGCTGGCGCTGTCCTTCGTTGCCACCCTTTACCCCAGCTGGCGTGCCAGCCGTGTCGACCCCGCCGAGGCGCTGCGTTATGAATGAGCTCGACAACAAAGCCTCGGATGTCGTCATCCGCGCCCAGGGCTTGCACAAGCGCTTCACCGAAGGCGCCGGCGACGCCGCGCTCGACGTGCACGTGCTGCAAGGCGTCGACCTGACCGTGAAGCGCGGCGAGACCATCGCCATCGTCGGCGCATCGGGTTCCGGCAAGAGCACGCTGCTGCACCTGCTGGGCGGCCTGGAAGCGCCGAGCCAGGGCCAGGTGCAACTCGCCGGCCGCGACTTCGCCCAGATGGGCGCGGCCGAGCAGGGCGAGTGGCGCAACCGGCACCTCGGCTTCATCTACCAGTTCCACCACCTGCTGCCCGAGTTCACCGCGCTCGACAACGTGGCGATGCCGCTGCGCATCCGCCGCGTTGCCAAGCCCGAAGCGCGTGCACGGGCGCAGGAAGTGCTGACCCAGGTCGGGCTGGCGGATCGGGTGCGGCACCGCCCATCCCAACTGTCGGGTGGCGAGCGTCAGCGCGTGGCGATCGCGCGTGCGCTCGCCGGTGGGCCGGGCTGTGTGCTGGCCGACGAACCCACCGGCAACCTCGACCGCGAAACCGCCGACGGTGTGTTTCACCTGATGCTCGACCTGGCACGCGGCCAGGGCATGGCCTTCGTGCTGGTCACGCACGACGAGACGCTGGCGACACGCTGCGACCGGGTGTTGCGGCTGAAGCTGGGGCGGCTGAGCGCCTGAGGATCAGTCGCCGGCGCAAGCCACGCGCCGATACGGGTACTCGATGCGCCGCATCTGCCCCGGTTGCCCGGGCCGTGGCCCCTCGATCCACGCCAGCAGCTCGTTGCCCTTGCGTTCGTAGGCCACACGCTGCGGAAAGTCGTGCTGCAGGTTCTCGAACACGACACTGCTGTCGCCGAGCCTGGCCGCCAGGAACACCGTGGGCGCTTGCCCCGAGGGCTGCACTTCGTAGGCGAGCTGCTCGCCCCGTTCGCGCAAGAGCACGAACTCGTGCGCGACGAGCTTGTCGCCGCGCACCGTGCGGCTGCTGCCGAGCATGCTGCCGGCGCGCGGCGCGCTCCACTGCTCTTCGACGACACGCTCGGGCGTGTCGATCTTCCAGCAGCCTTGCAGCCAGGCCAGGCGCTGGATGCCGGTGGTCTGTGCAGCGGCGCCGAGCGGCACCACGAGCAGCAGGGTGAGCGCGGCAGCGAACAGGGTGCGTTGGCGTGCGGGGCTCATCGTCTTCTTCGCCTTCAGAAGCGCGAGCCGGGCTGTTGCAGGAACTCGGTCTCTTCGGCCGTCGATTGCCGCCCGAGGATCACGTTGCGGTGCGGAAAACGGCCGAAGCGCTGCACGACATCGTGGTGGCGCTGTGCGTAGTCGAGCATGGTCTGCAGCTCGGGCGCCTCGGCCACGAGCCGCGTGAACAAGCGCAGCGCTTCTTCCTGCATGACCGTGCCTTCGGCGTGCTCGAACGGCAGGTAGACGAACACCCGCTGCACCGGCAGCAGTTTTTCGTCCTGGCGCGAACCGACCATCGCCATCGCCGCGGCCAGCGCGCGCTTGTCGCCGGCGAAAGCACGGGGCGTGTCGCGGAAGCTGTTGCGCGTGAACTGGTCGAGCACCACGATCTGCGCCAGCGCGCCTTGCGGTTCGGTGGCCCAGGCTTCGAGCTCGCCGCGCAAGCCCTGTTCGATCAGCGCGCCGAAATGCTCGGCGATCTGCCGGTCGGTCTCATCACTCTTGCGGAACCACAGGTCGCGCACCGCGCCGTGTTCGGGATCGCCTGGGGCGGCGAACCAGAAGTCGAGCACCGCTTGCGCGTCGGCGGCGCTGTTGTGTGAGTCAGTCAAGTTTGGCTCCCGAATCTTTCACCGCCTTGGCCCACACCGGCATTTCGGCCGCGAGGTAGGCGCCGAACTGCTCGCTGTTCAGGTACGCCGGGTCTGCACCCTGCGCTGTCATGCTCTTGCGCAGCTCGGGGTTGTCGAGCACCTGCTTGAAGGCTTCCGACAGTCTCGCGACCACCTCCTTCGGTGTGCCGGCCGGCGCCAGCACGCCATAAAAACCCACCACCTCCATGCCCTTCACGCCGACTTCGGCGAAGGTCGGCACGCCCGGCAGCGCGGCGTTGCGCTCGCGCCCGGTGATCGCCAGCGCGCGCAGCTTGCCCTGCTTCACGTACTGCGATGCGAGCGGGATCGACTCGGCCATCATCTGCACCTGGCCGGCGAGCAGATCGGTCAGCGCCGGCGCGCTGCCGCGGTACGGGATGTGCACGATGAAGGTGCCGGTCGCCTGCTTGAACATCTCGGGCACGAGGTGCGAGCTGCCGCCGTTGCCGGCCGAGCCGTAGTTGAGCTTGCCGGGCGACTTCTTCGCCATCGCCACCAGTTCCTGCACGCTGTTCGCCGGCACGGCCGGGTTGACGATCAAGGCCAGCGGTTGTTGCGCGGTGCGCGCGATCGGCACGAAGTCTTTCAGCGTCGAATAGGTGAGCTTCGGGTAGATGGCGGGGTTGATCACCATCACGCCCGTATTGGCGAGCATCAGCGTGTAGCCGTCGGCGGGCGACTTGGCCACGAAGTCGGCGCCGACGGTGCCGCCCGCACCGGCCTTGTAGTCGATGATGATGGGTTGGCCGAGTGCGGCCTGCAGCTTATCGGCGAGCAGGCGGCCGTGGGTGTCGAGCGGGCCGCCGGCGGGGAAGCCGACGATGATCTTGATCGGGCGCTCGGGGAAGGCGGCCGAGGCGGGTGCAGCCACCATGACGGTGAGCAGCGCGGTGGCCAGGGCCAAGGTCGAACGGCGTGTGTGATGCATGTTCCGGTCTTTGAAGGTGGTTCAGCGGCCGAGTTGCCGCCACAGGTAGCTCATTTCCAGCGCCTGCACGTGGGCACGTTGTTCGTTGTCGGCCGCGCCGCCGTGGCCGCCTTCGATGTTCTCGTAGTACAGCACCTCGTGCCCGAGTGACAGCATCCGCGCTGCCATCTTGCGGGCGTGCCCGGGGTGCACCCGGTCGTCGCGGGTCGAGGTGGTGAACAGCACGCGCGGGTACTTCAGGTCCTTGCGAAGATTTTGGTACGGGCTGTACTCCGAGATGTAGCGCCACTCGTCGGGCTTGTCAGGGTCCCCGTACTCGGCCATCCACGACGCGCCGGCCAGCAGCTGGTGATAACGCCGCATGTCGAGCAGCGGCACGCTGCACACGACGGCGTTGAATAGGTCGGGCCGCTGCGTGAAGGCCGCACCCACGAGCAGGCCGCCGTTGCTACCCCCTTCGATGCCGAGGTGCTGCGGGCTCGTGATGCCACGCTGGATCAGGTCAAGTGCGACCGCGGTGAAATCGTCGTAGCTGCGCTGTTTGTGTTCCTTCACCGCCGCCTGGTGCCAGGCCGGGCCGAACTCGCCACCACCTCGGATGTTCGCCACCACGACCACACCGCCACGTGCCAGCCACGCGGTGCCGAACGCGGCCGAGTACCAGGGCTGCATCGAGATCTCGAAACCACCGTAACCGTAGAGCAGCGTCGGTGTGCTGCCGGTCGCCGGCGACTGCGCGTTCAAGCCGCGCGGCCAGACCACGAAGTAGGGCACGCGCGTGCCGTCGGCACTGATCGCGAAGGACACCTCGGCACGCATGCCGGTGGCGTCGAAGGTGGCGGGCAATGACTTGAGCACCGCGCGCTCGTCGGTGCCGGTCTGGCCGAGCGAGAGCGTGTCGGGCGTGAGGAAGTCGCAGTAGGTCAGCAGGTAGGACTCGGCCAGCGTGTCGTCGGCGAGCATCGGGTCGTGCAGGCCGCTCACGCCCAGCGTGCCGGGGAAGGGCGCGGCGACTTCGCGGCGCGTCAGCCCTTCGGCCGTGCGGCGCCATTCTTCGAGCTTGCTCGCCACGTTGTCGAGCACGTTGACGAGCAGGTGCTCGCGCGTCAGCGCGAAGCCGGCGAGCGAGCGCGTGGGCGTCGGTTCGAACAGCAGCGCGAAGTCACGCTCGCCACGCTGGTGGGCGGCGGCGTCGATGGCCAGCAGCGAGCCGCGCTGGTGGCTGCCCGTGGGGGTCTGCAGGTCGCTGCGCAGCTCGATCAGCATCGTATCGGCGGGCGCGCCGGCGCTGTTCCAGAACGTGACCGAGGCGTCGTCGGGCACGTCGATCGGCAGCAGTGCATTGCCCTGCACGAGCAGGCGCTTCGCGTTGTAGAAGTCCAGGCTGCGCGTGATGATCGTGCGCTCGTGGCCCGGGGTGGTGTCGACCGACACGCGTACCGAGACGTCGGCCTTCTCGCCTTCGAAAATCGTTGTGGCTTCAAGCAGCGGCGTGCCGCGCTTCCAGCGCTTGACGACACGCGGGTAGCCCGAGTCGGTCATCGACCCCGGGCCGAAATCGGTGCCGACGTAGACCGTGTCGATGTCGATCCAGTCGATGTCGGACTTGGCCTCGGGCAGCACGAACCCGTCTTTGACGAAGGCCTTGGCGACGGTGTCGAACTCGCGCGCCACGGTCGCATCGGCGCCGCCGCGCGACAGCATCACGAGGCAACGGCTGTGCGAGCGCGCGAGGCCGACCGCGCCGCCCCAGACCCAGTTTTCTCCTTCGGCCGCGGCCAGTGCGTCGAGGTCGAGTACCGTTTCCCACGCCGGCGCGGCCGTGCGGTATTGCTCCAGGCTGGTACGGCGCCACAGGCCGCGCTTGTGGGTTTCGTCTTGCCACAGGTTGTAGAAGTAGGCGCCGCGCCTCGAGATGTACGGGATGCGCTCTTTCGAGTTCATCACCTGCAGCAGCCGCTCGCGCGTGGGCGCGTATTCGGGGCGGGCCATCAGCAGCTTCTGCGATTCGACGTTGCGCTCGCGCACCCACGCGAGCGCGGCCTCGCCTTGCACGTCTTCGAGCCACAGGAAAGGGTCGACGGGGTCGGGTTGCGCTTCGGTCATAGTGACGGGCTTGCCGGTGTTCAGGCCAGCAGCGATTGTGTTTGGGGGTGGCGCCGCATGTAGCTGCGCGCGTAGGAACAGAGCGGGCGCACCTTGAGGCCGTGGGCGCTGGCGTGGTCGAGCACGGCCTGCGTCAGCGCGGCGGCGATGCCGCGGCCGCCGAGCGCGGGTGGTACCTCGGTGTGGGTGATGGCGAGCACGCCCTCGGCCAGGCGGTAGTCGGCCACGCAGACCTGGCCTTCGACCACGGCCTGGAAGCGGCCCTGTTCGGGCAGGTGTTCGATCTGGAGGTTCATCTCAGGAACGGTAGTGCGCAGGCCCCGATTGTCGGCCAGCGCCCCGCGCCGCGCTTCAGGTCGGGTTCAGGCGGATCGGCGTGATCTCGACGCTGCGCTGGCCGTCGCCGATCCAGGCCGTGCCGTCCTGCACGCTGATCTGCAACTGCATGCCACGCTGCGCCAGTTCGGCCAGGGCCTGGCTTTGCGCGGCTTCGATCTGCCAGGCCGCGATGTTGTTCGCGCGGCTGACCTTGTTCACGATGCCGGCCCACCAGATCGGCGTGCTGTGGCTGAAGCTGAACACGCTCACGCGCTCGGCGCGGCCGCTGGCCTTGAGCAGGCGCTTGTCGTCGGGCTGGCCGACCTCGACCCAGTGCACGATCTGGCCGGTGAGGTCTTTGTGCAGCAGCGCCGGCTCGTCGTTGTCCCACAGGTCCTTGGCGAATTCGAGCGTGCCGTTGAGCGTATCGGCCGGCAGCTGCAGCGCCAGCGCGAGCAGCCGGATCATCATGCGTTCGTCGGTCTCCGACGGGTGGCGCGCGATCGTGACCGCATGGTCGACGTAGACGTTGCGGTCCATGTCGGCGATCTGCAGATTGGCTTTGTAGATGGTGGCCTTCAGTGCCATGGGGACCTGCTTGCGCGCGACGGAAAGCGGCGATTAGACCAGAGGCAGGGCAATGCCTTGGCGCGCGCGAGACAATCGGGGCATCGACTTTGTCTGAAGGCCACCCCATGAGCATGAAAAAAACCGATCTCGTCAGAAACCTCGCCGCGCGCCTGGAAGGCCAGATGAAGGGCACCGGTGTGCCCGGGCGCTTCGGCCAAGGCGCCAGCGCCGTGGCCGACAAGCGCGAGCAACGCCGCATCGATTCGGCGGCCGGCCTGGTGCCGTTCGCCTGCAAGCTGCCGGCCGAGCTGGTCAAGCGCCTGAACGAGCGTGCGGCCGGCCACGAAGGCGGCGTGAACGCGCTGGTCGCCGAAGCCTTGCAAAAAGCGCTGGCCTGAAGGAGCACGCCATGGCCGCGACCGACTTCGACCTGTTCGTCATCGGCGCCGGCAGCGGCGGCGTGCGCGCAGCCCGCATGGCGGCGCAGCGTGGTGTGCGTGTGGCGGTCGCCGAAGACGCGCCGCTCGGCGGCACGTGCGTGAACCTCGGCTGCATTCCGAAGAAGCTCTACAGCTACGCCGCGCACTACGCCGAAGCGTTCGAAGACTCGCACGGATTCGGCTGGTCCGATGCCGCGCCGAGCTTCGACTGGGCCGTGCTCAAGGCCAACCGCGCGCGCGAGATCGGCCGCCTGAACGGCATCTACGGCAAGCTGCTGAAGGATGCGGGGGCGACCGTGCTGGCGGCGCGCGCACACGTGGTTGGTGCGAACCAGGTGGAAGTGGGCGGGCGGGTCTACACCGCCGCGAACATCCTGGTCGCAACCGGCGGCCGGCCGGTGGTGCCGGCCGTGCCCGGTGCCGAATACGCGATCACGTCGGACCAGGTCTTCGATCTGCCGGTGTTCCCGAGCCGGCTGGTCGTGGTGGGCGGCGGCTATATCGCCTGCGAGTTCGCGTCGATCTTCCGCGGCCTGGGTGCGCAGGTGACGCAGCTTTACCGCGGCGAGCAAGTGCTGCGCGGCTTCGATGCCGACGTGCGCAACTTCGTTGCGGCCGAGATGCGCAAGAAGGGGGTGGACGTGCGCACCGGCACCGAGGTCGAACGCATCGAGCGCGGCGCGGACGCCTTGCAGGTGCACCTGCGCGATGGCGCGGTGACAGCCGCCGACAGCGTGCTCTACGCCACCGGCCGCCAGCCCAACACCGCGGGCCTGGGGCTGGCCGAAGTCGGCGTCGCGCTGAGCCCGGAAGGCTCGGTTGTCGTCGACGAACACTACGCCACCAATGTGCCGAGCATCCACGCGCTCGGCGACGTGATCGACCGGATCCAGCTCACGCCGGTGGCGCTGGCCGAAGCGATGGCGCTGGTCGACCGCCTGTTCGGCAGCGGCCAGCGGTCGGTCGACTACGAACTGATCCCGACCGCTGTGTTCACGCACCCGAACATCGGCACGGTCGGCCTGGCCGAGCACGAGGCGCGCGCGCGTTTCGGCAAGGTCCGCATCTACCGCAGCGACTTCAAGCCGCTGCAGCACACGCTTTCGGGCAGCAGCGAGCGCACTTTGGTCAAACTCGTGGTCGACGACGCGAGCGACCGGGTGGTCGGCCTGCACATGGTCGGCGCCGATGCCGGCGAGATCGTCCAGGGCTTTGCCGTGGCCATGAAGGCCGGCGCGACCAAGGCGGTGTTCGATTCGACCCTGGGCATCCACCCCACCGCGGCCGAAGAATTCGTGACCCTGCGCGACGCGGTGGCATGATGCGCGGCTGCTCAAACTGATGCATTCCACCATGCCGACCCCGACCCTGAAACATGCCTTGCTGGTGTGCGCGCTGCTCGCCGGCGCCACAGTACACGCGGCCGACAAACCCAAGGAATCCAGCTTCGGCAAGGCCAAAGCGAGCGGCCCCACGCTGACGCGCGAACAGCTGCGTCAATGCCTGGCGCAGCAGTCGCAAGTGAAAGAACTCGACGCCGAGCTCGCGAAGCTGCAGACCACGCTGCTCAGCGACAAGGCCGCGATCGTGCGTTCCGGCGAGGTGCTGACCGAACAGGGCGCCGCGCTCGACCGCAGCAAGCCCGAAGCGGTCACGGCGTACAACGAGCTGGTGCTGGCGCGCGACAAGGCGATCGACGAACTGCAGGCCCGTGGCGCGCAGTTCAACACCCGCGTCGGCGAGGCGCAGGCGCAACGCGAGGCCTTCGCCAAGGCCTGCGACGGCCGCAGTTACTTCGAGACCGACGAGATCGCGATCCAGAAGGGCAAGTAGGGCCGCGCTGTCGGCCGGGGTGGAGAGGCTCTAACATGGCGGCCTCTCCGACCCCGAGAACCACCATGCCGATTGCCACAAGCAACCCTCTGCTGCAAGCCTGGGACACCCCCTACGGCCTGCCGCCTTTCGCCGACCTGCGGCCCGAGCAGTTCGAGCCCGCCTTCACCGCTGCGCTCGAAGAACACCGTGCCGAAATCGAGGCGATCGGCTGCAACCCGCAGCCGCCGCACTTCGACAACACGATCGCCGCGCTCGACCGCAGCGGCCGTTTGCTCGACCGCATCGAATGCCTGTTCCACAACCTCACGTCGAGCGAAACCTCGCCGGCCTTGCAGGCGGTGCAGATGCGCATGGCGCCGCAACTCGCCGCGCATTCGAGCGCGATGTACATGCACGCAGCCCTGTTCGAGCGCATCGACGCGCTGTTCGAAGAGCGTGCGATCCTCGGCCTCAGCCCCGAACAGCGGCGTGTGCTGGAACGTTTCCATGCCGACTTCGTGCGCGCCGGTGCGCGGCTCGGGCCGGCGCAGCAGCAGCGCTACGCGCAGATCATGTCGCGGCTGGCCGAGCTGACCACCCGCTTCGGGCAGAACGTGCTGGCTGATGAGGCGGCCTACCAGCTCGTGCTGCGCACGCCGGCCGACCGCGCCGGGCTGCCGGAGTTCGTGGTCGCAGCGGCCCGCCAGGCCGCGGCCGAACGTGGCCTGGACGACGCGCTCGTGATCACGCTGTCGCGCTCGCACATCGTGCCCTTCCTGACCTTCTCGGAGCGGCGCGACCTGCGCGAGCAGGCTTGGCGCGCCTGGACCGCGCGCGGCGAAGCCGACGGCGCGCACGACAACCGGCCGGTGGCGCGCGAGATCCTCGCGCTGCGCAATGAGCAGGCGCGCTTGCAGGGCTTCGCGAGTTACGCCGACTACGCACTGGCCGACACGATGGCCGGCCGCCAGGCCGCCGTCACCGCGCTGCTCACGCAGGTGTGGGAGCCCGCCAAGGCGTGCGCCGCGCAAGAGCGCGAAGCCCTCGAAGCGATGGCCTTGTCGCGCGGCGAGCAGCTCACGCTCGAAGCCTGGGACTGGCGCTACTACAGCGAGAAAGTGCGCCAGGTGCGCTTTCAGCTCGACGAAGCGACCGTCAAACCCTACTTCCCGCTCAAGCGCATGGTCGAGGCCGCGTTCGATTGTGCCGAGCGCCTGTTCGGGCTGCGTTTTGTCGAACAGCCCGAGGTCAAGGCCTACCACCCCGACGTGAAGGTCTACGAGGTGCGCGGCGCCACGGGCAACCTGGTCGGTGTGTTCCTGCACGACAACTTCGCACGCACGAGCAAACGCAGCGGCGCGTGGATGAGTTCGTTCCGCAGCCAGTCGCGCAACGGCGGCGCCGGGGCCGAGGCGGTGACGCCGGTCGTCGTCAACAACAACAACTTCGCCAAGGGCGCGCCGGGCGAGCCCACGCTGCTCAGCTTCGACGACGCGACCACGCTGTTCCACGAGTTCGGCCACGGCCTGCACGGCCTGCTGTCGAGCGTGACCTACGAGCGGGTCTCGGGCACCAGCGTGTTGCGCGATTTCGTGGAGCTGCCGTCGCAGTTGTTCGAACACTGGCTGAGCGAACCCGAGGTGCTCAAGCGCCACGCGCGCCACCACCTCACCGACGAGCCGATCCCCGATGCGCTGATCCGCAAGCTGCACGACGCGCGACTGTTCAACCAGGGTTACGAGACGGTGCGCTACACCGCATCGGCGCTGGTCGACCTGGCCGCGCACGCGCTCACGGCTGAGCAGGCGCCCGATGTGGTCGAGTTCGAACGGGCCGAGCTCGCGCGCATCGGTGCGCCGCCGGTGGTCGGCATGAACCACCGGCTGACACATTTCCAGCACCTGTTCGCGGGCGCGGGCTACGCGTCGCAGTACTACGTGTACCTGTGGGCCGAGGTGCTGGAGGCCGATGGCTTCGATGCCTTCGTCGAGGCCGGCAGCGCTTTCGACAAGACCGTGGCCGAGCGCTTGCGCAACTTCATCTATTCGTCGGGCAATTCACTCGAGCCGTCGGCTGCTTACCAGGCCTTTCGCGGCCGACCGCCGACCGCGCTGCCGATGCTCAGGCAACGGGGCCTGGCGCCGCAGCTGTCGTGAGTGCCGGCGCGTCGGCCGGGAACAGGCGCTCCAGCGCGTCGAGGAAGGGCTTGAACCTGATCGGCTTGGTCCAGTAGTCGTCGAAGCCACCGGCCAGGCCGCGGGCGATGTCTTCGGGCATCGCATTGGCCGACAGCGCGATGCACGGCGTGGCCGCCGTCTCGGGCCGCGCGCGCAGCTGGCGCAGCACCTCGTAGCCGTCGAAGTCGGGCAGTTGAAGGTCGATCAACACCACGTCGGGGCGCAAGGCGAGGGCACGCGCCACGCCGCCGGCACCGGTGCCTTCGGAGACAAGCTGCAAGCCTGAAATGGTGCGTACGAGTTCTTCCACCAGCAACACGTTGACGCTGTTGTCTTCGATGTAGAGCAGCGTGCCCGAACGGTGCCGGCGCGTCGCGGCCGGTGTTGCGTCGGCGCGCGCAGGTTCGGGCGCGGGGGCGGGTACCTGGGCGGTCGCAGCCAGCGTGAGTTCGAACACCGTGCCGTGGCCGGCCTCGCTGGACACGCCGATCTGCCCGCCCATGCCTTCGACGAGCGCCTTCACGACGGTGAGGCCGATGCCCGAGCCCTCGATGCCTTCGCTGTCCATGCCGAGCCGGTTGAAGGGTTCGAACAGGTGCGAGAGCTGCTCGGCGTTCAGGCCACGGCCGGTATCACGCACCCGCAGGCACACGTGCTGCCCAGTCGGTGCGGCCTCGATCACGACCTGGCCGCGCGGGCGGTTGTATTTGATCGCGTTGGCCAGCAGGTTGATCAGCACTTGGCGCAAGCGGATCGGGTCGGCCAGCACGGTGCCCGTGACGGCCCGGTTGTGCAGTTCGACCCCGTACTGCGCTGCCAGGCCGGCCACCAGCGGCAACGCCTGTGCCACGGCCGAAGCCAGGCCCACCGGCTGCAGGTCGAGCCGGAGCGTGCCGGCCTCCAGGCTGGAAAGATCGAGCACGTCGTTGATCAACGCCAGCAGGTGTTCGCCAGCGGCGCGGATGTGGCCGAGCTGCACCGACTGGCTCGGCGAGCGCTTCAGTTCGGTGTCGCTTTGCAGCAGCTGCGTGAAGCCGAGCACCGCGTTCAGCGGCGTGCGCAGTTCGTGGCTCATGCGCGAGAGGAACTGCGACTTGGCCTGGCTTTCGCGCTCGGCCAGCAGCGCTTGCTGGCGCGCCAGCTCGGCGTTTTTGGTGGCGGTGATGTCCCAGTTCACGCCCACGCGCTTGACGGCCTTGCCGTGCTCGTCGCGCAAGGCCGCGGAGCGCGACGCCAGCCAACGGTAGCTGCCGTCGGGCAGGCGAACCCGGAACTCGTAGGCCGCGGGCGCCAAGTCGAGGTCGAAGCGGGCGCGGGCGTCGAGGTTCGCGGCGCGGTCGTCCGGGTGCAACAAGGCCAGGCGCTCTTCCCGCGTCGGCGCCTGAGGGCGCGGCTCGAGGCCGCGCAGGCGGAACATCTGTTCGTCCCAGAGCCCTTGGTCGGCACCATCGGTTTCCCAGGTGCCGATGCCGGCGTGGCGCGCGATCAGTGCAGCGCGTGCGCTCGCGGCATTCAGGGCCACGAGCGCTTCGTGGCGGTCGGTCACGTCCATCGCGATGCCGAATACGCGCAGCACTTCGGGGCTGCTGCGGTCGATGTCGCCGCGCAGCACGACCCAGCGCGTGCTGCCGTCGCGCCGCAGGATGCGGAACTCGATTTCGAGGGCGCCCTGCAAGCCGCGCATGTATCCACGCAAGGTGGCATCGACCCGCGCCGCGTCGTCGGGGTGCACACATTGCTCGATCCACTCCGGCAGCGTGGGTGGGATGCGGGAGCCGACCAGGTCGAAGAGCTCATACACCTGGGCGTTCCACTCGGTCTGGAGCGCGCCGACTGTGGTGGTCCAGATGCCGACGCGCGCGGCCTTCGCAGCGGCTTCCAGGCGCCGCGCGAGCTGCTCGGCGCGGTGCGAGCGCTCGACCTGCTCGGTCACGTCGAGCGTCACGCCGATGAAGGCCAAGGCTTCGCCCGACGGAGCACGCTCGACCACCCGGCGAATCAGCATGCGCCGCCAGCTGCCGTCGGCGCGCCGGTGGCGCGCTTCGACGTCGACCGGCTCGTTGCCTGTCAATGCTTGCGCCGACGACGCGGCGAGCAGGGCCAGATCGTCGGGGTGCGCGTGCACACGCGCTTCTTCCAACGTGACACCGCCGGCGCGGTGCGCAATGCCGAGCACCTTGAGGCCGTGGTCGTTGTAGTGCACCCGGTTGGTCCGCAGATCGTGGCGCCAGATCACGATGTCGGCGAGCTCGGCGGCGAGCTTCAACTGGGCCGTCGTGCTGTCGAGCGACTGGGCGAGCCGGTAGACCGCGGTGTCGTCGACCATGATGCCGATGGCGCGGTCGGGCCGGCCCTGCGGCGAGTTTTTCACCTCCCACTGCGAGTGGATCCAGCGCGTGCCGCCGTCGGGGTGCATGACGCGGTAGTGCTGCGAATAGCGCCCGGCCTGCAGCGTCGACTTTTCGAAGATCGAGGCCGCCCGGTCTTCCGGGTGGATGCGCTCGGTGGCCTCGGCGTAGTTGGGCGCGCCTGCGGTTGGATCCATGCCCCAGAAGCCGAACACGTGGCGGTCCCAGCGGCCGACACCGGACGGGATCTCGCGTTCCCAGACCCCGAGCCGGCCGAAGTCCTGTGCCAGATCGAGCAGCTCGGACTGGCGCTGCGCCTGCTCGGCGAGCGCGCGGCTGGCGCTGATGTCTTGCAGCGTCCAGAGCGTGTGGGCGTCGACGCGTGCGGCGCGTGCCCGTACCCACAGGGCCGCCCCCGCCGCAGCGCGCAGGCAGAGCTCGGTGTCGGGTGCCCACGTACCGGTTTGCAGCGCTTGCTGCACGGCGTTGTGCTGAGCCTCCGAGCCCGAAGCAGGGTCCAGCAGCATGAGCAGGTTCGTGGCCGCGGCGGCTGCGCGCTGGAAGGCTGGATTGGTCCAGACGATCAGGCCGTCGGCCGCGGTCACCACCAGCAGGTCGTGGCTCTGCTCCAGCCACGCGGTCAGAAGGGCCGGCGGCAGTCCGTCGGGGGAGTGGGGAGGGGCGTTCATCGAGGCGCCGTGGTTCGGCGGCGCCAGTCTAGCCGGCCCCAGCCGGCGTCTTCGCCGGCGGCCCGTCAGGCCTTCGCGACTTCGAGCACGAGCTTGCCGAAGTTCTCGCCGTTGAAAAGCTTGAGCAGCGTTTCGGGGAAAGTGTCGATGCCGAAGACCACGTCTTCCTTGCTCTTCATGCGCCCGTCTTTCAGGTAACCCGCCAGCTCGGCCACGGCCTGCGGGAAACGCGCGACGTTGTCGAACACGACGATGCCTTCCATGCGCGCGCGATGCACCAGCAGCGAGAGGTAGTTCTTCGGGCCCTGCACCGGCGTCGTGTTGTTGTACTGGCTGATCGCGCCGCAGATGATGATGCGGGCCTTCATGGCCAGGCGCGCGAGCACGGCGTCGAGGATCTCGCCGCCGACGTTGTCGAAATAGATGTCCACGCCCTTCGGGCAGTGTTCCTTCAGGCCGGCCTTCACATCGCCGGCCTTGTAGTCGATGCAGGCGTCGAAGCCCAGTTCCTTGACGACCCAGTCGCACTTGGCCGCTCCGCCGGCGATGCCGACCACGCGGCAGCCCTTGATCTTCGCGAGCTGGCCCACGGTCTGGCCGACCGCGCCGGCGGCGCCCGAGACCACCACCGTTTCACCCGCTTTCGGCTGGCCCACGTCCAGCAGGCCGAAGTAGCCGGTCATGCCCGGCATGCCCAGCACGTTGAGCCACTGCGTGGGCGTGCCCAGGCGCAGGTCGATCTTGAACAGGCCCTGGCGCTTGAACTGGT
>Ga0307516_10000399_pt1 | contig 56776 bp, 76 predicted proteins | sample 19_EM_MG_FD_203310 | JGI IMG/M metagenome (GOLD analysis project Ga0307516, IMG submission 203310) | Populus trichocarpa ectomycorrhiza microbial communities from riparian zone in the Pacific Northwest, United States - 19_EM | ecosystem: Host-associated > Plants > Roots > Unclassified | place...
GGTACTATACAGTACCTTCAGCCACCCCGGAGCTTGCCGAGCAACGCAGGATCCACAATTTACTGTAGACACCGTTCTCGCCATCCTCAAGACCCCTCAAGATGAGGTGAGTAGAACGTCGACATCGATTCCCATACTATAATAGCTGATTATTCTCCAGTCACCGCAAGGTCCGTATAACAAGGCTACATGAGCGTTCCATATCTTAGGCACTCATATCAACCTTAGTTTGAAGCTCCCCGCCACGGCTCCCTTGGTTTCCTTCCCAGAAAGCGGGCTGCACGCCACCGCGGAAAAGTCAAGTCCTTCCCGAAGGTAAGAGAAGTTTCGATATGGCGGGAGATAATGTCGATAATCAATGATATTCCGATAGGATGACCCCAAAAAGCCAGTCCATTTGACTGCCACTATGGGTTACAAGGCTGGTATGACCCACGTCGTCCGTGATCTTGACCGTCCCGGTTCCAGTACGTATCCTACTGGGTTGTTTATTGGACATACTCATAACGTCTTTTCTTTGCTAGAAATGCACAAGCGTGAAGTTGTCGAAGCCGTTTCCATCATCGAAACCCCTCCCCTCATCGTCGTTGGTGTTGTCGGCTATGTTGAGACACCCCGTGGTCTACGCACCCTCACCACTGTCTGGACCTCACATATATCAGATGAGCTCAAGCGCAGATTCTATAAAAACTGGTACAGGTCGAAGAAGAAGGCATTCACCCGTTACGCCAAGAAGCACGCTGAGGATAATGGAAAATCTCGCGAACGCGAGCTTGAGCGCATTCGCAAATATTGCACTGTTGTCCGCGTCCTCGCGCACACACAGATCCGTAAGACTGGTCTGAGCCAGAAGAAGGCACACCTGATGGAGATCCAGGTCAACGGTGGTTCGATTGCGGACAAGGTCCAATTCGCACATGACCTCTTTGAAAAGCCCGTGGAGATTGGTACAATCTTTGAGCAGGACGAGGTGATCGACGTTATTGCAGTGACGAAAGGTCATGGGTTTGAGGGTGTTACACACCGTTGGGGAACCAAGAAGCTGCCGAGGAAGACACACAAGGGTCTCCGCAAAGTTGCTTGTATCGGTGCATGGCACCCTTCGAGCGTCATGTTCTCGGTTGCTCGTGCTGGTCAAAGTGTGTCGATGGGACCTTTCTCCCTGGTTGAAAATACTGACATAATTGTCGTCAGATGGTTACCACCACCGCACAGAGCTTAACAAGAAGGTCTACCGCATCGGCTCGGGCACCGATGAGGCCAACGCATCGACCGAATCTGATGTCACGAAGAAGACTATCACCCCGATGGGTGGCTTCCCCCACTATGGCATTATCAAGAATGACTTCATCATGCTCAAGGGCTCCATCCCTGGCACCAAGAAGCGCGTTATCACTCTCCGCAAGTCTTTAATGGTCCACACATCCCGTCGGGATTTGGAGAAGGTTCAGCTCAAATTCATCGATACATCATCGAAGTTCGGCGTACGTATTCCTGACTGCCATATGCCACCATCATCGCTCAGCGTTTTTTGTATAGCACGGCTCCTTCCAAACGTTCGAAGAAAAGGCTGCATTTCTTGGAACACTCAAGGCCCGTGGTTGATCGTCGTTACCTTGTGTACTTGTTTTCTGTCCGATTCTTCTCTCTTCTATGCCATGCATATTCATGAATATACAATGTCGTTGTGCAACTCGAGACGTGACAAACTAGTAATTTGAGATCACAAGGTGTGGGAATTTTTCCGTTTGATGCTTGCCGACGTTCTGCTCGTCGACGGTTGGTTGAGTGCAAGTCGCGGTCAGTACCCGCAGCGCTTTCTGCAGTTACTTTAAGCTGACCAGCTTCCCAGGATGACTGCACGTCCCATTGATGCTAAGAGCGTCCTCGCTGGGCCTCTGTCTTCCATTGCCAGTTCTCTGTGGTCACCATCCATGTTTTCTCATACACAGAACAACTTTCCTGCCTGGTGTCGTCTCGAGATCCCGAGTACCTCGTTCATACACTCATTCTGCTCATATCCTCGAAAGAAACGACGGAAAACAAGACAGCAAGGCGAAGATTACTTTCTCTCAGCAACCATTTCCCGCTCACAGTGGGCACGCCTTTCGTGCCGAAGAACAAGATGTGCGAGAATATCTACCGCAACGTCCTTTCGACCCTTCTCCTGCGTCCAGACGCGTCCACAAGAAGCCAGGAGAAAGGACAATTTCTTGCAATCGACGGCAGAAAGCTGTACTTGCATTAGAAACACCCTCTACCATCATCAAAAGCACCAGAGTCGATTCGTACCCCATATCCTCATCTCGACTACAGCTCAGCGATGGAGAAGAAGATCGACGCGCCATTCTAGACACCATAGCTGCGTCCCGGTCGGCAGTCGACAGCTGGGCTGCCTATTCAGAACTCCTCAAACTTCCACTCCCAGAAGGTGGCAACCAACCACTCGGAGTTCCCCTCTACACCATGCACCATCTATGTCAAATATTTGCTAGCCACCGGCCACGCACGCGAACCTTGTTCCTGCGGCTACATTCTGTATTGGTCGCGATCAGGCAAGGGGGAGGCAAGATAACATTACGAGAGTGGAATGCTCTTATAGATTGTGCTGGTAAAGGGTTGCGTCGGACCACCGCGGCGGACTACGAGAACTCCTTCAGCTACTTCCAGGATATGACACTGGGATTGATTCCTGGGACGACTCTTGCACGACGGACGCATGGGGAGGCGGTGGATGATGAAGAGTGCCACACAAGCCCCGTCGAGCCTGATATCTACACTTATACTACATTGCTCAATATCGCCGCCCGCACGAGGGACAGCCGTTCCTTTCGTCACGCCAGCTCTCTCTTAGAATCATCCGGTTTGCGTCCGAACAGAATCACCCATCTCGCGCTCGTCAAGTACTTCGCTGCCACCAACCAGCTCGCTGGCGTCCGCTCCACCCTATTGAAGATGGAACACCAGAACTTGGATGTCGGGATAGACGGGATAAACGCCCTTCTCATGGCTTATGCACACAACCACCGACTGGATGTCGTCAGGATGATCTACCGTTTGTTACGACACAATGTGTTGCCCGAATTAGGTGAAAATGCGGAAGAGCTGGCCCGACTCGCACGACAACTCCAACGGGAAGAGTTGGTTCTTGTACCGCCTGGAATGGTGCCTGATGAGATCACGTACACCACTGCTATTCAGATCATGTCCTATCACGGAGATCTAGAAGCAACGTTGAGTGCCTTTGTCGACATGATCTCAACTCCCAACACAGACAAGCGCGGACGTTCGGGCGGTATTCAAGACAGCCGAGAGGAAGAGCCACCACCATATCAGGCAACCTTTGCGGTGTTCCGAGCCGTCTTCCTCGGATTCTCGCGTCATGGTGTTCATACTCCCTTGAAGGGGTGTGCTTCAGTACCACACGCACGCCTTCCAGGTTCGGAAGGAGACCCGCCGCAGCAACCGGGCTGGACATTGAACTATCTTGAAACGATGTTTAATGCATTTGTCGACATGTCCGATTCTCAAGCCAACCGCTCTGTTGCTTATTGGATTATGGTTGCGTTCAAGAAGGCGAGCGGGAATGATAAGGATCTACTTCGCCGGGTCCTGACGAGGATGGAGGAACGGTTTCCTGGTCTGGTAGGCGGAGGAGATAATCGTTTGAGACGCATGAAGGCGGAACTTTTTCATCACGACGGTAAGGGTGGCTATCTTTGAGCCGGATGGGTGGACGCAGCTATCGTACTCGATAAAATCTAATTCAATTGTGACTCTCTCCACTGGATATATTCGTCCCAGCTCACGAGACAATGCTTGCTCTGATACCGCCTCAGCTTGATGCTCCTGCGCAGGTCTTCTGTGATGCGACCCGTCCATCCTGCTTTGTTGATAGCGCTGTCTATGGCCTCCATCTTGCTCCAACCTTGAGCGGGAATGACGTCTGGGAGGTAGGTAGCTGAGAATGTTTGCTTCTGAGTCACTCGCGGGAGATAATATGAGGACGAGAGCGGGGAGGGTGTCTCGGACGATGCGTTCGAAGCCAACAAGGACGGGTGGGGGAAGGTGATGTAGATCCCATGTATTCCGACCGTCCAGTCGAGATAGGAGGAGGCATCTTCAAAGTCTGTCAAGAGGGAGACGCTGCGACGGGTTTGATATAGAATCGAGTATAGCAGACAGATAACTGACCAGCACTCCAAACTCTGCAACTCTGACTTGTCGATCTTCTTGAATCTCGAATCCTTGAACGCGCTAATCAGCGCGTACTCTGCCAACCCGTCGCGCAGAGGCATCGCTTCAAAATTGCCGATGCATCCACGCAACCGGGAGGCGCGTCCTGAACGAGTGGAACGAGTATTCCATGTTACGAACAGCGGGCTGAATAGGCCAATATAGTATCGCCAGAAGGCACTGCAAGCGATACTCACTATTCACGGTCCGGGAAGGTGGGACGTATGGGAGTGGAATTGGTGAGGGTGCAGTAGAGGGTATCAAAGGTGTGAAAGCCGTGTTCTGGGAGACAAACGTCGTCGAATCCCGGCTCCTTGATCCCGCTTGGGGCAGGATCAGAGGGGGGAAGCGACATAGGGAATGGAGAGAATGGGGACGCAATTCAGTTCCATATCTGACTGCGGATGCAATACGATTGTACAGCCCAATCAGTCTTCGGCTAAACGGAATCAGGAAACTCCGGTGGAAATTGCATGCTTGGTATCATGGGCATATCATAGACGTAATTGAAGCTGTAAGTAGAGCGTGTAGTAGATATAGAATAGATAGGGCCGAAGAGATATAACGAGATAAATGACGCGAGTGAAACATTGAATGTTGAGGGATGAATGATGGTGGAAAACTCGAGATGGAAAACGGATCGCAGTACAGGGAAGATGACTGATGAGGGGGAGATTGAGGAGAGAAGAGATAAGGAAGAGAGTAAAAGCAGACAAAGGACAGGCACATGAGACAGGGTTTAGCAACAGGTCCAGCTGCCCAGCGTCCGCGTGGACTTGACCCGAGCCTCTTCTTCTTCCGCTTGGGCATTCCAGGTTGGCGTGCTGTAGTTGGATAAAAACACACTGTCCCGCTTCTTGAGCTCATTTTCCCGTTCAATGACGTCCTTCTTAGATATGATCGCAGATATCAGATGGTTAAACAGATGCTGAATGCCTGCACAAAAGAGAAAATGAGGACGATTCAATCAGGTCAGGGGGGACATATACCTAAATCGTCTTTGGCTGACACTTCAAACAACTCCATTCCCTTGCTAAGGCCCCACTCCAGTTCTTCGGATCTATCATCTAGAGCGTTCTCGTCGTCCTCCTGAATGCTGTTGCTGCTCGATTCCCCACTATCAAGCCAGCTGGTGCTCGGTGTACCATAGTGAGAGAACCGATGAGAATGGAGTGAGCGCGTCGATATTGCAGAGGTGTTCGCACGCGTTATCTGCGGGGCTCCATTCGGCCGAGGGCGAGATTGGACGTTCGTCTTGCTGCGCTGAAGACCGGAAGAATGATTGGGCGGCAGATCAAGATAAGCCGGTATTTCGGATGTTGAAGCCGGTGCGGAGACAGGTGGAGACCGAAGGCTCGGAAAGGAAGTGAATCTAGGCCGGATATAGGAAAGGGTCGATGGCGGCGGCGGAGGAGGGGGCGATGGGGGCCGAGGAGGTGGGAACCAATTGTGGAGAGAGAGACGGGCAAGATCAGGGGTAATAACCCTATTACGGTATAGGTCCGCCTTGGAGCCCACAATATAGATTATCAAGTCCGGAGAGCAGTTCTTTTTTAGTTCTGACAGGCCATATGAAGCGTCAACATTGCGCATGACACGGACGGAAGCTTAACATTGTCGACTGACCTTCGAGCCAACCACGGATGTCATTAAACGTCGAAGCGTTGGTAATGTCATACAACAGTAAGGCAGCGTTAGCGCCTGAAAATATAAGATTAGCCGAGGATGTCACAGGAGAAAGCTAAAAGCGAGAGACAGACCTCGATAATACATAGGTGCCTGTGACGGAAATTTCGATCAGGACTAGGACGGGCAAAAAGGGTAAGAGCACGGACCATACTTCGAAACCTCTCCTGTCCAGCAGTATCCCAAAGCTGCAGGCGCACTTTCAAGCCCCTGACATGGATCTTCTTGGTGACAAAGAAGGCGCCACTGGTCGAAGTGGTGTTCTTGGGGTCGAACTTATTCTGGGTATAGCGTTGCAGGAGACTCGTCTTGCCAACACCTAGGTGGGGTGAGAGGGGAATGCGGTGGCAATGGACGACTGACCCGAATTACCCATGATGACAATCTTGCTGTCGATACCATGTTCATACCTGGACCGAGAATACGGATCCATGGGGGCGTAGTCGTCCATGTCGAGAGGGGGAGCTAGCGGACTGGCCCTCCCAGGAGCAAAGAAGGGTCGTCGTCCTGGAAGTAGACGGGAGAGAGGGCCCAGCAGCCGCTGGGGCGGAAGGAGAAGGAAAAAGAGAGAAGGAAAGTAGTACAAGTCCAAATGCGGACATCAAGTTATTTTGGTCTGTTTTTATATTTGGTGCTCTAATCAGAAATGAGAAATGTTGGCGTCGGCATTTTTGTAGAGCAGTATAGCCATATAGCATACAAACGGACTACATATCTAGTCGGCATGAGGAGCGACCACAGGGAACTCGAAGACGACATCCTTCCCCGTAAGGCGGCGGTACACAGACGAGAACGAGTCCAGCTTGTACTCCAGCGATGTCGCATCTTTCGAATCCAGGAACCTGTCGCATCCCGCGTGAGTAAAACCCAACGGACATAAGCCGACCACACGCACACTTTCAACAGCTTCGAACCGTCCACCGCAATACGCGTCCTCTTTCCGACAATCTCCGTGGGGAAAACCAGATCCTCCAAGATCTTCTCATGGACACTTGTGAGAGTGCGGCTGCGGGGTCGTTTTTGCTTCACACGGGAGGAACGGGTGGGTTTGCGCAGCATTCGGCGCTGAGCAACGAACACGACATGGCGATCAGAGAACTTCTTCTCAAGTTCCCGCGTAAGGCTGCAAGGAACATGTCAGAACGCAGCACATCTATCGGCAAGTCGCAACACGCACCGCTGCTGCACTTTGCGGAAAGCCTTCAGCTGGGGAACTGGCACAAACACAACGATGGCTTTTTTGCCCCCACGAACATCAACTTCACGGGCGGCGGAAATTTGGAGGGCGCGCAGCTCAGACTTGAGCTCGGGGACGTTGTTTTCGAGGTCGATCAATGCCTGAGCGACACTGGTCTCAGTTTCATCGGGGGGGGTCGTGGGCGCATTGGCCGTGCGGAGGATCTTGTGGTTTACTGACATCTTGAGGCCCTAAAGAGAGAGCAACCAAGCGTCAACATCCACGCTCCAGATCCACCATCCAGCCCTTCCGACAACCTCCTCGCTCCTTCACTGTCTCCAACGGCCGTACCAACACCTCCTGACACGACGAACAACAGAACTTGCACTCACCAAACCTTTTGACGACGCTGAGAGATACCTTCTTGCTGGGGGTGAGGGGATTTTGGACCACAACAACACCAAATGGTGATGTAAATCTGGCATTGCCATTTATGGTATACCGAGTCCGAAAGCCATCTTGATCTCTTCGGACCGAGGAATCACGTCGTATAGGATGGCTACCACCCCCTTCAGGTATTATGACAAAATCAGAACATACCCAGGGCCTCCGAGAATTTGATTTTTCGTCTATTCCAAGTCGAATCACCCGATAAGCCGGTCCTGGACTCGGATGTATTCCATATGAGTGGCGCAACTATCGCGCAATCTTTCCCGGCACACGGCGCGATATCCCAGTGGTTTGAATAGAACGTCTACGCGTCTCTACTTTTCTTATACTCCTCTACCCACTTGGCTTCGGTCTCTCCCTTCGGGACCACCACAAAAGTCAAGCACCCATCCTTAACTTCCAGGCCATCCAACGGCTCATTATTCTTTGCCTTTGCTGCTTTGCAAACATCTCGCAGTGTCATCTTTTTCCCCACCTTCAGTAATCGTTTCCGATGCGTCATCGCGTAGATCACAAGATTTCCTGCCGTATACTCCCCCTTCGCATCCCATCCCGGGCCTGGTACTTGGGGCGGAAACATCGCTGATAGATGGGCAGAAAATGGCGTGTCTTCCACAAACTCCTGAATGACATCCGATGTTGCATGTTGGGGGTAAAGGAAAAATACAGGCAGAACGAGTGTGCTTTGCGTTGGATCTTCTGCGTCAAAACGAGGCGAATATGGGTTAGACGCGCCATCTTTTCGACGTATTTTGATGAGATTTCGTTCCTGTCGGTAACAGTTTAGTTTGCTGTTGCATAGGATAGGGATAAAGCAAACGTTTAACTTTAAACGCAATGTCCATTTGCCGTGTCGCATCCGCTTCTCTCTTTAGGCGTTCTGCCTTTTCCTTTGCTCTCCTATCTTTTTCGCTTTTCACTTTGACCGCTCTGTCGCGGCATCCAATGACAGCTTTGTTTCCTGAATCGAAAGCCAGACAACGGTCACAGCAGTCCAAGGCTTCCTCAGGTCGATCCAGTGCCAACAAAGCAAGTGCCGAACGATAAAAAGCCTTTGATGTCCGAGGATTCAGAGTGAGGGCCCTTGAGCAATCCCGCAAGGTCGAACCGTAGTTTTCTACCCCTCTAGATCAGAATTTCACCCCATCAGAACTGCCGGCGACACACTTAGCTCCAGATTGCTTGCAGCACGGTTGCACAACAATGCTTCTTGGATAGCTGGATCCGTTGGGCGAGCCTCGATTCCCTGTGTATAAAACCCTAAAGCCTCGCGAAATCTATTTCCTTTGAAATATTCGTTGCCTTGTTCCTTGAAATTCTGGGCAACCTCTTTGGAAAACAATATTGAGGCTAATGGGTAACTTGAAATAGCGATGGAAGAGGCGCTCACCCACCATCCGGTGTGCCTTCGTGCGCGAGATCCTGGAGAGCAGCTAGTGCGACATCATCCGTGTCGTCGGTTGGTAGTGTCTTCATGAAGAGCGGCATGGAATCGAAAGCAGCAAGTTTGTCATTCTCCTCCTCCTTTGTGAGTGGCCGAGGGCCTATTGGAACGTTGGCGTCAGACATTCTGGGGATGAGAGCGAGGTCGATGATGGTATTGCTCAAATAGGCAAGATCTACAGTGGAACCTTATTAGTGATGACAATCGATCACTTGATCTATCATGTGAACCTCCAACACCACCGACGGTTCACGCAGTACATGCTACCATTCCGAGGTCTCGTCGCGGCACTGAATGGGAACGGGAAGTTCAAGTTCAAGGTAAACATCACATTCTCCAAAACCCAAGCGTCTTAGCTGTGATGCTGGGCTATATAGCGGCCAGAATTCATTGTAGACTTCCTCGTTGTTGGAGGAGGTGAATGAACGCTCTCGTCCACCCGCCACGCCTTTGCTCATCATTCTCGAAACCAGGTGTCACCGGACTGGCTATCGCCCAGCGTCTTTCCCAGCGTTTACCACAACAGTCGACATACCTCATCGAACGGCACGCCGGTCCAGGTGAAGAAATAAGGTATCGCCTTTCTTAACCATCCAGTCGTGAAACTGAGGCGTTCGACAGCTCACGCAATTCGGAAGTCATCCACTCAGGTAACTCCAGCTGAACCGCCCCGTGCTTGGCTCAGGCTGCCTTCTTCCTAGGCCTATATTATAGTCTTGATTCGTTAAAAACCAGGCTATGTCTCCGAGGCCGTCATATGATCTACGAACGGTGCAAGTCCCACAACATCCCTTACCGCAAGACGGGCAAACTTGTAGTCGCAAGAGCAGGCCAAGTACCCTATATCGAGAACCTCCATCGTAAAGCTCTAGGCCTGAAGTGGCCCCTCCATTCAACGGACTCCCATCAGTTGGTTTTGCCCACGAAACTACTCTCTGGAGACGAGGCCCGAATCTTGGAGCCTGACTTGTCAGATGACATCGCAGCAGCGCTCTGGTGTCCCGAAACAGGCATTCTGGACTCTCATTCCTTCATGGGATCCTTAGAGAAAGACATCATAGAGTCGGAAGGAGGACATGTTGTATATAACACCCGTGTCGTCCGCATAGATCCCTACCACCCAGCGAACGCCGAGGCAGATGACGCGGACGGCTGGGTAGTCCAAACCGTCACAGGAGATGCAGAGGAAGGGGACGCAATACTCGCCAGAACTCTCATCAACGCAGCTGCTCTTTCCAGTACTCTGATTCTCAACGCCATACTCCCCGAAACTGAGCGCATACCCATGTACTACGCCAAAGGCTCGTACGCGTCATACAACGGCCCAGGCATCGGCAAAGTATCACACCTCATTTACCCGTGTCCCGAAACAGGGAAAAATGCCCATGCATTCCACTCACTGGGAACCCACCTCACCTTGGACTTGAACGGAAAGATCCGCTTCGGACCCGATATTGAGTGGATTTCTCCACCATCGAGTGACCGCAGCGAAGATGCAGATTTCTGGCAGACGCATTTGATTCCCGACGAGTCTCGTCTGGAAGAGATGCACAAAGCCGTCACTCGCTATCTTCCTGGAGTGGTGTTGAAGGGCATGCAACCAGATTATTCCGGGATGCGCCCAAAGCTTGTCCCTCCCCAGGGGGGTTTCCAAGATTTTATTTTACGCACTGATTATTCGGCGCGCAGAAGCGAAGCCAACTCAAGCAATGAGGGTGGGGCCATGATCAGTCTATTGGGGATCGAGAGTCCTGGTTTAACTTCTAGTCTTGGCATTGCAGAATATCTCGTAGAGGACATCCTCGGAGCGGGTAGACAGCAAAAGAGAAAATAATAAGTGTATGTATTCCATGTATCATGCACGAGGAGCGGTCTTGGGTTCCCAAGCCTTGATTTTGGGAGTAACCGTGTTGTATGGCCGGTATGCTCCCCTCGTCCCTGTGAGATTTTCAACCCATGGCTATCGAGGTATTTATGAGTGAATCAAGGCGGTTCGGCGGCTCAGGACGTACGGCTTTCCAAGGCGGGGAAGAGTCCATCATTACTTTGTCTTCTGCCGGAGGCGCTTGACGGATGTGTTGGAGCCACGAATGCCACTCGGGTGGTACTTGTGAAGCGTGATAGTTATCCTATTGGTTGGACGAACATTTGAGCATCCACGAAATGTGCAGACGAAGAGAAATATGGATCGCACCTGAGCATAGTCTACCCATCGGTGCCGGCCTGGGAAACGGAAATGAAGAGAGAATCGGGGTTTTTCTGCGCTCACGCACCTGGAACCTCCTCGTACTGGTTGGTGTTTTCGAAGTAACGGTTTCCGAACCTATGAAGGGGTTAGAGTCCTTAGTCGGAATGCAACGGAAGGTGACGGACTGGTCTTTCCCGACGCATGTACCGGATTTAGCGTCACCGATATACTGCATCTGTCTCCACCATTCTCTGAGCCCTACCCATCGAACACTCCGCAGAGTTCTAAAGAGCGACATAATCTTGAGGAAGAGCTTATTTGCCCGTGTTTGTTCCACAACTTTCGAAGTCAAAGTCGAATTGGTGTTCCACATTTCAGATGTACAAAATACAAAATACCATACATTTGATGGTCCCAGAGATTTAACGGGTTATAGGAACACTACTTAAGAGAATTATCGAAGATGGATAGACTAGAAAAAAGTCTATAATGGAGGGATAACAAGGACTCGAGCAAAAGAAAGGGAAAGGGAAATCAAGACATATACTGGTTCAATCCGCATATAAAACATGCTTATCCGTGCTTTCCATCCAGGTCCTCAGATCATCGTCTGAATCGAGTCCGACAAATGTTCCAGTCATGCTGTCGCGATACCACAAGTTGGCGACTTCCCCGCCCAATCGTGTCTGCACTTTATCCATAAGCTCGATATGCGTCACTCTTGGATGTACCCGGATAGCAATCAGGTCATCTGCTACGCGATCAAAAATCTTGATCTTGACAAATGCTGGTTGAGGGTTTGTGGCCGATATAGATGGACTATTGAGGTTGCTTGTCGTAGCTGTCGACTGGGATCGCGATCGGGCTGAAGTTGGTTGTGATCGAAACGATGATGTCGATGCTGCCGATGCGTGATGATAGTAATGGCGAGATCCAGGGGCCCGCGGAGGTTGCGGTGAGCTGCGTTCTGGGTGAAGAGGAGAACTAGATCTAGACGTGGAGGCGTATGGGGAATGTCCACGGAAGGACGTCGAGGAACCCGCCCGTTGATGGTGATTTTGTGAGTGTGCATGTATATGGGGATCGCTATCACGAGACACACGTCCGTGGTCCTGACCGTAGGAACGACGGTCATGAGAAGCCGCATATCCCTCGTCTTCATAGTCTGAGCCGTCGCTTTTATATGCGACGTCGTCCATTCTCATTTTTTCGAAGGACTCCTGAACGTCACGGTCGTATTCGTTGCGACTAGGACCGCGGACATCTCGAGAACCATGAAGACTCTTCAACAAGGCATCTATTTCCTGTACACGAGGATCCGTCTCGTTTTCGACATCCCCAGGTTTCAAACCTAGAAATTCTCGAACAACTTGATGCTCGAGAATGTATCTGTGTCCCGCTCTGCTGAGATCACAAAGACTGTGCACATAATTGTTAAGCTCCACTCTGCGGGTGGCTGTGAGTTGATCATCGACGTCCTCAGCAGGACCGGGCATGTAGGGCAATACACGTTTTTGTGGGGGTTGACGACCGGCTTCTCGGGGAAATGTGTCAAGAAGGGATACTTGAAAATCGTAAAAGTCGTTATAGACACGGAACAATATTAGTTGTTTCGCAGGAGGTAATCCGTTTTGTCCGGGTTCTGGGTAAGGTTGAAAAATAGCATCGATACGGAACCAATATTCGTCCATCTCATAATGGAAGGAGACTACATCGGCTGCCAAAAGCAGGCCTTCTGGCAGGGGCTCGCATGTTTCTGCGACAGAAGCAGAGTCGCCGTTGGTATAGTTCGGTTGGTTGGGAGAAGGTGGTCTGTTACGGGTGCGATCGGATGAGGGCCCAAGAGAATTGCTTCTGGAGGGTTGATTGGTGTTAAAGATGGATTCTCGATCGGGGGTATCAATGACACCCAAGGGAATGCTGCTTTGTTTGTAGTCGAACACGGCGCGTTTCCAGTCTTCGACCCTCGGTATATCTCCACGGTCGATGAGACCATTGACATCCCCTATGGATTTTCCGGAGGTGGGATCTTGTAGTTGAACGAAGGAGACAGGAATAAGGCCAGGGCGCCCAATCCTGCCGATGGGTTTAGCGACGAACCATTCTCGGTTGGACTGTGCAACGACGGTAATGGAATCGCCAGATTTGGCGTCGAGTTCATCCGCTCTTTCGGCGATAAAATCGTGCAAGACTACTGCATAGAAAACCTGGGGTTTGAGGGGAGTGGGAGATGAAGTGGGAAGTGGTGACGCTTTCGGAGCAGCCTGTGATATGCGGGGACTGGATGGGCTGGGATGAGGCAGGTTGTAGCTGCTAGGGAGAATAACTCACGAGATTGGGTTCCTGTTGAATTCCTCGAACATCGCGCGTGGAACCAGACCTCGAGCGCCGGTGACGGGATTGTGGGCTTCGTACCACGCGCCATGGTCGTCTACATCCCGTAGAACATGGAAGAAATCACCCTTCTGAAAGGAAAGTTCTTGGGGAGCTTGAGGTCGATAGTTGGAGAGGGCGCGGATGACTTTCTGTGGGGGCAAGATCGCGGAGGGTGGTTTGGAGACGGGCGGGAGGGGCGTCGAAATGGTTGAGCGGAGCGAGTCTTTTCCGCCGTTCCCGTTCAGAGACTTTCGCAGAGACTTCATGGAGAAGGGTAACACAGAGATGATCAGTCACGTGGACAGACTGATTGACAAATGATCATTGTCTAATCGAAGCCCTTGCATGCAAACAAGGCCAAACACATCAACCACACATTGCCCTCTGCGCCAAAGCTCTCGAGATTGTTCGCCATGGCGGCAAGGAAACTGCAAAGTAAGGCGCATCCGCGTTCCTATATAAGCGTCCTTATAAATGATTCTCTCAGCCGAGATTGACCGCACCTTGAAAAAGGTCTCGGAAGGCGTCGAGCTTTTTGAAAGCATATACGAGAAAATGCAGGCCTCTACAAATCAGACCCAGAAGGAAAAGCTCGAGCTGGATCTCAAGACACAAATCAAGAAACTCCAGCGGCTGCGCGACCAGATAAAGACTTGGGTGGCAAGTAACGACATCAAGGACAAGTCGGCCCTTTTGGACAACCGTAAACTGATCGAGACGGTGAGTTGCAGTGATTTCATGTTCCAGTGTGATTGTTCGTTTGAGCCTTGCCCTCGTGTTTCTGGGAGACACGTGTGGTTAACTGCCCTTTTGCCAACCTAAAATGTCTTCACTCTTACTGACTTATCTCATTCTATTTCCGGTTCCATATCTTCTTCGCCGCGCTTTTGGTTGGTTTTCTTCTCGTGGTCAACAGCAAATGGAGAAGTTCAAGGCATGCGAAAAGGAGATGAAGACAAAGGCATTTTCGAAGGAAGGTCTAATACAAGCTGCCAAACTCGACCCGAAGGAACAAGAAAAAGAGGAGGCCACAATTTGGTTGCAAACTCAGGTTGAAGAATTACAGATGCAGGTGGAATCAACGGAAGCAGAGGTCGAGGCGCTTCAAGGAGCTGGGAAGAAGAGGAACAAGGGAGGGAACGCGGCAGGTCGTACAGAAGAATTGGAGAGCCTGAACGAAAGGCGGAAATGGCATATCAGTCGGCTGGAGATCGTCTTGCGCATGCTAAACAATGGCTCCATGTCCCCAGAAAAGGTCTTTGCCCTCAAAGACGACGTTTCATACTTCGTGGAGAGCAATACGGTCTGTTATAGCGTATCTTCTCTATGTTCGCAATCTCAGACGTGGGCAATACAGGACGAAGACTTTGACGAGGACGAAGGCATCTATGATGACCTCAACCTTGACGAAGAAGAGGAGAAGTTCGGTCTAGTGGTTGATGATGATGATTCCTCAGAATCTGATGAGATGAGTGAAGGTAGACATGGGTTTTCTTCGATACCGTCCGTCTTTGGCTCATCTATTGCAGATATACCTTCGCGGACCCCTTTGAAGAAGCATGACGAGGAGAGTGTGACAAGTAGCAGAAGAGATGAAAGCCCAATATTGAAGAAGGTCACTGTCCCGATACAACTGCGGAGTATGGCCCGATATCTCCCTGTATTTTTGTTGTCTAACGATTTCCCGCCGTTCAGAACAATCAATGGATGGTAAGCGTGTGAGAAGGTGAACCTGAAGGGTTACTGACTGGATTTTTTTGCGAAGCAAAACCACCGCCCAATCTAAATTTTGCTCAACAACCAATGTCAAGTATTGTCAAAGCTGGTTTGCAATCCTCGAGACCAACACCCCCCGTCACAATGCCTCCCATACGCTATGCGGCTGCAGCCGCAGCCGCAGTAGCATCCCCGACGAATGTTCCTGCCAGCACCTCGCAACCCCCCGTTGTGCCGTCATCCCATCCGCCACCGGCTACGCCCTCAATTCCACCCTCAGTATCATCTGTGTCGCAAACAACATCTCTGGACCAGCAATCAAGGGTGTCCTCATCTCCAAGCCTAACCCATCCGTCTATTACAAGCCCGATGTTATCCTCTGCAGCCTCGGTTTCAAATGCACCAGATGGTTCTTTCTATTCTGGTATGGAATCACCCGCGCTATCGGAAGCTCCTGCCTCCGTCGGTCCATCTGTAGTTGCATCTTCACCACAACGTGAAACTCGGAAAGGTGTGTTGAATTACTTTTGTGAAGGTCCCTTTCGACAAGCCTCTTGCACATGCAGAATCGCCTTCACCAGCACCAGCACTATCAATAACAATAGCGCAAAATGTTGCGGTATGTCGACTGCATCGATGCGGATTATGGGGAAAGATTGAGTTTTGTTCTTTCGTAGCCGTCACCTCCCTCGGAACAGGTCCCGCCCTCGACACAATCCCAACCGCCGACCTCCTCAGGCCCATCACCGCTGCCTCAACAACTCCAACAGTATTCGATACCTGCCGCTGCGAACCTCCCGCCACCATCGCCTTTGTTCCCTCCCGGCGTCAAGCCACCACAGCACGACCAATCTACATCGTCACTGACGACTCAGCAACAACTCCCAAGTGGACAACGGCCCCCATCCACCTCCAAGCAACTGCCAACCGTGCAACGTTCAAATGTGTCCGCCACATTCCCAGGATCGCTGTCTGACCTTGTGGTGTCTTTCGAGAATGTGAAGCAGAAGGGTGAGTGAGGCTCTTTGTTGCCTTTTATTGACTCGAGTGGCTCACAACGTGGTGTCCACGAGTAGCTGCGTACCGCATGACGAACTTAGATCAAGTTCACAAGATGCTCGAAGGCGGGCACTCGAGCATCCCACAGCCTCAAGACACGGAAAAGTAGGTCGTAACTCTTGTACAAGTGGATAGTGACTGATTTGTTGCTGCCTAGGCCGAAGTACTATGTTCCGAGAAATCCGTTCCAGACGGCGCCATACTATCCTCAATCTCCGCATCCTGCATTGAATACTCCCGCGATATTCTCGCAGTTGGATGTTGAAACGCTGTTCTACGTCTTCTATTTCCTGCCTGGAACATATCAACAGTCCGCATCTCTCTCTTATCATAGTTACATCTAAGACTGAATATGAGGCTTCAGATTCCTCGCAGCTCGGGAGCTCAAGCGACAATCTTGGCGATTCCACGTAAAATATCTAACATGGTTCCAGCGCCATTCAGAGCCACAAGCTATCACCGAGGAATACGAGCAAGGCGTCTATGTATACTTTGATTGGGAGGGTTCATGGTGCCAACGGAAGAAGAGTGACTTCCGGTTCGAGTACCGATATCTGTCGGAAGATTAAGATTAAGCTGAAGCTTAAGGACTTCTTGGGCATTCATTTCCTATTCGTTTTTGGGTTCGTCCCTACTTGTATTGAACCAACATATTCATCCGCGAAGCCCGAGCATGATTAATACTATAAATTTTATACTCCAAGCACACTTGAAAGAACATGTTAATCTAGTGATACGACGGCACCAAGGTCCTGGAATGTTTTTTTGAGTTTCTCGGCCTCCTCTTTTGGCAGATTCTCCTTCAACACTTGGGGTAACGATTCCACGAACTTCTTAGCCTATGGGAAGCAGGGTAAGCACATGAACCCGAGAAATCCCCCAAATAACATACGTCTATTAGCGTAAGGTTGGGCACCAGAGCCTTCACTTCTCTGATGACCTTGGGCTTGGCACCAGCGTCGAAAGACTCCAGTTTGACGTTGAATATCGTCTTTTCTTTGGGTTTCTCCTGCAAATCACGTATATCAGCGAGCATATTGCTACAGGTGTTCTTAGCGACTCGCCTCTGTGGGTTCATCCGCAGCAGCTGCCGGAGCAGCAGCAACAGGGGCGGAAGCTGCCGGCATCGCAATCTCCTGGATGTTCAGACGCGACTAGACGATCAACGACAGTTTGTAAAGAGAGAAGCTTCATGAAGTGATGTACCCAACACGCACCTTCAGTAGCGACACAAGGTCCGAAGCTTGCAGCAATGTCAGGCCCGAAATATCATCCACGATTTGATTGACTCTAGGATCCGTCGTCGTGTGGGCTGCTGGGGATGGTGGCGTTGATTTGGAAGCTTCTGCTGAGGTGGCCAAGCATCTTGACGTTGTCGCTATCCTAGAGCAGCTAGCAAAGCCCCGTCAGTAAGGCTTGCCAGCATGGCGCTGGAAAAGTACATGATGTTACCGAGTGAATGAGGTCGGACGAGACACAGCGCGGACTAGACCAGAACACCGACTCTATTGATGCTCATTCAGAGACTTTATAGAACACGAAATGTGAGGAACCTACTGCCATGTCGGGAGCAGACGCGTTTGTTCAGAAATTTGAGAATATATTTGGTGAAGCTTGGCTGCAACCCGCAAGTTGCCGCCACCTTTGCCTTCAGACTTTCGCTCAACCAATGACCATACAATAAATTGATACGCTACGAGACCCCCGAGACATGAGAAAGTTACAGAACGGTGCCACCATCAAGCAAGCAGAAAACCTTGGTTCTCTTTCTTCATGGGTTGTTCGATCTCCTTGCGACGCCAGAAACAGGCAGCATCGACGATATCCTGGACATCCATTGAGTCTTCTTCTTTAGAGAAAATTGCTGGATTTTACCTTCTGAGTACCAAAGATAAGCAGGAAAACACTGGCCGCTACGCCCATGACTTTCAGTTGAATTATAAGAAATGATGATTGCTGTCCGCATACCTGTAGCGATCAGCAAGTCGGGAGCTGGGCTTTCGGGAGCCTCGATCGACAGTAGGTTTAGGCTTGAGACAGAAGGTCAACTTCGAACCATCTCGCATTTCGGAATACCTCTCGTACCTCAAAGCCAATGTCAAATATAGTCCATATGCCAGAACGCGCACCGGCATACTGAGATCCAGGCTCCCAGAGAAAGTCACAACATTCCTCCTCAAAGCCATCCAACGCTTGTAAAGAATGAGTATGATCCATCCTGAATTTTCAGTCCTGATGAGGGACACGATCTTGTAATAAAGAATTGGCGGTACTTTCCTTCAAAGAATAATGTGGCAAGCAGAAACATTGCAGAAAAGACAGCAATTGAATTAGTCCTGAGAATGTCAATTTGAACAAGGGATAGCATAGCTGGTGTGTCGAAACTTACAAACTCAACGAATTTACTGAGCAATAGAAAAACCGCCGGTTACGCGACACACCGCTAGGATTTCGAGCACCAATCTGCACGACAGGCACCTCAGCTTTTCGAAAACAAGATTTGACTTTGAACGAACAATCGCGGTGGCCAGAGCAGCGATCAAAAGAGCGAGATATGGACCTGCTAATAACTGAGGAAAGGATCCGGAGTGTAATTGCAATCCGGCCAGGTCGAAAATATAAGTGTGCTTACCATGAAATGCCTCAGAGGGTCGATCTTTCCCTCGGTATTGTGGTGGGTTGAACCCTTAACGACAAGGAACATCTACGAACATCTCAGAACCTAATGTGTTTTGAACGCATGTTATACCTGAAAAACCAACGCGAATGCCGCCACCGTTGCCCTAACAAATGATTTAATGTGCATTGAAAACCAAGGGTCCTGTCCACTCACATGGGTGGATAGCCATAAAGGAGGGAGGCTTGCACAAGACAAAGCAACTTCGACGGTTCTGGCCCTTCGACCTTTCCTGCGTAAAGGCTACACACACCATTACGATTTGTCAAGTGACCTTCGAGTGTACTTATCGTACAGTAAGCTGGTGCAACTGAAACGGCAAACTGTGAATATACATGAATCCGGGAAACAAAACCATGCCTACAATCCCACAATCATGAAGGTGAAGCACAAGTTCAAGAACGTTGCGTAGCGCTGGACTTTTCCAAACAAGACGATGGCCACGAGAAGCGGTATGCCGAAATGAGAGGGCCACATGTTAAGCACAAGGAAACCGACGAGCTGTGAGTGCGTTCCATGGACGATATTGAATGGTTCGGTAAGAGTCGAATCTGTGGGCATGAGGTTTCGACCACAATCTGGCATAGGTATCATTGATGCTCACTGCTGCTTGCAGCTGTCATGCCTATCAAAGGAAGACGACACAGTCGAAAGAGAGCCGAAAGTTGAAAGAATGAAAAGGTGAAGCCGGCTTCGCGGTTCTAGAACAAGCAGGGAGTTGGGAAGATGTTCAATATTTTTTCTCTCGTCGTTAAATCGATCCATCATTATTCTGCCATGGGAACAGCTTCGATCATGACGTTAGGTCCGGTGTCATTTGTAGATCGGCCTTTGTAGTGCCTTTGTAAGTACTCGTGACACCGCTAGGAAGAGACGTTACAAGTCAGACTTGTGAGTACACATACCTGTACTCGGGAAGCTCCGCCTGCGGCGGCGGCACACCTTGCTTGTCGCATCCGCTTCACATCCCAGCATTAAGTGATGATAGATCGATGATATTCAAGTTGTAGACTACACCAAGTATTTTGAAACGAGAGACGGGTGTACCAATTGCAAGTGAGTTACTTGCTGATCTTTCGCTTAGCTGGGGAGGATAGGTGAATCGCAAAGATACGATGTTTTCGGGGAGTAATGACACTTGTGCGGCGAGAGAAAGTTGGCAGGTAGTGTGACGAGAATTTGGTCCTGACACTAGTACACTGGGGGTCCATGCACACTGTCGGCGGGGTGACGTAGCAACTCGGAGTAGGAGGGATCCGGATAAGGTATTTTCGATTCGGCGAGAGAAAGTGTGGCGGGAATATGGACCTGGTGCTGGTTCAAACTTCACTGGGGGTCCATGCACACTATCGGCGTTTGGAGTGGGTTCCGGTTCGGGTATTTGGCTCTATGTACAAAGTGATGATCCGGTGAGATACGTCTGATTAGAAATCAATCAAACGAAGGACCTTGACAAGCAAGGTAATAGATAACCATAATCTGATCACTGATACTCCGCCAGGTTTAGGCTACAAGTCCGTCTTGTAACGTCTCCTGCCAGCGGTGTCACCGAACACACGACACTGTCGTTATACTCGAAGCCAGAAGAGGGACCTAATCGGCCCCTAGACCCTGACGACGTCTGGAACATGATGATGGCCTGCTGGGAGACGAAACTCCACAAGCGCCCATCAGCTGCATTGGTAGCTTCTTGGTTGAATGTTGTGCCTTTCGCGGAAATTACATGCAGGCAGTAGGGGTTCAGGTATGATGTTGTAAACACCACGATGTGCAGTCTATGGATCAATATTATTTTGAATTGACAATCAGAATAAGGCTGGTTCATCGATCGTGAAGATGGTGATAGAGTGATAGATAGGAAAGAGGGTACCGTAAGGGTCCTTCACACTATGAAGGTAAACTGCAGCCCCGCATTGTCCACTTCCATCTCGCCTCCACCAGACCCTTGATTGGACTTGGCGCAATGTGCCTTTCCAGCGCGCTGAGCTCCCTTCTTCAAGTTCTTCAGGCTCAGAGGATCAACCCGCATGCATCAATGCGGCATCATCCTTTTTAGTATAAGTATGAGCGTCTGGAGGCGCCATACTCAGGAGCATCTTTTGCCTTTCGCTGACGCTTAGGTTGCCGTAAGACATGAGCTGGGACTTCGTGGTTTGTGCCCAAATGAGGTTCGTGCGGGGTGCCAGAAGGTGATCGATGGCCTGCTTTCAGATGACTTCAGGGTGAGGTTCAGGGAACGATACACAAAGTACGTCTGCTCGTGCTTCATTCAGCCAACATTCAGCTCCCCATCTTATGAATACGCCCAGGTTGGTAATGGCCAGGAATCTTGTTCGTTCGCGAACGTATCAGTATAAGGCCACCACCTTAGACAAGGAATATATTGCCCTTTTGCAAGGACTTCTCCGTAACCATAAAGGGCATTTCAGGCGAGGTAAAGATTTTACGAGGGCAATTCAAATTGGTCTGTATTATAACTGTTGCTTAGGGTCCTACCCCACACCATATTTTACAGACAAGTGAACGGAACAGTCGACCAAGAGAAGCAAACGCTGCCGTCTCCCCATGCACCAGTGTTAGCCATACAGCCCAGGTAGTCTCTTCTGCTAGGTGCCCTGAGAGCTCATCATTGGGTATACTCTGAGCAGCTCGCATCGTGACCGAATTTTAGGGCCACTGTCTAGAGGAGACGCTTGAAGATGAGATTTACCCCTCCGATGAGCGGCCGAGTAAGCACTTTCCTGGACTTTGTCTTCATGCGGTTGAATTTTTCTTCAGTACTGAGACATCCTTCCCAGCCTGAGCGAAAATTTCGAGTCGTCAATTGTCAACAATCCGCTGCTGATAGTGGCTCCACCGTTGGCGATGGGCCGAATCCTTCGTCCCCCTACTGGGCATCTATTTTTTTTAAATGAAGAAAATCTGATTCTGATGTCGACGTAGGTAGCGCCCTTCGACACATACCACTTTTGCAAGGATGGGTATGATTAGGTCGCGATATCAATTTTCTGGTTTGTCAACCCCAGTTGAATCATACAACGATTGTCCCAAGAGTTCGAACACTGTTCGAACTCGAATCACCACGAGACCATGATCACAAATGTGTCTATAGGAGTGGGATATATACATCCTTTGCAAATTTGACAACGATCCATGAAAAGCAAAAGAGCAACAACGAACAGAGGGGCGAGATCGAAAATTCTACGTATCCATCCCGCGCATCGCAACTCTTTTGCTCTTACTCCTGCGTGCTCTAATGGAGTGGAAAGACGAAGGCTCAGAAGCGGGCGGCACAAACCCCAAAAAGGCTCCACTGTTAGGCTCCATCGGGCTACAAGGACTGTATAGTGCTCCGGCTGCGCCATCCACGTTCAGCAAGGTGGAACTCGCCTCCTGCCGGTCGATGCTGGGGCTTTCCAGAGGAGATTGCAACGCCTTATCTGCCGTAGATATATCACCATAAGCAACTGGGATAGGTGACTCTTGACAGGCGATTCCGAGTTGGCGACAATAATAGAGAACGGCAGCATGGAAGACCGTCTTCCGCTGGTTACGAAGTCCCCAGTTCTATGGAATAACATGTTAGTCCACGAGCGAATTTATGCATTTTTGACGCGGACCCTGAAAAGTTATAGTGGTGTGGCAGTTAGGAAACAAGGTATATAAAATAGAGGCAATAGACTCACTGCCAGTTGCTAGAATGGGCATGTTAAACAAGTTAAGAGCGGGGAACCCAGAAGAAACCAGTAGAAGGCGTACCCATTATGTCCGATACCAATGGTAAGGGTCAAAAATCGCTGGAATTGTATGTTTTGCAAAACGATACTAGTGCTTGGTTCAAACCAGCGATTTTCCTCCGTTGACAACCATGTATTTAAACAAGCTTGGAGAGCGTCCAGTTTCTCAAGGGTAGTGCGCCAGGAAACCTGGATAGTGACATTCTCGAAGGTTTTCTAAGAAAAATAAGTTGAGAGCAACGTTTGAGGAGATCAGATCACGTACGCCACTGCGCCTGACGTTCGTTCTTTACATGGGCGGCGATGGAGATACACCATCAGATCTGGTAGAAATTTCAAAGGAATGGAGATGATGGCGTACATGAACTTTGAAAATAACTGGCTGTTGAAGTAATATGTTTCGGTTCCATCGGAGCGGGTGAACACGGTCTGTGCAAACATATATTGATCCCGGCAACATTTCTAGGTCAATGCAAAACCTACTGCAAAGAGCCCAACTTTTTTGACAACAAGGTTTTCATCTTGAAAGGCCGGATATTAATCTCAACCACTTTCAGGGAACTGGATACATACTATCAATAAAGCACCGATCACCAGTATCATATGGGCTTTCGAAAGACGACCATCCTTTTGTCAAAAGAAAGTCTCCATAGAGGACGAACCACATACTGCGTAACGAACAAAAACATAATCGCATCAAATGCCGAACTCGCTGAACTCTTGAAAATGAAACTCATGGCAATTCCAAGCGAATAGACACTCGTAAGTGAATCACCAACGTTGACGTTGAAGATGCTTATACTGATGAAGAACAAGACAATCATCGCGAACGCTAGAAGGATATTATCCAGTGTCATGAGTGCGGCTCCAACGTCCCGCATCGAGCGAGAAAGAAAACGCCGCTCTTTGTACACTTTGACGAGGGTATTCTTGATCTCCGCTCGGGATATATCACCATTATTGTCGTTATCGAACACGCGAAACGCAGCTTCAGCTGTAGCCTCGTCATGGAATGCGGGATAAAAGTCTCGGGGAATAAGGTAGCTCCTTCCGCGGTTCTTGATGCGCATATAGATGGCTCGTGCCAGACGCTGCCCGTTGATGGAAAAGAGATCAGGATGACTATAAGACATAGGGATCGGTGAAGAACCTTGGCTTCCTGCGAAGAACTAACATTCCAGGACATCGAACCTTCTCCCTCGTTCTTACCTTTGATATTTCTTGCGTCATGTAGCGCGGCATTTCCGATAACTCGAGCGGCCTGGATAAGTTTGATGCCACTTCCCCCAAAATGGTCTTCGGCCTCTATGTTAAAGGTAGTGGGGGAATGTGTCCCTGGCGGATATCGATGATGCGGGGTGGTCGCACCCGGTTCCGAATGCGGTTTGTATTTGAAAGGATACGATTCAAAGTCTTGCTCTGGGTGAGGAAGGGAGGGTGGCTTATTTGTCTGGTGCCAATCTTTAAGCTTCCCTTTGCCTTTTCCCTTTCTATCGTGGACATGTGAATCGGGCGAGGTACGCCCATCCTCTGTATCGGCGTCCTCCGCATCGTCATGATGGTAATTTTTTCGATGCGGTATGACGGAATGGAGAGCATAACTCAGGGACTTGAAGTGCTCTTTGTCGCTGAATGTAGAGACAGGAGCGATACCTAGAGATTTCGTCCCGAGACGAGTTTTAGGCCGATACTGACGGAGGGTTTCTATGACATTCAATGCCTCTTTTACGCTGTCGATCCGCTCCTTGTACGCGGTTCGATGGAAAGAGAACGCTGTCAAAATGTTGAGCGCATCTCGATCCTCAAATAAATTCCGGGCACGAACCGATGAAATGTCCGAGCATTTGTTTCGCACATATCACCAATGCAAAGAAGAAAAAGAACTCGACTACGTCTTGCAGCTGAAAAAAAATGAGCATTCGGTCATTAATGTAGCCGACGAGTGCGCACCCGCTTTGTATAATGAGCCCGGCTCTTCTCCGGAGCTCCTGGGTTATATAACTTGTATATGTTTCCAAAAATGATATTCCAGCTGACCCAGCCGCTGGCAGCATAAAAGAGAGGCTTGACGGTATTTTTGACAGAGTCATAAATTTCAAGTCGATTCTTGATAGATTCTGAAACGTGGCCCCACGAAGCAGAAATGAAGTACCGGACGAGAACAGGCACCAAGTCGATCGCCATAGCAAGGCCCCATGACACGACAAGATTCGCGGCAGCCCAGAAGAGCCAAGCTTGTACATTGTCCTTGATGTAGAGACGCTGTGGGATCGGATTGTGGTTATACCAGTAAACCTGGATGATGACACCAGGAGTAACGAGAAGAGCAGCAATGAAAGTGGAGCCGATGAAAGTGGAGAATAACAAGGTAAGGATCCTGAACAGGAAAGAAAGTCAACTTTCCGCAGGCGGTTGAAAGCAAGGGCAAACCACCTTCTAAAACCCCAGCCTTTGCGGGTTTTCTTCTTGGCATTTCCCATATGTTCCTCGAACTTGGCCTCCTCGTCCCCCAAGTCTTCTTCTTCGCCGGACCAATCATAACCATCGGAATCCTCATCGTCCGTAGCGGCCACCGACGCTGGCCGCGACGAAACCAACTCGGTGGAGTCCGTCCGTCCACCATGGCGATGGACGGATTCCACGCCAGAATTAGAACCCTCGGCATAGCGCACAGCAGTAGGCCGCTTGACGTCGTGGTCAAGTGTATGCCTTTCGTGCGGCTCCTGCTTCTCCCTTGATAGTTCGTCCATGTTATTCCTGGTCGGGAGGGAAGGCAGGCTCAGGGCCGTCTAGACTCTAGTTGGGGTGTGAAACGGATGCCCTGTGGTCGATTGGACACGTGAATTTTCTCGGCAAAAGTTGGAGAGGGCACCATCAAGAAAGAATGCTTCGTCGTTGCCGCGGCCTGCCGCTGGCACACGGTGTGGAGCAATTTATCAAAAACATTGTCAAGGTGCCACTGTCCAGTGACTGCCGTTTGCGGTTCATCTCTGTTTGTCATCGGGCCTGCACTCACACAAATGACTCTCATGACCTCATCGTGCACGCTATGCCGGCCATGTCTCACTTTTCCTCACATATATATTCGATCCATGGAGTCCTGATTCCTCAGAATGTCAACAATATCACCCAAGGTACTCAAGCAATTCGAAAAGGAGATCGCAAAGGAGGCCGGGGCGGAGGAGGGACGCATCAAAGATGCCATGAAAGATTTGGCAACGGCGCAGAAGGAGCAGGAAAAAGCGCATAAGGTATCCGCGTATCAAAAATTCATACCTTCGCACAATGCTCACAATACATCAGGCAGTCCTCAAGGCAGAGAGTGAACTTATCAAAGCCAAAAAGAAGGAGACGGAGGCGTTGGCTTCCCTGCACAAAGCGCAAGAAGAACACGAGATAACAGTGGCGCACGTCAGCACGGTTCAAAAGGACTTTGAGGTGCGTTCATTTTGTACATTCCATGTTCACTGGTTGACCTCGGACATAAGTTGAGGAAAGAACAAGATGTGAAGTTGCAGGAGCAAGCAGATACGAGGAAGGCCCAGATCGAGGCTGCCATAAGGGAACAACAAGCCCATAACGTACGTGGCTTCAAGATATACATGCGAGGCCTTGAAATGACTCTGGTCAACAGGAAGCCCGCGACGCCAAGATTGCTGATCTGCGTCATAGTGGATGCCCGCACTCCGCTACTTCTGGTCCTATGGGCATTACGACTGGTTTCAGCCCTGCTTCAGGCATGGGGTCATCCGGTCCCGGATCCGTCGGTGGAGGTTCAGCCCTTGGCGCTGGCGGAGAATATGGTATGGCGACCCGTGGTATGACTTACCCTCCTCAGACCGGTGGTGGTGAGCCCGTGGTTTGTCATGATCAAAGGAGTCACCCGTCGAGTGGTGAGAACAAAGCCCAAGCAGACGCCGTTGACCAGACCGGAAGCGCAAGCGGATTGACCACCGGTGAACCCATGGCTAGGGGACAATCTGCATGTAGCCGGAAGACGAACAGCGGAGGTGGGGCACAGTCGATGGCTGGAGATTATGCAGCCCGTTGATGCTCGAATTTCTTGGTTCCCTCTTAGTCTGATTTATATATATCTTCGAGAGATCTTGTCTCCATATGAAGTGCTTCTGATTGATCGGCCTTGGCCTGTCTTTTACACCTTTGAATCCCATGCCGTGGATGGACCTGGGCGTGACCATTCAAGAGCGTCAAGGTTCCCACTCGTAGAACTGACAAAATGCACGTGCATTGCAATGAGATGCCTAAGTGTAAAACAGAAGGGACATGACGTATGCATAAAGTAAGGTAACGCGGTGTTGTCCAGGCCAAATCGCAAGAACACCTCTCGCAGAGATTCATTCTCTTTATACTTTGAATCCGCGCGACTTTCTGCGACCTCGGCCTTGTTCGAACTGCATTCAGAAAGTTCGTCAGATTGAAGGTCCGAGATGACAAAAAGCCTATAGCAGTCCACCTTGCGACCCTTTGAAATAGTGTAGGGCTTCTTGCGCTTGTGAGGGCCCATCCCAAAGTGCTTGACAGCCTCCCGTGAGTTTCTCACACCCCTCAATAACACAGTATTGGAGCCCGTAGGGGCCCTGAGCGCAAGCTGATCAAGCGTCAGGACCTCACCGCCTGCATTGAGAATCCTCTCCTTTGCTGCTTGTGTGAATCGGAGGGCGGCGACAGTGAGCTTGGGGATGGTGCCCTGTCGGACGTCATCCGTCACAGTCCCAACCTGGACGATGATCTTGGACTCGAGATCAGATGCATTAGAAGTCTCTTTGATGATTCGTGAGAGAGAGATCGGAGGGCGGTTGATTTTGGAAAGGAAAAGTCGATGAAGGATGGTCTAAGGAAAATCAAGCTTTCAGTTTTCTTATGAAAGAATTGGAATATGGTGGGACCTTATTGAACTTGGAATCTGTACGACGTGCCAAGAAGCGGTAAAGCTAAAATCAAGTTAAATCGACTCCGAACTTCGACAGTGTTTGACAGTCACACCTTGACGAGGAGGAGAAGATATGGGTCCTCGCTCTTTGGAGCGGTTCGATTACCTTTCTTGACGTGGTGGGCCTTGATGTCGATGCCCTATCATCTCCGTGTAAGTGGTCTGAGACACCTTTAACGCCATGCGCAACAGCGAGCTCACCATCTTTGGTTTTTGCCGGAATATGTGGTCGGGATCTACTTGTCAATATTGAGAGGCTTGATGAACTGTACAGTCGCCGATATTTGAGTTGGATCTCCGACCGAACCTGAGAGCATCACGAAAACAAACTTGCACCAAGTCTTTTATTAAATAGGTTTCTTGTATAGCGTCAAATGTAAGTTATATAGGTCGTTCAGTGTTTACACCCAAGCAGCTAAGCGCCCCCTCGACACAAGTAGGAATTTTGTGTTACCTACGGGGGAAAAAAGATACTTATGTAATCTCAAACCAATTGGGGTTGGCGCCATTTTTAAAGTCCGGCTGCATGTTGCCACAAATAAGCATCAACAAATCTTTGATTCGAACCACCATGGTAAGTTTGCTCTGCCAGTCCCCTTTTTGAATATGACGCAAATTGTCCCCCTCAGTACGGCGACAACGCCTCTGCGACTCCAGTAGATCCTTACTCGGACGCATACACAGCGCCGCCTCCTGCACCTGCAGAACGTGACCCCCCTCCGCCACGTGGTCGCTCTAGGTCGCGCAGTCCTGCCCGCAGCAACGGCGGGGGTGGCTATAGGAGCCCTTTCCGTCGCAGGTCCCCTCCTCCTCCCCGGCGACCGCCTCATGCGCCTATTGTGGGTCCTACATGTTCAATTATGCCTTACATCTGTTTTATACTGAAAAGTCCCAGCAGGCACCCATTCCTTCGAATGTTTTGGGTGTCTTCGGATTGAGCATCCGTACACAAGAACGTGATCTTGACGAAGAGTTTAGCCGTTTTGGCAGAGTTGAAAAGGTCACAATTGTTTATGATCAACGGGTGCGTTCTGTCCAATAATGGTCCTACCACTCACTCAATAGTTTGTCAAACAGTCGGACCGTTCACGTGGTTTCGGTTTTATCAAAATGGCAACAGTTGAGGAGGCCACGCGATGCATCCAGGAGTTGAATGGCGTCGTGAGTTACTTCGGTCTGGAAAAGAAAACTGGATCTGACGGTCGTCATCATACAGGATTTGAATGGTCGTCGCATTCGAGTAGACTATTCAGTTACCGATCGTCCTCATAATCCAACGCCAGGAGAATACATGGGGCATCGTCGATCCGGCCGTGATTCTCACTACGGGGGCCGTGATCGCGAGGGCCATCGTGAGAGTCACCGTGACCGCGACAGAGATCACCGTCGAGGTGATCGTGACAAGGACCGTGACCCGTATGGCCGAGACAGTCGAGACTGGCGTGATCGTCGTAGCCCTCCTCCACGGAAGTATTCGCCTGACTACCGACGTCGCCGAAGCTATTCACGAAGTCCCCCGCGTGGCAGCAGCCCTGCCAGAGGTGGTCGTGACTATGACGTTGCTCCCTCTTCAGGTCCCGGTGCCGCCCCGGTTTCCTCTGAGGCTAACCGCTGGTAAAGGTATATTATGCACGTTTTTCCGAAGGCCGTGGTCCGTTGGTTCCAAGAACAAGAAGTTAAAGGTCAAGGGCAGATATTTCCTCTTCAATTTTCCTACTTCGTGAAGACCCCAGACTGGCCTCGTTGGTAGCAAAAAGTATCTCAAGTTCTCAAGTTATCTCGTTCCTCAAATGTTGCTAGTACTCGTTTGCCTTCGCCTATTTTGTTGTTCTCAAGTACAAGAGTCTTCAATTCTCGATCAAATGCAATGCTGGCGCTTATACGCCCGAAAGTGCAAAATATCAGCCCGGCGGTAATACTCACCGGAAGGATGCGTTTATACGAGGATTAAGACGGTGTTGGCGTCTAGAATGCCTCGGTGCGAGTTTAAGGTCATGTCTTGTCTCGCTTTCAGCCGCAGTTACGCCTGGAATCCTAGATGTTGATGAGGGTGCACGTACGCCTACTGCGCGACTATAGGTAAGCGCTCCTTCTATGATGACGACGTTTCAACGCGGCGTGTAAAAGCATGTACCGAGCACATGTAATTAACGCAGATTGGTTCTTGTCAAGGCCGAAAACGGGTTGGTGATGTTTCGCGGCAACATTGCATAAACCATTGCGCGTCTACATAGCCCCAAGGCACGCTGGGGAACTTGACCAACGGAGGCTGACAGAGCTGACAGGTGCCTTGGTGAGCCATTATAGTCTTGTTATGTAAGCTCATCAAAATTGTTCGCTAAGCAATGCCCGCAAAATGACTTGGATTGCGTTCACGATACAGCGAGATGACCGCCAGAACTCGGAGGTTGGAAGGACCGTCGCAGTATGCTGCACCGCCGCAAATACGGAATGCATAGTCCGCAGTGTGTCACGGCCACAAGCTTCCAGACGTCAATCATTACGTTCCTGGGATCGCGAAATCCATATAAATAAGCCTTCCTCTCCTTTTATCCTTAAGTACTCTCCTCTGCCCCAAACTTTCCTTCTGAAATGCCTAACCATTCTCGTCCCATCGACGTGGTTTCGTACTTTTCGCGTCGACCGACAGTTATTGCCAGGTATAAAGCTGTCCAACCGAACGGTGAGACGGTATCGAAAGTGAGTGACCATTTCCCGTGGTTTTCAAGGAAGTTCACTGAAATACTTAGTATCCATCTATTACCTTGCAGAAACGCGCTGTTTTCCAGCGACTCCCAACAGAGCTTCAGACAGAAATTTTCGCCCATTGTCTCTCTGCTTGCCCTAGTTTCAACTCGAGAGAAGGCCCTCTTCTCCTTGCCCAAGTTTCCCGACATTGGAGAAAGGTGACACTCATGACGCCTCACCTCTGGGCATATTTCCATATCCATCTTCAAGAACAAGGTGCCACCGATATCACCAAGAACCGCAACCGCTTGACCGTCCTCGCGCTCTGGTTGGCGCGTTCAAAGGGCTACCCATTGTCTATCACAATCACACATGACTCATTGGGTCAATCGTCGGACCGTAGATCTGCCCAACTCTTGGATGCTCTTATTCCCCACGCTTATCGGTGGAAGAACATCCACTTAGGTATCCCCAGTTGGACCTTTGACCTCCTGCAGGAAAGGAATGTTCCAGCCCTGGAATCCTTAGCTCTCAATATGAAAGGATTGCGGGGGCCCGCCAAATCCTTCGATATTCTAGCCTTAAGATTGCCCTGGGCTCGACTGACAGGTCTCGATCTCCATCTGGATGCTACTAGCCTCCTGACATTGGATGACTGCTTGACTGTTTTGACCCAATGCGTCGTCCTCTCGAAATGTACCCTAAACGTTTCCTGTGCATTTAATCCGTCCAGCATTTTACCGGAGAAACTAGCGCTCCCGCACCTTAGGCACCTATACTTGACTCTGCAGCAATCGGTTGAGAAGAAGCAACTAGCGGAGACTGCAGAGTCATCTCTGGTGCTCTTTTTGGAACAACTTCGGCCTCCTCAATTGGAGACCCTTAGGCTCGACTGGCTCATCAAACGAGACGAGGAGTCCGATAGCCATTGGTCGGGAGTACAAACCCGTTTTATATCCGTACTAGGCGGACTCGGACATACCCTTCTGTCCTTCAGCCTCTCCTATCTTCCCGTGACAGAATCTCGATTGTTGGGTATCCTTGCCGACCTGCCAAACGTTGCGCATCTTCAGCTGCGTTTTTCCCTGGCAGACACGGAACATGATCCCATCACCGACGTATTTCTGAGTGCGCTTACGCGAGGGTTAGAAGCGTCAGGACCAACACCATTGCCCCGTCTCGAGGCCATACATTTGCAGTGTACTGGTGCCCTTTGTACATTTGGAAGGATCAGGCAGTGCATCCTGTCTCGGTGGTCCTATGACGCTGTGAAAAGCACAGTCGGAAGCGCCACTACATCCCTCAGGTCGTTTCATTTCATTTCCCTCAGCCCAATCCCAAATGATGTACATGAGATGTCGGCCATTTGGTCAAGAGAGGGACTAGATATATCGATTGATCGAATATCCGTCCTCTAAGCATTTAATTTCATGCATGTGTATCTAGGTCATCAGTATAATAACAGGACATTACTAGCCAGAATATATAAAAAACCCGCTCTCATGTACGTCTTCGCTTTTCATGCATCCCTTCGGCTTTCGGAGCAACACGAATAGCACAAAGTACATCCCGCATTCCGTCGGCTTCCCTTTTCGAGGCCGATGCCCTATCGATGACCGCCGCCGATGAGACTGGAAGTTCAAGATCATTGAGGGCAGCCTTTCTCATCTTTTTAGTGCTGCCGAAGACCACATCGATCTCATCCCCATGTTTGGGTTTTCGTTTTCGTTTGGGGACCTGGGGAGGGGATGATGGTACGGGGGCTGTTGTATGGTTCGGCGTAGCCACGACCGCTTGACTTGCCTGTTCTTGAATGCGTTTGCGGTCCGCTTGCATCGTCTTCCACTCCTCGGGTCGCCGTTGTAGTAAATGTAGATTCAAATTTCGAGCAAAGAATTTGCCATAATACGATCCGGCGAGAAATTGTTCCCGAACAATTAGGCTGCGAGCAATTTTTTCCTATAATCATGATAAATATTAGTGTTCCCTTGCGAAGGGGACTTGGGGGGAACCTTGAGATATGTATCCGCAAATGACCAACAACGGTCTCCGACACGACTGCCGATGCGGTCATCGACGAGGGTATGGTAATGTCCGATAAAGTCCATGACAAACTGACGTTTGCTTTTCAACGGCACAGTGGGAGAATCCAGGAGGACGTCATAGACTCGTGAACTGCTAGCATTATGGCCAAGCTTCACTCGTTCTTCGATTGGCAAAGAGTTGATACTGTGGAAAAGCATCGATGACGGTATTGGCTAGGTTCCTCATAACATACCTTGCGATGACAATACGGTTGTGAGGATCTGAAAGTCGGAGTACCGACTGCAACAGCACGGAGCCTTGAATTTTAGATTCTGTCAGGTTATGTGTACCTGCTCGGCCATGTCCCTTCGGAGTCCCTTTTTCTTCGAGTACGACATCTGTAGTTGCAAGTGCAGTCTTGTATTCCTACAGCGGGTGTTAAAAGAAAGAGAGCAAAAAAAGGACTCTCGATCGTACCTGTAGGGGGAGGAGAGGGAGTACACATGGTACTAATAAAGTGCGATCCACTGATGTCACAAGATCGAATGCAGAATAGAGAGCCTGAGGATAACAGACAATCAGCCTTCGTAGCACAAAATTCCTCCAAGACCTTACCTCGACTATCTCTGACTCCGAGGCATGAAGGGCTGCACATCGGTCAACCATCGCCCGCAATACACCAGTTCTTGAAGACCCTGCGAACGAAGCAGGTACGTTATTGTGATAAATGGAGTTCAACGCAAGTCTTACTTATCATCTTGGACCAGGACCCCTCCAACTCTTTACAGGCAGCGGAAAGTTGTTCAACAGACACCCTTTCCAAGGCTTTCGCCAAAACAAAATTTGCAACCGGATGAACGGCAAGCCTGGCCAATTTTCCATTGAAATATATTGACCAGAGGGCGGCGAATGAATCGTCGGGCACTTTGGACATGATGGTTTCAAGAAGATGCGAGGAAGTTGGATCACGAAGAAGAGTATTAAGGTAATCCGAGGGCTGGAGGTCTGGGCAGGGATCATGGCCTGGTAGTCGTTATATCGAGATAGTAGCCAATTAAGGGATACGACATACGAAGTGCCGATATTACACCGACTGTCACTCTGTCCATAAGAGAACCTGAATCACCGGTCATGTTATGATCTGCTTCGACCTCCAATAATATCTGGAAAGCGATGAGTCCCGCAAAATCGAGCTTTAGGACTCAATCATACGTGCCTGTAATCCAGGGCTAGCGACCTTATTGGCAGCTAATGCCCTAGTTTCATTTTCATCCATTTCAGCTCGTGAAACCTCGACGAATCTACGCGCGAGCTGCCGGAACTCGGGTGGTGTGGATACAGATGGTGGACCCTTTCCTTTATCTTGGTCACCCCCGAAGAGGGACTTCATTTGACCTTGCCTCGCCTTCCAGGCAGCACTTTTTTTGGAACGTAACGCATTGTTTCCACTATTGGTTGAGGAACTTGAGTTGGGAGAGAGTAGGGAAAGTAATGCCCGGATGACATGAGATGCAAATGGGTCCAGCATCAACGACGAAAAGGCGGGAAGAAGTTCCTGTGACGAAAACGACGAGTAAGGCAGGAATGAACTACAGAAAATACACGAGAAGCAGACCTCAGCCACATCAACAATTAACTGGGTCAAGGTTCGGAGTTCGCCTCGTTCTGAGGACTCCGGGACGTTGGTGAAAATGCCCCGAGCCTGTATGACGATTTAAAGGGTCGCAAGACGTGAGGTAGGGACTTTGGGACGAACCTCTCTTGAGACAGTTTCTTTTGCTACTGTGAACAAAGTTTGGCACACATGCGAAGCGAAACGGTGTCGAACCAGACGTTCAAAACTAACATGCCCGTATGTATGAGAACTGTTTTCTAACGACAGACAAGGTAGCAACTCACGAACCAGCCAAACTATCGACGAACACTCTCCGAACAAAGTCGTCCATCGAGTACGCCATTCTCTCCAGGATAACGGAACAATCTGGGTCGGTTGCCAATTGAAGTTCTTTACATCCCATTTCTGTCAATGCGGCAACGAAGAAGAGATGGCGTTCTGGAAAGGGCTATCGTAAGTTCGATAAGAGGTAAAATGCACGCGGGTTGCATACGTTCGTTCGGGTCAACATCATCTGAAGCCGCGTCTTCAGGTTGTGTATCTTGCCAGTCCCGTATTTGGATATCTACGGTGCGAAAGTAGGCCTTTACCTCTACGTCAACGAATCCAAAAGGTGCCTCGGGACTGATCTCAGCGCTTGGCTCGGACGGGGCGGAACGTATCCATGCTGATTCTCCGGTATGGATCGCCTCTTCTGAAGGTGGAACCGCTCGTTCTTCGTCTGCGCCAGACTTTTGCTTGTTTTTCTTCCCTCTCTTGCGGTGTTCTCTAGGCATAGAGAAATAGTGGTATTTTGAAGGTAATGCTAAGAGAAAATATGATCATGATCATCCAAACGGCTTTATTGCCAAACAGGGCCAACCTTCGCGAGATGGTGCCTAGTATACCTACATTCATACGCCTGCAGTTACTCACTTCAGAATATATGCGGCACATCTGCCCCTTCACCCCTTCTCAGTTACTCCTCGGAACATCCATCAAGGAATTCCATGAGTACGTCCCACCAACCCCCACCGTCTTTCCCTTTGTGTTTCCCGATATCGTCCCCCCATCCTCTCAGTGCACCTATCAGGCGTCTTACCACTCCAGGTTCGTCCTTGAAATGCTCCACAGGTGTAAGGTAGGTCCTAATAGTGAACACGATGGCACCTGTGCGTGGGAGGCGCCGAAGAGTCTGACGTTCGGTACGAAGCCGAATAAGTGAGGGCGTAAGTTGGGGACGAGTCGGCTTATGGGCGGGGTGCTTTGTACTGTAGCTGTCTTCCGGTCCATGGCTGGTCTCCGCCCACGCCAACTCCTCCGGATCTAGATCGTTTGTATCGTCGATTAGGGATGGTGGTCTGACTACTTGAAAGGCATAATTGTTCCGTGCCACAGGTTTGTCCACTGTCATTTTTTGGAAGAACCGGTCCATGCTCATTTGTAACTTCTCCTTGTCTAGTTATAGTGGCCAGTCAAGACCGGTCCGGAAGATGTAGGAAATATGCATACATCTGGGCACATTTCCGGATGTGTGTATTTCACCAAGAGGAAGGCCGATTTTATCTTGAATTCGCCAGGATCCTGCTTGCTATTAAGGAGACGCTACATTTAAAAAAACTGTATTGTACTGACCTGGAATGAGAATAGCACCCGCCTGGAAGTAATATTTGCCATCTGTGCCTGTAGCAGCAGCCTAAGTAAAGCACAAACATGGACGAGGAGACACGCACCTTCAATCATCACGGCGAGGTCTTCCTGGATCCTTGAACGAGACATTAACTCACGTAACACCATGTAGCATGTGCATGACGCACAAGAGCGAGGCAATCTCTAAGGCTCGCGTAGGTGCATCACGGCCCTCATTGGCGTCGAGTGGCAGGTCATAAGACTCTGCCAGCGGTAAAATCCTGACTGTTTTGATGGGAGGTGACCCATCCCATCCACTGTGCAACGCTGGCACCTCTGATTCGTGCCGAGCAACTTCAAAAGTCGTAGGAAATCGCCGCGAGAGGTATTCTGCAAGTTCGTGGACAAACTCGATCGCTTGCATGTAAAGATCAGTCTACAGGAAAATAATTGCAGAAGGAAAAACCTACAGGCCTCTCCACCAGACTTTACGAGCCCCGGATTATCAGGTAATACGCGTATCAGTTTGGTTCCTCGCGTGCGAATGCGGTGGTTACGGATGCGATGATAGGCTTCATATTTATCATCGATCTGTGAAATACATGGTAGTAGAAAAGCGTAAAGTCGACACATGGCGGCTCTTACCTCGATCCATTCATCCCAATTCATGGAGCGTATACCCATGGTGACACTAAAAACTGGTCTATCTGCTGTGAATAACGGCGCTTTCGTGGCACTGACTGGTATTCTCCCGCACGGAACGGGCGGTAAGGTATGGGATGGACCTTCAACGGGTTCACATCGCATGGTGTGATAGGTGGATATGTAAACTTTACGGGCTTCCATGCTTCGAATGATGAGTGAACGCGGGGCAAAGGAAACCTGCGTTGGACTTACTCCCAAATCTGCGATGAGCCGATCCAGGAGCCCTTATAGTACCTGGTCGTGAAAGATAGATGAAAGCGAGGGTGATGGCCGGGATAAGGAAGAGACAGGCCACTAGAAGGTCGTCGAGCATGGCGAAAACGGAACCAAACGGAGTCCATAAAAGGAATGACGTACGCGGGGTGAAACGGCACCTCCCTCCGCTCACTCCTCGATGGCCCCCATCCCCGCTCTGTCCTACGCCGACCCCCAAAACGTGCTCGATGGCATCGATCGCAGCTTTCAGCTCACACAGGGAGCCCTGGTTGATCTCACTAAAGCCTTCCTCCACGAGTTCGCTCTCGGCCTGGAGCACTATGGGGAGTCAATGGCAATGATGTCCGTCGTTTTTCTGCACTTTTATCGGGATTGGCTATTGACTGCTCTAGTCCGACATTCGTCACTGGTGTGCCCAACGGTACCGAGACAGGGCAGGTGTTCGATCGATCTTCCAAGTTAGCCTACTCATCTTGGGCCCACAGAACCTTTCTGGCTCTAGATCTTGGGGGTACAAACATGTGAACCTAGTCATCTGCTCCGTTTGATCATCATCATCTGACCAGTTCTTATCTAAAGGCGCGTTTGTGAGGTGGTCCTACATGGCGACAAGACTTTCTCCTTGCGGCAGCAGAAGTACAAGGTGTCAGAAGCTCTGAAGACTGGCGAAGCAACGGCACTGTTTGGTTCCTCTCATCTCATCTTCCCCACTCTCCCCATGACTTGACTTGTACGCTATCAGATTATCTTGCCGATTCTGTGGATGCCTTCCTCACCACGCACGCTGCTTCCGCCTACACCAATGTCGACGGTCAAACTCCTGACGTGGTTCATCTCGGACTAACGTTTTCATTCCCCGTCGAACAATCTGCCCTCAATTCCGGAAAGATCTTGACGTGGACGAAAGGTTTCTCTGCGAAGAATGCTGTCGGCCATGATGTCGTAAAACTCTTACAAGATGCCTTCGACAGGAAGCATATACATGTCAAATGCGTTGCCCTCGTTAATGATGTATGTTTCATGTGACCTTTGGTTTGCCATACGCCTGAACGGAGTCAGACTGTCGGCACTCTTCTCTCTCGAGCATACACAACAGGATCGTGTGTCCTAGGTGCGATATTTGGTACTGGGACTAATGGCGCGTATGTCGAAGAAGTCGGTAAGGCAAAGCCATGCTCTTGTTCTCCTTCCCACTCTAAGCAATGTCCAGCAAAAATTAAAAAACTTGCGGGCTCTCGCGCGGCGAAGGTCGGAGGACATATGATCGTTAATGCGGAGTGGGGCGCTTTCAACAACTCTGTCAGTCATTTTCATTCAATTCCTGACACACTCTTACCAATTACCTTGCTTTCATAGCGCTCACATCTCCCGTCCACGCCGTTCGATAATGCTTTAGACCGGCTTAGCATCAACCCAACTTTCCAAGCCTTCGAGAAATTCATCTCCGGGATGTATCTCGGCGAGATCGTGCGAAATATCATCACGGCCCTCGTCGACGCAGCGCCAAACCCTTTATTGTTCAACGGAAAATCGTCCCGCATCCTCGATGCTCATTATGGGTTGGACTCAAGTGTACTGAGTGAAATCGAGGACGCATGGGAGGGACCAAATATCAAGGCGCTCACCTTTGACAATCCTGTCCCTTCGCTTGCCCAATTCGACGCGGGGACTGTGTCTCGGGACTGCCGTGCCAGGCTGGAGAGGGTTCGGGTTGTGGTATCGAAGCAGCTTGGCTTCGAGCTTGCTCAAGTGACATTAAGAGACGCAGCGGTATGAATTTTGCATCCTTTCAACAAAGGCCGCTCATCTAGTTATTTCAGATTGTCCGATGGGTGTCTAGGATGGTAGCTCGACGAGCTGGAATATTAAGTGGTCTGGCCATTGCTGCAGTCCTGCTTCAGACAGGCAGGGCCTCTTTTGCCGACGAACATGGAAGGTTCCCGCCACGCAGTGACACCGAGATAATTGTAATCGGTGTGGATGGCAGGTAGGATCGGCTCTCAGCTAAATGTCAATGCTCTGATTCCGGCGCAACAGTTTGATTGAACATTATCCTAATTTTGAAGGCATGCTGCGACAAACTTTGCGCTTTTTGGTAGGAGAGGATGTGGAAAGAAGAGTCGATATTGGATTGGCCAAAGATGGTAGTGGAGTTGGGGGTAAGTGATGTGTTCCTCGCCTGACTCGTTTGAGGAATAACATCGTTGTATAGCTGCTCTTTGCGCCCTTCAGGCGTCGAAGCAAGGGAGGAAGTGAAACAGGGAGTTGAAACTCAATGTATTCTGTTTTGATGTATTTTTTTTGTTATCGACGTAAAACATAAGATTAGAGTTTTTGACCAGCCAAAGTAGTCAATGAGTGGAAGATGCTATCCAGTAAGATCAATTAGTCGGTCGTCTAGGGATTATTAGGTGCGTCGGTCGTAGATGGCTTTGTACGACTGGCTGACTTTTGCCCAGTCAAGGACAGTCCAGAATTTTTTTAACCACTCCTCCTTGCCCCACACTCCATATCCGGCAGACATCCATGCGTGTTCGTGCACGGAGACACAGAACAAAGGATAAAGTACTTCTCCAAGGTGCATCATCTCTGTCTTGGTCATGGGAGCCGTCCGCGGATCTGGATCGCCGAGGTAGATACTGTTCGGTATCATGGACTCAAATTCTTGCGACGAGCGCGCGATCGTACTGCCATGCAAAAAGCGCGGCATGAACCCGCTTGGCGTCGATGGGGTGTTTGTCCCCCTCACACCCGAAACTGGAGACTGCGGGCCCACACCTGGAGGTGGTGTTTGCGCCGTGGGCGACTGCGCAGGCGGGGTATCTATCCCCTTGTCATCGGGGTCCACTTCCTCAGGATCCAAGGGCGGCTCATTGGCATCGACATCGTACAGCGCCTCTCCCTGACGCTCTCCCTCTTCTGAGACGAGGTAGGGGTTGCCCCGATCATATTGCCCGAGGGTGGGGCCAAGCTCGAGCTCTTTGCTGTGCCCCATGTAGCTGCGCGAACGGATAAGGAGAGTCCCTGGGCCAAAGGTGGGGATGATACCGGTGTTTCCGTTCACGTCCGTGACGAACCAGACCCAGCCAGAGGTGAACATCCCCGTGGCGGCGGCGGAGACGGCGGACTTGAGCTGTGCGATGCTGCCGTGTTGGAGGCGGAGCATGTTGGCAAAGTCGGGGGGTATTTCAGCTTGGTGGGTGACGAATGGCGCTGGCGGGGGAGGTTTCTGGAACGTTTTTGGGTCAAGATGTGCAACAAATTTTGATTGTTCGGAGGACGAGACGTACGAGTTGGTCCAAAAAATAGCTATTGTTGAGAGCTAAGCTAGCATAATTAAATGTAAGCGTCCGTTCCCTATGAGGAGCTGCGTTGATAATAGTCTGAACGATGCTCTCGTTTTCGTCTGGGGTTCCTAGAGTAAAGAGTTCGTGTGAGTGAACTGGACGGAGAAGCCGAGTACGGACCTCGAACTTCGTCGTTGAGTCTTTGCAATAGCCCCTCCTGCCAGTCGACTGCTACCCCCTTCAATGCAACAGGAGGCAAAAAGTCGCCGAGACCGCCTTCGATGGGATACGAGAGTTCTTTCCGTGTGTGCAGACCGCGTGCGCGCCACCGCGACTTGAGTAGAGAGGTCAGAGACGTTGTCCTCGGTGCCTTCAACGATGCCAAGCGAAGACCGGCAGTGCAGCTCATCCTGGGGACCGTCAAACACGTCGAGTGTGGAACGGATTTTTGGGCAAGGGAACGGATTTTGTTATTTACGTGTGTGATGCAAAGACCTCTTGACGTCGTACCGACACGACATCCTTAGCGCTGGCAGTCAACTCAAATGGCTCAAATCAAGGCAGCTCCATCAGCACCGTCGAATGCCATACAAAACCTCTGGAAATCGTACAATGAACAAACAGGAGACCGTCTCAAATATATCGACGCGTTTCTCTTCTTCCTGATGCTCTCTGGCATCATGCAGTTCCTCTACTGTGTGCTGGTCACCGACTATCCTTTCAACGCTTTCTTGGCCGGGTGTGTTCAAAGCTCTTCTGAACGCGCTTCCGATTAACATAGGTCGAATTTAGCTTTTCGAGCAACGTTGGCCAATTCGTCTTGACGGCTTCTCTGCGGTCCCAGGTGAATCCAGAAAATAGGAAGGAATTCAGCGAGGTTTCTCCAGAAAGGCATATAATCTCCTGCTTCGTTTCTATCACTCGGGATTGATTTGATTGCAGAGCATTCGCGGATTTTGCAATTGGGTCAATTGTATTGCATTTCTTTGTGTACAACTTCCTTGGGTAGATATACGGACAAATTCCCTCAATATGCAAGTTGCGGGGAGGTTATAAATAGGACAATTCAGACGGAAGCTATCTTCCGGATAGGTAGAAGTCTTGGAAGAAATGCGTCATCGCTTCCGTTCAAAAGAAGATGAACGCTAGGAATAAGCTCAGTTCTCCAATCTTTTGCAGAGCGGAAGGTCGGACGTACCCCAAGGATAACTATAGCGAAATCGAAGATGTATTCGCCTGGCAACGATGTATGACAACATGAAAGTGCTAATGTCCAATTTACATACCAGCTTCAAGCCAGGACCGCAGCAGTTCTGGCGCTCCATTAGATCGATGCTACGACAGGAACGAATGGTAGACGTACGACGAACATCCTTGTGCGGGACTTGCGATACAACAGGTCTGGTCGCGCGTGAGAATGTGAACGACAGATGAGCTCATGACAGGACGAACGTTAAGCCTGTAGTGCGTCTGATTCCGGCGAGCAATGCGCTGACGAGGAGAACGTCGATTCCGAGGTGCACTTGGAAGTGTAAAGGACAGCGAGGGGCGGCGCAGAGACAACGGGCGTACCTAGCTTGCCGAGCATGAGTAGTAGGAGGAGGAGATCGATTACGTAAGTTGTTGCATTGCAACCCAATTGAGGAAGCCAGCGTTTTGTCCGCAACCACTGGGCCACGACGACGTTTAGGCGCTTGGCCACCTCCTCCATTGTCCTCCTCCACTTCTCACGACAATGGCCTCCAGGCCACCATCTCCCCCTTTAAAGGGCTACTTTTCTGCGCCGTTTGAACGATTTGTCCGAGACGAACCATCAGACTGGGCAGGCGCATTCACACTGCTCGGTACGCTCCCAACCAAAAAAATACTTGGCAGCATGTGGTGCTTGACTCTCATCTCTCCAGACACCGTCGAGACCTACTTTGACTCCCATGTCGACCTCCTCCAACGCAAACTGCAGAAGCACAGCGACCGTCTCAAGCTGAAGGCAGAAGAGACCTTCAAGATTAAGGATCTGTCTGGAGACTTGCTCGCGGAGAATTTTGATCGTGAATTCAAGGGGTTCAAGGTCAGGGTACGTAGGGCGTTTGTAGATGCCGGTGAGCTTTCTATCTTACTTAACACGTCGATGTCCAGGTTTCTGCACGCATGACAGCTTTATCCGCGTCATGGCAGTCCGCTAAACTTGTCCGCACACGGGAAAAAGTTTCCTTCTTCCTTGGTGTCATGTCCCTGCTATTCTCCGCCCTCATCTTCGGAATGGCTCCACAGTATGTCATTAGTCCTCCCGATCGACGACTGCTCTCTGACCTCATCTAGATGGGTTCACATAGCCTATACTGTCATTGGCTGTTACCTGCTCCCGTTGCGGTATTACCAGTACAAGAAACTTGCATGGCATTACTTCTTATTCGACCTCTGCTACTACACCACCATCCTCAACTTCATCTATATTTGGTTCTTCCCATCGAGCCCAGCCCTCTTCGTTGCATGCTACTGTCTGTCCCACGGCTCCCTGGCGAGCGCCGTCATCACATGGCGCAATAGTCTAGTGTTCCATGATCGAGATAAGGTCACGTCTTTGTTTGTCCATATCTATGCTCCCTTCACGTTCACGGTCATCAGGTACGGGCGAGAATCTTGGCCATACTACTTTCCTCTAATCTTATCATGATAGACATTTCTATCCCGACGCACCAGCACGCTTTCCTGCTCTTGTCGAGCTTCCTTATCTCCAACCTATACGGGCGCTTCTCCTGAGTGGAGGAATATGTAAGTTTCGTTTCTTCTCGTGTGGACGCTGTCCGATTCTTGTCAACCAGATGCCATTTGGCAGGCTTTATATTGGAAGGTAAACTCTTCGCTTGACACAGGCTTTGTCCACGTCCCTAACATGGGAACCCCTAGTTCCTTCTCGTTGACCGACGGGCCAAGATTGAATCCGGCCAAAGGACCACGTCATTCTCCTGGCTTCTCGCCGACAAACGTGGTGTCATTGGTCGTACATTATCATCAGTGCCAGAACCTTATCGTGTGGCGGCATTTATGGCTGGCCAGCTAAGTTGGTGTCCATCATACTTTCCCTTCGTAACAGAAGTTTATTGCTTCCTCAGTCTATGCAATCCTTACGGAGCTCCCTGCCATTTTCGTGCTATATTCTAGCTCCCTCTGGAGTGGCATCTTCCTCATCGCTATATTTGCGGTCAGCGTTTGGAATGGGGGTGGATACTACATTGAAGTCTTTGGTCGAAAGTATGTACTTCTTCAATCATCCTCAGAGATTTAATTTGACGCGGCAAAATAGGTTCGAGCGTGAACTGGAAGCGCTCCGGAAGGAATTGGCTGAAAGTACAGCAAGATCTGGAAGTTCTTCCCGAAGTGAATCGGACCTTTCGTCGCTGGATGTGTCTCCGAACATGATCAACGGGGGTTTACCAAACATGACCCCGCGGGAGCTTAGTCCCGAGCTTGAAAGCCCTCCTGCGTATTCTGACAAGAAGAATTCATGACCAAACAGGACGTCGTTATCATTATTGCCCCTTCGTTCTCCGGATCTCTCACCCGCGCTACCCTCCTATGACATATGCATCTTGTAATTTTCCTTGTGGTATCTTTTCTCCGATTTTCTATATTAATATATTAGTCATGACCCTTGAAATATTGATGGTTCAGGAGTTTTATGGTTCAAGTCAAAGTTCTCCCATTGTGTCCCACTCCTCGCCCAACCACTGAAGGGGCCCAGGATACCCATCAACTTTTCTTTGGCCGCTTGATAATCTGAGATGGAATCTTTCGCTTGATGGTACGTTTCAGTGATCCTAGAGTCAATGAATGTATCGATTACACACGAGAACGGAATAGATTTGGTCAATCCTCACATCTCGAACCCAAATAGCGTCCCCACATCAGAGTATAGCTGCAAGAGCGATATCTTAGATACCTTTGGTCTAAGGAATGTATTTTGAGAGTGACGACCAATGGAGTGAATACCTGCTCACCTCGATTTTTCTCGCAACCGGTGCTTGGGAGAAACACCCCGCTTCAGTCCGTTGATCAACACTTCGTAAGGCTTCGAGTCAGCCATCCAACATAATGCTATTTTCTAACGAAGTGAACGCCGAATATGAGATCAAGAGAAGAGGAACTGACATTCATTACAGGAGCCATTGCCAGCCGTTCTATTTTCCGAATCCGTGACAGCGCGTGAATGGATAAAAGGGTGTGATGTGAATTCTATAGCCGAGGTACGGAGGGTATATCCTGGATGCCAGTCTGAAGAGAGCTACGTGATGCTTTTATTGGGCGATGACTTGGATTACGCCATACCATGAACATGTCCTAGTCGGGACCCTAGTGCACGTTGGCAATCTTCCCTGACGATCTCGCGCATGTCGATCGGTACCTCACCTATAATTACCATCGACAAGTACAGAGGCCGTACAAAACGAGAAGCCAGGGCGCCTTGAAAGCCCAAAACGCTCCAAGATGCGATTTTGTCGCTGCACGACATACACAGCGTAGGCGGTGAATCCGCGCGGCCCGGCTTCGTGCGGAGGACCCCTAACCGCAGGTAATTGTCGCGGCCCCTGGAAGCCTGTGCTGGATCTAGCGTGGGGTACACAGTCGAGTCCTTGAGCGCGGCCATCTCCGGGTCTTGTATAGCGGCCAAGAAACGCATCGATGCATCGCCACCTTGGAGAATAAATCATTGAATGAATGAAATCTGAGCGAGAAATCGGATGTTCTGACATGGAGGGGTGGATATGTACAAGTTGACCTGCACATCTTCACGGAGATCGTATTTACCATCTGGAAGCCTGTAGATCCACGGCGATTCGTAAGGCTCAGCGCCTGCTGATGAGGACGACTGGCACCGCCTGATTTCTGTAAAAAACCAGTAGATGGCGCCGCGGCGCGCTAAGATCTCGGCGTGACTATCGTGCAGGGCTTCGCCCTTGAGGGGGTACCGCGCTGTGGGCAGGCATTTTGTGCCGGTGGCGAGGCTGATGATTTTGGTGGTCCTGGGAGCTGAGGCGGAAGTCAGGAAAAAGGAGGCCGCGACGGTATATTGGCCGGGAGGTGGAGTGAATTTCAGGGAAGAGTACAGCTGGAGGATGGGTGTTACATCCTCATCAGATGGCATTTCCTTGTGGCGTGTGAGTGTGACGGGACGCGTTACGCGACCATGTCACCTGACTTGCAAATCGTTCCATCATCACTGTCAGTGCCATTGGCATCTGCCTGTTTCGAAGCAGTCAATTATCCTTACTGGGAAGCCAAACCGATGCGCGTGAATTCCTTTAGGGAAACCATACATCGCAAAGCGAAGGGATCTGCCACATGGGCAAGCAGGCAAGACTCGAGGACAACTTGAAGATCCCTACAGGACGATTGATGGAAACTCTTTGCGGGAAAGAGGACGAGCCGCTCGCGCACCCCCTCAGCTGACTTTATCAGAACATCTGTACAGAAAACCTGAATTACGTGTCCGAAGCCTGGCTCTGCCTTCCGGCAAGATTTTTTCCACTACTTTTAGGTGCCATCAGTCGGCATGGAACCTTTGCTTTGCCTCAAACTTCTGCTATAATCGCCATCGAGCATGGGTATCGAGGCTCAGAGTCGTCTCTGATGCCATGCCTCCTGCCTCCGAAGGAATATTCGGACGCATCATGTGATGATACAGACGTACAACCCCATATCGAACGGGCTCGTCACTGGTTCTTGTACGTACGTACTTACTAAGGTTTCCACTTTCTTAAGGGCAGCCGCTTCATCAACGGATGCCGCCTTACCCTAGCTCTCTACCATCCATCCCTACGTCCTCCTAGTTTTTCTGGTAAACGCACCGATGGACGGGCCCGGTGATGCTGTGGATAACACGTATGTATCCCATGAGCTATTATTTTCCCAACTGAACGAAATCAGGATGGGCGCAGCCCTCGTCGGTGTCATCTGTGCCGCGATGTATGCTTCTTGTGAATCACCGTCTTCAATATTGAACGCTTTCCTCTCAAATTAGCTTGTATGGAGGTATGCGGCCTTTTTTTCTGTCAGATTGTGTTTTTCAAGACGCACAAAGTATCTTGCGTCCAGACATGGTATTATTTTGAGAGATACCCGAAGGTTAGAGGGCTCGTTTGAATTCCTTTGGGTCATCTTGACCTCACTTTTGACGTCGCAGGATGTCTGGTACATCAAAGCGCTCGTGTGTTTACCCCCGCCCGCTCTCATCGGCAAAAATCACAATTTTCTCGCCAGGTGGGCACTATATGGATTTTTGACAGTGTACATCAAGCCCTCATTTCGCACACTGGTGAGTAGGTTCTACGGACAGTTATGTCAACCCTGATATTGGCGCAAAGTGTACTGGTTTGTCATCACCAATTACAACAACCCTTCCGCGCTGGAGAATATGGTTTGGTATATAAATCTTCATATTCCCTCTGGATGTTCATTGACGACTGGTTCATTGGATTGCCAAGGAGCATACTGGTACGAAAGCACGATATGCGGAGCCATATTTGTAACTCACGAGCACTGAATAGTTGGAAGTGCTATTCAACGTGAGTCATTCAGGCGGCAAGGCATTACGCGTTTTCATTCGGCATTAGGGCTTGATAGGTTTGCTTGTGCAAGGGTCAGTCCCTTATCCCCCCTTGGGTACCCAAAATGTGACCTCGATCAACCAGATTTCTGACACTGCGGGTCTGGCGTCGTAAGACAACAATTCTCTGATTCCTTTTTCAATCTACAACGTTTGTTACAGTCAGCAACCACAATATTTCGCTCACGTTTTTAATCGTAAGCTTCTTGGCATTTTCTTTGGTGTAGAGTGGCTAATCAGTTACTTAGGTCGGTCTGGTGCTGGCGGAGTTTGGTGGGCTCTCATGACCTTTCGCGCTATTCCCTGCTCCTGATCTATATTCATGCTAGCCTGCTCGATCGGTGAGCTCAATCCATTTTGTGTCGTTATATCTGCTTCTGAGCTCGCCAAATAGCCTTCACAATCCAATCGTGAGTGCTCTGGCAGCTCGTACTTGCGCATCCTCTTGATATGCCTTGGCATTCTTCTAGTCTGCAGCTCACCACCTGGGTCCAGCTTGCACGACTTAAGGTTCGCCGAAGAGAACAAGAAATTTTGTTCGTCCATTGACTAGCGACTTGGATATATAGGGGCTGTCGATGGCTGTAAATATTCTGGCAGCTGTTGGAGATGCCTTGATTGCTGGCGCTCTATGCTTCTTCCTTCATCGGTCGCGAACAGGTTTCAGGAAGTGTGTCCATTCCTATATTTCGCCTGGCCCGCATGATGACCAAGTCTTCGACCGATTAGATCTGATACGATGATCAGCAGACTGGTAGATTTTTTATTGTGGATCGTCTTCATTTGTGGAATTTGACTTTTTTTAAAAGATTCTGTTCACGGTTAGCACAGGAGTCGTGACGAGTATCTGCGCCATCGCATCTCTGGCATCTGTGCGTTGGAACTCCGGAACGAGTTACTGACCCGCGACTCATACATTATACTTTTTAGATCATCCTATGGGGGCGGACCCTGATATACGCGGCATTCTATTTCAGCCTAGGAAGACGTATGTCTAATGGTTTTCCTTGAATGAACAAAAAACGCTAAATTTTTTGCAGTCTACAGCAACTCGGTCCTCGCGACGCTCAACGCTCGACACAGAATCCGGGAACTCGGAGAGGATAGTGAAGACGATCTCCTGTTTATTCTTCAGCCGACGTTCTCGAAAGCTTCTAGGCCACTGGACTCGGGCGTAGTAGGTGGCAGAGCCCCTGAGATGAAGCCGATCTAATAGGGCGACTCACTTGTAGCGATCGACCAATATTTCTATCAAGATTGATACTAGTCATCAGTGCAGCCGGGATCCGACCTGTCCTGATGTAAGTTGAATGAGTCAGCGTTGAGAAGTGTGCTCATGAACCTTGTAGTCAGCCAACACGGATATCTCTTTCAGACAGGAATGTGTATGACAGGAGGTGGGCGAGGTTACTTGCATCTTCTTGAGCTACTGCGATGTACTGTATTTATTGGTGAAACGGTTTCGACATGCAATGAATGGATATCACGATGACCTGACCCTGGCACTCAGATCCACAATGTCATTCAAGTCTGTGGATGACCTACGCGCGATCGTCGGGGCTCTCCGATTGTCGGGCCCGGACTTGTCTGAAGATCCTCCAGCACATCCCACACCGGCAGTGCCCTGCCTCGTGTCCCATGGTGGAATCTTTGTGAGGTCGATTTCCGCGGAGGTCCTGGTTGGCAAGAGACGATTGCTTCTTTAATACCTTCCACGATGGCGACCTCGTGCCCGACCCTGGATTCGGTCTATTCCTATCTGGTAGTTTCTCTTGATGTAAATGCATAAAGGCACCACGTCCGGAATCCATAAGTAACCCCTTCTCCCTCCGCATTCTTCCACGCCCAGTCGTCTTGTTGGCTCGATGGCGTTCAGCTTTCTCCACCTTGCGGATCTCGGTTTCGCCTCTCTCGCTGTCTTCATCTTGTACAGTCTTTTCAGCCAGAGCAGGCGACGCGCTCCCCTCCCCCCAGGGCCAAAAGGTTTGCCGCTCGTCGGGAACGTCCTCGACATGCCCACTCAACAAGAGTGGAAAACCTTTGCTCAGTGGGGTGAAACATGGGGTACGCACTCTCTTTTCGGGACCGAGTAGCTTCCTAACGTATCTTCAAAAAACACATTAGGAGACATTTGTTCCGTCACCGTCCTCGGACAGCCGATCATTGTCCTCAACTCTGCCGAAGTAGCATTCGACATGCTTGACAAGAAGAGTCCCATTTATTCCGACCGGCCCGTCCTCCAGATGGCCGGTGAACTCGTCGGTTGGAAGAATACTCTCGTTCTCCTCCCTTATGGTGACCGTTTCCGCCGTTTCCGTCGTTTCTTCCACACCGTCATCGGTACTCGCGCCACGATGAAGCGATTTTACCCTGTCGAACAGACCGAAACACATGGATTCTTGCGGCGCGTCCTGGCCAAACCTGCAGATTTGGCAGCTCATATCAGGCAGTAAGTGCACGTGTGGTCTTCAGTCCATTCAATATCTCATGCCAACAAAAGCGCCACCGGCGCCATCGTCCTTCGCATTGCCTACAACTATCAAGTCAAGGAGCATAATGATCCCTTTGTCGAACTCGCCGATACAGCGACTGACCAGTTCTCACGCGCCACGCAGCCAGGCGCTTACCTGGTCGACGTTATACCTATGTGTAAATACCTTGTTCATCGGACACCCCTTTTTTCTAACGATGCTTCAAGTGCGGCATTTGCCAATCTGGTTCCCTGGTGCTGCCTTCCTCAGAACCGCAAAAGAGTGGCTTGCTACCATTACAGAAATGGCCGACCAACCATACAACTGGGTGAAGCGAGAAATGGCATGAGATCTTTTCGTAATTTACCAATCTCGCTTTGCTGAAATTATTTGAATAGGCCGCGGGCACGGCTTCGCTTTCTCTTGTCTCTGACCTGCTCGACCGCAAGAATGTCAGCGACGAGGAGAAATTTGACATCAAATGGGCCGCCGCCAGTTTGTATTCAGGTAGCGTCGGCCGTTGTAACCACTGTCGAACCGATCCTAACACTTTTGTTCGACTTAGGTGGCGCTGACACCGTGAGTGCCGTCCAGAGTGGCAGCATGCCAAGGCGCTAATCTCCATCCGCTAGACTGTATCAGCAATATACTCCTTCTTCCTGGCTATGACCCTCCATCCCGAGGTTGCGAAAAAAGCTCAGGCCGAGATCGATGCTGTTGTTGGCAACGACAGACTCCCAACTTTTGAGGACCGCCCACATCTTCCGTATGTAGATGCGCTCGCAAAAGAAGTCCTTCGCTGGAATGTTGTTGCGCCAACGGGTAGGTCGCCTCGGGTTTCATCCATCTTGCTCTGATGTCTATACAGGTGTACCCCACCGGGTGACACAGGACGATGTGCACAACGGATTCTTCATCCCGAAAGGGTCTTTAGTGATTCCCAACATATGGTGAGTCGAGAATCGCGACGGATGTTTGTGATGAATACCCATGTCCATCAGGAAATTATTGCGCGACGAGAATGTCTACTCCGACCCGGATCGCTTTGATCCAGGCCGTTACATTCCTTCCGAAAGCAGGGTTGCCGAAAGGGATCCTCGCACTGTGTGTTTTGGTTTTGGTCGACGGTGCGTCTCCTGCTTTCTAGAAACTGATCAAAATAGTATCATCTAATTTGAGCTCTAGAATCTGTCCAGGTGTTTCTACTGCCGTGGTTGCGGGTTTCCACGAAAGCTAATTTTTTTCCGAATCGTTTCTAGGTATGCAGCTCGCCGATGCTTCGATCTTCATCGCGTGTGCGATGTCGTTAGCTGTCTTTGACATATCGAAATGTGTTGAAAACGGTGTTGTCATTGAACCCATCCGTGAAAATACCTCGGGAACTATAAGGTGAGATAATATTCTTGTGTCAGGCGCAAGCTCTTTAATGTCCGTTCTGTATAGTCATCCCAAGCCGTTCAAATGTTCTATCCAGCCCCGGTCTGAGAAGGCAGTATTCTTGATTCAGGCAGAAGATAAAATAGTCGGATAAGCACGTAACGTCGGAGTAGAATAACGTTTCGTCGCCATATGTACCAGGTATTTATTACATATCTTGCTTCGTTCCTTATTATTTCGCCTGCCGGGCACGGGATATACCTAATACAAGGCTATTCTTCCATCGACACCGTGCATACGGTGAAAAAAGTCATGAGTCAAAGCCACCTCCTCATTCCTCTTGAGGAGTGATCCGTGAAATGACCTGGATCGTTTGTGTACTAGGTAGTTTTCAAGCAGAGAGACCCGGGTCCGAGGACAAGATGGAAAGTGGGCTAGAACTTTCTAGCCCAGATGATATGGGGTTTTCTATGGCTGCTGTGGCTTCCCGGGATGCTTCGGGTTTGTTGATAGGGGGTGGCATAGGCGGAAAGTCGTTGGGAAGTTCTGTAGCCGGAGTAATGACTATCGACGGCTCGGGAAGTACTTCAGGTAGACTCGGATTGCCTGCCTCAGACTCTTTCGCCGCAGGGTTGGCAGGCAACGCCTGGGTTCCTTCACTCTGATTGACTAGACTAGTTGTCAGCGATGTCCGGGTAATTTGACATAAAGCGAACCATTCGCTGTGCTAGGGCTCTGCCCTTTACTTTCGAGAAGGATGTTGTGAACAGACTTTCGAATGTTCGTTGCGAAGGAGGGAGCAGATAGCATTTCGACGCCCGTGGCTGCACGTTCGACGATGGGGAACCTTGGTGGATTCTCAGCATTCGTGTGTAATATATTATGTGGCCGGATTCGTGGAGAGATTACCTGTCCATCTCTTGCATCAGCTCATGGGAGGCGGCCGCTTCAGTCCGGAATCTCAGCTGTTGATCGGACGAGAAACGTTGTCTGGCAATGTCCGCTACTCCAGCCTTGAATTCTGTTAATCCAGCCTTTGCTTCCCAGTCAGATTGGAGTGAGAACAGGATGGAAAGCGGACACGTACGCTCTGCTGAAATTGGGCGAGCAGCTCACGGCGCAAACGTTCGAATTCTCCCGATTTCTTGAACCTTCAAGTCGATGAGAAGGGCTGAAAAGGAGACGTATTCAAGTCCGTACTCGTCGACCAAGGCTGTCGGGTCCATCAATGTACGATTACATAAGGAGCATCAGCAGTGTCATCTTATCTGCTCTCTCGTCTTTCCATCCACTCTCCAATGGCCACTCAGTTTCCACCTCTTCGAAACGACCTCCTCCTGCGAGCAGCTAGAGGTGCCCATATTTTCTTTGCATTTCTTCTAAATCTCATCTTGACTCTAGGTGAAAAAACCGAGCGCGCACCTGTCTGGGTGATGCGGCAGGCTGGACGTTACTTGCCCGGTCAGCGCTGATCCTCTGACGAGGCAAAAAAAAACTCCCCGATTTCTTACCCAACCTCGATAGAATTCCGCAAAGTCCGCGAAAAGCACGAGTTCTTTGACGTTTGCAGGACCCCCGCATTGGCGACAGAGATCACTCTTCAGCCCATCCGACGGTACACGGGGCTTTTGGATGCAGCGATCATCTTCAGCGACATACTCGTCATTCCACAGGCCATGGGCATGGAGGTCCAGATGAAGCCTGGCCCGTATTTCCCTGATCCCCTGGTAACGCCGGCCGACGTGACCAAACTTCGTTCTGTCGTCGATGTCGACACGGAGCTGAAATACGTGTTCGACGCCATTTCGCAAACGAGACATGAGCTTGACGGTGAAGTCCCTCTGATCGGGTTCTGTGGCGCACCGTGGACGTTGTTCGCGTACATGATCGAGGGAGGAGGGAGCAAGACTCTCGAGAAGGCGAAGACTTGGATCTTCAAATACCCTGAGGAGTCCAAGGCCTTATTGATCCGCATCGCAGACGTTTGTGTAGACTTCTTCGTAGGTCAAGTCAAGGCCGGTGCACAGGTTAATCTTCACCCTTTTCTTTTTTATCGCACATCGTCTCTAACCAACCCACGACGAACCCCAGCTCCTCCAAGTCTTTGATTCTTGGGCAGGCGAATTATCGCCGCACGACTTCTTCATCTTTTCATTCCCGACACTGAAACACATCTCCACCAATCTCCGACGGCGACTGGCCGCAGAGAATATCCCCGCACCGCCCATGACCCTCTTCGCAAAAGGCGCCAATCACGCTCTCGGCTTCTTGGCAGAGAACGCCGGATACGACGTTCTGGGACTAGATTGGTGCATAGACCCAGTCGAGGCGCGCCGAATCGTTGGCACCAAGGTGGCGCTGCAGGGAAACATGGATCCCAACGTTTTGTATGGTGGGAGAGACGCTATCGAGTCGGCCGTCAAAAGGATATCTGAAGGTTTCCGCGTGGGCGAAGGCGGTTGGATCGCGAACCTGGGGCATGGTATCACACCAGGGGTTGACCCCGAGGACCTGCGGTGGTTCTTCGAGTGTGTTCACAAGTATTCTAGGACTTAGATGAAAGAGTTTGGTTATCATATGGATAATGTCATAACCAACTCAACGTATCAATACAATCAGACGTATATCAAGTGTACTTTAAACTCTAGCGAAACCAGATATAGATGTCGAATGGTATCGATACGATATTCCGGTGGAGACACAGTCGCCACCTCGTCAGGCAAAGGGGATTCAGGAGATCCGAGACTTGCCAGTTAAGTTATAGATCGAAAGTAAGATGGAATCCATGGTGGGAAGGGCGAGATGAGAGTATGCGGATGTGACGAAAACTAGATGGTAAAAACTATGCTCGATGAGTAAAACCAAGACCATACAGCGAAAGATGCGAATGCAGGCATAAGCAAGGTTTTCAAAAATCATCATGCAACGACATCGGCCGCGCTGAAGCTACTCCGTCTGCGTCTGACGCTCCTCAGACCCGGTCGTCCCGATCGCGTTTCGGGCACAACGACAGCCGCGGCATTATTCGTCATCCACGCGTCCGATCCATCCGCACGTTGGAGTGTGGCCGCGGTGACAACCTCAGAAAGCGATGTCGTATGGCCGTGATGCGGTCTTTTCAGCGGAATCAAGGTCGGAAGTCGAGACGGAACGGGTGAGCCCGGAGGATGCATAGTCCGCCGCGTAGACCATGTCTTGGGCGGCAGCTGCGAGGACGTCGCTGCGGCGTTGCCCGCGGTCGCGGCAGCAAGTGCTTTTGCGGCAGATGTCGTTCTGGTGGTGGCAAGTCTCGGAATTTTGTTGGGACCTTTTGCGGGTGATTTGCCCGATGATGCAGGTGCCAGTGCGGTGGCGGCGCCCGTGCCTGCCTTGCGAATAACAGAAGCGCCGGCTGTAGATCTCGTCACCCGTGTGGGACGCTGCTCAGATGCTGTGATACCTCGGGTAGTTGTTGTCTTTGATGGTTTTATCTTGTTCCGTGCGGGTGGAGCGGCGAGTGACGGTAATGCATCGTCCTCCCCGTCCTCGTCAGAGTCTTGAGCTAAGCGTTTCGTCACAGGGGTTTTCCGTGGCTGACCCGGGGGAGCGATAATATTGGCTTTCGCGGCAGCTGTGGCGATATGTCGACTCGGCGTTACCGGAGGAAGGGCGACCGGCATATGATGTTCCACCACCTTTGGTGTGGTTTGTGATGCGTCGACATCTTCGTCCATTTCCGCCGGAGGCGTAGCAGGTGTCACTAAGGTCGAGGCGGCGATGGCACTGGCTGCTTGTATTTTCCGCATTTCATCCAAAGCGCCCCATTTGACCCATTCCAGCTGCTTGAGATACATGTATTGTTGTTGCGGCCCAACGACAGTCCCGGGCCGGACAATACGCATGAAAGCGATGACTTCATTTGCGGTAAAATTGTATTTCCAGATGAGATAGGCCCCTATCAAAGTCCCTGTCCGTCCAAGACCAGCTTTGCACTATCAGATCCAGAGTGTTAAAATATTTCTTATACAAATATAGCAAGTAAGGCTTACATGGACGGCTACGACACCTCCAGCCCCTATGACACGGTCGGCGACATCTATAAATGCGCGGACAATATCATCTGTGGGGTTGGTGCCGTCGTCATAGTACAATTCCATGTGGTCGATTCCGCGGTCTAGAAATGTATTCCGATCATAGAGTTCGGTATTCAAACGAACGACTAGCTTGACGTTGCGCTTCTCGAAATAATCAAGGCAATTAAGGAATGGTTGTGGTAGTTTGCGTTGGAGGGCGAGACGACTGGAGGGTGTGGAGGAGGACGTGGCTGATGGAGTGCTGGGTGAAGAGTGTGGGCCTGATGGTTTTGAGTTTTCTTTGGCGTCTTTTTCTCGTTTGATCCAGTTTGGATCTACGGGAGAGGCAAATGCGATGAAATGAGGAGTTAACCAGTTCCAGTCGCCATTTTCGACTTTCTCGTAAAACTCGTAGTCCTCGACGCTAAATTCATTCATGTCGCAGAGGCCGTTTTGCATTGCCTTCCAGAGGCCCCAGAGACAATCTTGAATGTTAAGATTGAAATCGGAAGGTCCACGTCCTGCGTCGCGGAAAGGCAAAAATTCCAGTTCAGCGATGGGATGGAATGCTTCCCACGGTGCGCGTCGTTGAACTATCATCTGTGGCACATCAGTGATCAAAGAAAGGGGAGTGCTAGAGTGGAATTTACGACGTAAAGGGCCATTAGTAATGCTGCGTTGGCCTTCCTGCGGGGATCGTCGGAAGAATAGAGAACGAGTCTGTGAGACGCGAGTTCTTTATCCTGAGAGATGACGCGTCCGCGTGAGCAACATGTGGCGAGAGACAGTTGCGCGCTGTGACATACCTCGAGGAGTTCGTGGATGAGGATACACGCTTTATAGACCATGGCAATGTTGAGAGGACCCCAATCTTGGAAGAAGGAGAGATAGAGTAGCTGGTCGTCGATTGTGAAGTAGTAATACGATGCTATCTCGTCGGGTGATGCGGAGGGACCACCTCTGGGTCGTGCGCGGATGCGTGGCTGGGTGACTGCTTCGCCAGAGACATTGAGGGAACGCGGGTGGGGCGCAGGATGGGGGAATGTCGTGAAGTACAGCCTGGGGGTGTTGAGTGTGGTTGTATGCGTCCTGATATCAGCAAACACGCACCTATCGCCAAAGCGGCACAGAGGTTCACACTTGTGGGGCATTGGATACCGGAGAGCACCACAGAGGCGTGTTCCAACCAATAATACACCACGTGACCTCGTTCACTGTCGCCATTCGGAAGGACGAGGCTACGAGCTCTTTCTCTTGAAGAAATGGCGTGTCGGAAAGCCAGTATACGAATGTAAGAGTATAGATTATATTCCGTTTAATGGGTTGCGGATCGTGTGCGTGAACTCTCAGAGGGTCGGCTTGCGCAGTTCCTTGGCGCGGCTTGCGCCCGAATCTTCGATGGGCTGCATACTCACCGTCCCTGGGAGGCTTTATCGGACCCTGAACAAGTCTTAGTCTCGTTCAACATCGTGCACCCCTTCAAAATGTCGACGTGCAGATTCTAAGTAGAGTGACCCACGATATTAAAGACATGAACGTAAATTTGGTGTGGCACATAATTCATACACCACCGCCAACACGGGCAATCCCCGTCCCAGGGGGTGTCTGTGTCGTTGTAGGTCCAATACTTACGCTTCTCTGGTCGACCGAGGATACCGAACTTCCCGCGAGAGTACGCAAGTTCAGGTGTTTGTCCCTGTTGATCTCACGCGTTCCCCCGCGTCCTGACCCACATCAAGCTCTCCAGCACATACTCTACGACGGCTAGGACGTCTTAAAAAGCACCAACTTCCCTTAATCATATACAGCGGCCACGTCACTTTGCACACATGCCAGAGACCCAGATCTTCAAGGTTCGTTTACCTTGTTTGAGTCCGTGATATCCGTTGTCGAGCCCATTTGCAACCCAGGCCACCTACAGTGGGATTCCCGTCTACGAGATGTGCGTACATCTCGACGCGAAGATTGACACGTGTGCTGACAATACAACACGCTCAGGATGTGCAAGGGTGTTGCCGTAATGCGCAGGCGCGCCGATTCATGGCTGAATGCAACACAGATACTGAAGGTTGCTGGCTTCGACAAACCTCAACGCACTCGTGTTTTAGAACGTGAAATACAGAAAGGAGAACACGAGAAGGTACAGGGAGGATACGGCAAATACCAAGGTACGTGGGCTACGCAGATTTGACGCGTCAATGTATCGGTGCTCATAGCACACGATTAAAGGCACTTGGATTCCCCTTGAACGTGGGTTAAATTTGGCGAGACAATACAACTGTGAAGCGCTCCTCCGGCCTATCATTGAATTCCAACCAGCAGCCAAAAGTCCCCCACTAGCGCCCAAACACCTTGTGACCACTACAGCGCGTCCGGCACGGCGTCCCGTAGCCGCAGATGTCTCTTCAGTAGTCAACACGCGAGCTTCTCG
>Ga0307516_10000400_pt1 | contig 56747 bp, 76 predicted proteins | sample 19_EM_MG_FD_203310 | JGI IMG/M metagenome (GOLD analysis project Ga0307516, IMG submission 203310) | Populus trichocarpa ectomycorrhiza microbial communities from riparian zone in the Pacific Northwest, United States - 19_EM | ecosystem: Host-associated > Plants > Roots > Unclassified | place...
AATAATGAAGGACCAAAAGGAGTCTTTCATGAATAGGAATCCCAGTGAGGAAAGACCTACTGTGGATAAAGGACAAAATAGTTGGATGATCGATTGAGATGGGCTATTTGGAAACAATCAGGCTGCCGACTGAGGAAGATTGTTTGACATGATGGAGGACCAAAAGGAGTCTTTTATGGACAAGGACATGCTGTGAGGAAGCACCCCAGCATATATATGGTACAAGGAAGTCAGAACACCGAATGATGCAGACAATTTAAAGAATCAGATTGCCAATGGAGGAAGATCACTTGAACTCTGGTATCAGACAACGGCATTGGATGTCGAGAGTGCAAATTTGAGAAGAATGTACTGCGAGAAAGCCCCCCCAGTATAAATGGCATTGGATGTCGAGAGTACCTGTTTGGAAAGAACAGTGGTATAAGGAAAAACAGAAAAAGTTCTTCAGGAACCAGTCATTGGTGCAAGCTTTATGTCAGAATGCTGGAACTCAATCTGGAGACCCAATGTCATGAGACAAGACAAGCGATGACAAATTATGATTCAAAGGAATTGAGGATATGGAATACAGATGAATGAAACTTCTAGGCTTGGACAAATTATGCGCAACTCTCAACACCACCTCCACACTCTGGCATAAGACTTCATCATCTCCCATGTACGCTCCTCCTCCTCCTCCTCTTCACTTAATATAGGACACTCCCAACCTGCTTCTATATCTGCCATTACGTGGTCGAGATGCTCCAGTCTAAACCTCTCGATTACTGCCGCAATAACCTCATCAGTACCTGGACGCTGCATAAGCTGCATAACAGATGGAGATGCCGGGGTTCCAGAGGATGATAAAGGGGTTATTGACAGAGAAGACCATGAAGGTGTCCATGACATGGTTGAAAGATGTCCTGGAAGAGGACAATGACATTCTGGAGAATGAAGACTACAAAGAGATCAGCAATGTGACTAAAAAGAACATCAAAAGAAAGTTCACCAGAGAGTCTAGAGAAGACTCAGAGGAAGAATCGGTTATAGGAGTCGTCATGAGTGGTGAACAGCAGCAAGGGCGTTTGATGCTCTTGATGGGCTCAGCCAACTATATATACTCATACACAAAAAATTCTGAACCTTACCAGAAGATGGCAGATGACAGCAGTCATTCAGGGTTGTTGGTGACAGATGTCAATATTAGGAACCTGCTTTGATCAACAATTTCCAAGATTGTCAGGGACACTCTATGACAGGCATCAGGAATCTGAAACTGGCCCTGAGTCTAGGAACAGTCCAGGCCCTGATTGTTTTCCAGGTCCATCCCCTTGGAAAATGCTTACACTCATTTTTGATGTCCATCCACTATGCAATGGGTGGATACAGAGAATAAAATGGGAATGTCAGTGGATGAATGTCTAGAACTGCTGCAGCACAATCTTGGATGATGCAAGGCCACGGTACACCTCAAGCAAAGTGGCGGCATGATATTAATAGATACTGTGACCCTGTCTCAATTTACTCGCCACGCTAAATTTATCGGAAGCAAAAGAACCATGTGGATGACCCTGAACAATGCGTCAAGCATGTGGCACCCATATAATTAACCGAGCCACGCATCAAGCATGTGGCGTTCACACAATTGAGAAACAGCATGAGGCGCACCAGTTAAAAGAACCTCACCCCCCACGTCTTTCACTCACGCATTCCATTACCATGTTGCGCATTGCCCTCTACATCATGCTTGGGATTTCTCTGATCAGGATAGTCATCTTGTCTACTCTTCTATATCATGCAAGGATGTGTGCGCAACTATCACACGACATTGAAATTTCGACAACACGCCTAGCAAATTTGATTCTTGATCACACAAGAACGCCTGCACAACTCTCACATGACCTTGAAATGTCAATGATGCATAGATCAAGTTTGACGCACTTGTCGAGTTTGACAGAAATAACTGAAGATGAATTCAATTGCCTATGGCTTTCCGGGATGTGGTCACAGAGGTTAAAGAATATATGCCTGTCTATCCACCGCGTGTGCTCTGCACTTCATATTTGATGCCAGACTTCAGGACATGACCATATTAGGATAGAGTGATGTAACTCATCCATACACATATGATTGATTATATTGTTACAATGTGATCTTATAGTGTTTATGACCCTTCTCGCCTGGAAGTCGAGACCTAAAAAGGGGATAGTATTATGGCTCTATGGCCTGTTGCTCTTTCTCATGGGCATGTGGGCCTAGACTTTGTCTTGTATATCAATCCTGAAAAATATATATCATATTAATAGTATTCCTGGTGAGTGGCAAGTTCTCACTGAGCTTCCTTGACCACAAGTGCAAATTTGATCCATTGGTCCAGGACTGCCAATGCCACTCAGCCAGTCATTGCCAGAGCTGTGGCTATGGCCGATGTATCTGCTGCCACACAATCTGTTAACCATGCAGCATAATATCCATGGCTTTAACATCAGTTTGGCGAATCACTTCCACAGCCTTGACCTCACACTCCCACATTGTAATGATTTCTTCGTTGACAGTACAGGTGATGTCAACGTAGTAGGCATCAGCCTGCTTTGATATTGTGGTTGCATTGATGTATCTTGTACATAGATTGTCCATCATTGACAACATTTTCTTGTAATTTGAATCACAAGCATGATTGTCCAACATCTCAGCTCGGTGGGGCATGTGGCCATTTGTACAGTCAATGAAATACTGTTCAAGTTTGACCACAAGGATTCAATAATTTGGCTGGCCACAATGGCTGTGCCCAGGATAAATGTCATGACAAAGCAGAAGAAACATCCATCCTTGTGTGCATGTACATAAACAAATTGATGGCCCAGTCTATGGTCAAGCCAGGGGAAGGAGGTGTCCAATGTGTTCAAGCAGGTAAATATTGTATTGGCATACAATGTTGTAAATGAAAAGGATGCCTTGCTCAGGGTCAATACAAAGTATTTTCAAGGCTTTCAGCAATGCAAAATCAATGTTCTTCTGCTATTCATCTTTAATAAGTTGGCCAATGCATTTGGCACAAAACAGCCATGCCGAGCACAGGTGATACCAATGACGCCAGTGAGATCACAGGCCTTTGAGGCAAGTAAGGCATTTTGAATGGCACGGAATGTATTTTCACAGGGGGCCTTCTATCAATCAAGTGTGATCAGTATTTGGGGTCTGCGGCCACCTCAGCCACAGTACTGGAACTTGGCTGCAATATCCACTGTAAATTTTTCAATAGCCAATGTCAGAAATATGAAATATTCTTCATGATTTGGGGCCATCTCAGAACCATCCATGAGCCATAAGTCTCCATCAGACTTTTGCCATGCATGATCAGCCTTGAAGTTTCTGTCAGCCACTAGAATCAGTTTGAAGGCAAATCTATGTGCCAAAATGCCTGAAAACAGCATAATGTCTCTGATCACATACAACTCACCTATTCTGGTCACTCTTCCAATCCTCAGGCAAACTGATGCCTGGTTGTGGGCAGGTCAGGCAGTAATTTATGAATGACCTGGCAGGCAGCTGCAGGGGGTCTTGATGATTGTGGCCGTAGCCGGCCTATTTGAGCTTTTTCATCCATCACCAGAACTGGGACATTTGTCTGAATTTGTGGTAGAGATTGATGATCTCAGCATTGCTGACCAGCCTTGTCAGTAGGCAATAGCATGGATATGAGTCATCCATAAGGATTGTGGATCTCTACTCATCACGGATATGAGTACGGATCAGGATCTTGGTACTCAAGATCCATAACTACCAATCTCAGAAGCTATCAGATCAGCAGCACAAAACATTTAGTTATGGCTAGTCTTTAAAGGTCTGGTTTGGTCTGGTTATTGTGACCAAAACTATTAGACCAGGACCATGACCAGTTAATAAATTTTGATGATCAGCTGAAAACCTGACCAAACTGTCAGTAACCAGTTATGAGTGGTTAAGCCAGTGGATCATGACCATGCTTATCCAGTCAGGACTGGTTATGTTGTAACTAAGTTGTAACTGGTTTGAACTGGTCTAAACCAAGTCTGAACCACATAGATATCACCAAAATACTCCAGCCTTTGGCTTAGTGTCTAAAGGCTGAGTATTTTTGCAAACACCATTATCAAAAAATACACCAGCCTTTGGCTTGGTGCCCAAAGACTGAGTGTTTTGGTCAGGACTCATCAAAAATAACTCAGCCTTTGGCTAAATGTCCAAAGGCTGTTTTGATCAAGACATCATCAATAAATAATTCAGCCTTTGGCTAAGTGTCCAAAGGCGAGTTTCATTGTCAAAGACATCAGCTGTTGGATGAGTGTCCAATGGCAGAGTATTATCAATTATTTTAGTGGTATTAGAAACTCTACTGAATAGCAAATTTGATCACCATTAACCAGTTATAACTAGTTAACAGTGGTTTTTCAAAAACTTCAATTCTGTTTAACCATGACCATCTGACATGGTGTACATAGCCATGGTCATGGTTAAATGTGGTTCAGTCTGGTCATGATCATGGTTAATCTGTGGTTACCTGACCAGACCTGGAAAGACTAGTCATGGCTGTCTTTGATTTACTATGACATATCAGTACATTATCTGTAAATATATCCGCATCTATCAAAGGACCCACACTATACCACAGTATTTATCCATGAATACTGGATACCAATCTGTGCGGATATGAGTATGGATCAGCAGCTGAGTATCCATGGTATTATCCGTACCATTGCCTACTTGTCAGTCGGCATATAAGTTGGTAAAACTGGTATATGGATGCTTTGAGTTTGAAATTACAGAGCCAAAAATATTCATTAGTGGGGTTGTGAACAGTATTCTAAAGTGTTCTAATGTGGATGAAACTTGCTGGCAGTAGTCTGCCTGCAATGAGATTGAGAGTGATGTGATGTTCCCCTTGAAATAGACATGTGACCATTGCAAGATGGTGAATTCAATTTGTGTGTACGATGTGAATATATGTGTTATTCAAGGCGTCTGCTCCAGGCCTCACTGGATCTGTGCGACTCACCTGAAATGTAGACTTGGCATCAGCCCCAGCCTCTATCAGCAAACTATGGGTACATTAAGGAGCACTAGGGAGCATTACATAGCACCATAGCACCATAGTAAAGGTTCTCTTCTTGACAGCACTCCATAGTCTCATGCCTATGCTCACTAGCACTATATAGCCCATAGTCACTACTACCCCATGCTAGGTAGTACTCACTAGATATCTAAATAAAATAAAATTGCAATACACTAAATATATTTGTCTAATTGGGTTCATCATTCCAATCACATATGCAGTTCAAAAATGTTTAATTGTCTATCAACATACACTATATCAACATACACTATATCAACATACACTAAAATACAGTAGGGACAGGATGAAAAGCAGAGACACGTGTTCAGCACGTTGCACTCTGTATCAATCCGTTGCATCCGGATTACACTCCTCCATCCTGCCAACTCGCAATATGTGAGTGGTGAGTGTGGATATACTGGGTGCACACTCACGTAGCAGTTACTGGACAGTGGTACCAACATGACGGGTAGAGTTGTGGCATTGACGGGATAGCTTTGGCGTTCACCGTTTGATCGCTGACTTGGTCGGTGGCCACATGTCTGAATAAGTGCATGCCACGTCGATGAGTGAGCTTGTGAGCAAAGGGTGGAGAGGGTCACATACTGGGTTCTGTGTATTGTGGTGAAGGTAATTGACCATCTGTGGGTAGGTCAGTTGGTTTTTTTGAGGGAGTAGGAAGATATGACAACATACATTGGTTGTGAGATGTCTTGTTCAAATCAGTCAGACATGATGGTGGTGATGCTCATGTTGCTGTTGGTAGGTGGCACAGGGCCGGAGATGGGGTTGGTAGCATTGGTTATGCTGTTGGTCAATGTTAGTATGGATGATAAGTGAAGGAATAGGAACTTACAGAGCGAGTGGCATGGCATGGCAAAGTTGATGCCAGCAAGCAGGGATGAAAGACAGCACAGGGTGGCCATGGAAATAGATGGTATCACTGCCAGTGATGGCGATGAGAGAATGGAATGGTAGTGGTGATGGTGATGGAGGGGTGAGAAAAGGTGTGGGTGATAACGTTTGTGTTCTTCAAGTTCAACTGTGGGAATTTAATCCTTGTAGCTCCAATTGAATTCTGCCAGCCAGGCTTGCTTGTCACTCTCCATGTCCTTCAGCCGTCAACTCTCTCTCCTCACAATACCCAATGGGCATATGCTCAAGCCGGTTACTGGTGAGGCCGCCCCCCCATCCTTCTCTGTCACTGTACTAACCATGGCAAACAGAAACCGACTCTCCCCACCCCTGCTACACCATCCCAGCAAATGCCGTCTGCTCGTGTCTCTGTGGTCCCCACCACTAGTGATCCACCCATGCCACCACTTGCTCCATGAGCTCCCTGGCCCCATTGAAATAGCCATTTCTTTGCTGACCAACCCCCAGCCCACGGATGTCCTTGGAAACTCATCATCGAGCCGTTGAGATGTGGTGGCAACAACTTGAGTAGACAACGCGAGGTGCTGGCCTCAAATTGGCCACCAGTAAGTGCCCATCCCCGCTAACCCATACCAGCAGTGGATGCTGGTTGGAATCCCCATTGCGTAAACCCCACTAATGTGCCACCGGCTGCCATCAACGTAAACTACCCCACCCACTCCCACGTTCATTCTGTACATCTTCCAACCAACTGACTCCCAGCCTCGCAACATCCTGCCAGATCCCGTTACGATGGGCGTTGATACTCCATGTTCCCACCCCCTTGACTCCCTCCTTCATCCCTTCACTCCTGGATGCCTGACATCCTCACACTCTGCCCCTACTTTATGAATGTCTATGTAGTTTACCAATTGGAATATATCTCAAAAATTTAATCTGTTTCCGAGACATTGCAGAAACCTCTTTTGAACCCCGAAAAAAACAGAAGTGCTATATCATGCTGTTGGCCTACAATCCTACAGTGTTATGGGGCTTGAAGGCTATAAAAACTATAGGAGGCTACAGGTTCTGTCAGCTAGAGTGATCTACTATGGAATGCTATAGGCTCGGGTGATGTTGCTATGGGATGCTGTGGAAAAAATCAGGGTTTGCTGATGTCAGCATTTGTTTTGATGTTATCACAACCAGAGTTCAGGCTACTCACATACAGAGTAAATTCATGAATGTTGGCCTCAGCACCTTCACTATTTGTGTTATCTGCACCATCGAAGATATTGTTGCCCACATCCTCGGCATCCATTTCCAGCCAATCCCATGTTGCTGAAGTGGCATGCTCATCCCACTAATATGACTGCTGAGTGGCTACGTGTATATTTGCGCATTTCCCACAGTTCTGTCAGTACAGAATATGGAGTTGGCTCCATTATAAACAATATTCTTTTTGGAACTGATGGTACTACTGGCTACATATGAGAGTCTGAATATCACTGGACCACCCTTTGTTCATGATCATGGAAATAGTCATCTTGAGGGCTTAACCATTGACTTGACACCAATCATTCAATTCTTGATGGATAAGACCATTGAGGGAGCCAATGACAATATATATTCTATATCAGATAGTTTATTACCCTATCCAATGACTATTCTAAACTATAGACTTATCGAGGGCTCGGAGACTTGATATCTGAAGCAGAATGCCCAGCATCAGAGTGTGCAATGCACGATCATGGAAGCCATGATGCCAAGCATATGAATTACCGAAAATAGGACAAATCCTGGAAACAGGATCTCCAGTGGTTTCTGAGGGACAGGAACCAGTCCCTGAAGCTTGGAAACCTTGATTCATGGAAACAGGGACCCTGATTGGCCCCATCAAACATTGATGCAATGTTCTGGAAAGCTCGTGTGGCAACGTGTCCTTGATGCTCCACTCCACAAGGGTCCATAACCCTCTCAATGCATGGAAATCATATGGAAATGGTCTGTAGTGAGCTTTTGATATGCTTGCAACAGAGGAAACATTAGAAACCGGTTTGATTTTGAACACTCCTCATGATAAACTCTATTTATTTTATTCTTGCTCTTCATGTATAAAAACCCTCTGCCTCTATCATGTACTACAGATTAGATTCAGGTTTACCCCAGGCTGAATTGTATCTCTCTCTGTGATTGGTATGAAATGGTTTTCTAAGTCTTATACTGCACTGTCCCAATTGAAGGCAACTGGCCTTACTGCTACTGCTACTGTCACTGTCCCACTGTCCCACTGTGCCTGAGAGGGTACAGAAGCCTTCGAGGATTACAACCTGATTCCTTATCCCTATATTGAATCACCCACTCTGGAATTCCGACGAGCTGCCTGTGAGTCGAATTTCCATCAAGCCGAATATGTTGAATCACTTGGAATATAGTGGATTCATCCCACCACCTTTTGAACTATTTGTTGAGAGGTTGTTAGAGAGTGATTGAGGTGTTTTGAGCACAGACCATAGTGTTCTTCCTATTTCCATCGCTCATCACAAACTCGCTTCTCACCGCAAACCACTTCCACTCTCTTCCATTGACCACCTGCTACCACTCTTCTGTCCCAATGTTGCCAAGCCTGAAGCTGCAGCCATGGCCATGGTCTTTTTGCACAGTGTCTCCTGCTCCTTATCATCCTTTTTGACCTGTAATTATTCAAGGAACTCTATTTGAAATTTCAGTCCCTCACAAGTTGATATATCTGTGTGGTGTTTGACAAGGATATAAGTGCCAACCTCCCACAGAGTGGCCCACTGAAAGTACCAGGCTTGCCAGATGGTATGGGTGACTGTACCGGCTGGATCTGTTGACACCATCAAGAATACAGCCATCAATAGTCACTATAGATCACATGTTATGGCATGTGAATATATACAATGTTGATTTTGCATTGATCGATAATCCCTCCAAGTCTGTCTATAACCTTTGCTCACACCCACCCTTGCCACTATACGACCTATAATATAGACAGTGTGCAGCCTCTCACTGGCCCTTCCTTCAGCCTACTGGCCATCAGCCAACAGATACCCTATGTTTCCTTATCTAATACCATCAATTGAAATTTGAAATTTTTTGTGCTCACAATCAATACTGAGATTGAAGAGTGCCTGTCCACATGAACTGGCTGGAGATCAGTAGAATCATATCTATGCTCACCTTGTGGTATGGTTGTCCATGAAATGTTTTGCACTAAGCTCAGGAATAAAAAGGCCCAGATCTTGGTCAGTGGACCCCACTCCTCCAACTCCCACCCTGCCAATGCCCCATAGCAAGTATGATTAGTGTGCCCTCAATGCAAATGGTCATCTTAAAGATGCCTTCGAAAATATTATTCTTCCATTCCCCGAGTTCCAAAGTATCCCTTCCTGCTATTAGTGAAGATGGCAGTTGAGGCAAGAAACAAACTGACAATATTTCTGGTATGTCATTTATATTTATGACAATAAATTGCCTTTCAAGGATCTCCTTCTCTAGCCATTCAAATGCAGAGTCAGCAAAAGAAGAGTGACCACCTGCAAGATTTAATTGACTCTGACCGATGCGACGAGCATGGGAACCTTGAAAGCAACACAGGAGGAATACTTCAAGCTCGCTCCTGAAGACTTCGAAACTTGTGACCCATTCAAGTGGTGGCATGCTCAGCATTCCAATCAGGTTGGGCAGGACCTTCATTGCTTGGCCCTCAACATTCTTTGTATTCCCAGCATGTTTATTTTATTTTGCTGCAGGCAATCTTTGCTCACATCAATGCCAGGATCAGCTGTAGCTGTTGAACACATCTTTTCTGGAGGCCGAGATACCATCTCTCTCTATCAAGCAAAGCCTCATGGTCCTCAAGCATCACCTTTTTTTGAAACAGAGCTCTGTGACACTACACAACTATGGATACTATAGTATTTGGTATTTGCTAAGATAGGGGACATCTATCCACCACCACATTAGCAAACTTCGTTTTTAGCTGCAGTTGGCTGCATGTTATGGAACAGCCCCTTGTCTTATCTCATCTCATCTTATCAACCATGCCTCTCCCATCTTATCAAATGAACTATCTAACACTTATCTGATTTCAGTTTGATTGTTATAGAACAGCTCTTTATTTAATCTTTTACATTTTATTATTGTTTGGTCTTGTGGACATTATTATAAGGTTTGACAGTTGCTTGGCATTACTCCACACTATGGACTCAATGTCAAGCCATTACTTCATACTGCTTACACTCAATCCTTATCCTTATTCAGCCAAACTATATTCTTACTCAACTATTTCCTTATATGTTCTTTCTTTCACACCTTATCTTCTTATCTTCTTATCTTCTTATCTCTGACTCATCTGATAGCAGGATCATATCCCATTAGAGGATAACTGGACCATATCTTATTGGATGATAAGCCTGGGCTAGTATAGTATATATAGAGTAGCACAAAGCCTGTAAACTCTGGTTTTATTCTCTTAGGATTCTCACTTGACTGTGGTGATATCTAAAGTCAATATAAACTGGTGCTTTCCTCCATCATCCTCTCTCTCTAAGCTTATCTATGTGTGAGTCCACAATGCTTGATTCTTGGCATAGTCTTTGGATTATGCTTTGAGAAGATAGTTAAGTGGTTGCCCTAACAAGCTGCACAAGGAGCTTTTTTACATCCATAGAAAAATTACAGGTTTCCTGACATGTGAGAGGACGAAATTTGTAAAGAAATAATTGGACTCTTGTGCAAATATCTATCATTGAGTATCTATATCTTGTTGGGCTCTGATTAGGGCAAAGGTACTTAGATCTTGCCAACTCAGTAATTTTGTTGTTAGTGTTTGAAGGTCCAGTTAGGTCCAGTTAAATTGCCTTTTTTGGATTAACCAGACCTTAACCGGTTAGAAGGGACTCCAAAATATCTTATAACCTAACCATAACTGGTCTTAACCAGTTAAAATTAATTGCAAATCTCAATTTATGTTAACCTAACTGTAGTACTGGTTAAGGATTTTTAACCAGTTTTAACCAGTCTTAACTGGTTAAACCCATTTTTAATTGATGTATTTTGATAGAATACAGTTATTAGTCCATGTATGCAAACATTTTATAGGTCATTATCCATAAAAAATGTAAAGAAAACCCCCAAAAATGTACAAATTTCAATGTTTTTGGCCATTTTTCATTGGTTTTGAAGGTTTTTTTGGGTGTAACCCCTGGATATTGTTGAAATATCAATTGACCAGTTATAACCAGTTATAACTGGTTAATTTTCGGTTAAGAGAATTCTGTGAAATCATTTAACCTTAACTGCTTCTGCCCCAAATTTGCTTTAACCTTAACCGCAGTCCAGTTAAAGACCGGTTAAGGTTAAGTTAGGTTACAGTTAATTTGTGGTCGTGTAACTGGACCTTCAAACACTATTTGTCATTTGTCGCCGAATTAGGACGCTGTCACGCTAGGCACATTGGTGGCAGATGGATGGATGTCCCCTACCTTATAGGTGGCTGTCAGCTAAATCCGTTTGCTATGACGTGCTAAGACGAAAATCAGTAGTTGTCAATGGCAGCCGCTTACAAACTCCGCCTGGGAAAAGCTTCGCCAGTGGATTTCCCTGACATCACCAACATGAATAGCAACCCAAAGTTCAAACCAGGAAAACCATGGCAGAAACAGATTTATTCGTTATACGAAAATCGAAACAAAAGAGGAAAAAAGGAGCATACTGCGGGCATAATTGATACGAAACATATCAAAGCAGCAAGAGAGAGACTCGACAAAGATGAGAAAGAAAAAAATAAAATGCGATGCTCATCATAACAGTGCGTTGTAACAAAAATAACTGTCTCGTATTCGTAACTTCTATGCGGTAAAAAGGAGGATGGGTATCAGTCCAGACCGGTAAGATCAAACGTGTCGTGTCGCAATACAAGATTTGTTGGAGAATCGGGAAGGTGGAGGGGTATAAGATGCAGGAAAAAAAGATGTATCGCGAAACAATGGGAGTGACTCGAACGTAAAAGACTGATTGGGGTGGGGGGGATGATGATGATATGTTGCTCGTTTCCAGACCGATGGGGGCGCGTTCGGGCTCGACCTGTGCATTCCCGCTTCTAATAATTGGTATGTCTATAATAGCATGATCGTCGTAAAACAGAGATGTCGACACGACCACGAGTGTAGGATATTAATGGAGGGATTTGCACGACCCAAACACTGTTTTAGGGCTCGTTCGAGGATTATAGTGTACTTCTTGGCGTTGTTGTCGCAACGTCGGTGACGATACCAAAACAATCGTAAGGGACGTGGTCATGAGCGAGCTGGTAGAGACGAGACGAGGACGAGACAATTAGGATAGATGTAAGACCGTTAAGAGCAGCGCATGCGGGACAATGGAAGATCGTCCCATAATCTAGATCGAAGTCGAGTAAGAGTCCGGGAAGAAAAGAATCGATCCGACTTCTCGAGAAGCCGGTTGCCCGAGTCGAGATTAGAGTCGTATATGGTCCAAAAAAGGGGGGCCGATCGTTACAATTAAGAAAGCGTCGTCCAGTTCAACGAGGGAAAGAAGAGAGGTCGAAAGTTTTTATGGTTTCTTGGTGTCTGTTTCTGGTTTGGCGATGGTGACAAGAAAGGAAAGGGAAAGGCGAGATTGAATCCAGTTGGGGTAGGGGTTAGCAACGATAGTTCACCACCAGTTGGGCCCGCCGCCGCCGCTTCCACCACCATATCCTCCACCTCCACCATATCCTCCACCGCCGCCACCATAGCCTCCGCTACCACCTCCACCACCAAAGCCTCCGGTTTGCGGAGAGCGATACCCACCTCCTCCACCTCCACCACCAGACCTATAATCCCTGTTGCTCTGTCCGCGACCACCGCCACGACCACCACGACCACCTCCCCGAGAGCCGCCCCTGAAGCTTCCGCCTCCAAACGAAGCCTCATGCGCAACGCTCTCCAACCACCCAGGAATCTCCTGGTTCGCTTCGCGAAGAAGCTCCACAAGCTCCCTCACAATATTCTTGTTTCCGCGATTGAAGAACGCCGTGGCAACACCAGTATTACCCGCACGACCCGTACGACCGATACGGTGCACATAGTCGTCGATGTCCGAGGGAAGGTCATAGTTCAACACGTGGGTGACGTTGGGAATGTCGAGACCACGTGCGGCAACAGCTGTGGCAACCAAAATGGGAGTGCGCCCCGTACGGAATGTTTGGAGTGCCATCTCGCGCTCGCGTTGGGATCTATCGCCGTGGATGGAGGTAGCAGGAAGATTGTTGCCCATGAGAAAGTCACTGAGCATGTCTGCCATCCGCTTGGTCTCGACGAAGACGAGGGTCAGGCCAAGGTTGTCCTTGCCTTGACTGCAGAGAATATCAAGCAAGACGCTGCGCTTGTCATTGTCTTCGACATACTCGATCTTTTGGGTGATGTTCTCGCTTGTGCTCCCAACACGACCAACGCTCAAGAAGACATAGTCCTTCAGGAAGTCCTTGGCGAGCATCTGAATGTCACGGGGGAAGGTGGCGCTGAACATGAGGGTCTGACGTTCGGCAGTCCCAGGCATATCTTCGCCTTGAACAATACGTCTGATCTGAGGCTCGAAACCCATGTCCAACATACGATCTGCCTCATCAAGGACCAAGTATTGGATGTTGGCGAGGCTGATCCTTCCGCGCTCGATGAGATCGACTAGACGACCTGGGGTGGCGGTGAGGAGGTCGCATCCACGTTCAATCTGTCGGAGCTGTTGATTGATGTCGGCGCCACCGTAAACGACGGCAGGGCGAACCCAGGATCGGTAGGCGAATTTACGAGCCTCGTCATGAATTTGGGAGGCAAGCTCGCGAGTAGGGGCGAGAATAAGAGCAGTGGGAAAACATTTGCGGGCACGGCTATAACTGTTGGTGTTGCCGTCATCGGGAGGTGCACGGGGGCCTTGGGAGAAGGAGGCTGAGAGAATGGGGAAGAGAAATCCTCCTGTCTTTCCGGAGCCGGTCTACGCGGAACATGAGGTGGACTCAGTAAAAATGAAGCAAAAAGCGAGGCTGAAAACGACAACACACCTGAGCACAGGCCATCAAATCTCTCCCGCCTGCAACGATGGGAATCGAATATTTTTGTACGGGGGTGGGAGTAGTGTACATAGCAAACCCGATGTTCTCCAGAAGAACAGGATCCAAAGGAGGGCTCGTAAAGGACAGGACGGGTTCCGGCACACCAGCGCCAGTCGCCTCAACGGGAATGTCATCATACTTTTCAAAGTTGATGCCTGTGTGTTGTTTGGAGGGGTCGGAGGCGTCGCCAAAGAGTTCTTTCTCCATGCGCATGTTGCGACCGCCCACAACGTGCTTTCCATCTTTCCAGAAGCCGCTACCAAACTGTTCACGGGGAGCAGACTCGCGAGCCGGGGCAGACCAGTTCGAAGATGAGCTGGAGGCAGTCCAGCTGTTTCCGCCGCTAGCGCTGCCACCACGAGACCCGCTGCTGGAGAAGGCTCGGCCGCCGCGGTCAAAACCACCACCGTAGGCACCACGGGTAGCCGGGGGTGGCGTAGCTGTACGGGAATCAGCCCAGCCGTTTCTGAGTGAAAGTGAGTCCCCTTGTTGAGTGTGTGACAAAGCAAGATGTCTTACCCGTTCATGGAAGGAGGAGGAGCAGCCCGCGCATTCCTCATGTGGGGAGGAACATAAGCAGTTTTAAGACCCAAAGAGGCTGTGAAAGCAGCAAGGATGAGATGCAGGAGCGCGAGCGAAAAAAGAACGACGTACCGAATTGCCCCTCGAGACCTGTTGAACCGTTTACAAGACCATTTGTCATATTATTGCTAGAAACCAAAGTCGTATCAGGGTTTGGCTTTTTCAAAGGATGTAGAAGAAAAGAGACGTGCAATCTAAGCAGAGATGGTGGGAGTTGGTGATCAAGCCAGAAAGAAAAAAAAACAACACCCAGTCGCTCGGCTGACTCATCATCCGGTCGATCACGAGCCGCCTCAAGGCCTGAGCACGACGCAACCGCAACACAGCCGCGTTCTTGTATGCCTGTCAGATTAGCCCACTACGAGGGCGGAACTCGCAGCCTTCAGAATCAGACGCCCTCCAAGACTAAGAGCCTGACGCCTTGAGCTAGGCGGGCCGTGGCTGTACACCAAGCCCATCGACAGGCTCCACCCACACGTCATCACTGTTCATCTGGCACCAGCTCACAACCCATCTTCGAGATTTTTCTCTTCCGGCTCCGATCTATCACTGTCATGGTTTCAATGCCCCGTTCGACGATGATCCTCCCGGTTTCCACAAGTTAGGCTCACTCGATTAGCGCTCCCCGGATCTCAGATTATAAGTACCATGTTCCGATATCGATGCCGCAGGGTTCCTACCAAGTGATATCCCGATATTCGTCCCGCAATCTTCGGATCGCTTTTGCTGATCGTCAAGGTCATCGATTGAGCAAATTTCAGGATTGGAATTGAAGCCATCTATCGTGTCTACATCAACGCCTGTACACCAATATCGACGACCGGGCTTTGATGTAGGCCAAATAGGAGGAACACCCCCTGACATTACCGCCCGCCTAGCTCAATCGGATAGAGCGTCAGACTCTTATGGTAGGAGACGAGCATAGGCATCTGAAGGCTGCGAGTTCGACCCTCGCGGTGGGCTCCAGCCAATGTTTTTCTTGACCCGAGGAGTCAAGGCATGGAGCGGCTGTTCGTTACGCAAACGCCCAACACCACAGGAAATAATGGGAAACCCTTCGTATGTCATTTATTTATCTCGTTCACTGGCTGCGAGTTTGACCCTCGCGGTGCGGTGGTGGGCTACGAGAGTGATCACAGCTGATTTTGGCCAGTTTGTAGGGAGCTTTCGGCCACCGTTGAAACGCTGACCTTCGAGATTGTGATTTGTGCTGATAACTGAAGCATTGCAATTTCAAGTGTACGTTCCTAAATTGTGCTATCACACCTATACCTTTTTATTCTTTGACCTTATGTGAGGATCCATTACTGCACTTACTTTTTCTTGCCGTCCTCCTTTCGACACGGATATATACGGTGGGTCAGTAAAATTTGTAACCTTAAGGTAGGTAACAAAGTAACATTTCCTCCATAGATCCTCAGAGCATCTTGTAGCACCTTGCCTACGCCCCAATCAGAACCTCCCACTGTAACGTTTCGATGGACTCCGAGATGTCCGGTCTCAGATGACGCTTTCGCGCGAGTCCCCCAGTCCGCTGCAGAACAGTGAAAACAGGTGGGATAAGTAGTAATAACAAGTCCCCGCTATCCAGCCCGATACCAGAGTACGTCGTGTCCACCTCCCGTCGAGATGGCAGTCTTAACGAAGCGGAACCGAAATTCCCGTTCACAAGCACCCATGTGTTGGGGAAGAAAAACGAGTGAGAGTCCGCAGAGGATCTAGAGCCGAGGTGAGGGTGGAAAACGGCGTGACTAGATGACTTGGACAAGGCGTACAACCAAGTAGAAAAACCATCAGGAAGACTGACTACCACCATAATGGCATGGGGACCTGGTGTCGTTTTTGATGATTCGGCCCCGAACGGATGGAAGCAAGCACGGCAACGATGAGCATGAGGACTCCATGAGGAAATGCCGGAAACCAAACACGTTAGTCTCGTCCCCAGACGATGCACAGTTTCCCCGATGGGGTTCGGATCTCTCAAGAGGTGGGAGATCATAGATACGGTTACAGAGTGGCCACTGTCAAGGTGTGTGATGGTCGCGACCTGAAGGCTCCTGAAGGGCTCGAGTTGAATCAGATTAACCCACCGCGAGGGTCGACGTAGCCTTCATAATCAGACGCCCTCCAAGAGTAAGTAAGAGCCTGACGCCCTACCCGATTGGCTTGGAGCTAGGCCGTGGCTGTATAGTACATCATGGACCTTGGCTCGACCCACCATCCATCGTGAGCGTCACCACTATTTATCCCGCACCAGCCTACGACCCATCTTAGATATTTTGCTCTTCCCGGCTCCGATCTATTACTGTCATAGTGTCAATACCTCACTCGACGACGATCCTCGCGGTTTCCACAAGTTAGGCTCCATCGATTAGCGCTTTATCGATATCCCTGAATCTTAGATTATAAGCCCTCCTGGATGCTCCGATATCGATGCCGCATAATGAGTTGTTTCCTATCCTATCCATGTTCATCCCGCAATCTTCGGATCCCTTTTGCTGATCGTCAAGGCCACTAGTTGAGCAAATTTCAGGATTGGAATTGAATCGTGTCTTCATCAACCACTGTGCTTCCAGTAGCAGTGACGACCGAACTTGGACGTAATTTAGAGGAACACTTCTATAGCTTACAGCCCGCCTAGCTCAATCGGATAGAGCGTCAGACTTTTATAATAGATTTCGGCATAGATATCTGAAGGCTGCGAGTTCGACCCTCGCGGTGGGCTACATCCAATGTTTTTTTGACCAGAGCAGTTAAGGCATGGAGCGGCTCTTCGTTACGCAAACGCCTGACACCAGTCACACCACAGGGAAACCCTTCGTATGGCATGCGCATTTCGTTCACAGGTGGACTGGAAAGGCTTGGCCGAAAGGTATACCAGAAGATGCACAGAACTCGTTCTAGTTCCTATAATAGTTGTCCCCGGTGCTCAAGCTAGAGTGCCGGATCGCCGGTCCTTCCGTGCCCGCCTAAGTAGCTCAATCGGACAGAGCGTCAGCGGTGAGGCGATGGGCTAACAGAGCGATCGCAGGTTATTTTGGCCAGTTTTTGTACAGTAAGTTCCTAAATTGTGCTATCAAACGTATACCTGTTTTTCTTTGACCTTGTGTGAGGATCGATTACTGCACTTACTTTTCTTCTCCTTTCGACACACGGCGGGTCAGTAAAAATTGTAACCTGAAGGCTGAAGATAACATATGCATTTCCTCCATAGATCCTCAGAACATCTTTGAACCCCTTCAACCTACGCCCCAATAACGTCTCGATGGACGAGATGTCCGGTCTCAGATGATGGGTTCGCGGGTCCCCCAGTCCGTTGCAGAACACTGGAAACGGGTAGGATGAGTATTAATAACAAGTCCCTGCTATCCAGCGCGATACCAGAGTGCGTCGTGTCCGCCTCCCATCGAAGTAGGAGTCTTAACAAAGCGAAACCGAAATACCCGTCCACAGACATCGGTCCAAACGTCGAAGAAGAAAAACGAGTGAGTCAGTAGCCAGCCAAGGTGAGGGTGGAAAACGGCGTGACTAGATGACGCGGACAAGGCGTACAACCAAGTAGAAAAACTTGCAGGACGACGTGACTACCATGATGGCATGGGGAACTGATGTCGTTTTTGACGATTCGCCCCGGACGAATAAAAGCAAGCACGGCAACGATGAGTGAGGACTGCATGAGAACTTGAAGATGCCGGAACGAAACTCGTTCCCAGAGGATGCACAGTTTCCCCGATGGGGTTCGGATCTCCAAGTATATATATAGAGGCGGCAGATGGTTGCAGAGCGGCCACTGTCAAGGTGTGTGATTGTCACGACCTGAAGGCTCCTGAAGGGCTCGAGTTGAATGAGCGTGTGTAGGAACAGGAACATAAGTGGGTTTACCCGGCGATGCATGACCATTGACGCGATTTATGCGCAAGAGATGGTGACTAAGTCAACACATCGGAAGTACTAGTAGTCGGCTCGTTCGGCTGTATCGAGTTGTGGATTTCCCAGTGATCCCCGGACCGCAGACCAGAGTCTTGCCGTGTTGCAAGCGAGGGTTTTACTCTTGTCGCCGGGGGATGCCGCGATGATATCGATTTTGAATTCAGGTGACTGGGTCGAATTATAAGTTCAATGCTCGTGATAATTTATGTAAGTTATGTACCTTTGGATCATTCCGGCTTATCTCAATGATATTTCAGTAGGCGTCGTCCGATACTTGTGTGGCACGCTTCTGTTGTCCTTGATAGTGGCGTTGAATTAAGAGCGAGACGTCGGCATCGCACAGTGTTCGTAAGACTGTACCTCATTGACCGCGTTTGAGGCGTCGTGGAACACCCACATGCTACTTAGGACCAAACTTCATGATCTGTGCCTCCATCAGTTCGAGAGATGGCTCGTGAAACAAAGCGCACCAGAGCCATCAAGTTACCGTGAGCTTAATAGCCGAGCCCCGCGTCGATACTATCATTGCAAAATGATTTTATATCAGAATCTCCGCGACAGATAGAACGCCTGATGCCGGTGCCTCGTCCAAGCCGTCAAAGCGACCATCTGCAACCATGACCATCGCGGTTGCAATGCTGAGATTCAATCCAAACGTGGCGCGGTATCGCCGGGTGATTGGTCAGTTATCTCCTTCCAACACAATCTCACACTGATCATCAGTATCGATATCGTTCCCCCTGATCACATAAAGTTGATGGATCTCAGCATCGGCCTCGAACAAAAACACAACGTACCTCTCCACTTATTTCGACTCCCTGTCACCAGTGCAAGAAAGTGACCCGATCAGGAATCCGCCCTTCGTTGCCTGCGCACTTAAACCGCGCTGGTGCGGATCTGATGGACGACCACATGAGTAGAGCACTCTTGATCAAGCGACCACTCAAATAGGTACACTTACCACGGCCTTGGGATCCCTCCGTGTGCGCCGCTTCCCAGATGCTCACATGTATACATGTTAGGGGGAACCTCCTGAAGCAAGGCCTTCCCACGTTGAGGACCGAAATGCCGGTCGTTCGACGACGCCATGGCAAAATTAGGCATAAACACGGGTAGGAAGGCGTCCAGATACCGTGCAAACTCTCACGCAGCTCCACGTCCGAGCAATCCTATCGTGAATAAGTAGTAATCAATGGCGTGCGGCAGACTGACAACCGGAATAGTCATGATCTGTATACATCACATACCTTGGTGGATGAACAAGGTGAATGTTGAGATAGTCGGAGACAATAGGCTATACTGAGTGGCCTGCGAGCACGATACTTACACCTGACCAACCCTGCCCAGAGTCTTTTCACAAAAACTGTCAAGGCTGGCAAACAGAATCTTCCATCGACTTCCGATTCGGATGTCACTTGCAAGAGAAGAACGGACCTACGTTCACACAGACACACCCCTGGCAGCCCCTTGCAAACCTTGGGAGGTGCATCATATCATATGCATGATGGAAATCTAAGTATAAGTATGTACACGTACGTGTATGCTTTTCAGCTCTCAGGCCACGCCACCGCCGTGAACTTTGAAGCCGGGAAGGCTATCTTCGCATCAACGGGCCGACATCCGAAGGGAACAAGAGCTCCTAAGTCCTTGAATGTCGTGGGGGTGAAGGGGAGCGACGAGCGTCATTCGTCATGGTACAGAGCCCGAACTGAGATGGAGGACGCACCTGATGCACAGCCTAGGCGTTAGTTCCCTTAGCAAAGCGTTCCCATCCCCCGACACCTGCCAGACCACAGTAAGTGATCATGATGTCTTTGGAAGATGGCTCACACGAACCCCCAGGAGGGAACTGAACGGTATATCTTCGCGTAGGCCACGAGGTGACGGTGTACACGGAGTGCCCGGGCGTAGTACACTCACGTCGAGCTGCATTTAAATCCCAGCGTCAGCGTCGATGCTGACGGGCCGTCAAAGATGGTTGTTTACCTTGTTTCAACATTCGGGTTGTTCCCAGTAGAATCATGATCGATGGGTATCAACCTTTGAACAGATCAGCATGAGAGGAATGAAAGCATATCGAGCACACGACACGATGCCCACGGAGGGACCCATGTGTAGATGTATGTATGTTGAATTGGCAAACCTCGGGTCAGAAACTTGATGAAGATGACGTGCGAGCGCTGTGCTAGTACTTATTAGTTATTACTCGTAACGTAGAGGTCATAGCAGTTAATCTTAAATGAGGTCGGAGGTGGAGCGAGCTGGGGCAATTGCAGCCACAGAGCCGATGCACCCACCCCGCCCGCAGGGTGCCCAGGCTGTCATCAATACCCACTTTATCACTCGAATTGGAACCTGAGGGGCATCATGGGACGACGTCCCGACATCCTTCTGTCAAAGAAAACCACCCTCACATGTTGAACCGCACTCTTGACTTCCTCGACCATGCAAAGGTCGACCCTCCCACATCTGTCCAAAAAAGCGTATATGAGGAAGGCACTCCATTGGACCGGACCGGGTCGAGACGTGAGAGAAGCAAGGGTCCTGCTCTCCGTCTCGGACCACAAAAATAATCAAACTCTGAAGGAGATGCGATCCGACATGCTTGAGAAAATTACTATATCCGGCTCTAGTCTCTCACACCTAAGTTAATTAAAGTAGATCTGACGCCGCCGCAGTCCCAACAAAATTTCCCATACGCTCCTGGTCAATTCCGGATCTCTTTCGCTTGGGTAAAGTACACCTTTCGAGTTCGTGCCGGACCAGTCACAACCTGAAACCGAGGAGAAAGAAAAAGGGGAAAGCGGTATGGTGTGCGGTAGCAGCATGCAGTCCGTATCGGCACTGGCAACCATTGAAGTAATCAATTCCTGGTGTGGATACGCCGATACGGAATGGCTATACAATGGGTACGCAATCAGAAAAAAGGGGTTGGTTGTGGTGCTTTTCTTTACTCCAAGAGAACTCCAAGAAAATATTTCGTATTGAACAAGAAAACCCACTCAGCTGGGGCGCCTGCTCCATAGCTATTGGATGCAGTAGTTACAAGAAGGGTGTAAAGCGGGGAAGAATGTAGTGCATTATCTGAAGGCGAAGATAAGTGTATGGATAGATGTACAGATGCGGTTTCGAATTAGTACAAGGCAGCACGCGGCGTAGAGGTAAAGTTTCGTGATGGTGAGAGTCCGTATCCCATGCTGGTGGTGTGAATGACAGTTCGTGGTTCATGAGAAAACGTCGCAAGAAGCGGAGCGCCGAGGTATGAATGTGTGCGAAGAACGTGACAAAGAAACAGGAGAATGCCGTGTGACTGTGTGGGACTGGGGGCGATGGGAAAAAAAAGGTCTTCGGTCCGTTTCATGGAACCTCCGAGGTTTTTTTTAGATGTTTCCGATTCACTCGAAGGCGTACTCCACGGCTACGAAACACGCTTCGTTGGCTTGCGCGTCACGTCCATGCTGCCGCAGGTCATGTCTTGTGGGAAAACAGGCGTCGCACGCCGGACAAGGATGCACGTCAAGTGAGATGTCGCTTGCACTGCCCTGGGAAGCCTGTGAGCGTGACCGCTTGGACGTATGTGACCGCTAATTTATTTAACCCAAAGCAGTCAGTAACAAGCGAGTGCGGGGTAAAATGCATCACTTACGGAATCGGCGTCATCCTCGATGTCTAATTTTCGTTTGAGTGAAGATGGCGATGATGACGGGTCTGGAAGGAAGGAATGGAAGGGGTCGAGTCAGGGTGGGAAGTCAAAGGGCGCTGTGGGAGACGTACCGGCAAATGCTGTACCGAAGTCATTGGCAAAGTTTTCACGCCAAGCAAGGATGCGCTTTGTGCTCGAGTAGGAATCCGAGGCCAGCTCGATGCGAGGGGAGTCACCGTCGCAGGGTGGTATGGGTGCCGAGTCGAAGTGCTCAGGGGGAACATCTGAGGAACAATAAGAGGTGGCAGCCTCGTCCTCTTGGGCGCTGTCGTCATCGTGGTCTCCCGAGGAGGAAGAGCAGCTTGAGGAGTGGGCAGACTCGTGGATGACGGAAGCGATGTTGCGTGGTGGTGGAGCGGTGCACTCAACGAGCTCGATGATCTGGACGGTGTGCTGTTGACGGTAATAGACATGGGCGGGAGAGAACTTGGAGTGGTTGTTGTTGAAGGAGACGGAAGAGAGGGAGAGAGCGGGGGAGACCAGCATTCCGAGGGTGGGTGGCGAAGAGTGGGAAGGTGGAAAGGAGTTGGTTATATAGGGCACGCGAATGACATGACGCTGGGACGAAGAGTGTACTTAAATCAGGATCGATCAGATCCAGATTCCTTTCCGACATCTGTGGCAACAACTTTCCCATGGCGTTAACCCATACACGTCAACTCCGGTCGTCCCTCTTATCTGCCCATCTCCATATGTCTGGGTTATACACCGCACAATCAAAAACAAAAAAAAAACATATCAATCCCAGCTCCTACTCCGACAACACCGCTGCCGACGTCACGGGCGCATCGGCGCCAACCAAGCCTCAGCTGCCTCAAACTGATCCACCAGCTCCCGCATCACAGCCCCCTCTGAATGAAGCTGCCTCATCGCCGTGAGTGTCTGTAAAAACAGCCGTGAATCGCATCATTCCCCTTTCTGTGGAAGCTCATAGATGCTTACCACGTCCCAAAACCTGAAACCACGCTCAACCTCGAGCTTCGGCGATTTCACACCGGTAAAGGTTTCTTCACAAATTTCCAGCGCCATCGCTTTCGCCTCCTTCACCCCTTCCGCATTGGCGTCCAGCACCCGCGTCCGCCCGTTGATGTGCGTCAGAGCGTCAAGATACACCTTGGCCAACACCCCGAACCCAGTGTTCACCTCTGTCTGGAAAGGCAGTGAGAGAGTGATATCCAGATAATCATCCCGTGAACGGCGGGCATCGGTCCGGAGCAGCATATTAAGCGATGTGACCTCCAGAAGCGTGCGCAGTGCACGTGTGAGAGAGCGCACAAATGAGTTGAATACTAAAAGTTCCCTTGACAGCGGGGCCGACCACGGCTGGGGCTATACAAAAATCGTATAAGGGTAAATAAAACAGCTAGGGCTATATTGAGTTGCCAGACTCGCCTTGAAATTCAACGGGATAATGCTGAGTACCCGCATTACTAAAAGCATACATGCTTTCTCATCATCTGTGTGCCACAGAGAATTATCGGTCATTTGATGATGCATCACCGTGAGAACAACTTTCTCACCTGTACCAAAACTCGGACCCCCACTAAAAGCCCGCCCAGACCATAAATGCCCGTGCATCACCCCTGCCCTGACCAACTCCAGGAACAGATAGAGTGGATCTTGGAATTTATCGTTGAGACGAGCCTGTTTGATCGCAACATACATCGCCCTTGCCAAGGGGGAATGGATATGTGTATTCAACAGGAACCTGACAAGCATTCCCATTGTCATCAAACACCACAGAATCGGAGAAAAGAATATGACCGACGCACCCACGTAGCTCGAGGAACCTCCAAATGACATTAGCCACAACCTCATCCTTCTTGTCGAGAGGCTGGGCGGGGTTAGCCTTGTGCTTGGTGCGTGCCGCGTACCTTTCCGAGGCTGTGGCTCCCAAACACAGAGCGAAATCGATGGTCGACGACTGTCCAAATACGTCAGCAAATTTACATGGGTGGGAAACACATTGACATACATTTTGCCTCCTCAATTCCTCCTCCACGATGGAATACGGCACATGCCAGCCCGATACCCTTTCGGCCAATTGCGCCGTCTGAGTCGAGTTGTGCTGGATCGCCTTCTGGGCATGTGGAGAGGGTGCCTCGAACCAGAAATAACCATGCACTTTTCGGGTGGCCCAAAAGGAATGCGAGACGCTGCTGATGAGAGCAAGCGCCGTCGCGCGTGGACCGGTTTGCCCGTCGGTGATGACCTCCTTGACGAACCGCTTGTATTCCGTAGTCTCGCCATTGTCCAAAGGCGGGTTCTCTACGATTTGGCCGGACGTAAGCCAGACGAGGGCCTGCGGAGCAAGCAGTCCACGAGAAAGGTAGAAGTAGATTTCGTCCGGCAGACGGTTGGTGAAGATTTCGTGGAGGTCTGCCGGAATGTCGTTCGCCCCGGGGTGTGGGTGGTGGCCAGACCCATGTGGGTTAGGTGTGTTCAGGGCAAGTGGGAGTGGTACGACTGTTCCTTCGGATGAAAGAATGAGGGAATATTTGATCATGGAGCGGGTGCGTGCGTAGTGGTCCGAGTATTGGTTCATTTTGACAGTCGGATGGTCGCTGAAGGCGCATACGGCTGCGTGGCCTGATTTGTAATACCTGACCATGTCGACGGTGGCCTTGAGAGCCTGTTCATGCACCGTGGGAGGGAACGGCGACGAATGGTCGAACCCAACAAGGATTCCAATGTCAAGGAACTGGTCTTCGGTCACACCAAGCTCGGGCAAGAACGTTCGCTTTGAAGTGAACGTGAATGAAGGTGCAGCAGAGACGAGGTCAAGTGCCGTGATAAGTTTATCCACACCTGGATAGAGCAATGTATCCGTTGGACCATAGATGGCATGAATAAACGCCTTCTGGTGGCGCTGCAGGTAGATCAACTAGGCAAAAAAAAATTCAGTCAGTTCGACGCCAAAACCGAACAAAACGGAACGCACTTGAGCCCACGCCACATATGGAGCAATAATGAACTCCACGTTCCTATGCCTAAAAATCCGCAAGATCATCCTCCATAGATCCCACTGCGCGAAACTGCTTCGCCCCTCAAACAATTTTGTGGCTGCTTCCTCCTGGCCGGCCTCGTACTTTGCCCACGCCTGGTTCCTGTCTCTGCACGCCTCGTTGTACTCCTGGTGGTTGATGGACTTCCAGCGTTTATTCGGAACGAGACCAGGGAACACAAAGACGGGTTTTATACGCAGCTTCTCTAGCGCACGCAGGTCGGATTCAAAGCGCTGGGTGAGCGCTAAAGGCAAACCGCCCGTCGCAGCTAGCAAAGGCTCTCGAGACGGCGGGTTATCCGTAAGCTGGGAGAGGTAGTAGGAGGCATCTATCCCCAGACGCGAATCCGACAGCACAGAAAGAGGGAGGGTCTGCAAGTGCTTCCGTTCCACAAGGTAATCTAGGGAATGGTAACCATCAGAATGTTTCTTTAGAGACTTTTTTTCGCCCTTGTTGGGTTGGATAAATAAGAGCGCTCTGGACTAATGCTCACTTTCAAGGTGCTTGATAGGCATTTGGGATCAAGTGGTCGTTGTGCTGGACGTCGAGCTCGGCCGTGGATGTTGTTGCCAACACTACCAAGCAACACAAATTATATTACGTAATACGTAATAGAACCTTCGAGTTTCCCACTGTGTCCGCTGAGCGCTTAAGCGCTCAATCCTCACTCGCAACAACTCCAGCAAAGCCTACGCCGCATAACTTGGCACTTAAACTTATAGAAAACCCTGGTCCAAATAAACGCTTTTTGGGTTATCCAGTTCTCCATTTAATGTTCGGCGATGGGCTTACATTAAATCTGAAGAATGACGTGGGTCTCGAATCTCTGAGCCAATACGCACCACAAACCCTTTGGCATAAGCTCGACCGTTCAGGATTTCGGCTTTAGAACGTCACATGGTCCAGTCATGGAGCATGCGTGACACCGGACTCTGCTCCCTACGCGAAATCATCCCGCCAAAGGCCGATGTGTACTCCTCTGCTCAACATGAGGACGCCACACCAACGGGTGCCTTGGTAAGACTACCCCTCCCGGTGGCTGTGGTCAATGATCCCATGAGTCTCTGACTCCATTGGTGTGGTTACCTGGATCTCGGCGGTCGGGGTTTGCATAATGGGTATCTTGTCATGGAGTTCATCTCGCAAGTATCTCAGATTAATGCGATTGTATATACTTACCCCTTGTCAGCTCACTTTCATTGTGCTACGCCATTTCCTTCTTAGGGTCGGAAGAAGGATTCCAGTTCGGTGGCATGAGCTTGATCTCCCTGCACAACAAAATGAAAAGCAAAAATAACAAATGACATCTATCCATGTGGACTTGATAGATCTGCCTTCTATCCATCACTTTGCGACCTAGTGATTTCACAATTCAGCTGTCTGGGCGTACCGTTGTATTCATGTTCGTCATCGATCTGCCATAGTCCAACCAAATTTCACTCCCTGCGCCAGGAATCCCTTATTGCGGGAACCGCAGCACGTTTCCCAGCTTTAGTTGCAACATGATCGTACCTACTGATTCACAACGTTATCGTTCGTTATCGTTTTCGCTAAAAGATCCTGAACAGAACCCTGGAATGGACCCCGATCGCGTAAGCTTATAGTATTCAGCGGTGGGGACTTGGTAAGTAATATTTGTCATGCTCCCTAAATTAAACGTTAACTTGCTCTATTTCCCGTTGTGTGCTCAGGTAGCTCAGTGTTTTCGCTTCCCATTCCCATGTCTGCCAATAAAAATATCGGGCAACATGTGATGTAAGATATATAGTTGCCGATAGATTTGTGGTCTCCCTACAGATTTCCCCCGCCTCTTCCTTCAATCGGAGAGTCACAATCTGGGTGACTGCGTCCAAAAACGGAGAGATATCAATTGGTCGCGAACGTAGATTGAAATGTCTCCTCACCCTGTGAATATAGTGTGGATAAGCCCGAATACTCATTCACTGGGCCACAATCATGCCAAGATTGTTCTCTGGATAACGCGCACGCTCGCCGGTAGTGACAGGTGTGCGACCAAGGCAAGTATCGACCACACCAACAAGTAGATATGAAGGTCGGATGCCTCGAACAATTCGTAAAATGTGGATCATTTTGTTAACAACCTCAGTCACATTACAGATCTCACCTGTCAAGCAGCCGGGTCGTAAGTACTAGCAAGTTTCCTGCAGTACTCTGGGTGTGAATCATGATTGCGTCGTTGGATGAATTCTGAACAGCCCAGACCTTGTAATCGACCGATCTCTAGGAGAGCGTGTTACTCCGGGCAGAACATTATAAGGCCCAAGATTCAGCCAGGGGAGAGATACCACAAAGATCATGGGAAGGTTGTGTCCAAGATTAGACGCAATCATAGTGCAATCATTCTGTTGAATCCGTGGACTTGGCGGGAAAGTTCGCCCAGACTCCACAAATCATGACGACGTAAGAGAACTAAGAGTCTGAGGTTACCATGAATAAATATGTTGAAGGCTGGATCACGGACACCCTGGAATCCGACACCGGGGATCGCACTTTCGAATTGGTTTGTGGCACTAGCCTGAGTGTTCCGCAGCATGCCTGGCAGCATGGGAAGAATTTCTCGCCTATGACTTGAAAGCTTTGACATCTACTGTACGGTATACAGAAGATCGTGGGCGTTCTTCAATGGACAAACTTGCATTATTAATGAATTGTATGGAAGCGCATGAACCGTGACCTTGGCGGAAACCTCGTGACCCAGGAACCGTTCCTACTTGGACTAACGGCAGTAGATTGGCGTTAAGATAGTATGTACTTACTCACCGGGTTTACGGCATCGCATCGACAGTCCAAAAATAAACATGAGCTCTGAGAGTTAGGTAGATCAACCTCTCGGCACCTGATCCTGCCTTCCGATGCCCGAAGAGCGATGTAGTAAGGTCCGATGAGCAACTTGAAGCTGGAGAGAGTTCTTGTGGAACACGGTCCATAATTTTTGTGTCAACTTTAAAGGGTCCACGATTTTCTGTGGATGTCAGAGCTTTCAGAGCAGGTAAGGGTCAAGGTCGAAGGATCGAATATGTGGCAAACTGGAAGGCTCAAAGACAATTTGCTCGTCACGGTGTTACAGATTCAATTCAATTACTAGTACTCACAATGTTAATCGCCAGTGGAAACGGAACATTGGAAGATCGGATGACATACGCTACAGCGTTTTCGTCTTTTCTAATATTCACCCAAAATCCTACTACCACGGCCTGCCTAGCTCAATTGGTCAGAGCGTCAGACTTTTACGAACATTAGCTGCGTCGATCGTATCTGAAGGCTGCGAGTTCGACCCTCGCGGTGGGCTGTAGGGATAGGGAGCATTTCGGTTTTTTATTCGGGAAGAGATGAACCCATGTGTTGTTCCTCAGACTAGCATAAGATATGTACCTATGATCGCGCAGGCCGTTACGTGAGGGAGGGATTCACGGTGAACGAATCACTATCAGCATGGTCCTTGGGCCTTGGACGTTGGACTTTAATCCACGAGCATCAAGTAAGGACAGCTGGATTAAACAGCTAAGACGGTGGCTTATCGAATGAACTCTAACCTCGTGGCAAGTGGTAGTGAGAAAATACGAAAATAATCTGGGGGATGGACCTAATTAATGTTTTTATGGAAAAGACCCGAATTTGAGATAGTCAAGGAATCGCCAAGTCTTTTCAACCAGACGGTGCAAGCGAATACAAAGAGCAACGCCACGCCATTTGATGGTTGAGAAGCTCCACGACGCTAGAGCAGCCCAAGAACAGAATAATCTGGGGGAAGCGTCAGGAGGAATTCACGACCGCGAATGTGACTTAATTCAGAGATCCCGAACCGTACGGAGTCCCCACGCCCTAACCTGCATGGAAGAAGGGATCGCATCGTTGGTAGCACGCTGTATCGTACCAGATGCGAAACCAAGTTCAGGCATTGACCTTCAAGGACCTGCTATACACAGCCCTGGGTCACCTGGCGCGGAATAGTGATAACCCGCTCGCGCGATATCGCAAGAAATGGCCTAATCTCCTTCGCTACCTGAGGGAGGGCAGGTGGGAAAGACGCCCAGTTCTACGAAATGAAGAAAACACAAAAACAATACCGGCTTTCGGGAAGGTTGGTGATTGGCTTGCCCATCAGTGTTCACGCGAAGAGAAGGCGCTCTGGAAAATTTGGATCTCACGTGTAGACGCGGAGCAAGGAAATAACGAACCGATCAGGCCCGGTGGGAAAGAAGGGTTGTTACCGCAGTACATTGCTGAGTGAATGGCGGACCGTGTAAGTCTGCACCCCTGTCAATGGGGCAAGGGTGTACGGCGGACGTCATTGGGGAGCACTGGGAGTCGTGTGAGTGAGACCCGAAGACGGTCATCGCAATTGTGATCACTATCAGTGCGTAAATCTAACGTACACGCCCTCAGTGGTGATCACCCGGATGCACTTATGCATGCAAGATTGAATGGGATCTTTTCGCCCTCAATTTAATCTCCCGAGTGTGACTGAGTTATAAGTATACCACGCCTCCCACGACAATTCGGTAACTCGGGATGTCTTACGTGCAGAATGAAGTTCCCCTCAGTAGTTTATTTCCGCGCTTGTGATACACAGATGGTGTAATATGCCGCGAGAGAGGGAAGCGTTATCAAGGATTGTCGGACACGCGTGAAAAGGTGTTATACTGCGCGTTCGCGGGGGGATCTATAGCCATACGTACGTATCGCGAGAGCGGGGTCATCGATTAGGTAGATTAGATTGCGATCTGCAACACTTCGTATCAAGAACGATAGCTTGACGTGCTTTCAATATCCAGGTGAGAAACCTGCCGACTCGGATTCCGCTTGCCGGAAGCGCCGAGATGGATAATGTCCGAACATAGGACATGGTCGTACGACGTGTGAGGACTGCCCTGATGAAGCGCCCCGCAAGACATCGAAAGAAGAAGCAGTCTCATTCGGACTGTAAAAGAACGGTCAAAAGACCCAAGAAGTTCAAGTTCAGAGGCCACGGGCTGACCAGTGTTGCCTGAGCAAAGACAGTTTTCCACGTCTGGGGAGTAGTGTACTGGATTGGTCAAAAACTTCGACGGAGCCGCAGGAAAACGATCGACGATCTGTCAGTTTCTGCAGGCCGTTTAAGGTGTAGAGATTGTGCGAAGAGGCCGAAACGTCGGTTTCTGCTGCGGTGGTCGAGGAATGGAATACCAAGGCCGCTTGGATGGTTACCCAGTAAGGAGTGAGTTTCGCAAGACACGAGAGTCGGCCGCGGTAGATCACCTGAGAGAGCCCTAGATCCTTTCGAAAATAAGATGAGAGACAGGGTGACCTGAAGACTGGGATATCCAATGCGACGACCGCAGAACCCATAAGTCAGATCTGGAAATACAAGACGTGAAGATTCTTAGCGTCAAACTAGGTGATAGGCAGCGAACGTGTGCTTGACGGACCCTTTCAAACCAGGGCTCGTTTTTTGGGGGAAGAAGGAAATAGACCTGATTAAGGAGCTAAAGACCTATTAGTATCACAGAAATCTGCCGCAGGAGAATATGAGAAGAATGCATGCTTGGAATGCCACCGCCAGTCACGAGAATTCATGTTGCAGCAGGGAAAGCTGTGGTGTGTACTTGCGAGTTCTGACTTTGAAGAGGTCCTATGTTCATTCAGATGGGGAAGCAATGCCGGCTGGTTCTTTGCCAGGGCTATCTATAGCTTAGAACGCAAGTTACAAGGTGCACGCTGTAACCGTTACCGATGTATGGGGGGTCGACACGTACCACCGCTGGCAGGAGACGTTACAAGACGGACGTGTAGCCTAAACCACAGCCAAACACACGATCAGATTGTGTGATTTTTGGCAGAATATCCATGACGACCGCAGGTGATCAGATTATGGTTATCTATACAGGTATGTGTACAAGTCTGACTTGTAACGTCTCCTACCAGCGGTGTACTATAACCGTCCAAGGTGGGAGTGAGTGTGTGCAGATTGAAATGACAGGATGCTTGATCTTGTTTGACGGACTCCTTCTCAGGGTTTTGCATTTTGGGAGGAAGGAAGCAATAGACCTAATTAAGAAGCCCAAAGGCCTATCAGATAAGGAGCTGGAGAACCAGAACGAACACATAATCAGGATGCCAATGGTCACGAGGATTTGAGGCCGAGGGAAAGATGGGGTGTGTTTAGCATCGTTGCAGGTTCAGGGCGGTTTCGCCTGATCAATATGCCGGTTCTGATTTCGAGAAGGTCCGATATTTATATAGAAGACGCGGTGGATTCTCGGCCAAGTCGGAGGATGGGCGCGCCAAGTGGGCGCTGGCTGTAACTTTTACCGATGCATGCTCTGATGTGCCGCGCGATTATGTGGCAGGCTTGAGCTTTGGAAGAGACGACTCATGGTGATGTCGAGTGGAAATAGGGAACGTTCCTGCATTCTGAAATCCCACAATCGTGTGGTGTGATTGTCATCTTCGTCATCTTCGTCTCCTCCCTGATGGTGGTGGTAACAGTGAAGAATCCTCCGGCCTTACGTGGGTAAGGAAGCTCGTCTGGAAAGATGGCTTCGACGCACGAACCCCAGACCTGGAGGGTATTTTTGAGTTGATGAGAAGCGAAAACTCACACCTCAATTGAGGCCGATTGGTTGGGGTTGATCGGGATTATGATCCTGGTGTTCCATCCGCATAAAGACTCCAGCACTCGACAGAGCAATTTATGTACTGGTGGTGAGAACTCTGTTGATTGAATTTGACCGACAGATCAAAACGTGTCTTCATTTCATATCTTCCAGGCGAGATAGCGATGGGTAGGTAGTGTGCATGTCCAGGAGCTTATAGCTCAGCTCGACCATGGAGGAATCCGCCGTGGTGCGGAGAGTGCGGGGGTGGCGTATGTACGAAAACAGGACCTGCCAAGAAGGGGAGCGCAAAGGGTGTTCCATGGACTCTTGGCAGTTTCTCGCTTGCGAGAGGCAATCCCTGTCTGTTCCGTGTTCACGTGATTTTTCGCAAACATAACGGAAGTCTCACTTCTGAGACGATAGGGGTGAAATGAAGGCCGATGGTGCGAAAACGGACTCGGAGTTGGGGATTTTCCGCCGTATTTCATGGAACAAACTCGAGGCCAGCAGCGGCAGGAGCTTCGGGCGTGTTCGGTAAATGTAGGGACGGGATGAATCGGATCTGACGACCTGTTTGGATACAACTATGCAATGGGGTAATGCATCACTCCTTCGAATTCCCACCCACCAGCGTCTTTTTCAGTCATCCCTCATAACCATCCTGGCCACCACCAAAGAACCACCACCCACCCTCACTAGCACATAATCCGTAGCCGAATGAGCCCGCCGGGGTCTCCGGACGACGATCATCGTCGGTTTGTGTGTGGTCGTGTGCATGCTATGAAACCCTGTCTAAAATCACCACTCCCCCGCCTCTGCGGCGAGAGCGCCGAGAAGCATCTCAAGACTGTCGTCTTTGGCGAAGAGATCGTGGAAGAGGTCCATATTGCCGACGTTTGGGACCGCACACCCACAGAGCCCACCAAGAAACTCTCATATCAGTGGGTTTCTCTTCCTAATTTTTTTTCTCCATGGGACGACTCCTTGTGTCATATGCCCATTGCATTCGCATTGCTCGGTTGATTAATGACACGCACAGGGATTTGCTTGAACTGAAGGAAATCCAGCGGTCTTTGCCGCGCGCCAACCAGCTGGACGACCCCGTCTCGGGCAAACGTGCCTCGCACTTTCTCTCCTCCGTCCCTATTGGGCTGCTGCCGCTCCTCCCTGAAAGCCCCACATCGTCACAAACATCATCGAGGGACACCTCGCCCGTCACATCCCCACCACTGACACCGGCCTTGTTCCCAAATTTACACTGGCTGGCACCGCCACCGCAACAACCTCGGCCTGCCCCGTCAATACCGCGGCCATGGCACCCCCCTTACCTCGCCCACCTCCCGAACAAGCCCCACGTCCAGCGCGAAAAGCCCAAATTTGCATTCCTACCTCTGTTGGATACTCCACCCTCATCTGAATCCTCCTCGCCGTATACCTCAAGCCCTTCATCTCCGGGATCGTCCCCCGAACGGCCGATTGACACCGATGTCGACACAGACTCCTTTCTCGACCCTCCAACGCCACCTCTGACCAACGCCTCCCTAGACAGCAGCCCCAGGTCCCAGCCCTCCTCCGTTGAACCCTCTCCTGAAACAAACTTTCTCCATCTTACACCTCTCGGGATAGATAAGCACGGCATTTGTGTCGTCTCCCTCGGCCCCTCCGACGATCCCGATCCCGACTTTGACCCTCACCACCCCAACACCGACCCGCACATCCCCGATGCCCTCCCAGACGACGTCCTCCCCTCCATCCGCTCCCTCCGTGGAGCAAACAACCACATCGCCCCCATTCGCCCCTCTTCTCTCTTCTTCCCCCCGCCCCGATCAGGCACGACCGCATGGAACGCCTTTCCCCTTTCCAGATCGCGCGACGCCTCCTCATCGCCTAGCCGCTCCACCCCAAAACCTCCACCCACGCGCCGCAGGAACATCATGGTCCTCAACGGCGTCGAGATCGACATTGGCGACGATGACGACGATGATACTGACAACAACCACAATACCGGCAGTGCAGATATGGCTCTCGAGACTCCACGATCCAGCGTGTCGACGCCGTTGGCCTCTCCCCACACCATTCGTGACGAGAGCACGCCGCCTGTGAGGGGGAGGGCTCTCCCTGTGTTGTTGCCTCCGCCATTGTCGTTCCCTTTGTCAGCATTGCCGTCGCCGTCCTCTCCGGTGTACTCTCCGTCTTGTCCGGCTACTGCGAGATGTGCCAGCGAGACGCGTTCGCCTTTGCGGTTTCAGCGGGATAGGCCCGTGACCCCTGCTGCCATCTAATATCTGCTCGAGCATGTGTGTGGTCGGGGACGGATGAAGGGTGGTATGGTTCTGGGGGAGTTGTGGGGGGGCGTGGTAAGGAATGAAAAGAGACAATCTTTTTACGGGCTCACGGTCATCTTGGTTAGGCTTGGCACTCTTCTTTTACCTCCCCCCCATTTCACTCCAGTCCGCTTCCACGGCCCCCTGATGACTTTTATTATTGATCCACTCATCGCTTCCATTCATCATCACAGTCTTCGTACACATCTATAGCTACATACATTAGACACTCTTTATCACTGCACATATATATCCCGAATTCTTCCATCTCCCTGCGTCTTTGTTCTTTGTCTATATTATCCTCTATACAGTACTTATATTCAGTTTCGTGCAACGCTTTCTCCGGCATGGGACTCCCCATTCATGAGAGACGATATTTGAACCAGATAACTCGAGCCTCGTCGGAGTGGATGAAAAATACAAATGGAAAGTGGGATAGCCCACCGTGAGGGTCGAACTCGCAGCCTTCAGATGCCTCGAAATGGATCGTATGAGTCTGACGCTCTCCGATTGAGCCAGTCAGGTGCCTCGCGCGGCTCCCCATCCTAACATGTGTTGCGGTATAATCATCCCGTAAGTATCCAACAAGGTGTGCCTCCTTGTCCTCTCATAACCTGCGGATAAGGATTGGAAACGGGACTTATTATCCTATCCGGTGGGGTACATAAAAGGTCAACCCTATGAACTAGTTCCTTTAATTTGACCTCGATACTTTCGGTCTTTCAAAGGTCGTCTGGTCTCGGTCTCGCCGTGGGGTGCCTGGGATAGGGCGAGGCATATATGTCCGTCCTTGGCCGCCCTCCTTCGCAAGTTCATTAAGACCGATGTCACGCGCTCGTGGAGCAGCCCCAGTAATCAGGGTCTGTTCGGGAACTCCGGGATCGGCCCGTTTCCATCCTGTTGCCCGCTAAAATTGGCGGCAAAGCAGTGTCGCGACTGGCCCTTCAGCACCTTATCAACGTGACGCCGTAGGATATGCCTGGATGGAGAGCGCGGCGTCATTGTTTTGGTGTCCAGCGCAGCTGCTGGGTGTTTCGGAACCATTTTCAGTACTTGGTGTCCTTGTTTTCTCCCTCTTCCACGGCCCCGTTGAACAGTCTACGTATCCAGGATCCTCCAACGGCGGACTGCGTTCCGTGACCCTCCCCATGGCCTATGAATTTACACGGCATACAATCCACGTCGTGATCGTCGCCAGAGACGTCTTCGACAGTAGTATGACGAAGTGGCAGATGACCGCAATGGCGCGCTCGACCCTTGTGAACGAAGACATGGAAATTCGCGGCGCTTGTGCTCAGCGCATTTGTTGTGGCAAGGCTTGGTATCGTTTTCACAGAGGCGGCGGAATTGTGGAGCATCATTGCGGCATTAGAGGCGTTTCCGTTCGAAGGGAGACCTAGATATTTCGGATGGGCCTCTGAGTGCAGCCTCGGAACCATCATGTGTTAATTGGCTACAGCTTGGCGCATTTTCTGTATTTGTTTCAACGGATTAAAGACGTCTTTTTCGAAGGGAGACCTGGAGGGAGGTCTGATTGCGGCACCCCTGAGCGATTCGGTTGTAAGAACATGAAGAGGGCGGAAGTACTGGATGTCAAGTCCATCAGTTTCTTCCTTGGTGGTGGCCGACAGCCCAGCTGCGGAGGTCTTGTATGGATGCAGACGAGTCGACTATAAGATCCATCTCCATGACTGAGTTTTCCGGACGATGTCATTGATTCTTGCCGAAATTTGTAGGGTGAACCTGGAAAATTCGTCTGTATGATCGAAAATAGCCAGGCGGGAACACACTTGATGTACTCCTCGCATTTTGTTATGAAACCTGAAGAGGAGACATGCTCGTCCGTATGCTCGATGAGGGACTATCCCTAATCGCAACGATGTTCGATACAAGACTTTCAGCAAGGTCGTGAAAGTCGTCTCGGTTCTTGTTGGTGGACTATGATGACGACGATTAACTGCTGATAGCACGGATGAGCGATCACTCAGCTGGATTATCTCGAGGATCTGCACCGCGATTTCTGCGACAGCCCCGAGGAAAGGGAACGGGGCTAACCCACAGGCGATCCTCCCCCATATTGAGCGTGAATCACTGCTGATCTCGAGGTGTGGAATCGATTTGAAGGTGCGGACCACTCAGAGTCCCGTTCATCTATTGATGCATGGGTCATTAAAGATCAACCAAGTATGTTGGCGAGACGGCGGAGCTGGGCGGTTGCCGACGTCGTTTATCATATATAGGTACATCACGATCGGCCCTTCCTGCCAGTGGTTGGAGAAATTCAATATCCTGCTTTTTGTCAGACTCACAAGTACTAAAGTGCAATTCGTGTCTCGTTATAGGCTATATCATCTTGAAGTCGAGCGGTGGTTCCGGCTTCTTCCGGTCCTGATACGGTCATTCCGGTAAACCGAATAAGCGGTTGTGGCCAGCGTTGCTAGGCGAGGGACGGCTCAAACCACGATTCGAATCAAGCGGAAAGCGCGGTCCTCGGAACGCTCAGGATGGCGTTACCTTCGCCCCCGTTGTCGCTGTCCCACATAAAGACCCCTTGGCTTTTGCAGTCACACTAACCCTGGAAACTTGACGGCAATGAAGATCGAAAACCGCACATTCATCATCTCGGGCGGGTGAGTTCTTTCGTCAAAGCCTTCTAGCCCTCACGACGCTGATCGCCGTGACAGTTCTTCCGGACTAGGCTTGGCCACTGCGAGAAACCTCATCGCATCCAAAGCATATGTCTCCATTCTCGACCTTTCCGCGCCACCGGAAACTGCGTTCCCGGAAACCTGGCAGAAGGACAGGATCCTTTTTGTCAAAATGAACATCACAAAGACGGAGGACGTGCAGAACGGGGTGAACCGCACCGTAGAGTGGACGAAGGCGACTGGGGCGGCTTTGGGTGGTGTGATTAACTGTGCTGGGATCGGGAAGAACGAGCTCGTGAGTCGATGCATCTCTCCGTAGATACCCGATGAATGACCCCACCAAGATCATAGATCGGAAAGGTAAGATATCAGACCTCGACATCTGGAACCTCACCCACGCCGTCAACGTGACGGGGACATACAACCTCACGCGGCTGGCGGTCGAACATCTCGTGCATGTCAAGCCAGAGGAAACGCAGGACGGCGAGCGAGGCGTCATTATCATGATTTCCAGCCAAGCTGCAGTGAGTATTGTCCACCCCTCTTCTTCACTTTTAAACTCAATAACTAACAAACCAACCACCCTACAGTTCGATGGTCAGTCGAGTCAAGTTGCCTACGCTGCAAGCAAAGGCGCCATCCGCTCCATGACGCGCCCGATGGCCCGCGCCTTGTCACGACACAACATCCGCGTCGTCACCCTCGCTCCTGGACCTTTCGCGACCCCCATGTTGGCGCAGCTGCCGGACGAAGTGCGGGCAAGGTGGCAGAAGGGAGCAATGTTGTACCCCAGGCGGTTTGGGCTCCCTGAAGAGTTTGCAGAGACAGTCAAGTGGGTGTTGGAATGTGCGTTTATTAATGGGGAGGCGCTGCGGATGACGGCCGGTGGGAGGGCTTCGGCTGTTTTGTGAGGTACATTGGTGACGGATGGATGTGGAGGTGGATTTGGAATGTTCTTACCCATTGGTCTTGGGAATGAATGTCACTTCACACGATAGGATCCGCAAAAGTGGAAATACCCTTTGATAACGCTCCATGATCTCTGCATGACAGAATTGCTCAAGGAGCTATGCAGTTCATTGCTCGTTGGATGAGTGCGTCAGCCTGGTACTGGTGATATGCCAATGGAGTGCTGCAAAAATGTTGAGTCGTGCGTTACGCATGAGTAACCTCAAACATAGAGATCTGGCGAATTTGTAGAAAGAGATCCGCCGAAGAAAGAGTTGGGCAATGAGTATTATGTCTGTCTTTTGGAACATAGTGACTGTGTTACTGTGAGCCGTCCCCCCGTATCACCCACGTCATCTTTGCAATAAGCGGAGACGATGTATACCACAAAATCCTTCCCCTATCTACGATCTCGGACTTGCATAGCGCATGTAGAATTGACTCGCATGGGAGCTTTGTCGAAGAGCTGTATAGGCAGCCGTGGCGGCCTCTTCATTTTTGAAGTTGATAAAACCCTGTCCCGTGTATTCTTTTGTCTGCTGATCCCTCACTAAATCCAAAAGAATGAGCAAAGGGACGATAGGACTGTCATGAACACTCACAGAACAGAGTTTTAACGATGTCATCCTTGAAGGGTTCCAATACTTCGCTGAGGACGTCCGGATGACCATTTCGTCCAAAGAACAATTGGTTAGACGGGGTAGGTGGCGCTCTGCTGTTTGTCTGTGCGCGGCTGGGTGGAGCGTAACCAATCCGGACAGGTTCTCCTGCTACGAGTATAGGTTCTTCTTGCGCGGATTCATAGGTCGTCACGGCGTCATCCATGTCCCTGAACTGGACATGAGCATATTTGACTTTGTAGAACTCTCTGCCTTTCGGGCCTGGACAATTTGGGGGTGTCAAGAAACCACGAAGGAGATATGGGAAAAAAAGGTGGGTCGGCATTACCTACTGTGACTCGGGCAATGTCCCCAAAGTTGTTGAAAATCTCTAGGACAACCTCTTCCGTGGCGTTGGCAGGAAGCCCACCGACGAAAATGGTGGAACTCGGAGGGTGAGGTTCCATCTGACGAGCTTTGCGAGGCCTCGTATACTGAGAGTCATGTTGCGTAGACTCCCCGTCGAAGCACAGACGTCTTGACGTGGAGAACAGCCGTGAGGCGACCACATTTTGATGTACCAAAGGACGAAATGCAGAGAGGGCGCTACGAGCTCTGCAAGGCGTCAGAGCGAGCCTTGCTTGCGTCCGGAGGGCATTCGTGAACGACATGGAGGGTGGAAGAAAAAGTCGGTGAGGTGGCAGTGCCACCCGAAAAGGAAGGCTCTTTGCCGTCCCCGCGATTTTGCGTATGGGTGAAGACGATCATAAATATATCATGTATGGGTTCCCCCGAATTCTACAAGTCGGTGTGCAGATTATATATACCCTTGCCTATCATTGAGAGCGCGAGATTCAGAGTCTGCTGCACTTAGAATGACGAGAAGCAAGTCATCCTTTGCAAGGCCAGCGACTGGACAGTGGAGAGAACAAGATAAGATATCAAATGAGGGGAGGGCGAAATTATGATTAGGTGTAGTATTCTGACAAAATGGCACTCATACCGATGCATAATTCCCATGACCCAGTCAATGAGAATATTTCTGCATCGAGACATCGTTTACTTTGCATAAGGAGTCACGTCCGCTCAGGCAGCGTGACGACTATGGGCAGCAGTTGTTCATATTAGCCAGATTGAATTGCAGAGGTCATAAAAAACCTACATGTACCTACGACCTCGGCTGTGCATAATTTATGAGAAAGCGCTTCTCATGCCCAGCCTCTTGAAGAGCCCTGTAGGCAGCCGTAGCAGCCTTGACATCCGTGAAGTTGAAGAACGCCTGGCCGGTCGGTTCCTTCGTGCTTCTAACCCGCACTATACCATGATCCATCAGAAGGTGGGCTCGAGGTTCGAGAAACTCATGAAAACTCACGGATATTAGCGCCAACGATGTCGGACTTGAAGGGTTCCAAGATATCATGGATCTCCTCCGGGAAAGCATCGCGGCCGAAGAACAGTCGGGCGGTGGGTGTATTCTGTTTTATCGTGTCCCACTTCGGAAAAGCGAAGTTGACCCGAAGTGGTTCACCGGCCACAGTTATAGGTTCCTCCTCGGCCGACTGGTGTGCTGCCACAGCGTCTTCGACCTGCCTGAACTGAACATGCGCGTACTTGGCTTGCCAGCAATCCGCGTCTTTTGGTCCTATATCATTCCCAGTTGGTCACTACCCTGCTAAGATAGGGCATAGGCGGAGTACCCCTTGGTCATTGAGTACTCACCGATAGCAATTCTGCGGACATCCCCAAAATGCCTGAATATCTCCCGGACTTGATCCTCCGTCGTCCGAGCAGGAAGACCAGCGACGTAAAGGGTGTTGCTCTGAGTAAAAATTTTGCGTTGAAGACGAGCTTCATTTGCGTCGACAGATGTGGCAGATTCGGAGTCGACGCGTAGATGTCTCGACGTCGAGAACACCCGAGAACTGGAAACACGTTGAAGGAAGGAAGTCCTGAGCACACAGAGTGCTGGACGTGTCGTGCAGGTGGGAAGAGCTAGCTTTGCCTGGGTACGGAGGGCATTAGCGATCGACATGGTTGTCGGAGTGGTGCTGTGCTGTAGAAATACTCAATTAGGAAGGCGGATTGAGGCATTACACAAAAAATGCAAAATCTTCCTTTCGCCTTTCATTCACATTCCTATCGACGAAAATTCAGTTACTACTTATTCATTATCCACCCTGCTCGGTTTACACATGTGAAAAACGATGAGACTGAAATCGGCATCACAAAAGCTCTAGATCTCTAGGTATAGCCAGAGGGAAGAGTAAAAAGAATGTTTGAGTGACATGGTACTCATCCTGGCGAAGAATGCGACATTTAATGATAGTATCCGTCGCGATGTGATGCCTGTGTCGGTAGCCACTGTGGCGGCTATGGCCTCCATATCCTTTCCTGTCATGGTAGTCTCCGTAGCGATATCTGCCGTATCCATAGCCGCCGTAACGAGGGAATGACTTGAGAAGGTGGAGAAATGAGGCATCCTGGATGTAGCTATAAGAATCATTCTGGTCTGAATCAGTAATACTTTTCATCATCGTTAAAGTTGTTGTCATTGTAATTGTCGTCGTCGTCACGATCAGACTTGTTGATAATGGTGGTTGTGGCGATGGAGGCACCAGGTTGTATTATTGGCTGCAAGCGGGGTGTAGGTAAACCAGGTGCAGGCAAATCAGGGGGAGGCAAAACAGGTGTAGGGAATGTAGGCGGGTGGAGGGAAAATAGGTGGAGGTAAGCCACAGAACACTGGACCCAATGGTGGATAAGGCCCGATGAACGGCAGCGCGCCGACAGAGATGAGGTCGGAAAGGCGGAGAGGAAGTAGAGGGATCCTCTCATGACTTACTGGAAGAGCCACATCCTCTGCTCTTTGACATCGGGCGTGGGTGATGGGTTTGGTGAGGCAAAAACATGGCCACAATTATGCGCAAGGATCCCTCTTTCTGCGCACGGGAGCGACTCGCATATGAAAGTTTCATAACTCCTCTTCACGTAGTCGTCGTTGATGAGGAGACGTTGAGCCAGAACGAGCTACATACCACTACATTCGCGCTCCTGGACTATTCGAAATGTGAAGCGAGCCTACCGAGAGTACCGCAAAGCGCAAGACGGCAATATGCGTCGTTATCGAATTTCCACTTACCGTACTAACGTAGTTTTCCCTTCACCTGAATTTTTACCGTCGACGTGAGTTTTAGGAATCTTGTCGTTGATATGGTCGAGGATCGGGATTGCTCCTTCAATTAAGTTCTTCCGTTTGCCTTCTCGCCGGCGACGCGTCCGGGTATGTTCGCCGAGGAGCTGGCGTTCGGCTGCAAGTTGAGTTTTGGGGTTGCATGAGTGGCGGATTGCTGCTCATCCTACTAGGCCTTACATAAGACCATCTGCTACAACCGGTGCAATTACGAGTTCAGCTGGGTTCTAGTCAAAGATGGCTCGATATAGGGCTTCTTATCGATTATCTTTCTCAGAAGCATACCGTGGACATCAAGATTTTCTATCTCCCCCGCGGCACGGACCAATCCAGAGTCATTCGATGCATAGCGGAGGTCTTACACTCGGAAGAATTTGCAGCATACCCTCCTCGACGCCATAACCAAGATAATCACGAAATCAATTTCAAAGTCAAGTTGAACGAGGACCCGCGTGGAGGAGTCGGACACGATGGATCAGGCCTTTTGACGTTGCCAACTTCGGGTCTCGGAAACAAATTTTTGGAATGGGTAAAGCGGAATCCATTGGAGATCGACAAGGGGGAGGTCAAGTTTCTACGCCCTAATCCTGCGCCTCAATGGTTGGCTATGACACTCCAGAAAACACAATATGTTGATCCAGTCGACGAAGTACGTCAGAAAAAGCTGGAAGATTTGGATGATCCCTTCCTAGTAGACGCTATTCAATTCGGACTATTCTACAGACCCAAGTATCCTTCCCCCCATTGGAGCCCCTGGCCTTGCAGGCCATTCCTGTGGAATACAGAAACGACACAAGGGGACGGTTGTCCTTCGAATACGACCATAAACTGATTCGCATAAAGGTGCTCTTAAGTTTCACCGTTCAATGTATGTGTACTGGATCTGATGATTCGTTTAGCTTGGAGATCAAGCAGTCTGGAGGGCGAGAGGACAGAGTATCGCAGTCAGTCTGGCCAGCATCCAAAGAGTCGCCGTAGGTTACGACCCGAAGCCATGTGAGGCTCTGCACCAGCACATCCAGCACGAACTAACCTCATGCAATGTCAGATGTCTGCTTTGAGACTGTGGCACCGCCTGTCTTTGAGGAGTTCGCTTTTCATGAGCGTATCACAGGTGACAAGGAAAAACACAAGAAAAAATTCAAACGACTTGGGTCCCTCGACTCTCGTCATGCAATTGTAGCCCCTTATGCTCAACAATTGCGACTGGTCCTTTACCCAGAACATAGAGACCGGTTCGACCCATCTATCTTTACTCATAACGTCATTGAAGAATTCGTCGAGATGTGCAAAACAGCTAATTTGCCGTCGAGTATGATAATGCAATTTCGGGAGCGATACCAACTTGAAGCCGACTCTTGCGAGTTTTTCTCTCCGAAACGACTACATAAGCTGGCGAAGGAATTCAAGCGTTTACCTTGGCCCGTGGCATTCCAGCTGGAATCGCTACTTCATAATCGTCTTCTTCACGCCGAGGATCTCGAGAAACTGTTATCCCGAGTTCGAACCCTTATTTCCCGAAAGGACCCCGCATACGTTTGCGAGCTTTTGCGAAAGTACTACGGAGAACTCAAAGCCTGTCCTTCATGTGACTGGCGTGAATCACCGCTCGACCACTTTACTCGCTTGGAGCGCCAATTCAAATTCCATCCCCGCCAACCTTCCAACGATAATGCTTCCAAAGGGCATTTTCAGTGCTGCCATGTGACGATTACTCCTACCCGGATGATCTTAGAGGGTCCGTATGCAGTACACAGCAACCGCGTCATCAGAGAATATTCTCAATTCGAAGACTCCTTTTTGCGCGTCGACTTTCGTGACGAGGATAGACTGCAATATAGATGGGCCTGCGATGTCGACGGGACCGATTATCTTGACGACCGCGTCGGGGGAATTTTGAAAAACGGTTTCTAACTCGGTGGACGGCGCTTCGAGTTTCTGGCATATTCAACCTCAGCCTTGCGCGAGCATGCGGTTTGGTTCATGACCCCCTTCCAAAAGGATGGTGTTTGCGTAGACTCAGAGTTTATCCGGGGAAGGGTTGGGGATTTCCGAAGCACAGAACTTATAAGGTGGCCTTCAAAATACGCGGCCAGGCTCGCACAAGCATTCATCTCGACCAAGCCGTCAGTTAAAATTGGTCGCCACCAGTGGGAGCAAGTTTCGGATCTAGGCAGCAAGCCGTACCTCTTTACAGACGGAATTGGTACCATCTCCAAAGCTCTAGGTGATCGCATTTGGGAGAGGTTGGAGGGTCATGAGCCGAATACTGTGCAATCGTCTGTGGTGAGTAGAAGTCACGTGCCCGAGAGTCGTCTTCGGCGTATACTAACCTTATGCACAGTATATGATTCGGTTCTTGGGTTACAAAGGCATAGTCTGCGTGGATGAAGAGCTTGACAATCAATCCAACGGAATCATGATGCAGTTGGGAGATTCCATGAAGAAGTTCGACGTTCTACCAGAGCCTGTGGGAGAAATCGAGATTGCTGAAGTGTATACTAACTAGTAGTAACCCCAGAGCATGCTATTTAAATAGGCGTGTCCCGTTTCGTTGCATATTCTTCCAGGCCGGCTTACATTCTATATTTCCAGGGCCCTTGTGATGATATTGGAGGACCAGGGCGTGAAAATCCAAGCTTTCACGGGCCTTCACAAAAGGGCTGTTGCAGAGGTTTGCACCATCCACGACTCTTGCGAGCGCTTCCGGTCTGTCCTAGATGAACACGGTCTCGGAGTGAAATACAGTTTATCGCATCTCTTGAAACGGATAGAAGAAGACCTTGGAGTAGGTTTGATATCGGCGAACGGCTCTGCAGGTTTCGACACCGCATTTTTGCGCCAAATAAGAGACGTGTCGATGATTCACGTGTTGAGGGATATCAAATTCAATGCACGGATTCTTATTCCGAATAGCTATCATCTAGTCGGCGTGGCAGACGAAGGTCCGACTTACGAGGCTGCCGGTCAAGAAAATGTCTTCACACTCCCAGAAAACCACATCTACGGTTCACGCCTCATTCTTCCTGCCATACATACATTCACTGACCTAGATTTTCTATGCAACCTGTGTGCAGAGGTCTAATGATTCCGAGCCAATCTGGTTGAAGGGGAAATGTACGATTTCTAGAAGCCCTTTCGCACACCCAGGCGATGGTAAGTTTGTTTTGTTCAGATCTTGGATCTCCATCAGTTGAATACCTAACACAGTCCAGTGGGCTTACGCCATCGGTAAACCCCCTGAAGGAAAGTTATGCTTCTTCAGGAATTTGAAAAATGTCGTAGTCTTGCCGTCAGTCGGTATGGTCATCAGTATCGCCTTAAGCTATTTTTTACAACTCGACCTTCCTGTGGACAGGAGCCCGATCATTGGCTTCATGTCTCACTTGGCGGGGATCTGGATGGGTATGCGACTGATTTGTTCTCACCTCGCCGCCTACATTGAGCGCGATTCGTCCTTCAGGGACAAGTTTTATCTCATCTTTGACGGTGAATTATTACCCCCGCAATATAATCCTCCTGCAGAGTATGCCCCTTGCAAACCGATCGACCTTAAGAGAGACAGCAAAGTAGAGGACATATGTGATTTCCTCGTGCAGTACCTTAAATCGGATGTTCTGGTACGTACACCTTACGCTATCGCACCCCTTTGGCTCCACAATGAACCCAATGTTGAAAGGGTCTGCTGTCTGAAAGATTGCTGACTATTGCGGGTACGACTATTTTTCCCAGTCTTACTTCCGCCTTCTAATATACTAGGGTCTGCTTGTAAAGATCTGTCAAATGTCGGTGTGCCATGCAGTCATGACCCATCAGTATTCTTGGTCTGAACATTCTCCAGGAAGGCATGCGTGATGAGAAATGTCTCAAGCTAGCGAAGCTCTGTTCACAGGTTGGTGCCTTTTATCTTCCCACATTGCTCTCTTATACAAGGGGAACTTCTAGGCTGTCGACTACCCCAAGCAAGGAATTCCAGTCGATCTCCATAAAAATCCGTTGCCTAAACCTCTAATCCGACGCAAGCCAGATTGGCATGCGAATGAAGCCATCCCGACCTGCAAGGGGGATTACTACGAATCCAGCCGTGCCCTAGGAGAGATGTACCGCTCGATACCCCTTCGCGACGTCGCAGAACCAGAAATATTTCCCCATGGTGAACCTTCTCAAAATTAGCCGCAGGATCTCGTTTCCGCACGCCTGGAGCTTGCGATTAAGCCTTACATCCACGCTATCCCAGTTGATGGTCCCTGAGACTCGGATGCGGAAATTAACGGGCCTTTCGAAAGATATATTGAGGAGTTGTTGTACATCTGCACCACACACTCTCTCGAACGCTCCCGGCGTCAAAATCTCGGAAGCAGAGGTGGTGGCTGGTACGATCCTTGCCCAATGCCCACAGAGGCAATTTAAGAAGGATCGGGTATACCGAATGGGGCCCCATGTACAGACGCTGATCCAGGATATCAAGCGCGGGTTTGGAGTCGAGCACAGTGATTCGGCCTTGCAGCTTTAGCGGGCATGGAAAGGTTGGCAGCTTAGCCGGAAACGGGGAAACGATTTGGGTGCGAATAGCTTTGGATTAATTGCGCTTGGAATTTTGTTCGAGTGCTTTGACAACGTGAAGGAACTTCAACTCGCGGAGGAAGAGTGAAGATTTTAACGATTAATACGTAGTTGCGTTGGATAGGAGATCGAAGTCAACCCATATCATTTACGGCAAAAAAAACATTGTGGGTCATGCCAGCGAGGATTTCGAGTTTAATTGTGACATAAATTATATTTGAGGGTAAAGACTATGCTGCCTGAGCCTCGGCAACCCTTAGGATGAGAGCGGATTGGTAGGTGACCTAGGTAACGACTCGCGCAGTGGGAGGTAAGTGAAAGAAATGATCTGCTCGTCCAGGTAGATCTCGCCAGAGGAGGTGTCAAGAGTTGAGTGAAAGAGGGCCTTTTTGAACGGACGCACCCACAGGTACCAAAAGACCCCGGTGAGGGCCAAGGTCAAAGCTACATCATGCAGAGACAACTCTCCCAGACATGTGGAAGACATGATCTTGCACAAGGTCGTGGTAGGTCGAGGGGGGTGGTAGTGAAGTTTGACGGGATTGTTTAGAAGATCACAGGCAGAGGGACAGTAGAAATGATGATGAGGGTCAGAAATTAAGAGTAGATGAGGAGGCATGCTGGGCGCTGTGTTGAAGGAGTTTCTGTAGATGGTTGAAGAATACTTTGATAAAGTCAAACTGGCTGAAGTGGCTCATACTATTAACTATCAACCAACGCACCTCCCAATTCTTGATATTTACGAAGTGACCATTCCAGAGCTCAACAATCATCTCAACCATGAGAAAATTCCGTTTGTACGAGCCAAATGTAGGTTGAGCACTGTTCAAAGAAACCTAGAAATACATCATGAGAGCCAAGGAAATACATTTTCTGTTTCCGAATCCATCCAAGTCCGTATATAAGTATCAGTTGTGGGCCTCATCACCATCTGATGGGCGAGAATAATCAGGGGCCAGTCATTAACACGTCTACCAAGACACATAAGCATGGGCATCTGCAAAAGGAAACATAGAAGGACTCACCCAGAATCAGTACCATCACCATCCTCCTTTTCGGGTATCTGCAAAACGAAACTCTGATGAACGAAAAAAACCTTTCCCGATTCTCCCTGATCCAAAACCATCGTAACGCCAACCGGAAAGTGTACGATCTCCCCATAGACTGTCAACAAGATCCCCCCGCCTGCTTCAGGTCCGAGAGATACCACATCGTAGTGGACTCTCGGCCGCTGGGTTGCATAGTTTGGCCTCTTCGGACAAAACTTGAAAGAAGCAAGCGATGCAAGGGCCTGTCTGATTTCCGAGTCGCCACATGCAGTGAGAGGGTCCGTCCTTGATGACGAGGATTGCAAAAAGCGATGAGAGAATAGGCAAGTAGAGGAGTACGCTTGTGGTAGTTTTTGCGATGACGTATCGAACGAACGTATGTATCTGGAGGAGATATACGATGTCAGCAAAGCATGTAGTGGCACGATGATAATAAGGTGGACGAACCGCTGGAGAAAGTCAATGGCGAGAGGTTCGACATCCGAAAGCTCCTGGGTAAACCACACTTTACTAGTTGCAAGCGCCGTTAAAGGAGATAGAGGAAGTCGTTCAGGCCCTGTCAAGAGTGCTGGCGATTGCCGGAGGCCCGTTTGTTCTGATAGTGCATTTTGCTGTGGTGGTGAAGGCTCGGATAGCGAGTGGCGCCGATGAGAAAGAGACGGCTTCCACGCCAGTCTTTCCGAGGCTCCTGCCTTGGAAGGAGAGGACAGGAATAGGGGCGGGGGTGTGGACACATGTATATCGGAATATCCGGGTGTTGAAGCCGGAGAGCCACCACTCCGTTCAAGTTGGCCTGTTTGACTCCCTCCTTGGACCTCCGGCAAGAAATGTTTAGTGATTGATGACATGGGTTCGAGTGCCGTTGGTAGAGGCTCGGGGAGCAGAGTAGCTAAAGAGATGGGTTCAAAATCTCCAGAGCCGAAGTGTTGTGAAGGCGTTTCAGGCTCCTCATCAGATTCAAGGTTAATATAGTCGATATCGGAACTCTTCCCTTTCCGTTCGGGAAGATATGTATCCGACCAAACTGGAACAGGGCTCGTCCACTCGATAACCATACCGTCGTCTCTGGCTCATCGGGGCATAAAGTGAGATTCATTTTCTGAAGGTGACCGTGATGCGGAACACACCTAAAGAACACCTTCGTGATCTTCAGACTAAACTTCTTCAGAACGGCAGACTCTTTCTTAACGAGCGCCTGTCGATGTTGAAAGTAATCCGCATTCGTCTTACTACAATTCTCTGGAAGCGGGTACCGGTTACAGGACGTTGTGACGAGTTGGCGTGAAGGCGGTGTGGGACTAGGAGTTCGATTCTCAGTTTTGATGACCACACTAAAGGAGTTAAATGGAACTGGGTAGAAGAGTGCGTCTTCAATAAATTCCTCCTTGATGGCGGTGTCGATCCCGTGTTCAATCTTCTGACGTTTGAGTGGGGGTGGTGAGTCCCCCGTCAAAGATGAAAGTAAAGGGGGCGGTGGATTTGGATTTGAAAATGTGTGAGGGGGAGAAGGACGAGGAGTCATCCGTATGGCACTCGACACGATGGTGGAACCCAGTGAGGGTGCAGATACCTGGAACGTTGGATGGCCGGGTGAGCATGATACGGGCAGGCGAGGGTGAAGTGATAATGTAGAGGCCTCGGGTGGACCCGCTGGAGGCGCAACAACGGAAAGACTGCTACGGCTGAAAGCAGGTGTTGGCACGGAACGGTTGTCTCCTCCTGAGGGGAAACTGAAACCTTTGGAAGAACTCGGGTCCATCCTGTCACGATCTGCTGCAAAATGCTCATGGCTGGGAGGACGATGCCGTGAGGCAGAAATCCTGCTGTTGGCGCCGCGATTGGAGCTGAAGCCTCTCCGGAAGGTCTGCCCCCGTCCGGATTGTTGAGTCCATGACTTCTGGGTAGGATATGTGGCTTCAGCGGTATAAAAGACCGTTACCCTTTAACCCTTACAGGTTTGTGACGTTGTGGCCCGGCTACGGCCATTATCGCGGGGGGTTGATTGTGTTTCCGCTTGTTAATGGCCTCATTTGGCTGTATATCCTCTGGATGAAGAATGGGAGTCGGATTTGACGAGCGCCTGCAGAAATGGTGTCGATGTGGTCCTGGCATGAAGGGATATTTCTTGCCGGTCTGGAGGCATTTCCGATCCGGGTGTAACGTGGATAGATTCCCACGCCCTGGACACCACATCCAAGATCCCACAATCCCATTCATCTAAACTGCCGTCCACTAAAATCCTCAAGAACACAACGAGATGGTGAGTAAATTCTCTTCAGAACGCCGTATCTGGGCCCAATGCATCTCCATGTCACTGGACGGAGACGAAATATCAGTTGGAATGGATGGATTAGGTCGCAAGGAATGCGATGACGCTGGAGATAGAGGAATGTCGAGCTTGGAACTATGGGCCTGGATACGGCTGATTGTTCTGCACTGTTAACTGAAGACATTTTTCGCCCGTTTTGTAGACGAAAGGTCCGCTCCCAGATTACTTGCTCTTTTTCGACAATCCTTGACGTTTCATATCCTGCTTCCTTCAGGTACTTCGTCCTTTGGGTGCGTTTCCCTTTCATATTTTTCGGTTATCATTGTTGCTGATCTTCTTCCACAGTAAGAGACATACCAAGACCCACACGCTCTGCCGGCGTTGCGGGAGCCGCGCCTTCCATAGGCAACACAAAAGTACGCATTCAGCTGTGTCGAAGGTAGTCAACGATTAACACCCATTCTATCTAGCTTGTGCCCAGTGCGGATACCCTTCGGCCAAGTTGAGATCATATGAATGGGGACAGAAGGCTAAGCGCCGAAAGACCACTGGTACTGGCAGGATGCGCTATCTGAAAGATGTCTCCAGGAGGTTCAAGAACGGTTTCAGGTACGTCGTCTCGCCTCTTCTGTAGACTGTACTCATGTGGCTCTTGTTCCAGGGAAAACACAGTTGCAAAAAAGAGAGTCAAGACAACAACTGAAGCATAGATTGTTCGTCGCAATATCGATTTTCTCATTACCTGTCTGCCTATTTCCCCTCCCACATATTGCGTCGCTATCCTTTTAAATACATGCCGTATGTCATGCCCTCCAACTATGCATATACAATTCATATGCATGTGGGCGGCCGTCCGTTGGGAGTCCCTTGTTGGCTTGATGATCTCCACAACACCCTAGTTGCTTGCGATGAAGAACTTGTGCAAAATTGTGATCATCAACTCTTCGGGAGTATGTCTTCATCTTGCAAATGTTCTGCCCACAACGATCGTGCCGTCTCGGTCAGTCAATAATTTTTTAGGACGCGTCGAGTTCGGTGGACTCTAGTAAACCAACGTCAGCCCTCTGACAGGTTATCATGCCTTTTTTCTCTTGGGAATCGAGCGTGGTGATTTCCTTGACAAAAGCCAGTTATAATTAAGTTATAAGCAGTCACATAATACTTAAACTAAATGAATTACATATTTACATTCCAATAATAATATGACTATGTGCCCGCCTAGCTCAATCGGATAGAGCGTCAGACTCTTATCAAGAGAGTGGACTTCCAAGGGTATCTGAAGGCTGCGAGTTCGACCCTCGCGGTGGGCTACTATAAATTTTTGATAGGTTCTTAGGGTATTTCTCACTCAGAGGACATCGTACAATGGTCCTTTTTGACTTTGCGGGAACATAAGCGACTTGCATTGGTGTACATGTTACTGTGTTCAGGTCCAAGGAAAGTTAGAAACCCTGAGAATGTTTGCCTCGTTTGTCGTCAGTTCTGCCGTCGACCACGACGACACCACTGGTTTTGGATCGCTCCACTCCAGGTTACGATCCTATTTTTCCAGCCATGCCTCCCCCTGAGGTTGATGTGGTTATGACCTTTCGTTCCACGAAGAAGACAAGCCTGTCCAAGCAACAAATACGTGAAGATTCGCGCAAGGCTGAAGAACAATATTCTCGCCTCATCCAAATTCTGGCTGATGCTGGCTTGCACGCAGTTGGTAGACGCGGAGAAGCTTTGGGACATCTCCTTATATTTGTTTCTTGTCCAAGGAACCTTCTCTTCAGTCTCGTCCAGCGTGAAAGGTGCGCCTTAGCCAAATTTAACTTCCTCTATCATCTGACTGGTCGACCGTTATGTCCAGACATTCAGACTTTCTGTCAGGCTTGCCCACAACGCCTATCACTTTGGATGCTCATGAGACGGTGCTATCCTCAGCGGAGAGACTTCGACTCGTGTCCACGTTTATCACGTCGACCCCAGCAGACGGAGGACTAGGAATCATCCCCGGATCCGGCGAATGGGATCTCGTTGAGTCCATCATGGCCCTTCACGACCGGGATTTCAATGAAAAATGGGTTCGTTCCTGGAGTCCACGCCAGATTGTCTCTGTGGAATTGGAGAAGATCAGAGGGCAGGTATGGATGTCTCTTTGAATCTATCAGAAAATATATGTATTGACGTCGACTATTCCTTTTAGTTCGGTGAATCAGTTGCACTCTACTATGCTTTCTTGGCCTCATACACGAAGGCTCTTATGTTTCCGGCGGCGCTCGGTGTAGTTTTCTACATTTTTGGCACGCCATACTCCCCCACCTATTCCATCCTCGTCTTCGTCTGGTCTGTTGCCTTTGTCGAATGGTGGCGTGTCCGTGAACGTATCTTATCTCTTCATTTTGGAACACGGGGCTCTTTCCGCGTGGAGAAACGCCGTGCAGATTATCGGCCAGGTTTTCCGTGGTGGAAGCGAGAACTGAGGATGGTCGCAAGCTTACCGATCCTCCTGTTATGCGCTGGGATATTGGCGGCAATCCTGACGGGAATCTTCATTTTCGAGGCATTCGTCACCACGATCTACAAGGGCCCAGGACACAAGTACATTGTATGGTTCTACCTGCCTTCTATATGCGTGGTCTCATGGCTCTGTGACAGTCATTCAGTCCCACAATCCTGTTCGCAGCACTGGTTCCGCGTTTTCTAGCTCTCTATCAAGTTTTGGCCCGTAGATTGACAGTATGGGAGAACCACAGGCACCACTCGTCCTATACTGCATCTTTGACACTCAAGACATTCGCCCTCAGTGCACTCGTTGCCTATCTAGGCTTGGGTCTCAGTGCTTTCGTCTACGTCCCTTTTGGGGAAGGCATCATGCATGTAATGCAGACTCGGATCGTCAACGAGACCGCTGCTGGTAGCCCAAATGCTCTTAACGCTACACTCGCATATGGGGCTACCGAAACTCAAGTAAACGTTTCTTCCGTTTGGGATATCGATACCTCGACTGCCAGGGGCAAATTGAACCCAGCTCGGTTACGGCAACAGATGTTCGCGTTTACGGTCACCAATCAGGTGGTTAACACTTTCTTGGAAGTTGGGCTGCCATTCATACTGCGAGCTGTGGCTTCTTTCCGGAATGGCAAGAAACCTCAGCCGACGCCAGGAAGCCCTAATGGAGTCAAGAAGCGGGTTGTGTTTGAGGATGAAAAAGAGAAAGGAGGGATGGAGGAGAGGGAGTTCTTGGACGGGGTCAGGCACCAGGTGGAGCTACCGGAATATGAGCTGTTCCAAGATTACAGCGAGATGGTGACTCAGTTTGGATATGTCGCGTTATGGTCGACGATATGGCCCCTGGCTTCTGGTCAGTTTACCTTTTTTCTAATCCACTCACGCAGCCCCATATATACTAATACCTTTCATATAGTTATGGCTCTACTCAATAACTTCCTTGAGTTACGCTCAGACGCATTCAAGATGACCGTGCACAACCGTCGTCCGATCCCGATACGCACAGACACTATTGGGCCTTGGCTCGAAGCAATGACGTTTCTGACATGGCTCTCGGCCCTAACTAACTCGGCTCTCGTGTACCTATTTTGCCCCAGCTCTCAAGCCAAATGCGACCCCACACATCTCGACAAGGTGCATCAACACCTGTTTTCAGTCAAGGGAGCTGGGGAGGCAGATGCCTACAGCGCGACCAGAGAGCTCTTGATGACGGCCCTGCTGATTGCGCTCGTGGCGAGTCACGGCTATTTGGTTGTAAGGGTCGTGGTCAGGCATATTATTGAGATGGTGTTTTGGAAACGGAGTGCAGAAGTGAAGGAGCGAGAGAGAGAGGATAGGGATCTGAAAGAGAAGTTTTTGGCTCAATTTGTGCGTTGTGAGGGTGAAGGTGAAGTGCTGCCTGGTCGACCCAATGACATCACGAACTCGAAAGTTGGGGAGGGGGCGGTCATGGTTGACAAGCCGTCTGGTCCCATAGACCTTCCTGTTCCGCCCCTCGTTCCGGAAGGTGTAATCGGATTCTGGGACCACGATGAGGGTCTGGATGAGATTTCGAGAGTCTCTAAGGAGGTCTAAACCACCTCCAGTTGCCTGATATCTGTCCTCTTACCTGCTATGCTTCCTTCTGCCTGGATTTGTCTCCTTTTTACACTCATTCCACTTATGTATCTTTACCTGTTCAGCTAATCACTTGTAAGCTTTAACAGTTCGTCGTCGATGCGAGTGACAATTGGGCCTCCTCTAGACGGACAGGAAGTTTCTTGTCTTTTTTTTGTGCCTAGAGAGTACATCTACGACGTGAATACGGGTGACTGACAAGAAGGTTCGTAATACCCTGCCCAGATGAGTTTCACGATGTACCTCCTCATTCTCCTTTCCTCCGAACGAACTCGATATCCAGACTATGGGGGATACTCAACCCAAATGCACCAAATGCGTTCTTCAATTGAGACTCATGTATACTGCCTGCCGGGAGCGACCATTCATAATGCAGAAGGAGCATACATAAGAGGGTACGTTGCTGGAAACAAATCAATATCTGGGAATGATACAGGGATCGGGACATGTACCTCGAACAACGAGAATTGGCGAGCGACGCACTGGCGCGGGCCAATCCCGAAAGGAATGTTAACGTTCGTTTTGGGGTGGGTATTGATAAACCGGTACGGGTCAAATCTGGCTGGGTCGGGCCAATTGGCGTCATTCTGGTGGACGGCGGAGATGTTGGGCACTACGGAGGTGCCTGCTGGGATGTAGTATTTGCCCAAATTTATGTGCTCGACCGTCCAACGTGCAGGAAGGAGAGAGATCGGTGGGTTTATCCTGAGTGCTTCTCTGATGCATGCGCTGAGGAAGGAAAGCTTTGAGAGGTCTCTAAAGGTTGGTTCTGGTCTGCCCGCGAGGACGGCGAGAACCTCTTCACGCGCTTTCGACTGGAGTTCTAGGTCCTTGGCAAGATGGTACACGGCCGACGACAGTGCTCCCGAAGTTGTATCCTGGCGTAGATAGCCGGTATGGAAAGGTTAAGTCAATCCTAATTTCGAACATACATAATACGGCTGAGAATGTAACGCACATGGCCGGCAGAAAACAAGATTGCCAAGTTTGACCGAAGCTCTTCGTTTGTCATCGCGGCGTCTTCCAAAAGATAGCTGAGTAGGTCATTGCCGAGGTCTTGTCGTTTTGACTGAAGAAGATCGTCGTAGCGCGCATTCAAGGAGTTGACGTCTTCGATGACGGCATATCGCGGAAACCATTCGTCCAGGAAGGGAAAAATCAAGCGTATCGGTGTGGCTATGCGAGACATTACGCGATTGAAATGGCCGACAAAGGAGTCTTCGGAAGCCTGCAAGGCCTGGAAATTGTGCCCCAAAAGTGCTGTTCCAACGACGTCCAATGTGTACCCCTAATTTGGTTTGCTTTTTAGCCAACGAAATCCAATCACTAACTCTAAAAGTCTTCACCTGCACCAGATCGCTGAATCGAAGGACACCGCCGGCACCCATGCGCTCAAAGAGTTCGTAAGATAGCGCGACGAAACGATAGATCGGAATCTCGCGGTCGAAAGCCGCCTTGACAGATGCTGAGTGCCGTTTCCACATCTCGCCGTTCGAGAACACGACATTCGGACCGCTTAGAAACGTGAAATGCAGATGGTCTTGGTAATTCCTCTTCGGAAAGCGTTCCGTATCCTGGCACACTATTTTGACGAGCTAAAAGTTATATTGAGTTGGAGTTTAGGGTTTGAGGCAAGTAAGTATGGCTTACATTGGGATCTAGAACGTGAACGCCCCATTTCCCGAGCATGTACACGAGGACGACGCCTTCGCCATGTCTTGCAAAAGGCAGAATCAGCCGCCTTACGCGTGAGTCAACCGATTCTCTCGTGGCATAGCTCCAGATGGTGGCATAAGGCGAGACCCGAGGCAGGTGGCGTAATTCTTGGGGGACCGCGAGGAGGTATCGCACCAAGGCTACCAGAATTCCAATGAGGACGGCCAACCGAATGTCATAGAGGATGAGTTCCTTGTGATAGAAACCAGCAAGATTCACTTCGTGCAATGGGGCAGAGGACGACATGCGAAGGGAACCGCTGGTGGCCTCGTACCCGGACCACAAGCTTTATAGTCAGGCGGCGAAGGACGGATCGTTCTAATTCCACCCCTCCCTCCCTTCGACTGGAGGTAGAAGTAGTATCTCCCGGGCTTGATCAGAACCGCCGGAATGATGCTCACCGATCGGAGACGGTGACACAAGTCAAAGCAGTCCGCATCGCCCGTTATTGTCCACGTTATGTACGTATCCTGCGTAGACACGGATAGAAGGGACGAGCAAGAGGGATAGTATCGAGCGATTCATCCCAGCGAAAGCCCCTGGCCAAGTCGGAATTTCTCGGAAAGAAGAGGCTCAAGGTCTGCTCGTAAATGAGTATCAGCTGTCAGAACTTTCAGGCGGACGGTCCAATTTTTGCTGGGAGAAGAGGGACCTTGTGTTTTGCAAGACAATGATGCGACAGCTGTATGTTGGCTTTAGAGTGGCGAGCGCTCAGCGCAGTGCATCATTGAATATCGCTTTTCGTGAGTTTGCTCAGGCTCCCTAAGTAACCGAATTCTTTTGGCTTTATGGCTAGCAAATATTACATTCATCCATTTGCACAGATATCTTCGCTCTTTAGGCTCTTGCTATGCTTGCATCGAGGTGCTGATGAAGTAAAGCAAACTTGAAGGACAAACCTCATTCAAATTGTCGAAAGAAAAATTTTCAGAACAGGCTTGCAAGGTGTAGCTAGATGTTATTATGATTATTCCTTCCAGCAAAGAAGCTTCCAGTTTCAGTCGATCCAAGGGATTTCATGAGGTCATGGCTCGCGATTCTTGTCTTCGATCGCCGTTTGGACGCTAACGCTGAATAGCGAACTTAAATTTCCAGTTATAATATCTTCATCCCCGAAGAGTACAAAGTCAAAGGAGGGCATCCTAGCCGTCCATATGTGTATACTAACCTCCTAACCATTGATAAAAATATAATTCAGACGAGTCTGATATGTAATTTCTTTGAAAGTCCCGGGGTTACGATCTAGGCCTCTTGTCCTCGAAGGGTGTATGATCTTTACGGGGCCTGGGGGAACCACTATTCCGATAGCCTTCCCTCCCTTCTGCGCCAAGCCATGTCCTAGGACTCCGCCGAGGGTCTGACCCTCATAAGGACGTCGGTTTTCCATGGCCAGTTGTCCGTCCCTTCCACTTTGTGGACTATCTCAAATCCGGAGCTAAGCGCTAGCGG